>Ga0326734_1000427_pt1 | contig 11615 bp, 8 predicted proteins | sample 15_GP2_1315_FD_207944 | JGI IMG/M metagenome (GOLD analysis project Ga0326734, IMG submission 207944) | Glacier ice microbial communities from Ngari, Tibet, China - 15_GP2_131.5 | ecosystem: Environmental > Aquatic > Freshwater > Ice > Glacier | place: China: Ngari, Tibet | collected 2018-07-18 | reverse complement strand
TATCCGACACATCAATGATTTTTTTGGGGCTGCCCTGATCGTCCAGCAGTACCCTGCCGGTCACCTGAATCAAATCCCGCCGCCGCTCGTAAAGCAAGTCCTCCAGCGCCTCGTCATACAAACAATCCAGTTCTTTGCTGGTGGGCGGGTAAATGATGGTGAGCTTGCGCTCAATAAAGTCGATGTTTTTCAGCTCGCCGGTGACTACACGCGATGCCTCACGCCGGGCGGCAGGAACAAGCGTGTTTTGCACGAAGGGGATGGTTTGAATATCAAGAAATGCAAACGCAGTATGGGTGGAGTCGTGCAGGGCGAGCGTCCATTTGGCATCGGCACGCGGCGACATGCCTTTAACGGCTTCCAGTACCCGGCGGCGGATACGCTCGTCTGGCAGCGCATCAGTCAAACCATCGGGATTGCGATTTGAAACACGCTCCATCACATCGCGAAAAATTTGGAATGCCTTTTCAGCTTGCTCAAACTCAAAAAGTTCGCTTGAACCGCCAACGGTGACGGGCAGGGCATAACAACCAGGCTCAGGCAATTGGCAAATCAGCTGGAAACGTTGACTGGTTGCAGCGGGTACACGCACCCGCTGGTTGATGCTACGTCCTTCCAGATAGACGCCTATGAGTTCAAAGGCCTGCTGAGCATTCTGCAAAATTTGCACCAGTACGGCTGCAGGTACAACGTTAACTTGTGGTTCGCCACTTTCGATGTGAAAGCTGAAGGACGTGTGTTGCTGTGGGGTGGTCATGGTCACCTTGGCATTATCTACCGATGGCGGGAAAACCTTCAGCTCCGAAATCGCTTGCGCGTTAGCGCCAGCGCCACCCAAAATCCCACCACGCCGTACACCACCAGCACCGCCAGATGCCCCAGGCCATCGGCTGGCCACTGGCCCAGAAAAAGCGGCCGGACCAATTCGACGGCGGCGGTCAGTGGCAGCCAGTCCGAAATATTCTTCATCACACCGGGCAGTTGCTCGCGCGGAAAAAAAACACCGCTTAAAAACATCGTCGGCGTCAAGAACAGCGAAAAGTAATAGGTAAAAAAGTCATAGCCTTTGGCCAGCGCATTGAAGATCAGCGCGATGCTGGCAAACACCATGCCGACCAGTCCAAGCAGCGGCAGCGCCAGCAGCAGCATCGGGCTGTGGCTGATGCCCAGGGCCAGCATCACTGCCAGAATGACCGCACTGGTGAACAGCGACTTGAAGGCGGCCCAGAGCATTTCAGCCAGCACCACATCATCAAGCCGCACCGGCGCATTCATGATGCCGTCCCAGGTGCGCTGCACGTTCATGCGCGAAAACGCTGAATACAGCGCCTCGAACGACGCGGCATTCATCGCGCTCATGCAGATCGAGCCGCTGGCCAAAAATACGATGTAGGGCACGGTGGTAGCGCCCAGCTGCACCTGGCCAATCAGCAAACCCAGCCCATAGCCAAAAGCGACCAGCGTGATCAGCGGCTCGGCGATATTGCCGACCAGGCTGGGCACGGCCAGCTTGCGCCAGACCAGCAGGTTGCGCCGAAACACCGGCCACCAGCGCCAGCTAAGCTGCGGCGGGCGCATCAGTGCGGGCTGGGGCCGGCGTTCGGTGGACGCGGTAGATGCAGTTGAAAGGGTCGATTGAGTCATCAGGCGGCTTCCCGGATCTGGCGTCCGGTGAGTTTCAGGAAAAGGTCTTCAAGATTGGCGGGGCGGTGCAGCGTTCGCAGTTCCGGAAATTCGCCCAGGGCGATCAGCAGGACTTTGGCGTCGCCGGTGTAGAAGAACACGGTTTCGCCACTCACCTCAACTCGCGCGGCCAGCGCCCGTATTAGCGCATGCTGCGGCGACTCCACCAGCGCCAATGCGCCAGTGCCATACACCTCGACCACGTCGGGCTCCAGGTTGTCGGCAATCAACTGGCGCGGCGTGCCTTCGGTCATTTTTTTGCCATGGTCGAGCACCAGCAGGCGGTTGCACAGGCGTTCGGCCTCGTCCATGAAATGCGTCGTCAGCAAGATCGACTTGCCCTGCTGCACCAGGCGCTGCAATCGCTCCCACATCAGGTGCCGCGCTTGCGGGTCCAGGCCGGTGGTGGGTTCGTCTAACAGCAGCAGTTGTGGGTCGTTGACCAGCGCACGGGCCAGACTGAGCCGCCGCTTCATGCCGCCTGACAGCTCGCCGAGCTTGGCGTCGGCTTTGTGAGTGAGCGCGGCGAATTCGAGCAGCTTCGGGATGCGTTCATTGATCACCGAATCCTTCAGGCCAAAGTAACGGCCAAACACCAGCAGGTTTTCAGCGCAGGAAAAGTCCGGGTCCAGGCTGTCAAACTGGCTGACGATGCCCAGGCGTTCCTTGATGGCCAGGGCGTCTTGCGGCATGTTTAAAACAGCACGGTCAGGCCCACCGCCAAGGTAGGAAATGATGCCAGCATCAGGCGAGGTCAAGCCCAGGCACATGCGAATCGTGGTAGTTTTGCCTGCGCCGTTGGGGCCGATGATGCCCAGGCATTCGCCGGGGGCAATGGAAAAAGACAGCTGGTCGACAACCAGGTTGCTGCCATAACGCTTGCTCAGGTCAACAACTTCAAAAAGGGGCTGGGTCATGAACTGATTGTGACCGCGCACTTTTGGTGTCGCCAGGCGTGATGCCTTGGCTGTCAAAGCCTTGAAGTACAGTTGGCGTAAGCAGACACTTGGCGGGTTTTCAATGGCCCGCAGCGGTTTTTTCGCTGTCTATGCCTGTTTTTTTCACCCTTGCTTATTTCGGCACCTCATGACCACCCTTGGAACCCCACTGTCTCCCCACGCCACCAAAGTCATGCTGCTCGGATCGGGCGAATTGGGCAAAGAGGTGCTGATCGCCCTGCAGCGCCTAGGCGTGGAAACCATCGCGGTTGACCGCTACGACCATGCGCCGGGTCAGCAGGTGGCGCACCATGCACGCACGATTGCCATGAGCGATCCGGCGCAGCTTAAGGCACTGATCGAAAAAGAAAAGCCCGACTGGGTGGTCCCTGAAATCGAGGCGATTGCGACCGGCATGCTGGAAGAGCTTGAAACCGCCGGCGTGGTGCGGGTGATTCCCAATGCCAGAGCCGCCCGGTTGACGATGGACCGTGAGGGCATTCGCCGCCTGGCTGCCGAAACCCTGAGCCTGCCGACCAGTCCTTACATGTTTTGCGATTCGCTGGATGAGTTGCAAACCGCCATCGACACCAAAATTGGCTACCCCTGCGTTGTCAAGCCGGTGATGAGCTCGTCGGGCAAGGGCCAAAGCAAGCTCGCCTTGCCGAAAGATGTGGTACCCGCCTGGGACCACGCCATGGCCGGCGGGCGGGTGAACCGTGGGCGGGTGATTGTTGAAGGCTTTGTTGATTTTGACTATGAAATCACATTGCTGACGGTGCGCGCTGTGGGCCTTGACGGCGCCGTTGCAACCCATTTTTGCGAACCCATCGGCCACCTGCAGGTCAGCGGCGACTATGTCGAAAGCTGGCAGCCCCAGCCCATGCAGCCGCTGGCGCTGCAGCGAAGCCACGACATCGCCCGGGCAGTGACCGACAACCTGGGCGGCCAGGGCGTGTTTGGCGTTGAGCTGTTCGTCAAGGGCGACGATGTGTGGTTCAGCGAAGTCAGTCCGCGCCCGCACGACACCGGTTTGGTGACGCTGTGCACCCAGTGGCAAAACGAGTTCGAGCTGCATGCGCGGGCGATTTTGGGCCTGCCGGTGAACACCGCGATGAAAAGCCCGGGCGCCAGCGCAGTGATCTACGGCGGGGTCGATGCGGTCGGCATTGTGTTTGATGGCGTGGCTGACGCGCTGGCGGTGCCGCAGACCGACATTCGCCTGTTTGGCAAGCCCGAGAGCTTTGTCAAACGCCGCATGGGCGTGGCGCTGGCGTTTGACGCCGATGTGGACGTGGCGCGCAGCCGGGCTGTGCTGGCAGCGTCAAAAGTCAAACCCCGGGTGGCTTGACGGCTTGAATTGAAGTTTTTGCTTCGCGCTGCAAATGATGCAGAACCTGCTGTCCTCAAGCCTGCTTTCATGGGCTGACGACTCATCGCTCAATGTGTTGATCGCGGCAGTGATTGCGGTGTTGCTAGGTCTGCTGGTGCATCGGCTGAGCGAAAAAATGGTGCTGCGCCTGACCCGTTCATTGCCGGTGCCCTCCATGACAGCCCGCCAGTGCAGCGGCCCGGCCAGGGTGCTAATGCCGCTGCTCGCGCTGCAAGCTGTTTGGCATGCGGCGCCCGATACTTTTCCGCTGATTGACGGGGTGCGCCATGTCAATGGCCTGCTGCTGCTGGTCGGCTTGACCTGGCTGGGAGTGCGCGCCGCGCGCGGGGTGGCCAAGGGCGTGATCAGCTTGTATCCGCTCAATGTCGAGGACAACCTGCAGGCCCGCCGCATTCACACCCAGACCCGTATGCTGGCCCGCACTGTGATGTTCATCATCGTGACCGCCGGGCTGGCCTTGATGCTGATGACTTTCCCCGGTGCGCGCCAGATTGGCACCAGCCTGCTGGCGTCGGCCGGTGTGGTCGGCATCGTGGCCGGCATTGCCGCACGCCCAATTTTGAGCAACCTGATCGCCGGGCTGCAGATTGCGCTGGCGCAGCCGTTTCGCCTTGACGATGTGCTGATCATTCAGGGTGAATGGGGCCGAGTTGAGGAAATTACCGGGACTTATGTGGTGCTGAAAATCTGGGACGAGCGCCGGCTGATCATTCCGCTGCAGTGGTTCATTGAAAACCCGTTTCAGAACTGGACCCGGGCGAACGCGCAGATCATCGGCACGGTGACCCTGTGGGTGGACTACCGCATGCCGCTGGCGCCCCTGCGCGAAGCGGCTCGGCATGCCTGCGAGGCAGCGCTCGAATGGGACCGGCGACTGTGTCAGTTGCAAATGGTCGAGGCGGGTGAGCGCAGTGTGCAGTTGCGGGTGTTGGTGACATCCAGCGATTCGGGTCTGAACTGGGATTTGCGGTGCAAGGTGCGGGAGGCGTTGGTGGATGTGATGCAGCGCGACTGGCCTGGTTATTTGCCTGTTTCTCGGGTTGAGGTGGGGGAGCGGTTTGGGGATGGTTCTGATTCTGGTTCTGGTGGGGGGCTGTTGGGTTGAGCTTTTGGACTGATTTTTGATTGGGTTGGCGCTGCTGTGGCCTGTATGCCGGGGATTGCCCGGCGGCAACTCACTTTTCTTTGCTTCGCCAAAGAAAAGTAAGCAAAAGAAAGGCGACCCGACTGTCTGGGTCCCCCTACGCTGCGCTTCGGGGAGACCTGCGCTGCCCCGAAAAAAACGGGGGTCGGCGCAAACTCGCCTGCGGCTCAGACAGCGCGCCGCCCTGATCCCGTTTTTTTGGGGCATCACAGGCCCAGACAGGACGGGGCTGCGGGTGCGGGAGCGGGTGCTGGCATCACTTTTCCCCTCTTGCTCCTTCTCCCTCTGGGAGAAGGCGGGGATGAGGGCTAGCGGTGGTTGAATGCTGGCAGGTCAACAATCTAGTCAGTTAATTTCTTGAACTTATCTCAAGGCCAAGTCCCAATTGGCAGAGCCCTCATCCCCACCTTCTCCCAGGGGGAGAAGGAGCAAGTCCGAATACGGATCGTTCTGTCAGTTCTTTCCCGAGCAAAGACAAAAACGGTTTCGGTTACCGACGATGGCGTTCCCTTCTTACTCCTTCTCCCTTTGGGAGAAGGTTGGGATGAGGGCTAGCGGTGATCGAACGCTGGCAGGTCAGCAATTCAGCCAGTTATTTTCTTTAGCTTGTTTCAAAGTCAAGTTCCAATGCGCAGACCCCTCATCCCTGGCTTCTCCCAGAGGGAGAAGGAGCAACTCCGAATCCAAACTCGAATCCGACCCTGAGTCCAAACCCGCCTCTGCAAGCCCCGTTCTGGCTGGGCCTGTGATGAGTGGCAAAAGCGGGATCAGGGCCGCACGCTGTCTGAGCGAAACGAAGTGAAGCGAGTTTGTGCGGACCCCCCGCTTTTGTCGCTCATCACAGGTCGCCCGCAGCGCAGCGCAGGGTCCCAGACAGCCGGGTCGCCTTTCTTTTGCTTACTTTTCTTTGGCGATAGGCAAAGAACAAGTGAGTTGCCGCCGGGCAGCCCCGGCATACAGGCTTCAGCAAAACCCCAGCAACTCATCCACCCACAGAACCTACGAAAAATTTTAAGCCAAAACCTACTTTTGCGCACAACCCATATGCGCAACCAGCTATCAAATAAATAGCAATATCAAATCTGTCCAGCACGCCAGTCAAGCCCGCCGCGCCCAATCAGCAAAGCCTGCGTATGCCGCGCAATCATCAATTCCTCATTCGTCGGAATCACCCACACCGCCACCCGACTTCCCGACGCGCTGATGCATCTGGCCCCCAGCTCCGCTGCCTGATTCGCAGACTCCTCCAACTCAACACCCAGCCAGGCAGCGTCCTGGCAAACCCGCTGGCGAATCATTGCGCTGTTTTCACCAATGCCGGCGGTAAACACCAGCGCATCAAGCCCGCAAAGCGACGCGGCCATGCTGCCGAGTTCTTGCTTGATGCGGTAGGCATACAGGTCAATGGCTTGCCGGGCTTCAGGTGTCTGGCCAGCCTCCACCGTGCGCATGTCGCCCGAAATTCCTGACACGCCCAGTAGGCCCGACTGCTCGTACAGCAGCGTTTCAACCGCTCGGGCGCTCATGCCCAATGCGCCTATCAGGTGCAGCACCACGCCGGGGTCCAAATTGCCGCAGCGGGTTCCCATCATCAACCCATCCAGCGCCGTGAAACCCATGGTTGAGGCCACGCTTTTGCGCTCGCGCATGGCGCACAGGCTCGCGCCATTGCCCAGGTGGGCCACGACCACACGGCCATTGGCTGCGGCGTTGCCTAAAAAATCAGGCAACACGCTGGCGATGTATTCGTAAGACACGCCATGAAAACCGTAACGCTTGACGCCGGTCTCGGTGATGTGGCGCGGCAGTGCGCAGGCCTGCGCCACCCAGGGCTGGGTGGTGTGAAATTCAGTGTCAAAACAAGCCACCTGCGGTAAATCGGGCTGCAGTGCGGCAATGACGCGAATGGCTGACAGGTTGTGCGGCTGGTGCAGCGGCGCTAAGGGTGTGTAGCTGTCAAGCTGGCTCAAAATCTCTGGCGTGACCCGCGCAGGCCGCGTAAAGCGCTCGCCCCCATGCACCACCCGGTGGCCAACAGCCCCCAGCACGCGACCTGTCAGGTGCTGACCCAGCCAGTCAAACAACTGCGTGAAAGCTTCTTCCTGGGGTCCAAGCTCCGGGTCGGCCGACACGCTGATGGCGCGGTCTTGCAGCACGCCGCCGTCTTGCCCCCACACCCGCAGACGGGGCGCACTGTCGAGGCCGTCGATCTTGCCGTTGACCAAGCGCGTCAACGCTGAATCAGGCGGGGCATCGTAAGCGGCAAATTTGACGCTGGACGAACCTGAATTGATGACCAGCAGCGTGGGGGTCATGCGGGTTTGGCCGGCGCTTTCAGCCGGTGGTTGATCAGCAAAATAGCAATCGCGCATGACGCAATACGCGAATGGCTGGAGTCGGCGCGGCTGGTCAGCACAATCGGCACCCGCGCGCCCATCACAATGCCCGCCGCCTGCGCGCCGCCCAGGTATTCGAGCTGCTTGGCCAGCATGTTGCCCGATTCAAGATCGGGCACCACCAAAATGTCGGCGTCACCCGCCACAGGGGAAATGATGCCTTTGGTCTTGACAGCGGCCATGGACACCGCATTGTCAAAAGCCAGCGGGCCATCGACCAGGCCGCCGGTGATTTGCCCCCGGTCGGCCATTTTGGACAAGGCGGCAGCGTCCATCGACGAGCGCAGCTTGGGATTGACGGTTTCGACCGCCGACAAAATAGCGACCTTGGGTTTGTCGATGCCGAGCGCATGCGCCAGGTCAATCGCGTTTTGCACAATGTCCGCCTTGGCCTCAAAGTCAGGCTCGACGTTGATGGCGGCGTCGGTAATCAGCAGTGGCTTGGGGTAAAGCGGCACATCGAGCACAAACACATGGCTGACGCGGCGTTCGGTGCGCAGGCCGGTTTGCGGATGCACCACCGGCCCCAGCAGCTCGTCGCTGTGCAGGCTGCCTTTCATCAGCGCATCGACCTCACCATTTCTAGCCATCTCAACCGCTTTGGCAGCGGCGGCATGGCTGTGCGCTGCATTGATGATCGACACGCCACTTAAGTCAAACTCACATTCGTCCGCCAGGGCGCGAATGCGCGACTCCGGGCCAATCAGCACGGCTTCTATCAGCCCCAGCCGGTCGGCGTCCAGTGCACCCTCCAGCGATTCGCGGCTGCAGGGGTGCACCACACCCATTTTGACGGGCGGCAGTGCTTTGGCCGCATTGAGCAACTGGTCATAGCGCAGGTTGTTGTCGGCCATCAGCGGCTTGGACAGATCAGTGCGGAGCAAGCGCAGCTTTTCTACCGGCGCCACCACATGCGCTTCGCCTTGAATCACCACATCGCCGTCCTGATCAACGCAGCGCGTGTCCAGCCATACATAGCGATGGGCCGCATCGAGTGAGGTGACGGTGACCGTCACGGTCAAGGTCGCACCGATGTGTACCGGCTTGACGAACTTGAAGGTTTGGCCCAGGTAGACAGTTCCGGGGCCGGGAAACTGCGTGCCCAGCACGGTCGAAATCAAGGAGCCGCCCAGCATGCCGTGGGCGATGATTTCGTGAAAGCGGCTGGTTTTGGCATACAGCGCATCGACATGCGCCGGGTTGACATCACCGGTCACGGCAGCAAACAAATTGATGTCGCGCTGCGTGACTTGTCGAATCAGGCTGGCACCGTGGCCAACCTGAATCGTGTCGAAAGGATGGTTTTCCAGAAAATCGTCCGGCGAATTGCCTGGCGAGCTGGTCAGGGAATTGAGCATGTTCATAAGTGTCCTTGAGGTGCTGCGGGCGGCTTAGCCCATGACGTGGTAGCCGGCATCGACATAAGTGACATTGCCGGTCAGGCTGCGGGCTGCGTCACTGCACAGCATGGCCGTGACAGCGCCGACATCGGCAATCGTGACCAGCTGGTGCTGGGGCGCGCGGCTGGCGGCATCAACCAGCAGCTGCTCAAAGTCGCCGATGCCCGAGGCCGCCCGGGTTCTGATCGGGCCGGGCGACACCGCATGCACGCGGATACCAGCCGGGCCAAGCTCCGCCGCCAGGTAGCGCACCGCGCTTTCCAGCGCGGCTTTGACCGGACCCATGATGCCGTAGTTATCGATGACTTTTTGCGCGCCGTAGTAGCTCATGGTGACCAGCGTACCGCCATTGGCCATCAGCGGCTCGGCTAGCTTGGCTATGCGGATGAAAGAATGGCACGACACATCCATGGCCCGGGCAAAGCCCGCAGCGCTGGAATCGACCATGCGGCCGTGCAGATCGTCCGCTGGCGCGTAGGCAATCGAATGCAGCACAAAATCGAGCTTTCCCCAATGCTGTTCAAGCTGCGCAAAAACCGCTGTGAGCTGGTCGGGTTGCTCCACATCCAGGGGCAAGATGAATTCAGCGCCCAGCTGCTCTGCCAGTGGCCGCACATGCGGCTCGGCTTTGGCGTTGAAATAAGTCACCGCCAAGGTGGCGCCCATCGCCTGCATGGCTTGCGCGCAGCCGTAGGCAATGCTTTGGTCATTGGCAATGCCAACGATCAGGCCTTTTTTACCGGCCAAGATGGGCAAGGTGCGTGCCTTGTTGGCAGGCGCGGAAAAGTTAGGAGTCATAAAGCCTTTGTTTGTCAGTGAACCAGCACATAAGCGCCAGGCGCATCTTCAAGCGCCGGATAGCCCTGCGCCGGGTTGCCCATGGCGGGCGGTCGATGCGCTGGCTGGATTGATGCTGCAGCCAGTCGTTTAGCGCTGGCCACCAGGAGCCTTGGTGTTGAGGCACGGTAACCAGCCAGCGGTCGGCTTCCACGGCGGGGTCGTCAGCCTGGCGCGTGGCGAGCTGGTAGTTACTTTTGCCGCCCTTACCGCCCTTACCGCCCACACCCGGTGGGTTGACCACGCCCACGTTATGGCCGCCGCTGGTCAAGCAAAACGTGGCCTCGGACTGTGAAAGCTGCATGATTTTGTACACCGACTGCCAGGACGACACGGTGTTACGCAGCGTGCCCAGCGCAAACACCGGCACCCGAATGTCGGCCAGTGACACCGACTGGCCGTCGACCTGGTAGCGCCCTTCGGCCAGGTCATTGTTCAGGTAGAGCTGATGCAAATAGTCGCTGTGCTGGCGATACGGCATGCGGGTGGCGTCCAGGTTCCAGGTTCCAGGCGGCCAGGTCGCTGACCGGCTGGCTGCGCCCCAGCAGGTAGTCATGCACCCTGCGCGTCCACACCAGCTCGCGCGAGTTGAGCAGGGCAAACGCGGCAGCCATCTGCTTGCCGTCCAGGTAGCCTTTTCGGTCCATTGCCGAGTCGACCAAATCCAGCTGGGTCTTGTCGATGAACAGGCTTAACTCGCCGGGCTCGGTGAAGTCGGTTTCAGACGCCAGCAGTGTGAGCGATGCCAGACGTTTGTCATGCTCGCGGGCCATGAACGCGGCGGCAATCGCCAGCAAGGTGCCGCCCAGGCAATAGCCGAGTGCTTGAACACGCTGATTCGGGACAACGGCGTTTACCGTGTCAAGCGCTGCCATCACGCCGGCTATCAAATAATCGTCCATGCCCAGGTCACGGTCGGCGGCGTCCGGGTTTTTCCAGGACACGATAAACACCGTGTGGCCTTGTTCGACCAGATACCTGACCAGCGAATTGCCGGGTGACAGGTCCAAAATGTAGTACTTCATGATCCATGAAGGTACGATCAGAATCGGTTCGGCGAAAACCGTGTCGGTTTGCGGAGCGCACTGGATCAGCTCGATCAAATGATTGCGAAACACCACCTGACCAGGCGCGATGGCGACTTCCTTGCCGGGGCGAAAGTTCTCTAGGCCGGGCCGGGGTTTGCCAGTGACAAGGCGTAGGGTGTCATTCCACTGGTTTTTCGCGCCTTGCAGCAAATTGATGCCACCGGTTTTCACCGTTTCGGCCAGTACTTCCGGGTTGGTCAGCGCAAAGTTTGCGGGCGAAAAAACGTCCAGTACCTGATTGGCGGCAAAGTTCACCAGCTGTTTCTGGTGCGCCGTAGCGCCTGGCATGCGGGTCGCGGTCTGGTGCCACCACTGCTGGTTGAGCTGAAACAACTGGTAAATCAGGTTAAAAGGCCAATGTTGCCACTGGGGCGCGGCAAATCGCCGGTCTAGTGGCGGGGAGGCAGGCGGCTTGTGATGGGGTTCGTGGTCCATGGCTAATCTTTCAATCGAAAACGTGCGGTTGTCGGGGCAAACATCGGCGCTGCGTTACTAAAAAGATAGTACAGGGGCGATATGACGGTTCATGACATGCCGCAGACCTTGCGCGACCACCGCACAAAGAGCCCTTGAAAAGACCATTGAAAAACGATGGGGGTTTGTTCACCTGCGATGTGCCGGATCGAGCGAATCGACCGGCAAGCGGATAGAAAAAATCGAAGTCAACGGGCGGCTGGCTGGCCCGGTTGCTGGGCTAACCCGCCAAACCTACATACACATTTTGTACATCGTCATT
>Ga0326734_1000425_pt1 | contig 11657 bp, 14 predicted proteins | sample 15_GP2_1315_FD_207944 | JGI IMG/M metagenome (GOLD analysis project Ga0326734, IMG submission 207944) | Glacier ice microbial communities from Ngari, Tibet, China - 15_GP2_131.5 | ecosystem: Environmental > Aquatic > Freshwater > Ice > Glacier | place: China: Ngari, Tibet | collected 2018-07-18 | reverse complement strand
CTTCCCCTCAATGTTGGTGATTTTTCGCCCCGCCGCCTGATAAAGAGCGGGCCTGAGCACTCGAGCTCAGGCCCGCTCTTTATTGCTCACTCACTCACTCCCTCCCTCACTCACTCACTCTCATGATCACCTCACTCATCACCATCACCATCCTGCTCACCATCCTGGCTGCAATCCTGTGGCACCGCGCCTGGCAGTGGCGTAGCAAGGCGGGCTCTCTCGAGTTTATTCAAGAGCAGCACCTTGCCATCATCTTCAGCCTGCAAACGCAGCTCAAAACGGAAAAGGAGCGGGGCCGCTGCAGCTCCTACTGAGGCCAAGATTCTGAGGCTCAGGTACTTGTGTTTAACATAAGGTAAATTATAAGACAAAGTATCTGAGCCTCAGTTAGTTGTATTGCAAAACAAAATAAATGCAAGGTTGCATCTTTTGGCCGCGCCTGAAGCTCAGCCACTTACTCACCTCATAACAAAATAAAAGCATGCTTACCTCACTCAACACGCCTGAGCTTCACCCTGATGCTCGAGCCTACCTGATAGAAGATCAGGAGCCCTCAGATGAGGGCACAGCCTTCACCAATCTGCAGCTCAATCACAAGGGTGAGCAGTATTGCCTGAGAGCATCAACCATCTTCCTGCAGGGGGCAGGCCTCAAGCCAGGTGATACCATCTGGCTGTATCATAGTCCTGCTCGAGAGCTATTCATCTACAGCAAAGAGCAGCCCGCAACTACTGAGCCATTGAAGGAATCTGAGAGCATTGGGGAGTATCTGAAGCGCACTGAGGCCCCTGCCCTGCCAGCCCCTGTGCCTGGCTCAGCTGCCAGCCCCAATGATGCCACTGAGCGGCACCTGCTCAGGGCTGAGCATGCCTATGGCCGCTACAGCTATGCCGTTGGCGGGCTCAACTGGCAAGGCAAGCCAATGCCCACCTGGCAGGAGCTGCCTGAGCTGCAGCAAGTGGCCTGGCTCTATGCCCTGAATGGTGATTTCTGCCTCGGCTAAATGCAATTACCTGAGCCCCTCACTATCTTTGGCCCGCTGCCTCTCAGGAGTGAGAACGTGGTGAGCTCAGTGAGTGAGCTACAAAGCCCCTGCAGTAGCTACTGCAGGGGCTTTTTGATGCTGTAGCTACTTGAGATCTGAGCCCTTAATTCACTATAAATCAGTATTGATAAAGTTATAAATAGTATTAGGGCCATGCTCACCCTGATTATGTACTTTGTTATACTTTATCTGGTATCAATACAATTGTATTGCATGGCCCCAAAGCAGCCCCTGCAGTAGCTGCAGGGGCTGCTTGTTACTGTAGAATGAAGGCCTGAGGCCGCGGCTGAGTATCAAGATCAATGGCCACCCGATCAGTGCCCTCATAGCCCTCAGCATCAGTGAGCTGGCTCTTGTAAGTCTGTGAATAAATCCACAGGCCTGGCTGAGCCGCTTCCTTCTGTGAGCTCGAGCGAACCAATGCCCCGAACTGCAGCCCACCATGATGGCTCAGGGCCTGGTGAATCTTACCAAGCAGCTCGAGCTTGAGCAGGGCCGCGGCCCGTTGGGTGCTGTGCTGATAGCTATCGGCTGCCACCTCAATGGCCAGGGTGAAGGTGATCAGGGCATCACCCCGCTGAATGCCCTGCCCCCTATCCTGCCAATCAACTTCAGAGAAGCTGATCAGGCAGATACCCAAATTATAGGGCAGGCTGTAGCTCTCATCTTCCTGCTCAAGCTGCCCCTGATCCAGATCAATCCAGCCCAGCTCAGGCACTCGAGTGGCCAGGTGATCAGCAAGCTGCTCATAGACGGTGGCAAATACGTTGTTTCTCATTTTTGAGGTAAAATTACAGCACCCGAAAAAGCCCACAGGCCTGCTCAGGGCACCTTATTTGAGAAGTCGGGTGAATCTACCCGCCTTTTGCTCACTTTTTAAGGAGCTTTTTGATATCACTCATCACCTGTTTTCTCACCACAGTGGCCAGGCTCTTGCCCGCTACCATGAAGGGCCTGGCTGGCATCTTCTTGTTGCCTTCCTGCAGGGCCTCAGCATAGGGCACATCAGTGCCAATGGTGGCAGAGCGGGCATCGGTGCTCACCACTCGGATGGAACGCCTGAGCCTGCCTGTTTCGACCAAGAGGGCTCTTTGCCGCGGGTTGATTTTGGCCTTGCCCCGCTTGCCATCTTTGCCCTTGCGGCCCTTTTTCATATCGGGCCGCGCCCGCGGGGCCCACGGCACCACCCTGCCTGATTCTTCCTCAAAAGAGCCCCGCCTGAAGTTATCACCCACATGAGCCAGGGCTGCCCTGCCAAGCAGGCGGGGCACCGTTTTCACATAGGCCTTGCAGGCAAGTTGAAACTGCTTGAAGGCGGCTGATTGCTGTGCCATGTACTTACCTTATAAGTGAAGTTTACAGATCAAGGCTCAGCTGCTGGCTGATCTTTTTGGCCACCTGCTCACTCACATCAAAGTAAGGATGAGCAGGGCTGAAGAGCTCCCCTGAGAGGCCTACATTATTGGCAAACAGGCCATCAATATCAGGCAGGCCCTGCAGCTGCTCAGCCGTGCTGTGCACCTCATCAGGGCCCACCTCATACACCGTGCATCTGCAGTTCCACTCGAGCGGGGGGTAGTATCTGAGCCAAAAATCATCAGAGCGGGGCAGGGTGATGCCATCAAGTTTTTTGTGATCATTCCGTACTAGATCATCACCCACGGTAACAAACTTGAGCAGGGCATCATCTTCAAACTGGCTCCACTTTGAGGCCATCTGAGCTGAGGCTACTGCCTGATTGTATTCCGTTTCAAGATAATGCTTGTTGTATAAAGCATTGAGCTCAAGGGCATCCGCTTTGAAGTCCTTGAAGGGCCTGATCTTGCCCTCAGCATCAGTGAGCTTCTCAGTGATGGCCTGGCATACCTGATGGCTCTTGAAGCCTGAGAACTTCTGAATATTGCGGCTCAGGAACTGCTTGAGCCGCTTATCAGGGGAATCAAAGGCAATATCAAGGCCCGCCTGCAGCTGCTTGTTGATGAGCTCATACAAGGGCAGATCAAGCAGGAGCTCACCCCCTGCCCCCTGGCCAGCATAGATCACCTGAGCCAGCCGGTTGATGAGCGTGGTGAGCTCATCATCAGGGATGGCCGCGGCTGCTACGTGCTGCAGCTCGAGCCCACAGCACTGAGCTGAGGCATGATCATGATAGAAGGCCATCACCCGGGCCGTAGGGCTCACAGGCAGCTCAGAGGCCACCTGTGAGCCGCCTACTTTTTTGGCAGCTCAGCCGCGGCTGCCCCCTCCTGCTCAGGTGCTGGCTCAGCTGGCAGCTCGAGCTTGAGCCCGCTCAGCTTGAGGGCTGCAGCCACTGGCAGGCCCGCTGAAGTAGCCGCCTGCATGATGCTGAGCTGAGCCTTGAGCTTGCGCTGTGCGGTGGCCTCACTCTCATCTTCCTCAGGCAGCAAGAGCTGAGCCCGGGCCTCATTGCGGCTGGCAATGCCCGCCTCAATGTGGTAGCCCAAAATAGGCCGCGCCTCAGTGGCCTGGCCAGGGGCTTCAGCTTCCTCAGCTTCCTCAAATTCTACCCCAAAAGTGGCCTGCAGGTAGGCCTTGCTCACCTTATAGCCGGAGTTTTGCATCACCCCTTGCACAATCAGAAACTGCTCCTTTTTGCCCAATGATTCGGCCTCATCCCACTCGAGCTCACAGCCCTTCAGATCATAGCCGTGCTGAATCAGGAAGGGCAAGAGCTGCTCATTGAGAATGCCAAGCAGCATCTCAGCATCAGCTGTGGTGTAGCTGGCTGCTACCCGCTCATGTACTTCCCCCTGAGCACGGCTCGAGCCTGCATCAGTGGTCATAGTTTGCCCTAGTATCAGCTTGCTGATCTCGCTATTGGCCCGCTCAATGAAGGTATCATAGAGCCGCTCATTGCTAGTGCCTGAGGCAATAAATTCAATTTTGGTATCTTCAGGAAAGATGCCATACGCTGCCTGTCCCATGCCCGCAAGGGCCCCCTCAATGTCTTCAAGATCGGCCCCGGTGGCATCGGTGCTCACTGAGCGGTAAGGCATGCCAAAGATCTCCGTAAAATCAGCCCACGCTGAAAGCACGTTTTTCTTCCAGAGCACCATTGGGGCTGCCTTGTTGAGCAAGCCAAGATCAGAAGGCTTGCCCACCTCAATGAGCCAGCCGCTATACAAAGGATTATCACGGTACTCAATGCCGGTGATCATGCCTGGCATGCTTCGCACTATGCCCAGCTCAGGGCTCACGTATTGGCGGGGCACAAGCTCAACACTTTTGAACAGGCCATCGGCCTGCAGCTGGCCAAACTCAATGAGGCTGTGGCCATAGGTGATGCTCTCGAGTGCCAGGCTCATGAATTCCCTGAGCCATGGCTTTTTGAGCAGGCGGGTGAGCTGCTCATCTTCCTGGCCTGCCTTCACCACCTTGAAGGCCTTGCTCAGCACGTTGATCTTGCGCTTCTCGAGCACTGAGCTCAGATGCAGATCAAGGGCAAGATCAGCATAGATGTTGAGCAGCTGAGTGCGATCGGGATAATACACATTCTCAGCCCGCTCAAGCGAATCACGCCACTTGCCCACATCTTGCCTCAGCCGGTGCACTTGCACGGCCATGCTGTTGGCCATCACGCTTTGCCGGGGGGCCTTGCTGCCCTTTTCCGTTGTGCTCGAGCCTGCCCACTTGAAGGGATTGGCTATGAAATTGAAAAAATTAGGCATGAGCTTAATAGGCGTTTCTGAGTTTGGGAAGGGATGAGAAGCGGGGCCGTAGGCTCTCAGGATCTTCTGAGCCATCAGGCAGGATGGCCGGTGCCAGGGGCAGGCCGGGGCTGATCTTGCCGGTGCGGCACATATTCAGCCACTCAAGGGCCTGCTCATAGCGATCAGCCCGCAATTGAGGGATGCCCCGCGGATTCTGGCCAGAGTGTAGCAGGTACAAGGTGAGATCAATCAGGTAGGTAATCAGGAGCGGGGGCCGCGGATCAGAGAGCAGCCAGATGGCCTGCTCAGTGCCAGGCACCGTGCCAGTAGCCGCCTGGCTGGCCACGTAAATCAACACCGGGGCCTCAGTGATCTGAGGCACCCCGCGAATGATCACCACCGGGGCCGTTGGCACTGCAGCCGCGGCCTGGTGCCACACCGCCTGGCCAGCATTGAACTGCTTGCCCGCCTGCCACTCGAGCACTGAGATGAAGATCTTGGTGAGGTCGTATTTGCCCCTGAGGTAACTCTGCATCTCAGCCAGGGCAGCCCGCTCAGCACTGAGCCTGATGTGATCATTGCCCTGCAGAATAACATCAAGCAGATCCTGCTTGATCTGAGCCTCATAGTCGGGCCGTATCAAAAAGCTCATAGGGTTTCGGGTTTAGTAGCGTTTGGCAGTCTTAGATTTTGGGGCTCGAGTGCCCCGGCTGGCCACTGCAGCCCGGGCAATGGCCGCGGCCTCAGGTACGCTCAGGCTCTCAATGCCCGCGCCTGCAGGGGCCTTCTTTTTGGGCTTGCTGTAGGCCTTGAATTCAATTGAGAAGGCTTTACACAAGAGGTACTCATTGGCATCAGATGTGTGGCCATAGGGCTCATAACTCACATCAGTATCAGGATCCTTCACCCGCTTCTTTTCCTTGGTGCCATCAGCCGCCTTCTTTACCTTCTGATAGTCCTGCAGGGTATTCCGGCACCGCGGATCAATCAGGATGCTCAGCCCCCCCTCCTGATGCCGGAAGATGGCATTGATCCAACTGCCTCGCATGCTCACTGAGGGGGCAGCCAGGCTCACCCGCTTGGTGAGCTGATTGAACCGCTCAGAGAGAGCGGCCATCACAATGGTAAAATCATTGTGCCCCTTCTCATTCCGCGTATCAGCATGCTTGCCCGCCGGATCACCATACACCAACACCTCAGCCTCATGCTGGCCATAGAAGCTGGCCAAAAAGAGCCTGCATACGGCGTGTGTATTGTTCTCAGGTGAGCCCGGGGTGAACTCAGCCAGCTGCAGGCATTCAGTGCCGTAGAACTGCCACACATTGAGGGTCATGTAGGGGGCCGTATTGAAGTCAAGGGTGATGTGCAAGGGGTGGCCAGGATCATACCGCTCACTCAGATCACGGCTGTGCTGCTCAGTGCTGAATGAGGGGTAGAATTCGCCGCCTGTGCGCTCAACTGCATTCCAATCACCAAGCAGGAGCCGCTGCCGATCATAATCATTGAGCCGCTCAAGGCTGCGCTTGTAGCTTCTCACAAAATCCTTGTTGGGGTTATCGGTTACAAGGGCCTTGATCACCTGCTGATCAGCCAGGAGCTTCACCGGCTTATCATCATCATCAAAGAAGTATTTGCCCCTTACCCAATGGTAGCCAGGATTGCAGGTGATGAGAATGGTAGGGCACAGGCCAAACTCATGCAGCTTCCATCTGATTCTACTCTTCAGGATCTCAGCCGCCTTCTGAGGCAGGCCATCACCGGCCTCTTCAATCCATGCATCAGTGTACTCACTCGAGCCAAGCCGTTGGTAGTCCCGATCAGTGGGCCTGTAGGCCAGATCTTTGAATACTTCCCGGCTGCCATTCTTAAACTGAATGTAGTGATCTTGCCCGTTGTAGCTGTAATCAACGCCCGCCTTGAGGCCCCAAACAGTGAGCACCTCAAGGAAGGTGATCAGGGTGCTCTCTTTGATATCATTGAGCCTGGTTCGGCAAGTGATGCCGCGGCTGCCAGGGTATCTGAGCCGCCTGTGCACCTTCCACGCGCAACCAAGCCAGCTCTTGCCACCGCCCGCCGCGCCACCATATACCACCTCTTCAGTGCTCTGATCTTCTAGGGCCTGCCAGGCAAGATGCTGCTTCCATGAAGGGGCAAAGGTGATGGCAGCCGCGGGCTGAGCCGCGGCCGGGGCTGCTTGCTTCTGTTTAGTTCTCAGCATCTTCAGGGGGCTGAGGCACTATGTAATTGAACACCATGCCCGGGCCTGAGCCCTTCACTTCACCGCTGTGCTCAGTCAAGCTCTTTTCAGAGAAGCCCTCAACTAGCTGCATGAATAGCTTGGCCGCTGAAGTGTCAGGCGCATGATACAGCTGCAGGCTGTGGCGTTCCACCTGAGCGGGCTGAAATTGCCCCTGAGCCACCGTGATGAGCTTCTCACTCGAGATGCTGAAGCCTTTGGCCTTCTTAAAGATGCTCATGATCACATCATGAGTGAGGGCCTGATATATGTTGGCCTGGCCATCACCAAGCCGGATATGCTTGAGGTGCCCTTTTACCGTCTTTTCACTCAGGCCGGTGGCTGCACAGATCTCTTGCTTGGTGGCAGCCCGCCGCTCATTCTGAATAAAATCAAGCATCACCCGCCTGATCACCGCTCTGTTGCGCTTCACATCTTCGCGGGGCTCCTTTTCGGGGCTCAGGGGCAGGGGTGTTGCGGCATGCTTGAGCTTGTATGCCTGCCTGGCCTCATACCGCTCCTGAGCGGCCTCATCAAAGGCCTCATCAGCACCCTCAGCCCCTGCCTGAGCAGGGGCCTCATCTGATAAATAGGATTCAGCCGCGGGCTCCTTTTTGGGGGCCTTCTTTTTAGCGGGTTTATCAGAGGGCTTCTGTGTGGCCATAGTGCAAAAACACCCCTGAGGCCCACCTGAGGCAGATTGCTACCTGCAGGCGGGCTGTGAGTGAATGTATCAGGAGCAGAAAGCTACACACACAGCCTCTGAGGGCCATTTATTTGGAACTATTCACCGATTAAATAGCCGTTATTGGCGGCATAAAAAGGGGCTAGTGCCCACTGATAAAAATACAATCTCTCTGAGGTGGGTAGGTTTGGGCTGCATCAACACGCGCAAAGGCTCCAAATATGTCTATTCCTACCCTGCAGATCTATGCCTCTATCGGTGCCCCTGCTGAGGCCAATAACTATCAGAGCATTGATGCCGCTATCTTCAAAAGCATGCTGCAGGGGGCTGAGGCCTCAGGTGAAAAGAGTGCCCTGATTCGCATCAACTCAGGCGGGGGCAGCTGGATTGAGGCACAGAGCATGTATGCCTACATCAAGGCCAGTGCCCTCAAGATTGATACGGCCAATGATGGCATAGCCGCAAGCAGTGCCTCAGTGATTTTTATGGCAGGCCGCAAAAGAAGCATGGCCGCTCATGCCAAGCTCATGATCCATAACTGCTCAAGCCCCGCCTATGGTGGCATTGCAGATCTGCAGCTTGCCATTGATCAGCAAGGCCACCTAAATGATAGCATGGCCACCCTGTATGCCAATGCCACTGGCCAGCCGCTTGAGCAGATCAAGCAGATGATGCAGGCTACCACCTGGCTGAGTGCTGAGCAGGCCCTTGAGCTGGGTTTTGCCACCCACATCACCGATCAGGGCAAGGCTGCCCTCACCCCCTCGCTCGAGCTCTCAGAGGCCGCGGGCTGCCTGGCTGAATACACTGCCAGCCTGGCCACCTACTACGCCACCCTATTGCCTTCACCAACCCAATCAATGAAAAATTTACTGATGCCGATTATGGCAGCCGCGGGGCTGGCCAGCATCACAGCTGAGGCTGATGATGCCACCTTTATCAATGCCGTATCAGCCGCCTTCACTGAGCGGGATGAGCTCAAAGAGAAGCTCAGCACGGCTGAGGCTGCCATTGCGGCTGCCACTCTCGAGAAAGAAACGGCTGAGCAGGCCCTTGCGGCTCTCGAGCTGAGCAACACTCAGGCCGCGGCTGCAGCCACTGAGGCCACCGCCCTGCAGGTAGTAGCCACGGCCATCACTGAGGGCCGCATTCTGGCCAGCCAAAAAGGAGCCTTTGAGGCCCTGGCCAAAGCGGATATCATCAACGCCACCGCGGCCCTGGCAGCAATGCCCGCCCGCAAGCAGACCCTCACTGAGCAGATCACGGCTGATGCCAACGGTGCCACCGGGGCTGAGGTTCGCATGCCCCTCACTGCAGGCGGGGTGATGGCTGAGATCCGCGCCAATAACGCCCAATAAGCCGCCTCAATTCATCTCAATTCAATCAATCAACCCCTTTTTAATCATCAAATAAGATGGCTAATGCTCTCGTAATTTCTGATACCACCTACGCTGGCGAAGCTGCCAGCAATTTCATTGTGAAGGCCATGACTGGCAATGAGATTGTGCAAGGTGGGCATGCCTATGTAAAAGATGGCATCAAAAAAAAGTACACCATTCCCCGCCTGGCCGTTGAGAATCTGATTCAGGATCGGCTGCCAACCCCTGTATCAGCCGGGGCTCTGAAGGTTGATGGTCGGCTGCTCGAGCCAGAAGATTACATGATCTATGTGGAATTCAACCCGCGTGATTTTGAAGATCATTGGTTTGCTGCTCAGCTCAACAAAAACCTGATTGATACGCGCTTGCCGGTTACGGCTGAGAGCGTGATGATTCAGGAGGTGCTGAAGGCTCATAATAACTTTCTCGGCAAGGCTCTGATGCAGAGCAGCAAGAGTGTGGCAGTGGGTGCCATTGCGGCCCCCTTCAAGTATTTTGATGGCTTCATCACCAAGGCAAAGGCAGACGTTAAAACCGTGCTTGCCCCCTCGCCTGTAGCCCTCACCACCGCCAACATCGGTGCTGCTTTTCAGAGCTGCCTGAGTGTGGTAGCCCCGGGCATCCTGTATGATCTGAGCCTGAAGTTCTTTGTGAGCTATCGCACGGCTCAGATCTGGGAAGAGGCTCAGCGTACTGGCACCTTCAAGGGGGTTGATGGCACTCAGGCGGGCCTCATGCGCTTTGCAGGCCGCACGGTTGTTCCGATTGCAGGCATGCCTGATAACACCATTCTAGTGGTGAAGGGCTCGGCTGATCTGAGCTCGAATCTGTGGGTAGGCATGAACAGCACCGAAGATGCCACCGTGCAACTGGCCAAGCTGCAGGCAAATTCTGAGCTGTACTTCATCAAAATGCTGTGCAAGGCTGATGCTCAAATTGGCTTCACCGAAGAGGCCGTTTTGTACACCGTCTAAGCTGCCACCGGCCTGGCTGCAGTAGGCCCTGCAGCCAGGCCCTGAGCACCTGGCCTCATTCCCCCAATATTCATATTTAATCGACGAAGCCAGGCCTCACCGCCGGCGGTGCCGCAACATCATGAAAATCAACAATAAAGCTGGCATTTCGGAAACTTTCGCCGCGGTGCCCGAACTTAAAAAAGTGCACATCTTGCCGGATGGCAATCACACTTTTAATGAGGATCACGCCAAGCGCCTCACCCCCAAAGGATCCAAATACACCACGCTTGAGGCTGATGCCAAAGAGCTGCAGGAAGTAGCCAAATAGGCTGCCACTAGCCTACCCAATCCCTTTATCTACCAATACTATACTTTGTATGAAACTGATCCTGCAGCGCCAAGCCTCTTCTCAAAAGAGCACCGTTGGAACACTTGCAATCAATGGCCAATTTGAGTGCTACACTCTTGAGGACGTTGTGAGGCCTGCAGGATCAGCCAAAGTGTATGGCAAAACGGCCATCCCCGCGGGCTGCTATGCGGTGATCTTCACCTTCAGCAACCGTTTCAAGAAAGTGATGCCGCTCCTGCTCAAAGTCCCTGGTTTTGAAGGGGTGCGGATTCATGCAGGCAACACCGCTGAAGATACAGAAGGCTGCATTTTGCTGGGCATAAGCCAGGCCCCTGATTTTGTGGGCAACAGCCGCCAAGCCTATCAGGCCCTCATCAACAAGCTGCAGGCCGCGGCCTCAGGCTCTGAGAAGATTGAGCTCACCATCTGTGATGCCCTTCCCTCAAAGCCTGTGGCAGTCCCTGCCAAGATGAGCAAGCCCACGCTGAAGCCCGCTGCTAAACCTGCCACCGCGGCCCGGGCATAAGTGGGCAATAATTCACCCGCAAGCCCCGCCCCTGGCACCGCCTTGCCCCCCTGGCTCACCTGGCTGATCGGCTTGCTGATCACCGTGCTGATGGCCCTCAATGGGTGGGCCTTTGCCTACACCATCGGCATCGAGCACAGGGTTACGAAAATAGAAACGGATATAGATACGCACATCAACACCTCAGACAAAGAGAAGGCCCTGATCAACCGCCGCCTTGATGCTCAGGCATTGGATCAAAGATCAGTGCTCACCACCATCACGGCGGTGGCAGTTGATGTGGCTGAGATCAAGGGCTACATGAAACTTCAGAAAGAAAATCAAAAATGAGATACCTGCTACTTCTCAGCTGCATGCTGATGGCCCTGCTCAGCTCGAGCTGCCAGGCCGTACACTCTTTGAGCGCCCCGAAAACACCCGCCGCTCAGGCCGCGGCTGATGCCAGCCAGCTGGCCTCTTTTGCGGCCGATCACCCGGGCCTCTTCACCGTTGATACCATCCCCCTGGCCACCCCCTATCAGGTGCCTGAGGTGAAGATCAAAAAGGTGTTTGTGTTGCGCCGTGATACCATCTACCTGCAGGCTGAGAGCACCCACCTTGATAGCCTGATCAACAACCTGAGCGCCTCACTTGATACCGCTCAGCAAGTAGCCACCCGCGCCAAGATGAGGCAGCTGCTACGCAATCGGCCGGTGCTCAGAGATACCCTGGCCTTTGACACGTTGGGGGTGAGTGGCAGAGTTTGGCGGGAAGGCCGCAAATATCAGCTCAGGCTCACTCGAGCGGCCATCAGTGTCCTGGCTGCAGGCC
>Ga0326734_1000424_pt1 | contig 11659 bp, 9 predicted proteins | sample 15_GP2_1315_FD_207944 | JGI IMG/M metagenome (GOLD analysis project Ga0326734, IMG submission 207944) | Glacier ice microbial communities from Ngari, Tibet, China - 15_GP2_131.5 | ecosystem: Environmental > Aquatic > Freshwater > Ice > Glacier | place: China: Ngari, Tibet | collected 2018-07-18 | reverse complement strand
ATATTGACTATTGGGTTATAATAAGATGGAATTGATACATCCCCAGGTGCTGTTCCAACTGGTAAATTTGTTATTGGGTCAATTGAAGGTGTCATTGGAGGTAACGCAACCATTTGCATTGGATTATCAAATTGCCGGTCGCCTGAAATACGATTATTTACACTTCGAGACATGGCAATACTAACTCCTAAATCAAATTTTTCGTTTAATTTGTGGGTTAAATTTACCCTTCCTGTTGCTCTATTTAATCCATTACCAATCAAAATTCCTTTTTGACTAAGATATTGTCCTGAAACATAAAGAGTTGTTTTTTCATTACCACTGCTAATGTTCAAGTCGTATTGACTCATTGGTGCGTCCTGATAAGCTAAGTCTCCCCAATTTGTTGATGCTTGTGTACCTTTTCCAAACGTTCCTAAACCTTGAGTTTCATAAAAACTGTTCATATAAAAACGGTATGAATCTGGATCTTTTGGGTCTGGATAGTCATCTATCCTATCTGAATTTGCTGCCGCTTGGTTATAAAATTTAACGTACTGTTCAGTATTGAGAAACTGCAACTTTTTAGTTGGTGTGCTTGACCCAGTCATGTAACCAAAATTAACTCTTGTAGAACCAGATTTTCCCTTTTTGGTTGTTATAATAACTACGCCGTTTGCTCCACGGGAACCATAAATGGCTGATGCTGAAGCATCTTTCAAAATATCCAATGATTCAATATCTTGTGGATTTATGTCCGACAGTGGATTGGTTGAACCACCTTGAAAAGATAAATTAGAGGTTGTCATAGGGATTCCGTCAATTACATACAAGGGCTGAGTATCGGCAGAAATAGAAGATTGTCCACGGACATTTATTCTGATGCCTTGACCTAATTTACCGCTCCCCGCATTAACTAAAACCCCCGCTGCTTTCCCTTGAATGGCTTGATCAAAACTTGTAACGGGCATATTAGCAATTTCGGAAGATTTAATTGTTGCAATATTTCCAGTTAATTCTCTTTTAAGTTGAGTGCCGTAACCAACAACAACAACCTCATCAAGTGATTTTTCGTTCTCAACTAAAGAGACATTAAGTACACTTTGCGTTCCGATTTGAAATATCTGCGAAGTGAAACCAACTGAACGAATTTCTAAAGAATTTCTTCCTTCTGGAACACTGATGGCAAAATTACCCGTTGCATCGGTGGATGTTCCTTTACTCGTTCCTTTTATTTGCACACTTACTCCTGGTAGTGGCGAGCTGTCTCCTGCCGAGACGATTTTACCTGTAATTCGACGGTCTTGAGCAATTATACTCAATGTGCAGCCAAACAAAAGTAATATACTTAATAATAAACGTTTGTTCATGAAATTGGATTTTTGTTTAAAATGTGTACGTGAAAATACTTTATTCTCAAAAAAGAAGGAAAAGTTCTTTTGCATTAGAGGAGTAGGATAACTTAAATTAAGCAATTTTAAGTCTCCTATAAAGTTCAAAGATAATTATTGTTTATCTGAAAATCAAAAAATCATGACTTTGGAAACTGAAAATTTAATATCAATATTATTGGAAATTACTTTACCAATATTAGTTCAGGCAATTCCATCTGACTCGCAAACTCGTACCCCGCCTTAAAAATTCCCGTTGCTTTTCTGATATCATACGGGTCAAATAATTTGAGACCAGGCGGTTCTATTACCAAATCGCATTTAGCCAATCTTCCTTTTGAGTTATTATTAATTGCCAAAAATAAGGATTTTTGAACAATTGACGACATGGATTTTGGCATTTGTTGCATTCCGAAAGGATTACAATGACTCCCAATAATGTAATCATACTTACCAATAAGCGGTTCAATGGGCATATTATTCAATATTCCGCCGTCAATTAAGACATTTTCGCCAAAGGTGATTGGTTCAAAAAGTCCTGGAATACTGCATGATGCCATAACTGGTTTTAATAATTCCCCCGAAGAAAAATAAACGGTTTCACCTGCATATAAGTTGGTTGCATTGACCGTCAAGGGAATCTTTAAACGTTCAAAAGAATTATGCGGAATATATTTTAGATAAACTTCCTCTGCCTTTTGCATTTTTAATAATCCAGAACGACTCCATGCGGGGCGTAATGCACGCAAAGTTGAAGTTGAAACTACAATTTCAAAAATATGGTCGGGTGAATATCCTGCTGCAAACATTGCTCCCACGATTGATCCTGCACTGCAACCTGAAATGCCCGAAATTTTTATTTTTTTCTCCTGCAACGCTTTCAAAACGCCCAAATGAGCAATTCCTCTTGCTCCTCCACCAGATAGCACTAATCCGATTGTCATATTTTTTTGTTTTTTATTTGTTAAAATCATGTATGATTAATGGTAGAATATTAGGTAATTTACACAAAAAACATAGAGTAATAACACAACAATTAAGACAACATGATTTTACATTCAATTGATTCAGGATATTTTAAATTAGACGGTGGTGCCATGTTTGGGGTTGTTCCAAAAACATTTTGGCACAAATTAAACCCCGCCGATGAAAATAATCTCTGCTCATGGGCAATGCGTTGTTTGTTGATTGAGGACGGTAAGAAATTGATTTTAGTGGATACTGGTATGGGCGATAAGCAAGATTTAAAATGGCAAAGCTACTATTATCGTCATGGAGAAGGGGAATTAGTGAAGTCAATCCGTGCAAAAGGATATTCAGAAAATGACGTTACTGACGTGATTTTGAGCCATTTACATTTCGATCATTGCGGAGGAGCCGTTAAGTGGAATTCAGATAGAACTAAATTTGAAATGACATTTCCGAATGCAAAATATTGGTCACATTCAGAACATTTCAATTCAGCAATTCACCCAAATCAAAGAGAGAAAGCGACATTTTTTAAGGATAATATTCAGCCCATTCAAGAAGCAAACCAGTTATTTTTTGTAGATAAAGTGACTGAAAAACCTTTCCAAAATATTGAATTTTTATTGGCAGACGGACACACAGAGAAGATGTTAATGCCAAAGATTTCTTATCAAAATAAACAGATTTTATTCATTGCCGATACTATTCCTTCTCATGCCCATATTCCCGTGCCTTATGTAATGGGTTATGACATTAATCCGTTAATTACGATGAAAGAAAAAGAAAATTTATTAAGTCAAGCTATTGAGAATGAATGGATTATATTTTTTGACCATGACCCACTTTATGATTGTGCCACGATTCAAAAAACTGAGAAAGGGTTTGCTTTGAAAGAGAAAGGGAATTTAAATGAGTTCGTTTAATTTAGCCACAAAGGCACAAAGTCTCTAAGATTTTTTGTGCCTCTGTGCCGTTGTGGCAAAGTTTATTTTCTTCTTTTCCAAAACTTCCATCTTTTCTTTTCTGATTTTTCATAAAAACAAGCATTTGGCAGCGAAGGAGGTCGGTTGAAAATTGGCACTGATAATCCAAAATATAAATCTGTTCCTTTGGGACTATTAATATTCAAAAAACTTCCTAAATTATCTGTTCCAAAAAATAGAGGTCCTAATCTTGCTCCAATGCCGAAGGTGAAAGAACTGTAATTATCCAAAAGGGCAAAAGGAATTCCAACTTCAAGCCATTTACTCTCCCAACGTGGCGTGATTGATAAAGATGAAGGCATTTTCATACTCAAAGAATTATTGCCTCTCAGTCCCTGTACCCAAAGTGAATTTACGTAGAACTTATCTCTTACATGATAGTCAAAATTTACTTGAAAAACCGTTGGCAGTCCTGTGGTGAAGTTATGTATGCTTTGGTCGTCATTTAAACCAACTACTTGATTAATCCTTTTGAAAGCATCATCAGTGCCTTGAACTTGGCTAACATCTTCCGATTTGAATTCCTTATTTTGAATATCTACATCCCAATTTCTGACATAAAAAGGGTTATTATAATTGATTCCACCAATATCTAAAAGCGAAACCCCAACCTTGAATTCATACTTATTTTTGCTTGGGTCTAATTTCTCTTTGCCTTTTTCACGGTATCTATATTTACGAACTTCTGGACGATATTCATACACAATTCCTAAATCAACTCCCCAACCACCGCCAGCCGATTGATTGCCAAAAATCCAAGGAAATGAAGGCTTTGTGTTATTGACTGATGCTTCTGTTGTATATCCATATTCGGCTTTCAATTTATCAATTCTGAGGATCTGTTTTTTTGGTTCGGCAGGGTCATCAATGATGTCATAATCTGCCTCTTTTATGTTGATGTGAGCATTATAAATCCCTACAACCCTTTTTAAAGTAATTCCTATCTTTATAAAATCTTCGTCTTCATCCTTTAAAATTTGACCGTAAGAAATCCCCAATTCTGCATAACTATTAATATTTAAGGCTGAATTTGAAACCGTAAAGTCCTGATTTTTAAGAAATAAGGTGTCGGTCCCCAATCGAACTAAATTTGCTAATGTAATGGGAGCATCCGTAAAATTTACAATTGTTCTTACACGAGAGAGTAAACCGATGGAGCGCTTATTATTAATGGTGTATAAAAAAGAAGGACCTCTCAAGTCATTTTGAGCGTTCAAATGATATGATTTGCTGTCTAAATTAATATCATAATAAGCATTCTTAAAAATAATCACATTCTTAGAATTACGATATTCTTGGGCGGCCGAATTGGTGAAAAGTTTAAGCATAGAATATGGAGCGTCATAGCCAACATAATTATTAGCAATGAAAATATCGTTGGCGAATAAATTGACATATAGTTTATACCGTGAATCAGTGATGTTGGCAGGATTGTTATATACTGAGTTCGTTCCTGCATAATTACTGCCCGAAATCCCAAGCCATTGCTGTGCTTGAATTTTTTGGACAATGATTAAAAGAAGAAAAGTGGCGGTGATTTTAAGTGTTATCAAATTTAATTTATACACGATTCATGTTAATTAGAGGTAAAGTTTATTGATAATGTATCTTTGAGATGAAGATTTATTTTTCAAAAAATTTATTTTGAAATTGTGAAATCACTTCACAAATATAAACTTTTACATACCACAGGAGTGTAAAATCTATATCAAAACGTAAAATTTTAATATCGTAGTACAGAATAATTTAACTTATTGTTGAAATGTTTATATTACTATGGGAAGTAATAATTTAATGGTATATTTTTTGAAGAATTATTAAAAACATCACTTATAAATTTTAAATTTGCAATTGACTTTCAAGAAATTTTAAAATGAGATATAACCAAAACTTCATCGGAAAATTCTATAAAAACAGATAAGATATTTCTTGAAAGTGCTTAATTAACGTATTTAATTTGGTACAAACAAAATTTTAAACATACCTCCTGATACAAATTTAACCAGTAATCAGAGGAGGCTTTTAATCGTATGAAAAGAATTGCAGTATTTACATCAGGAGGAGATGCCCCAGGCATGAATGCTTGTATTAGAGCCGTTGTAAGGGGTGGGCTTCATCACGGAGTCGAAATTTTCGGGATTCTCAGAGGGTTCAATGGATTAATAAAAGGCGATATTATTCCCCTAAATTCTCAATCGGTAAGTAACATTATTCAACGTGGTGGAACGATTTTAAAATCCGCTCGTAGTAAGGAATTTATGACTTCCGAAGGTCGTAAAAAAGGTTATGAACAACTGAAATCTCACGGTATTGAGGGTTTAGTTGCCATTGGTGGAAACGGTACTTTCACAGGGGCTGAGATTTTTTTTAATGAATACCAAATTCCAACCGTTGGAGCTCCTGGAACGATTGATAACGACCTTTTTGGAACGGATTACACGATTGGATATGACACTGCGGTGAACACTGCCTTAGATGCGATTGACAAAATTAGAGATACCGCCGACTCTCACGACAGAATATTTTTTATTGAAGTAATGGGGCGTGATTCAGGTTATATTGCCGTTCAGTCGGGTATTTCGGGTGGAGCTGAATCAATTTTAATTCCAGAAGAAAGACAAACCGTTGATGATGTTGTGGCAACGTTAAAATCGGGTTTTGCCAAGAAAAAATCATCATCAATTGTTGTGGTTGCCGAGGGAGATGAAGAAGGTCATGCGGCTAATATTGCGGAGAAAATTAAAAATACGATTGATGTTCCCGTTGATATTCGAGTAACCAATTTAGGACATATTCAGCGAGGGGGCAGTCCAAGTGCATTTGATAGAATTTTGGCAAGTAGATTAGGTTTGGGAGCTTTGGAGGGACTTTTAGCGGGACACAAAAACGAAATGGCAGGGATTGTAAATGACCAATTGGTTTACACAGCTTTCCATGATACGATTACGAAGAAGAAAAATATTAATCCTGATTTGTTGAGGCTTTCAGGGATTTTAAGCAAGTAATATTTTAACTATAAAAACGCTGGGACGCAAAGAATTTTTGATGGAATTCTTTGCGTCCCAGCGTTTTTGTAGTTATTTGTTTTAAAAGGATTAAATGGATTTTCAGTTATGGGATAAGTAGCGTAAATTGCCACCTATTTTACAATAATAATACACAAAAGTATGACAAATTCGTTGAAGAATAGTCATAAGATAAACTTTGAAATTTTTAATAAAATCATGAAATTCAGAACTAAGTTTTTACCATTATTTTTACTACTAATTACTTCAACAAGTTCTTTTTCACAGAACAAAGAAGGTTTTTCTATTCATGGAAAAGTGCGTGGAATTAAAGATACTACGGTCTTTTTAGCTCATTACTTCGGCTATAATCAACAAGTTATAAAAGACACTGCCAAAGTGGATGCCCAAGGAAATTTTCATTTTGTGGGTGATAAAACGCTTCCCGAGGGATTGTATTTAGTGTCTTTGCCGAAAAGTAAATACATGGATATTATCATTGGAAATCAAGAATTTTCGTTTGAAACTGATACTGTAAATCTAATTACTAAGATGAAAGTTACTGGTTCAAAAGAGAATGAAACTTTCTTTAAATTTCAGCAAGACATGGCGGCAAAATTTGAAGATATAAAAGTGGCAGAATTGGAGAAAAAAATGAGTAATTCACCATTGGCAAATGTAAAAATTAAAAAAATTCAAGAGGACATTTCAAAATTCCAGAAAGATTGGATAAAATCAACCGATGGAATGTTTGTAAATAAGTTAATAAAAGCATCCCAAGAACCTGAAATTCCTCCTTTTAGAAAACCGCTAACAACGAAAGCCGATTCTACGGCATTTTATCAATATCAATTCAGTTATTACAAAGATCATTTTTGGGATAATGTAGATTTAACGGACGACCGCTTGATGCGTAGTCCATTTTTACAGAAAAAAATTGAAAGATATTTTGATGATTTAACCGTTCAAGCATCGGATTCAATCATAAAATCTTCCGATTTAGTGTTAGCTCGTGCCAAAGGGCGTGATGTCCGTAGATACGTAATTTACAAGATTGCGAGTACGTATGAGAACCCAAAAATCTTAGGAACTGACGGTGCTTTTGTTCACATTGCTGAAAAATATTACATTGGTGAGCCTACACTTTGGGACACCTCAACGGTCAGGAAAATGAAGGAAAGAGTAGCTGTTTTGAAGCCACTTTTGGTCGGAAAAACCTTTCCAGATATGTTTTTAACTGATACGGTTGGAAAAGAAATTTCAATTCCAAAATTAGTTGCTGATTATACTGTTCTATTTATTTATGATCCTGAATGTGGTCATTGCCGTGAATCAGCCCCGAAATTAGCAAAAATGTATCAAGGGCTAAAAACTAAAAATGTTAAAATTGTTGCTGCTTCAATTGATAGAACGCCCGTGAAATGGAAGAAATTTATCAAAGAATTCAAATTAGAAGAATTGATTCATGGCATTGATATTCACAAAAATCCGCAGACTGGAAAGGAGGAATATTACACCGATTTTAAGAATAATTTTGATGTATATGCAACGCCCGTTGTGTATGTTCTGGACAAGGATAAAAAAATCATTGCCAAGCGACTTCCCGTTGAACAAATTGAAGATTTTGTTGATTTCCACCGCAAGCAATCAGCTCGTGAGAAAGAGAAAGTTAAAACTGGAAAATAGTCATTTTAATGTTCGATTTATGGTTGCAGAACTTCCCGAAACAATATCCATTGTGGGTTAAATTTTCGGGAAGTTAATTCACGTCAAATATGGTAGATTATTTTTTATAATTTCCTTAATCTAAGACTGAATGTTAAAAATCAAACATTGAAATCCGAACATCAAACATCGAAAATCCCTAAAAATGCTTAAAATTTTACTAAAAATATTGCTTTTTTGCTTTTTACCTTCAATCATTCACGCCCAAGGATATAAAATTGATGGAAGAATCAGAGGCTTAAAAGATTCAACTTGCTACTTAACTTATTATTACGAAAATCAAAATTTTGTTCAAGATTCAACCGTTGCCAGTTCGGATGGCACAATCGTTTTTGAAGGTAAAAAGCCCCTTAAAGGTGGAATGTATAACGTTATGATTGGTAATTGGCAAAGTTTTGATTTGTTAATTACCGAACAAAAATTTTCTTTTGAAGCTAATATCAAAGATATTTTCAATACCTTAAAATTTTTTGGTTCACGAGAAAATGATTTGTTTTATTCTTACCAGCAAAAAAGTGTAAAATATGCTTTGAAAATTACTGAATTATCGAAAAAATCTGATTCGGTTTCAGTTAATCAAATGTATGGATTGCAGTATGAATCAGCCCTTTACAAGAAAAAATTTATCAAGGCTTTTGAGGGAACTTTTGCTTCCAAAATCATTAAATCAACCTTAGCTTCTGATATTCCGCCCGCCCCAAAATTGTCAAATGGTGAAGAAGATCCACTTTGGGGAAACAAGTTTTTTGTGGAACATTATTTCGATAATATTGACCTGACGGACGATAGACTTATTATTACCCCATTTTTATATCAGCCTGTTAAATATTATTTCGACCAATTAGAATTCTTACCGAACGATTCCTTGATAGTTTTAGTAGATAAATTTCTAAATAAATCTCGTCGAACTTCGCCGATGAGAAAATATTTGGTCAGTAAATTAGCCAATCAGGCTGAGACAAGTAAGGTTATGGGAAGAGATGCGGTTTATGCTCATTTATTGGACAAATACTACATTAACGACCCTTTATTATGGGATATTTCAACGGTTAGATTGGTAAAAGAAAGATATAAATATTTGAAGAATTTATTAATTGGTAGTAAAATTCCAAATTTGAAAGCAACGGATGTAAATGGGAAAGAAAAGGCTTTGTACGACATGAAATCAGCCTTCACGATTCTGTATATTTATGCGGCTGATTGTGAGCATTGCAAGAATTTTACGCCGCAATTAGTAGAGTTTATCCAAGCAAATAAGACAAAAGGAATAGAAGTTTTTGCTCCAATTTTTGGTAATAATCTTGAAACTTGGAAAGGATTTATCAAAGAATTCGGTTCAGAAACTTTCACAAATGTGATTGATAAAGCGGGTAAAATCAATTTATACCAAGAATTCGATGCACAATTCACCCCAACGATTTATATTTTAGATAAAGACAAGAGAATAATTGGGAAGGGAAATATGAACATTGAGACGATGAAGGAAATTATTTTTCATTGATTTTGTCTGAATTCAAATTCAGACAAAACTATTTCATTTTGCCACGCTTCACTAAATAAGCCGACATAATTGGCTCGAATCCCTCTGCAATATCTGCCTCAATAAAATCAATTTTATACTGCCCACAACGCAATTTTAATTCGTGATAAAATTGTTGTAAAGTCTTCCGATAATCAACTTTCACTTGCGAAGGATTCAATTTAATCCGCTCGTTAGTTTCTAAATCAATAAATTCATAAGGACGGTCTTCAAATTCAAAATCGGATTCGGTTTTTTTATCCGTTACATGAAAGATTAATACTTCATGAAGATTGTGTTTTAGATGTTGAAGGGCAGAGAATAAGCGTTCTGATTCGTTGATGTTATCAAACATATCGCTGAAAATTACTACCAATGAACGTTTATGAATTCTTTCCGCAATCTGATGAATGACATCTGCAACGGCAGTTTTTTTATTGGTAGCAGGTTTCTGCAAAATCGTTTCTAAATCCAAAAATATCTTGTGAACGTGCGATGGAGTAGATTTTACGGGCGTTTGAATTTCAATTTCTGATGAAAAAGTAGTCAAACTAATAGCATCTTTTTGCTTTTGAAGCATATACGCTAAAGCCGCTGCTGCCATTGCAGAGAATACAATTTTGCCATTGGTTTTCTCTGGATAATACATGGACGAAGACGTATCAATCAATAAATGACACCTAAGATTAGTTTCTTCTTCGTACCGTTTTGTGTACAATCTATCGGTTTTAGCAAAAACTTTCCAATCAATATGGCGTGTGCTTTCGCCCGTATTATATAACCGATGTTCAGCAAATTCGACTGAAAAACCATGAAAAGGTGATTTATGCAGACCTGTAATGAATCCCTCAACCATCTGTTTGGCGAGAAATTCTACATTTCCATATTCTCTGATTTTAGCTAAATCCATTGTCAGTTGGCAGTTTCCTAATTCCTTAATTTTGTATTACAAACGAAATTACGAATATTATGTCATATAAAAGTAGGTAATAAAGTTTTCAGTTTTAGTGAAAAATTAAAATTCTTGGTAACAATAAAATTTCTATTTTTTTATTTAATACTGCCAACTATTTACTGGCTACTTCTTCTTTCTGCGACTTTCCAAATATGCCTTTCGACGTTGCTTTGATAACTTTCTAAGATAGGAACTCACTCGCAAACGACGATATTTAAATTGTGGATATTTACGTTTATGCCAGTTTTTTTTAAGTCTATAATATCGTTTATATTTGAGTTTAGTTTTCTGATAAAATCTTGGGACAAAACTTGGTGCCGATGTTAAACTCAATGAATCAAAAGGTTCAAGCATGATGTCTCCGTCGAATCCAACCACTTTTAATTTCACTTTCGTAAGTCCTACTTGGTTCATTCTGAGCCACTTAGCTGGATTGTTGGTGAGGTCAATAATTCGACCAGGTTTGTAAGGTCCTCGGTCATTTACACGAACAATTACGAAACGTTTATTCACTAAACTTGTCACTTCAACCATCGTTCCAAATGGCAAAGTCATGTGTGCAGCGGTGTATTGATTTTTTTGGAGAATCTCGCCCGTTGAGGTTGGGCGGTCATAAAAGAAGTCTGCATAAAATGAGCCAATTCCGTAGGATTCGTCTCCTAATTTTTGTGCTTTGGAAGTTGTGGAGACAACCGCTAAGGTGAAAAATATTCCCAGAAGTTGTTTAATCATAAGTTTTAATGTGGAATTATTGTTTTGTCGTATCTCACAATATCTTCCATAGTGGAATACAAAAATACCAGTTTGCAAGTCTAAATAAAAACTTTTATTGGTTAAGTTCTATATTTTATCCAAATTCTTAAATTACTTTCCCTCAAAAATTGTCCTTTCTGATACTTGTCATTTTACAATTTAGAGAATAGAGAAAAATCCATTTTTCGATTGTATTTTTGTAATACAAAGCCACATTTCAAACAAATACTTCTAAAACAATATCTGCTTATAACCTCATAAAAATTTAAAAAATGCAAAAAAATAGTAAATTAATTCGCTACGTTTTCATCGCTTTCATGTTGTTTACAACCATGTTTTCTTACTACATTTGGCAAATAACTAAAACGCCAAATTACCAA
>Ga0326734_1000423_pt1 | contig 11677 bp, 18 predicted proteins | sample 15_GP2_1315_FD_207944 | JGI IMG/M metagenome (GOLD analysis project Ga0326734, IMG submission 207944) | Glacier ice microbial communities from Ngari, Tibet, China - 15_GP2_131.5 | ecosystem: Environmental > Aquatic > Freshwater > Ice > Glacier | place: China: Ngari, Tibet | collected 2018-07-18 | reverse complement strand
CTGACGAAATTCGGGGCGCGTATCTGTTGTCGAAGAAGCCTCAGTCGGCCGAGCCTCCCCGACTTAACGAGGTCCTGCGGCTGATCGCCCAGCTCGACGGCTTCCTCGCCCGCAAGAGCGACGGCGAGCCCGGCGTCAAGACGATTTGGCAAGGCTTGCAGCGTGTGATGGATGTGGCTACCGCGTTACAGTCGATGCGCGAGGAGAATGGCTGAGTTGTGTATAACGATATGGGCTTAACCCAGTGTCACGTTCCGATGAACCACTCCCTTATCCAACAGTAAACACACGGTGGTTGCCTAATTTTCTATTCTAAATTAGAATCATTCGCATTTGAGTCGTTGCCGCTTTCTGTTTCGCACCATCAAATTAACAACAATCCGAGAAAATTGCGCAACTGTGCCCGTGCTTGGCACGCTCAGCAATGTCTACCAACTCCATCTTTAATCCTTTCAAAGACCCCCATGAAAAAGAACCTGATCGCCACTGCCGTCGCCGCCGCGTTCCTCGCGGCACCATTTAGCGCCTTCGCTGGCGAAACCGAGCTGCTGGCACGCATCGAGAAGATGGCCGCCGAGCTGGAACAGCTGAAGGCGGAACTGAAGACAAACCAGCGCAAGACCGACACCATCGAACAACGCCAGCAAGCGGTGGTGCAAACGCCCGCGATCATTGCCGTCCCGGCTCTTGCACCTGCAGCTGGCCCGTCGACTGTCATTACCGGCTATGGCGAGCTGAACTACAACCGTCCTACCAGGAACGCCAGCGCGGCGCAAACCGACGTGCGGCGCGCCGTGATCGGCATCCAGCACCGTTTCGACGAGAAGACCAAACTGGTGTCGGAATTCGAATGGGAGCACGCGATTTCTTCGGCTTCCGATGCCGGTGAAAGCGCCGTCGAGCAGCTGTACATCGAGCGCCAATTCGACAATGGCCTGCGCGGCAAGGCAGGCCTGTTCCTTATTCCGGCCGGCTTGCTCAACACCGCGCACGAGCCGACTGCCTACTATGGCGTCGAGCGCAACTTCGTCGAGACCGCGATCATTCCCTCGACCTGGCGCGAAGTCGGCATTGGCCTGTCCGGCGACTTCGCCAACGGCCTGGCATGGGACACGGGTATCACCACCGGTTTCAACATCACCAAGTGGGATGCAGCTTCAGGCGATGGGCGCGAGTCGCCGCTGGGCAGCATCCACCAGGAAGGCCAGCTTGCCAAGTCGCGCAACCTGTCGGCGCACTTGGCGCTTAACTGGCGCGGTGTGCCCGGCCTGCTGGTCGGTGGCTCCGTCTTTACCGGCAACGCCGGCCACAAGACCGCTGACTTCGCGGCGCCCGACGCGCGCATTACCGTGTATGACCTGCATACCCGCTACACGCCTGGCCATTGGGACCTGTCGGCGGTGTACGCACGCGGCGAGATCCGCAACGTCGATGCGCTGAACCTGACCTTTGTCGGCGAGCCCAACCCGGTGCCGGCCAGCTTTGCAGGATGGTACGCGCAAGCCGCCTACCAGCTGTTCAAGTCAGGCGACTACGTCCTGAGCCCGTTCGCGCGCTATGAAAATTTTAATACCGCCAAGCGGTATTCGAGCGTGCCGGCTGGCCTTGGCGTGCCTGCCGCCACGGATGAAAAAGTCTACACGGTCGGCGCGAACCTGAAGGTGGGCGAAGGCGTGGTTCTAAAGGCCGACTACCAGAAGTTCGGTGAAGACAAGACGCGCGACCGCCTGAATCTGGGCGTGGGCTTTTCGTATTAAGGACGTGCAATGATCAAATCGCTGCCTTGGGTATTGTTGGCCGCCGGCGCTGTCGGTGCACCGGCGTTTGCCACGCAATATTTGACGGCCGAGCAGGCGCAGGCGCTGATGTTTCCTGAAGCGACCGCGTTTCGACGCCAGGACATCGCGCTCACGACCGTGCAAATGCAGCAGGTCGAGAAGCTGGCAGGCGTGCCAGCGCGCTCGGTGAACTGGCGCGCGGTGGCCGCGCTGAAGGGTGATGTGCCGATCGGATATATGCTGCTGGATGACGTGATCGGGAAATTTGAACTGATCTCGTTTGCCGTGGGCCTCAATTCCGATGCCAGCATACGACAGGTCGAAATCCTGACCTACCGCGAGAGCCACGGTGGCGAAATCCGCAATCCGGCCTGGCGCAAGCAGTTTGCCAGCAAGCGGGCGCCGGGCGGACTGGCAATTGGCGAGGGCATTGCCAACATCAGTGGCGCAACCCTGTCGTGCACCCATGTCACCGATGGCGTACGCCGCATTGCGGCCATCGCGCAAGTCGTGCTGGCAAAATGATGCGGCGTGCACAGCCCTGGTTGGGCACGCTGGTCGACATCACACTCGGGTCGCAGGCCGATCCGCAGGCGGTGACGGCAGCTTTTGCTGACGTCGCACTGGTACATCGTTTGATGAGTTTTCATGACGTTGACAGCGACGTCTCGCGTTTCAATCGTGCCGCCGTGGGAATGCCGATCGAGGTCGATCCGCACACCTGGAACGTGCTGCGTTTGGCGGAACAGGTCGCGGCATCCTCGCACGGCTGCTTTAACGTCGCCTGCGCGCCGCGGTTGGTCGAGTGGGGTTATCTGCCGGCGCCTGCGGCACCAGCGCCCGCATATGTCCCCGGCGAGCGGACATATGCACTGGAAGCGGACGGGCGCGTGCGCAAGACTTCCGCCTCATGGATCGACCTCGGCGGTATAGCCAAGGGCTATGCGGTGGACTTGGCGATTGACACGCTGCAACGGCATGGCGTCGGTAGCGCCTGCGTCAATGCCGGTGGCGACCTGCGCGTTATTGGTGATTATGACTGGCCAATCACGATCCGAGCGCCGCGCGAGCCCGCGAATGCCGGCACGCGCCTCGTGCTGCGCAATGCGGCCCTTGCGACGTCAGCGAATTATTTCGCCGCGCGTGGCCACACCAGTCCACTGGTCGACGGGCGCAATGGACAGGCCTGCACAGATGCACACAGCGTCACCGTGCGCGCTCCCAGCTGCGCGCTGGCTGACGCCTTGACCAAGGTGGTGATGGCAAGCGGTGACGCCCACCATCCCTGCCTCGCAAAGCTTGGCGCCTCTGCCTTTATAATCTGAGCGATGTCCCATCACAAAAACGCCCCCCATATCAATCTACGGCTCGAACGCTGGCATCGTCGCTGCATCTATGCGAGTTGCCTGGTTCTTCTGCTGAGCGGTGCTGCCTGGCTGACCGCGCGGTATTTTCTGCGCCCGGTCGGCCAGTTCGGCGAAACAATTCATCCCATCGAGCCTTGGGCAATAAAGGTGCATGGCGCTGCCACGATGGCGATACTTTTTTTTCTGGGCAGCTTGATGAACAGCCATTTCCGCCGTGCGCTGAGGTCGGGCCGGAACTTGGTGTCCGGGTGGATAATGCTTGTCACCATGATGGTCTTGACACTGACCGGCTTCGGACTTTACTACGTGGCCGGCGAAAGCGACCGGCCGTTATGGTCGCGCATTCATTGGACGCTCGGTCTCGGACTGGCCGTCTTGATTGTCGTGCACGTTCTGGTCGGTCGGGCTAGCCGATTTAAACCGTCTTGACACGCGAATCTATCGTCTTCTCCGAAAGTAACTATTCAGCCGCTATGCGGCTGATTGAATACTCTTGTGTTCAGACGCTGCGCTAGCCACACCCCTGGCGGCGCCATCAAGATGCCAGTGCCGGCGACGAGCAAGGCCGCGCGATAACGGACGATGTCGCTTTTTAAACCAATCAAAGTCCCGAGTATTGCCGAAATGCCGAACGCAAGAAGACCAATAGGCGCTGCCTGAGCAACTGTCAATTGCAAGCCGAAGACAAGCAGCGGCACGGCCAGGATGCTGCCGCCAGTCCCGGTCAGTCCCATAATGATGCCTACCGCTACACCAAAAGCAAAACTCAATACCATTGCGACCCCTGTTCGCTATGCAGCCTTTGATGCGCGCTTACCCTTCGCTCTCTCGATCACTTCAAACAGTGCCATACCGCCCAGCATGGCAATAAAAAATACCCAGGGCTTACCGTCGCCCTGTGCAAGTGATGCCAGAACCGGGCCAGGGCAATAGCCCGCCAATCCCCACCCCACGCCAAATGTCAATCCGCCCAGCACGAGGCGGCGATCAATCCGCGTGGCCGTCGGCAGGCGCATCGTGTTTCCCAAAATAGAACTTTTTCGTTTGCTCACGAATGGAAACATCAGCGCCCCGATTACGACCGCTCCGCCCATCACAAAGGCAAGCGATGGGTCCCACTTCCCGGCCAGGTCCAAAAACCCCAGCACCTTGGAAGGGTTACTCATGCCTGACACGATGAGCCCAAGTCCAAACAACAAGCCCGACAACAGAGCCGAAACAACTTTCATTTTTCGTCCTTTTCAACCAAGCACATGGCGTGCGATAAAGACAGTGACGAACCCGGCAAACATGAAGGCAGCAGTCGCCACGACGGAACGCAGCGAACCCCTGGACAGTCCACTCACGCCATGTCCGCTGGTACACCCCGAGCCATAACGTGTGCCTACGCCAACTAACAGGCCAGCAATGATGAGCAGAGGATAACTGGCGTCGATATCTACGTGAGGCAGGGAGCGTGCGGCGCCAAACAACAGAGGCGAAACCACTATGCCGGCCACAAAGGCGATGCGCCAAACAACATCGCCGGGTGCCGGCCGAAGCAAGCCGCCCACGATCCCGCTGATCCCGGCAATTTTTCCGTTAAACAACAAAAAAAGCGCTGATGCAAGCCCAATCATCACACCGCCTGCAAGCGACGCCCATGGCGTAAAGTTGTTCCAGTCAATGGTCATGGTATTGTCTCCTGGTCCTCTGGGCAGTACAGTTGGTACAGTACTTGCAGCACTGCTAACGCTTCTTTGCTAACGATGTTGTAGAAAATTTTTTTGCCGTCGCGGCGTGTACTCACCAAATGCTCGTCTCGCAGCACTGTTAGTTGTTGCGACAGAGTCGGCTGCGCTATTCCGGTCATTACTTCGAGCTCCCGCACGGAAAATTCACCTTGGGTCATTTGACAGAGCAGCAGCAGGCGATCTGGATTCGACAGCACTTTCAGGAGTTTGCCCGCCTCCCCCGCAGCCGCCTCAAGTTTCAATAGATCGGGTTGCTTCGTTGTAGTCATCAATCCGCTCACAGTAACGTCGTGCAAACACTATATCATACAATGATATATAAAGTGGTATAATATTTATTTTCATCGTTACCTCATCCACTACTTCAGATGGAGTTATCATGATTTTCAGGCAACTGCATGAACCCCTGTCGAGCACTTATACCTATCTTCTCGGGGATGAAGACTTAGGGTTGGCGATACTCATCGACCCTGTCATAGCGGCGATGGATCGCGACTTAGCTATGGTGCACCAGTTAGGCTTGAGGCTGGCTTATACGGTCGACACTCATATTCACGCCGACCATATCACTGCGGCGATGGAAATGAAACGAGCCGTCGGCAGCAAGATTGCTGCCCCGGCCTACGACCAGCTTCCTTGTGCAGATGTGGGAATTGAAGAAGGCAAGCCATTCCGTGTTGGTAGCGTTGTCTTGCACCCGTTACACACTCCAGGGCACACCGACGGGCACTTTGCTTACCTGTTCAATGACCGCGTTTTCACCGGGGACGCTTTGCTCATAGAGGGCTGTGGCAGAACCGACTTTCAAAACGGCGATGCCGAGGCTCTGTACGAAAGTGTGTATGGCAAGTTATTTACCCTGCCCGACGAAACCTTGGTCTATCCGGCGCACGACTACAAGGAGCGTTTCGTCTCCTCCATTGCTCAGGAAAAGAGGCGCAACCCACGTCTGGGCGACAGCAAAACACTCGAAGAATTCAAAGCAATTATGGGCAATTTGAACCTGCCGTACCCGAAATTTATCGATTACGCAGTCTCAGGTAATCGGCAATGCGGCGTTTGTCCGTCGCATTTACCGGAGGACCTGGCAGGTTTCTGCAAACAGATGACCGAAAGCCCGCAGGGCTAACTGACAAACAAACTGAAAGAAATCCACATGGCAAACTTTAAATAAGTTGTTGACGGCATTTTTTCGACGCCCCCCCTCTTGATGTCGTAAAAGACATAGGTTTATACACAAGTCACGGTCCTTCCTCGCGCAGCGCTTGTAGCGTCAATGCCGCGACGCGCACTTCCTGCAATCCTTGCCAGATGGTTTTCACGCCCGGCTCGCCGTCGCCCTTACGCCCAAGGAATCCGCCGACCCGCGCGATCAGGCGCACCATTTGGTTTAATGTCGGTGGCAAGGTCGGCTTGGACTGCTTCGTCAGCAAATAGGTGCCGCGAATTTCGTCCGGGTCGAAGAAATGACGTGGATCGATGGGTCGATCAGTTCGATCACCTCGTCCAGTGTGGTGGCGCTGCAGTTGGTCAGTAAACGCCATTCGACCGCCTCGGCGCCCTCGGGCGGATCGATCTCGCGCGCAATGACGCACGTTGCCTTGACGACAGTGCCGCGCCCAGCCGGTAGCGCCGCCTCCTGTGCCCACAACTGCTGGCGCACCTTGTCGCGCCATGCGACCGCCTCGTTTTCCAAAAAACGGTAGGTCGCTATGGTTTCGCCCCAGCCATTGTACGTTTGCGGGATGCTCGAACTCGGCTTGGCGGAAAACTGTTCGATGATCTTCCTCGCCCGGTTGTCCAGGCGTGCATCCCCGAGATCGATATCTGCAAATTCAACATCCGCCCACTGCGTCGATTCAGTCATGATTGCGATACTTAAAAAGCAAGAAAAAACCTGAACTTTGAACAGGTTAGAAGCTTTTTCTGCTGGTTGCTGCCGGCAAACAGCAGTTTTGATGAGCCTGCCTAAATTGTACTATTCGTCAACCCGGAGATGTGTATAAACGTATAAACGCTTACCTGCAGTCGATCGGCGTGTCATACGTGTTTGGCAGCAAGACAGACATCGATCTCGCGCGCGTCGTCGCAATCCTTGCCAATGAACTCGGCACCAAACGCCTGGTCGTCGAAGGCGGCCCCCACGTCAGCGAATCGTTTGTCAATGCCGGCCTGATCGATGAAATCAGTGTGCCTGTCTTGCCCCTCATCGACGGACGCGGAGCGCACCCCGCTTCGTTCGAGGTCGCCAAGGATGAATGGGGCATGCCGACTTATCTCACGCTGGCGTCGGCAGATATCCAGGAAGGCGGTGCTGTGTGGCTGTGCTACAGGAAGCTGCAGTAGAATCGAAACAGAAATTGGCGCTGGCCGCTGCCGCCGGCGGGTAGGCCGAATCGGCAGGACTTGTCGAAACAAGGCAATTTTCGGTCAGCGCCAACATGCTCAGGACGCCTTGAGTGCGGGGTAATCGATGTATCCGCCTGCGCCTCCACCGTACATGGTGGCCGGGTCAGGCGTGTTTAAAGGGGCAACGGTGCGCAGTCGCTCGACCAGATCCGGGTTGGCAATGAACGGCCGGCCGAAGGCGACCATGTCGGCCGAGTTGTCGTTGCGGGCGGCAAGCGCCAGATTCAGGTCGTAGCCGTTGTTGGCCATGTATAGCCCGTTGAACAGACGGCGCAGGATCTGAAGGTCGAAGCCGCCGGGCACTTCGCGCGCGCCGCCGGTGTCGCCTTCGATCGCGTGCAGATAGACCAGATTAAAGCTGTTGAGCTGTTCAACGACATAAGTAAACAGCGCCTGCGGGTTGCTGTCAGAAATGTCGCCAAACGCACTGAGCGGAGAGATCCGGATGCCGACCCGATCGCCGCCCCAGACCTGCACCACGGCCGCCGTCACCTCCAACAGCAGTCGCGCGCGGTTTTCGATCGAGCCGCCGTAGGCATCGGTGCGCTGGTTGGTTTTGTCGCGCAGGAACTGGTCAAGCAGATAGCCATTCGCCGCATGGATCTCGACACCGTCGAACCCGGCGGCTTTGGCATTCTGCGCGGCGGTGCGATATTGCTCGACAATAGACGCCATCTCGCTCGTTTCCAGGGCGCGCGGCGTCACCATCGGTACGAAACCTTCATCTGTATAGGACTGGCCTTCGGGCTTGATGGCCGAAGGCGCTACCGGCAATGCGCCGTCGATCTGGATCGACGGATGGGAAATGCGCCCCACGTGCCACAGTTGCAGGAAGATCTTGCCACCGGCAGCATGCACGGCATCGGTAATTTTCTTCCAGGCCTGCACTTGTTCTGAGCTATAAATACCGGGCGTGAGTATATAACCCTTACCTTGAGGGGAGATTTGCGTCGCTTCGGCAATGATCAGTCCAGCGCTGGCGCGCTGCACGTAGTATTCGGCCGCCAGATCGCCGGGGATGTCGTCTTCCTTCGCACGGCTGCGCGTCAGCGGCGCCATGACAATCCGGTTGGCCAACTGCAGCGGACCGAGTTGCATCGGCTTGAACAGATCGCTCGACGCAGTATGCGCAAGCGTGACGTCATGGGCTGCGGTGCTGCTAGTAGTCATGGAACTGGTCATTATTTTTTCCTTTGTAAACGGGGCAGCGTGGCGCGGGGTTGCGCCGCTACATGCCTAAGTGCGGAAAACAATCGTGTGCAATTAAAATCCGTAATGCATCTTAGACTTAAATACAGATCGGGGTCGAAGACCGGCAAACTTTGGTGTGCGGGTTATAAGCAATGCCGGTCGCATCGGGGCTTTCATTGGTGGCGATGCAATCTCAGAAAGTTTAAGAACGCAATGTCGGTCCGGCCCGGCCGTCGCGCTGAGCGTCCTTCATTGCGTGGTATGCATCAGCAGCAGGGCGCTGTGCTGGCACCGAGCGCAGCGCTGGCGAACGGCACGGCATCGCCGCAGCCTTTGAACAGGCCGAAGTGGCGGCTGAAGTCGCCGAAGTCCACCTGATCCGGGCCTTCAGTGTTCGCGTTTACAATGTCGTTATTATCCGAAATGACGAATAAATCTCATTCATGATGCTTGAACAATTCAAGGCGCTTTACAGCGACATTCGCCTACAGATATTGGCGTGGCTCAAGCAGCCCGAGCAACACTTCCCGCCCACCCATGCGCCTAGCGGCTGGGCAGAAGGCGTGTGCGTCACCCACATTCAGCAGAAGGCTGGGTTGTCGCCTTCGACGGCGTCGACGCATCTGTCGGTGCTTCAGCGAGCGGGCCTGGTGGAGGCCAGCCGTAGCGGGCAATGGACCTATTACCGCCGCAACGAGGCGGCGATCACCGCGTTGGCCCGCCAGATCGAACAGGAGCTTTGAGCCCGCGTCCGTCATCCCTTTTTTGATCACTAATTTCGAGGATTTGCGAAATGAAGAATTGCTCTAAACCCAAGGAATTGCCATGAACGCCGCACTGCATGCTTCCCTGACCGCTGCGCCCACGACGCCAGGCTTTGTGCGCATGTTCGCGCCGGGCAAGCTCACGCTGGGCCTGTTCTTTCCGATTGCCGCCTACGAGGGCGACATGCCCTCGCTCGAAGGTCAGACCACATTGGCAGCGGCGGCCGACGAAGGCGGCTTTGCCGCGCTATGGACGCGCGACGTGCCGCTACGCGACCCCAGCTTCGGTGACCTGGGCCAGGTGCTTGATCCCTGGGTGTGGATGACGTACATGCTGCCCTACGTGAAGCAGGCGGCGCTGGCAACCGGTTCGCTGATCCTGCCGCTGCGCCATCCGGTACATACCGCCAAGGCGGCGGCTTCGCTGGATCTGCTCTCGGGCGGGCGGCTGGTGACGGGCGTGGCCTCGGGCGATCGACCGGTCGAGTTTCCAGCCTTCGGCGTGGACCTGAGTACCCGTGGCGAGCGTTTCCGCGAGACCTTCGCTTATCTCGAAACCCTGCTGGGCGAATCTTTCCCGCGCATTCATTCGTCGCTGGGCGCATTGGTCGGTGCTGACCTGGTGCCCAAACCCGGGCATGGCCGCATGCCGATCGGGGTGACGGGCGGCAGCCAGCAATCGCCCGACTGGATTGCCGCCAATGCCGATTTCTGGCTGACCTATCCCCGCGCTCCGCAGGTGCAGGCCCAGATAGCGGGCGATTGGCGCGCAGCGGTCGAACGCGCCGGCGCAGCTTTTCAAAAGCCAGTGGCGCAATCGCTCTACATCGACCTGGCGGCCGACCCCGACGAACCGCCGCGCCCGATCCACCTGGGTTTCCGATTGGGCCGCAACCGGCTGATCGAACTGCTGCGCATGTTCAGCCAAATGGGTGTGAACCACGTTGCCTTCGTACTCAAGTTCAGCCGCCGTCCGGTTGCGGAAGTGCTGGATGAGTTGACCCGCGAGGTGGTGCCGCTTTTTCCCGCCCATCGCAGCGCTTCCCATTGCCCCTCATAAGAAGTTATTCACTTGACCACTAACAATCACTCTGTCTACGCGCTCGACTTTGATTGGATCTGCCGACAATTGCCTTGGTATCGGCCAGGGTGGGTTCACCGTAGGCCAGGGCAATGCTCGCCTCGCGCATTGCCCTGGCGCCGGAGGATTCCGGCGCCAGGATGCGAATACGCCGGGTCGAGCTGCGCGATATCTCCTCGGATGTGCCGCAGGCGATGATCAAGCGTTGCAGGACCTGCTGGACATCGTGCGCAACGCCGCCGTCATGTGCATGAGCTCGATGCCGGCAAGCACATTGCCGGCACAGCAGAATGATTTGAAGTTGAGCATCGGCCTGGTCACCCGCTTGATCGCGATGGTCCTGTTCAATGATGTTGTTGAGGTATTTGACCTGACGCACCGCGATCGGCACCTTGCTTCCGGCGTTGATTGCATCGATGGCCGCTTTGTTGGCGCCGCTCTTGTCCATCGTGACCTTGTCAGAGTGCCGCTCTCACGCATTGCGCCGGCCGGCGCCTTCGTGCAGATGCGCGTGGCCGATAGCGTCGGCACGCGGATTCCTGCGCCTGGAGGTGGCCGCTCTGCCGGCGCCGGAATGGCTTGTGCGCTTCGTGCGCGCCGCGCGGGAGGGATGCTGATGCACGCGGGCTGCCATGTCGAGCAGGTGTACTTGTGCCGCACGCCGGTCGATTTCAGGAAGTCGATCGACGGCCTGAGCGTGCTGGTCGAGCAGGCGCTCGAATTGAATCCCTTTGCCAGCGCGCTCTACGTTTTTATCAACCGGCATCACGACAAGATCAAGGTTCTGTACTGGCATCGCAATGAATTTTGCCTGTGGATGAAGCGCCTGGAAACGGATAAATTTGTCTAACCGAAGGACGGTGAGTCGGCAACGCAAACGGTCAGTTTGCAAGAGTTCGAATGGCTGCTGAAAGGCTTCGATTTATGGAAAAGCACGCCGCATAAAACCCTGCGTTTCTCCTCAGTTTCATAGAGGAATTTGGCAAGACACTGCATGTCTTTTACCCCGCTGAAGTCGCCATTTTTAACGCCGGAAATCGAACTTTCCGAGTTCGTTTTACCGGCCGTTTTACCTGACGATATCGGCACGCTCAAGTGCCTGCTTCAGGCGCAACAGGACGCCATGGGCGTCATCCGCCAGCAGGCGATGCGTGAGGCGCACAACTACATCATCCGCATGATCGAGCAGTCCGTGCTGGCGCGCCACCGTATGTTCGGCGTCAGTTCCTAACCTGAATTTTGCATAAAAAAGGGCAAGAATGCCGTAAGTGATTGATAAAATGTGAGTTATCGAGAAACACAGTCATCAACAAAAACGCCACCTTGCCCGACATGAATTCTACTCCAGAACAGC
>Ga0326734_1000422_pt1 | contig 11711 bp, 8 predicted proteins | sample 15_GP2_1315_FD_207944 | JGI IMG/M metagenome (GOLD analysis project Ga0326734, IMG submission 207944) | Glacier ice microbial communities from Ngari, Tibet, China - 15_GP2_131.5 | ecosystem: Environmental > Aquatic > Freshwater > Ice > Glacier | place: China: Ngari, Tibet | collected 2018-07-18 | reverse complement strand
GTAGTATTTGTTGTTGGATCTAATTGTAGAATTTGGGTAGAATTTGAGGGGGCAAAATAAATTTTACCATTTGGTGCTAAAGTACCCCCTCTATATGATTCATCAGAATTAAAAATTGTTCCAATTAAAGAGGTTATTGAAAAATATCTACTTTTACCAAATTCATAAAATTGTATTGGATTCATAATTAACTAGCGTTTGAAATTCGTAAATAATCTATTGTTCCTACACTTGTAATAGTAGCTGTACTTCCTATTGTGCCATTTAATACCGCTGTTGCATCTACTGTTACCAATGTTCTCCCGCTCCCCGCCAAAAATGTTATTGCCCCTGAGCCGAATTTCATATAACTTGCTGAGAAACCTACACTACCATTTACCACTACATTTATTGCAGTTGCTCCGTTGTCAATTATAACGTTTTTACCCTTTTGTGGGTGGCTTCCATCAGCAATTGAACTTGTTGTATCGGTAGTGATATTTACTGCTGTGGTAATAGTGATTTGTGTTACTGCTAAATATTCTTTAGTCACTACCGCTTTTCCAGAAGTGTCTGCACTTATAATTGCAATGGTTGTACTTGGCAAAGTCATTAATCCCTCTTCGTCTATAACAGCTCTAAGGGTTTCTATTTGCATGTCAGTTCCAGAAGGTTTTTTCTGCCCTGTCCAAGCTTCCCAACGTGATTTACCCATACCTTTTCCAGTCCCAGCAATTTGTTTTAAAGTTCCACCATCTAAATTAGCTGTTCCAACAACATCATTATTTTGAAAATAAATATCACCTGCATATTGTGCTATATAAATATTACCTAAAGGGGTGGAGCCAATAGTCATCCAATTTATAGTAGTTAAACCTTCTTGTACATAAGAAACAAAAGCACCAGAACCCCCCGTTTGAATATAAATACCTCCTCCCTCAACACAAGTGTATATATTATTATTAATTGCTGTTATACCAGTGTAACCTCGTGCTTCTACCCCTAATGATATAAAACTACCTGTACCAGCCGTTTGTATGTAAATAGATTCATATTGCGCACACGCAAAAACATCACCATTTTCACGAACTGTTATACCAGTCCAATTTCTAATAGTTTGCCCTAAAGCAACAAAATTACCTAACCCCCCCGTCTGCATATAAAGATCCCCACCAAATGTACCCGCATAAATGTTACCATTAGGTGCTGATGCCATACACCTCCAATTTCTTGAAACTTGCCCTAAAGCAACAAAATTACCGACACTATTTGTTTGCTTATAAATATCCCCCTCATAACTACTAGCATAAACATCTCCATTGGGAGCACAAGTTATACCTCTCCAATTCCCTAAAAAACCCAATGCATTAAAAGTTCCTCCAGCTGTTGCTTTATAAATATCTCCATTATGTACTCCTGCATACACATCCCCTGATGTATTTCCTGAAATACAAAACCAAAGCCTATTAGCTTCAAACATTCGATTAAAATTAACATTGGGTACGTAATTTATAGCTCTACCAGCTTTAATCGTCAAAGTTCTACCAATATTTGTGTTTGCAGATTCTTCAATTCCAATTTCTCTATTTAATTGATTACCTAAAGTAATATCTTTTGTGGGCGCATTTATTGTACCTATCCCAAAAAATGTACCTGTATCTCGTAATCTACTTAATCCAATTGTAGATGCTGTTAAAAATTTAGATAAGAAATTTTGAGTTCCTGCAGGTGTATTCATCTTACCCGAATTTACCCCTGCTATATCTGTTAAATCTGCAAAAGTACCATCCCTATCTTGTAGCGTGTAAGTTCTTGCTACCGTATTTGTGTTTGTAAAAAATGATGTTATGTTATTGGCAACATTTCTCAATCCAAACATTCCATTTAAAAATGTTTTTAACCCAAAAACTGTTTGCGAAGTACCTAACACCATATCCGCATTTGAGTTTCCTAGAGTACCTAAATACTCCTTGGTTACTACTGCTTTTCCTGTAGGATCTGCGGATATAATTGCTGGTGTGGTGCTAGGCAAAGTCATCAGTCCCACCTCATCAACTTGAACACGCAAAGTCTCTACTTGCATATCAGTTCCAGAAACCGTCTTTTGTCCAGTCCAAACTTGCCACCAAGATTTACCAGTACCTTTTCCAGTACCAGACACTTGTTGTAATATACCACCATCAAGATTAGGCGTACCTAAACTTTGTGTATTTAAAAACCAAACTTCTCCAGTTCCAATATTACTCTGTGCAACAAATACATTTCCATTAATTTGATTTATAGCTATACCAGCCCAGCTTTTTGGAACTTGCCCAGTTCCAATAAAAGAACCGCCTGATATTGATTTGTAAACATCACCCCTAAGAACCACAGCCCAAACATCACCATTTGGTGCTACATCAATACCAGTCCAATTTCTTGAAACTTGCCCTAAAGCTATAAAATTTCCTAAACCCCCAGATTGTTTATATATATCTCCACTCTCAACCACTGCATATACATCATTATTTAATCTATTTACGCACATAGCACCCCAACTTTTAATACCTTGATTTAAAGGTATAAAGCTTCCTGAACTTCCTGTTTGCATGTAAATATCTCCACCTTTTTCACTAGCATAAACATTTCCATTTGAGGTACTGGCCATCCCAAACCAATTTCTTACAGGTTCAACCAAAGCAATCGCACTTCCAGCGGAATTTGTTTGTTTATAAATTTTACCTGTTGGATTAAAAGTGGCATAAAGGTCATTGTTAGCTGTTATAGTAATACCTAGCCATTCCCCATTTCCAACTCCAGCTACTACTGGATTAAAAGAATCTGTTTGATTACCAAAACTTTTACAAATAGGGCCATAACCAATAGAAACATATATAGAACCATCAGGCCCAGATCCACATAAACTACCTAACCAATTTAATTCTGTTCTGTTTAATGGCGATAGTGTTGTTACTTCTTGAAAATTAATAGTTCTTCCAGCTTCTATTTTTAAATTTTTACCTGCTGTATTGGAATCAGACTGCTCAACACCTATATTTTTATTAGATTGTCTACCTAAAGTTATATCTTTTGTCGGAGATCTTACTGTATCTATTCCTAAAGCAACTCCATTATCAAACAGTCTACTATTACCAAAAATATTTACTCCGGTTACTTTCTGTATATAGTTATTTGTCCCTGTACCAAAAGATGTAAGTTTTGAATCTAATTGAGTTTGTACATTGCTTGTAATTCCAGATAAATAGCCTAAAATAGTTGCTGTAATCGATCCGATACTTGTTGTTGCGGGTAAATTTGTTGTACCTGTAAATGTGGTGTTATTGAAGCTTTTATTCCCCTCAATACTCCACGTATCAATATCAACTTTCACATATTTGCGAGTTTCTCCCTGTGATGAAACCAACCCACTATCGCTAATGAAATTAATTCCGGAACCCCCAGCTGTTACCAATCCTACTCCTTGTTGAGTAACATTAAAAGAAAACCCTATCGCTAAAGGAACTGTTGCATTTGTAGGTAGTGTAAATGCTATTGGATTTCCATTAGTAAAAATAATTCTTTTACCTAAATCAGTGAGAGCTACCGTACGTGATATTCCCGCATCTATAATTACATTTTCATACCAAGATTTAAACCCAGCAATTACCCAATCAACTATCCCCTTCACTGTAGGAAACTTAACTATAGAGGTTACATTTACAGCAATATCTCCAGTTTTATTGGCATTATCTTCTTTTGCTGAAATTGCTATAACCAACAAATCGATAAGTCCTTTTAGAGTTTTCCCCATTTCAGCGGTTAGTGCTTTTGAAACGCCTCCAGTAGTCAAATCATTCACCAGTATTGAACTTAAAGAAAGTTGAATATTCTCAATAGCATCTACAAGTTCCTGAACATTATCCAAGTTGATATTATCAGATTGTAGCAATATATTTATTGCATTTATTTGGTTCTGTATGAGAGTTATATCCAGAAAAATACCAACATACTCCAATCTGGGTGTGCTAGAGTCATTAAGGTTTAATGAAAACTGAATAATTTCTTTTGGTTTTAAAACCAAATTTTCTCCCTTTGGAAAAAACATTTTAAGATTACCCGTACCCGAGTTATGCCATAAAGTAACCGGTATTAATTGTCTATTTTTTAAAGTGAATATCTTACCAAGTCTCATAAACTCTTGATTCAGTTTAAAAGATTTTATGTCCGTATTCGAACCCTGAAAACTAACTGAGGATCTTTGGTCAACCAAAAGAACCTCCTCAACCACTGGATTGTAATAGTCAATATGTTGATCCCAAGATTCCTGCTCTCTAACAAAATCTGCTTCCGAGGCGGGGTTTGGAACTTCCCCAACAACACTATCACTAACCAAAATAAAAGTAGCTTCAACCGTATTTGCGGGTGCTGTCGGTTTCACCGGACTATCTAAACTCTCCATACCTCGTTCGATAACAAAAGTATTAGTTTTAGTTCCAGCAAATACATCAAACCTACTATGATCCACCGTAGCTAATGGAATTGTAAAAGGAACATTACTCAAATTTGAGTATATTATTCCTTGGTATTTCCAAACACTGCCAGCCAATAATGTAACTAAATTTCCAACCTTAGTATACCCAGCCCAATGTACCCACTCCGTTATAGGTAGGTATAATGGATCAATAACCCCTGCAGAATTAAGAGGAACATACCCATTAGGTACCCCTTTATTTTCCGTGGCCTCTTTCCCCGCTAATTCTAAATAAACCACGCTAGAGTTTGGTGCCTTAACCACCTCTAATTCTGATAGTATATTTGTAACCGTTGAACTTACCGCTCTTTCCGGTGTAAACCACTTATTAGTAGCTGTGAGTGTTTCTTGAATATCATCCGTAGTCAAAACTACTGATCCATTAACATCTCCAGCTTTATTATTTATTTCCCGTATTCCCCCGATTGCTCCAGTATCTCCTTTTTCCCCCTTGTCTCCTTTGTTACCCCGTAGATCCACCAAAACACCCCACACTCCATTAGGTAGTTTAAATTGAAGTTGTGTATTTACCCAACGATGTTCTGGAGCTAATCCAACCGCACCATCATTACCATTACCTCCATTATCACCTTTATCTCCTTTAAGATTTGTAGCTGTTCCCCAACCACCTGCAGGTATTTGAAATTTTAAAAAAGTACCTTCCCATAAGTGGTTCGGCATATCTCCCTTTGCTCCCGTATTTCCGTTATCTCCTGCAACTCCTTTCTCACCCTTTAAATCAATAAGAACTCCCCAAGTCCCATTGGGCAACCTGAATTTAAGTTGTGTACCAACCCATAAGTGTTCTGGTGCCAATCCTGTAATACCAGTCTCACCTTTGTCCCCCTTTATCGATACCCCATCCTTTCCATTAGATCCAGCAAGACCATCTTTTCCGTCACTTCCATTGGCCCCCGCTAAGATCTTAACCAACCAAACCCCACCAAAGTATATCGCTATGCTGGGAGTATAGTTGGGGGCGGTATTTAACTTATTCCAAATTACCGCTATATTATTAACAACCGGATTCAAAATAGTTGCTAGATCTTGCTCTGTTTGAACAACCGTAAATTTACAATCTCCGTTAGCTACGGATGTTTCAATGTACTTTCTAAAATAAACTATATTTGAGGTGGCCTTATTGTTGTCTGTAGTTTGATTCATTTTTATATATCAGTAGGAATGAATTTATTATAATCAGAACTCACCGCCATTTTGTGAGTTTGCATGTTTATTGTAATCTTGGATAACAACCCATCTTTCTTAAGCATTTCAAATAGTTCGAAGGTGTCTAATTTACCACCCCAAAATGCTCCAACAGCTATATTAGCTTGGCAGTTTGTTACCAACTCCTTAAATTTAAAGAAAGATAAAAATTCCTCATAATCTGCACCATCATAGATAACAAATTTTATAAAGTCATTTTTGTCCAGCTCTAAAAGATTATCCCTAAAGGCCAGTAAATTTAATTTTGGTGATACTCCAGTTGATTTGCACTTGTAGTCCAGAACCCAATGTACTCTTGGTATGTGTCTGTATGGCAACCAACTTATTGTCCCGCTAGTTTCCACATTAGTTGTGTAACCCCCCTTAGACAAAAGTGTAAATAGTTCGATAAGTTCCTCTTCTTTATTCCACAAAGGATCCCCTCCAGTGAGGGTAATCAACTTCAAGCCAGTAGTTTTAGAAACTTGTTCTATCTCAGCAAATATACTATTTATTTCGTCTCTTTGCGTAGGTTTTTTTAATCCCTCAGGTGTATCACATAAAATTCCCATTGTTTTCTTGTAACAACGCAAGTGGCATCCTTGAAGTCTAACGAATATAACTGGTGATCCAATCCCTTGGGCGTTAACCTCCCCGTTAAATGTTGTATAAATAGAGTTAAGTTTCATAAGTGTATTTTTATGAAACAAACTTACATAATAAAAATAAAAAAGCCACTAAAAAATAGTGGCTTTTGCTTTTTTTGGGTAACTTCCTATTCCCTATAATTTAATGCATCCCTTGGGGTTCTAAAAGATAAAAGACTGACTCGCTTTTCCGGATACTCTAAAGGCTTATAAATTAAATTAGTTTGTTTCTGCAGTATGGGGACTAACATTGCCCTACTAAAAACAACTACACTCACATTGTAAGTATCAGATTTCGAATAATCTCTGGTAGAGAATACTTCAACCGATTCCTTAATCTGTTCTGTTGGAATATAAAACTCCAACTTTTGTTCCGTGGAAACTCTGGATATAGATGATCCAAAAGCCACACTGCATGCCATCAGCAATACAAGTGTCAAAAGTCCTGTGATAAATTTTCTCATAAGGCTAATTTAGTACTTTTTGTATTACAGTTTACACTTCAAGAAAAATATATTTTAAATCCTCCTCATTGCAGATATACGTTTTCCCTCCATTGTCCACAAGTTCCACCACTATTTCCATATCCCTATCTTGGTAAATCAACTCAACATATAATTGACCTGATACTCCTGCCACTGATTTAGTAAACCTAACCATATCATTTCTCTGTAGCCAGTATCTTTGGATCTTTGTCATTTCAACCTCAAAAACATTGCTAGATCTCAGCCCATTACTTCCTATTTTTTGTAGTTGTGGTATGTAGAAAAATTCATCTACCATCCTAAGATTAACAACCTCATAAAAGGATCTTTTTTTATCTAAGGCGATATACTGAACTAAGTCACCAATTGCTACTGGCACTATTCCTGCGTTTATTTTAGCTTTGTTATACCTTTCGGCTGTCATAGCTTTTTTTGTGGTTGGCGTAAATTGTTGATTTTTAAAGCGATTATTTTGGCTTGCTTGTTTCGGCATGGTTAAAATGGTATTTCGTCCTCTAGGGGGTTAATTTCCTGCTTTGTTGTTAATTCTGGGTTTGGATTCTCAGGTAGTTTTGAATCCTTTATAAATTTACTAATTTCCTCATCAGTAGGGTACCTTCCAAATTGTATTTTTAAATCGATCCATTTTTTCTTGCTATTCTGAGAAAGTGTCAACACTTGCAAATTTTCCAATCGGTACCCTATGTGGCTTTTGATCCTGTCAATACTATAACTACCAGATTTCTTACCCTTTTTTTCCAAATAATTTGTGCGCTGGCAAAATAAAGTAAACTCCTCCAGTGTCAATAAAAATTCTACTTTTCGGTGGTTTGCATTCTGCCTCAAAACAGAAAACCAATAACTAAGTGGGTTATCATATTTTTGTTTTTCCCTAACATGTTTAGCACACATAGGTCTTCCTACCATAGATTTCCTAGGGCACTGGGAAACCACACAAAGTTTATTAGCTCTCTTTTTTGAATAGAGCGGTTCTTTGCAGATAGGTAGGCTACTGTTGGATTTCATAGTCTCTGATAAGATCTAAATATTCAATTATAACACTAAACCCCGCATCCTCTACCACTGGAGCTAACTTAAAAATTAAACCGTATTTTTTATGGTGCTGTTTTTCATTATAGGTTATTTGGGTTATTTTACGTGGCACTTTTGTACTAGATTTTTTAGATATGAAAATAGAATCTCTTTGGATAAATAAGGGTGTAACTTTAGAACTACTAATATATTTCAAACCTACATAATTAGGATCAAAGGCCACAAAATCTATATCAGGTTCAAACAACCACGGGTGAACCGCAAAAACAGAAGCAATAAGCGGGTAGCCATACTTATTTTTATACTCTTTGTCTGGAATAACTACCAAATCTCCAATGCTATATTCTATGCTATTTATTAGTTTCTCGCTCATAATGTAAATTTAGTTATTCTCCCCAAGTAATCCTCAACCGTCCCTCCTCATCTTTCTCTTTGGTAATAAGCTGTTCTAGTATATCCATATCAATACCAAAATCTCCAAAAACTTCCGACTCCTCTTTATATTCTTTTGTTTTCACAAAATCGTTTAATCTTTCCTTTGCCATAAGTAAGGCCAGTAAATTAACTTCAATCGTATTCTCATAGTTGATAAATACAACTTTGGTTCTGTCCAAACTATCATACCGGATAAATCGAAAATAGAATTGTTCAATTTTAGGTATGTTCCACTGCAGGCTCTCAATTATAACCAAGTTACAAGTTGGTATGTTCAGCGAACTTTTTAAACTCTGTTGTGTACAAACTAATATTCCGTCCTTGGTATCCTCAAATGTTCCAGTGATCCCGCTTCGTTTCTTAACCGCATCCCCTCCAGTAATCTCAAAAATTGCCCGATCTGGAAAGGCTTCTTTTAAGGTTTCCACATAATGACTCACTGCCTCCAATCCAGTACATCCAATTGCTATTTTAGTGTCTGGGCTTTCCTCGCACATTTTCAGAATAGCCAATGTTTTGTTCGACTCCCCACCAGAATAGTTCTGGAATAGTTGGGGCATAGAGGTTGCCTTAATAAGCAACTGGATCTGTCTTATAATCTGCAACATGCTATCTTTTCTTGAACTTCCCGTACTGTTGTAAAACAAGCCAACCACTGCACTAAATTCCTTGATAATCTTTCTATAAACTTCTCGCTCCCCACTATGTTGTTTTATAGTATAACTAGTAACATCATATTTGTCTCCAGCGATTTCTCTGAACTTCCTAGTCAAGATCGTACTACCAATTAAATTGGTCAAATGCTCCTCGTTATATAAATTCTGGTTGTGTTTCTGGGCTCCAAATACGGTTGTCTTAGAAGGGTTAAAACAGCGCTTAAAATGGGAATTTCCTCCCCTTGCTGGAAAAGGTTTATTATGATTTACATTAACTCTGGGAACTACCTTATCCTTAACCTGTGTATATTCCAGTTCGCAGTAGTTCACAAAATTATGACTGTTATTAAACAATACCTCAAATTGTGAATAGATTTCCGCTATATTGTTTCTGGTTGTGGTACCAGTAGCCAATAAAGTTCTTTTGGATCTCCTAAACAAGTTCAATACCATTTTAGTAGTCATAGAACCATGGTTCGTGATCTCATCGCTCTCATCAAATAACATGCTCACATTTCCACCCGATTTTTTTATGATCGCCTTAATTTGCTTCTGGTATTTTTTCATGTAGTGGAATGACAATAAAATATAAGTCCCCTCTTTAACATATTTAAAGGATCTCAGGTTCTCAATAACCACATAATCCACTTCATGTTTATCTAGGAATTTTTTCCAAGTAGCATTTATTGATAATGCAGTGGAAACTATAAATCTCTGTTTTGTATTTCCGCAAGTTGTCCAATAGAAACCTGCAGGTGTTTTTCCACTACCCTGTTGCCAGTTCAGAATTGCATAGTTTTTCTGCAGTGCTAACCCCAGATCTCTAATTTGTATTTCATTGAACTTACTTCGCTTTCCTAAACCATTTCTGAACACATATCTTTTCAGCTCCTTGTCAATTTCTGGATCTCTACCCATTTCGTCAAACAATTTGGATTGTATCTGGTACTCTGCCCGTTTTCGGATCACTAATTTGTGGTACCCAGAAGGGACCGGATGTTTAAATTCATGGAGTTCGTTAAATTCCAAAACTAGATCCACCATTGAAATAGTTTTAATCTCCTTATTGGCGGGTGAGTTTAATTTTCGCCCCTCCTTTGGGCTATATGCTTTTACTTTAAATCCATACTTGGTTTTCACTACTGCCACCCTATCCTCTGGGTTTTTGTCCTGCTGTTTCTTAACCGTTTTTTTCAAATAACTGAGAACCATTTTTTCAGTAATTTTATGTGACTTAACCCACTCCTCATACTCCATTCCATCAGGCAGTTTTTGAGTATAAAATTTATCAGTATAAGCCAAACTATTGACTACATAATCTTTTAGCTTCTCATGGGTTTTGATTTCATACAAATATTTGTTCACTTTGTATATAAAACTACTATCAAACCTTTCCAAAGTTTCTGATCGCAATTTCACTGCCAAATTTTTTCTAACCACCTGAATATCGTTTACTTTATCAATTAATTCCTCAATAGTATTATAGCTATGATCGTAAAGATTTGTAACTATTGCATCACTACGCCTCTGCAAAAACATGACTTTAGTGTTATAATCCTTAACACCTAAATCCTTAAAAACATCGCTAGGTAATTTGTATTGCCCTATAAATGAAAATTCCTCATTCACCTCTTTTATAGTAGATCCATCCGTAAAGGAATCACGCATAAAAGAATCTGGAACTACACACACAATAATACCACCTAATTTAAGAAGTTCGGCAGATTTTTGGAAAAAATAATTTTGAGATTTGACTTTACCACCCCGAACATACCAAACCAAATTAAAAGGAGGATTTCCAATAACATAATCAACCTTATTAGGTAGCTCATATCCTCGAATATCCCCTTGAATAACTGTAGCGGTTGGGTAAAGAAATTTAGCAACCTTAATTGCTCTGCTGTCAATATCGGATCCAAAACAGTTTACCGGATTAAAGTAATTGAAAAAGTCGCCCTTACCACATGTAGGATCACACAAAGTCTCATGGTCGGTTGGTCTTATAACTCTGGCTATAATTTCACAAACAACCGGTGGTGTAAAAAATTGTCCATTTTCAATTTTCTTTTTCTCCTCTGAAAATTCATAATAACTACCAAAACAATTTCTATCCAGCCCATGTAATCCTCCATCTCCCGTGTAGGCGTTATAAATGTCTTCTTTGGTTATACCCTGATAATCTGTACCCTCAATAAGATCTAAAATTTTCTTGTTTATTTCGGCTCTTTGTTCTGTAGGTATTACTTCTTTTGCTGGATTATACTGCATTATTTATCCTTTTGATTTTGGGTGTTTTTTGTTCATTTGATCCTCGGATAAGCTAAAAATAGTCGGGTTAGCTACACCATAAATATTATAAGTCTCCCAAACTTTTAAAGTTGATCCAGCATCCATCCACCACCCACTAACCATTATAGTAGGTGTGTCTAGTAGCAATCTAATATTCTGATCGTAAACTATAAATCGGTTGCAATTTCTAACCTTTGTAGCTCCGGAAACTAATTCGTAAACTAGATCTTGTTTCATTGGCGAATTTTCCTCAATAAATTGGTGAACCAGTTCTGAATAAGCTATAGTTATTTTCTCCTTAACATCATCCAAAATTGAAGTCAATTCGGATTTAACTTTTATAAAATCGGTTGCTTTCATGTAATACTATAAGGTTATAAAAACTTCAAAAATTCTAATATTTATCGTTGCAAAAAATGCAAAAATTAATGAAAATACAAAACCTATTATA
>Ga0326734_1000421_pt1 | contig 11726 bp, 23 predicted proteins | sample 15_GP2_1315_FD_207944 | JGI IMG/M metagenome (GOLD analysis project Ga0326734, IMG submission 207944) | Glacier ice microbial communities from Ngari, Tibet, China - 15_GP2_131.5 | ecosystem: Environmental > Aquatic > Freshwater > Ice > Glacier | place: China: Ngari, Tibet | collected 2018-07-18 | reverse complement strand
ATGCCAAGTGACGCAAGCACCTGAACGATTTCCGCGTCGCTCAGCGCCTTCAATGCTTCGCCCGACGTAATCGGGGCGGTAGGTGTGGAACTTGTCATGATCCTGCCTTATGGTCGGTTGTCCGCGCCGCAGTGCGGGCAGTCGTTGAGGTATCGCTGCGTGCCGCCCATGAACCGGCCACAGCCTGCGCAGTTGATCGTGTCGGGCAGCTTGCGCGGCGGCTTGCGCAGTTCGATGCCAGTCCCGGCCAGCGCTTCGTCGCGCTTGATGTACTGCATGTCCACCGCTGGGCGCGTGCGGGCGTCGATGTACTCCTTCGGCCAGGGGATGTCGGTCATGCGGCTATCGTGCTGCGCCACTGCCTCGGCTTTGGTGTACACATGGGCCAGTCGCAGATCGGTTGTGTAGCCCTTGCCATCCTTCGCCCACCACAGCACATCGTTGCCGACATAGCCGCGGCTGTCCTGCAAGTAGAATTGCTCGCTCATCGCCCCTCCTGTGTTTGGCTATTGGCGAACTTGTCGAGCAAGCGCTGTGCTGCATAGCGGTTTTCAGGCACTTCCCAGTCGCGCAGACCCTTGCGGAATACTTCGATGTCAGCGCTGCTCAAAGCGCTTGGCACGCCTTGCGGTTGCAGCTGAGCGGCAGCGTTGATTGCGGCCACGATCTGTGACGTTGCTGTGCCGGTCATGCAGAAACCGGCCGCACGCAACAGCTTCGAGGCCTTCTGTAACGCTGCCAGTAAATCCACCTCTACCGCACTGGCTTGCGCTGGCACTGCGTCAGCAGATATTGCGCTGCGGGCGGCTTCGTAACTAGCTTGCCACACCATCCAGAATGCGGCCTTCATGTGCTCAGGCAGATTGCGACCCGCCCACCATGCTTCATACTGCTGTTGCACTTCGGTCAGATCAGCCATGGTCAGCATCCTTCGCTGTAGGGGATGCAAATGCCTGCTCGATGCCTTCGTCCGAGCCAGCGCGCGGCCAGAGCACACGCATGATGTCTTGCCCTTGCTCGTCGCTGCACACCACGGTGCCTTCGATCATGCTGCGGTCGCCGTACACCAGCTTGAACTTCAGGCGGTTCGGGATGCGGTTCTTGACGCTCAATTCGCCTCCTTCGCTGTAGGGGATGCAGGGGCAGCGGCAAGCATGGCGCGGTAGACATCCGCATGCTTGAAATCCGGCTGTAAATGCGGCACCTCGCGCGCTGCTTCCGAGTCACACAGCGCCAGCCAGTTGATGTAAGCGCGACACGCAGCCAAATACATCTCCTGGGTCGGCTCAATTGGAGCCAGCTTCCAGCCGTCGGGCGCAGGCTGTGCAGCCGATGCGGCGAGAGTGGCGGCAGGCTTCGATTTCAGTGCGCGGATACGGGCGGCGCACTGCAAACTGTCCCATGCTCTTGCTTTGGCGTTCGTGAACATTTCCTCGTCGTTCTGCCATTTGATAACCAGCTCGTCGCCCCAGTCACTGCACGCCAGCGCAGCTTCTTCCAGCACAGCATCACGGTCAGCCGCCCCGCCAGCGGGACGGCTATCTGCGCACTGCTGTGCAGCCGATGCGGCGAGAGTAGCGGCAGGCGTGGTTGTGCCGCACGCTGTACACACGAAAGTCTCGCCTTCGCGGATTATTTCTTCGTGGCTTGGTTGGTCAGTCACCCCGCCAGCAGGACGACTATCTGCGCACGCGCCCTGAATCGATCGTGCGAAATGGCGTACAAATGCCTGAGTGGTATCGCCGCCCACGGTCGTAGAGTTACGCCACATGCTATCGATCTGCTCATCAGTCAGTTCTCCAGCCGCTACAGGCTGGGCGCTCCGAGCAATTACGCGCTCAACTTCCTGTGCGATAGCGAACGCTAGATCGCTGTCCATGACCTTATGCGCGTTTGCCGGAGCGCACCAGCCGCGTGCTACTGCGCCAAGGATTTCGGGGTCAGCATCACCGTCGAGTGCTACAGGCTGAGCGCTCAGAGCACGCTTTTCGGCATCACGGCAGAGTTTGCAGAATCCCTCGGCGGGGTCGCATCCGGTGCAGGCTACAGGCTGGGCGCGGCTGTCGAGGGCGGCGGCATGCTCGTTCACCAATTCGGCGGCAGCGTGGCGGGCGTCACGGTGTCCTTCTTTGTATGCGCGCAATTGCTCTGTAGCCACCGGTCCCGATGAGAACGGGAATGAAGGTTTATGTGGGCAAGGCAAGTTCATGATGGCAGCGGACACCGTATCGACACGCCCCGCCTGATGGTTTACGATGTTTCCAGCGTCTTTAGTTGTATTGTCCATGATTCCTTCTAGTTGTCGTTTATGTAGCTACACAAGAACTATAACGTAGCCCTTATCTAACGTCAAGCTTTATTTAATTTGCTCTCAACTTTAAGCTTAGAAATGATAGCCTGCACAATATTATAAGGCTCTGAAACGTCAGAAATTTCAAATTCTTTAGCAAGGAATGCCGCAGAAAACTTTGAGCGTGACCACTTTGGGAGCTGTGTGAGGGGCCGACCCTTGTTAGAGCCTGTCAAATACCCTGCCACATCCTCTACAACCTCTCGCCACCCTAGAAGCTCTGCGAGTTCTTTTTCAGCTTCTGTGTATTTGTTCATATCAAAACCCCTTAAAGTAGTTGTCAGCACCAGCTTTGCGGACTAGGGTGAGTTTGTGGAACTCCATTTATTCATTTCTCCTGTGTGTTGTTGTCTTGCATATACACACAGTAAGCCCACTAAAAGAATAAAGCAAGCGTTATTTAAGATACAGACGTAAAAAAGCCCACATTTTTAGGGTGGGCCAAGTACAACGGGGAGAAAGCTGCGCAGGTGATCTTCTATCAGAGAGCTTCATCAATCTTTTGCATCATCATGTGGTACATGTTAGTAAGTTCTTCTTTAAGTTGATTTTTCAGGTCAGCTACGTCCGGGGCAGCTACTTTACCCGCTGCGTCCTTTGCCAGAACAGCTTCCTTTAACAGTCGCTCACGTTTTCGGAAGGTTTTAATGCCTAAGTCTTTGTTCAGCTTTTGCGAAACACCGATAATTTGTTGGTCATCTTCCAGCTTCAGTGTCGTCTTGTAAAAAGCGTGTGGCACAACTGTCAGGCCCGCTTTAGGGCCTTTGGAGACATCGTAGCATACCAAGGTATCGTTCCCTTTGTCCTGAGTGTCTGCAAAGAAAGCAAACTGAGCACCGGTCCATGTTTGACGCAGCACGATTGCAGGAACTTCCGGCAGCTTCAGGTCGGCTAGGGTGAGCACCTTTTTAGGGGTAGCAGCGCCCTCAACACCCCCGTTAGATGCTTGTACGGTGGCTTGCACAGCAGCATTAGCAACATTGAAAGCCGTTGCAACATTAGTCATTGGGATGGCTTGAGTGTTCATAGTAATCCTTATAGAGTGTGTAGTTTCGAGTTTGGTTTGTGGCAACTGTTGGAAAAATCTTAACATCGTTTTGCCGATGTGTTGAACTATAATCCAACTCCTTAAGCAAGTCAACAACAATTTTCGTTTTATTCTGAGCAGCCCTACACTTATAAGCTTCCTAGTGTGTGCTGCTGTTAGCTTACATAGAAAGATAGTATTGTCTTGACTAAAATCAACATTGTCCATATCATCCTCTGTGTATAAACACCTATGGTGTGCCTATGGTGTGCCTATGCCAACATTTCCAACCGGTCGAGTGTAGCTAATTATAAAAGCACATGCAAGCGAAATTAATTTAGCTTATGCACGGAAACACGCATTGACATAGACATGCAAGGTGCTATGTTGGAATTGTAGGAAATGTCCTATACAGAACAAACCCATAACGGGAAAGGGGAACTTATGCCTGACAGAAACGTAGAAGGAAGAAGTAGACAGAATGTTGCTGGAAAGATATGCTTGCGTTGCTTGCAGGCAAGAGCTTGCACGTTTGAAATGTTTGCAAGGACAGCTGACACACGGAGAATATGTCAGCTATAAGACGTACGAAAAGTTCCCCACGGGATTTGAGAAAATCCTAGAACGTGGGGAGGGGTAATTCTCAAATTACATGTGGTCGATAAATTCCTGTACGAAATAAGATATCTTCTTTTGGTCGTATTTCACGTCAACACCCTCCTTACCCTGCCCGATAGAAGCTTGATAGATTCGGCGCACAGCCTTTACAACATTCCCCAAGTCGAAGTCGTTGCCTACCAGTGCTCTGATAACATCCCCTGTCTCGCATTCCACAGTAGTGCCACCCTTAAGCTTTAGGGTGAGTTTATAGTAATCGCTACTGCCACCGTCACTTTTGATAGGTCCGGTGAGTGGCTTATCCTGATCTTCTACGTATGTTATATTCTTCCCCTCCAAGATTCCAAAACCACTTATAAATTCCTTCCTGACAGAGTATTTCGTAGCATCTTCCATTTTGGCGAAGCGCCACTTGACGATTGTTGCCATTGAGCAAGCGTCCAACCCCCAACAAAGGTCTTCGGCAGGGCATGAGGTGGTGTTTATAGCTGTGTATGAATGTACACTTAGCTCGTCGTCTAGTAGATAAGCTAACTCAGCCTCACCCGTATCTGGCGCAACACCCGTATTAACATTCCAAGGATTACCCGGCATGTCACTGTGAGCGTTGATGAAGCCTACTGGGTCTACGGCTTGGAATTCTAAACATTCATACAAGGTCTGTTCTGGGTATGTCACTACATGAGGTACACCCTGATGTACAACCAAGGTTTTAGAAGATGGCATGCCACAGGGGAAAATCAAGCCACCTCTACTATGCAGGATTTTTGAAATCACCTGAATTTGCTCCTCAGTACCATTAAACTTGATATTGTATTTCATTTCTGTTTCTCCTTTTCAATATTATTCAATTGTTTCACAACCATCTTGCCAAGCTCAATCTCAGCAACATTCTTAAGGTGGGCGTTAAAGCGTCCGTGGTGTTGGCTGAACGTGAAAGAGCGTGAGTTACTTTGCTTCACAAGATTCCTTTCCGAGTCCCAACACCTCGAACCAGCACTACTAACAAGAATACCTAACGTACTACTACGCTCACCTTCGGCATTAGCTACACTGTACACTAAGTAACTGCCATTAGCAACATTCTCAGCGTAGCTTCCAACACAATGCCCCATGTGCGTACCTTCGTCAGCAATACGGTAGCGGCTATTTAGCAACGTAGCTACGAAGCCCTCGTGCTCAAAACGTTGGCAAATCTCTTCCATCCATTCGATAGGCTCTGGGGAATATTTGAGGAGGTTGATTTCCTTAGAATACTGGTCGTGCTTCTCCTTCATCTTACGTGGCGTCCAGACAGCGCTGAAAGGCTTACCTAATTGCTCTGCCATGCGCTCAGTGTCCCTAACGGTGTGTAATATACTGCTCCAGTCTGGCAGAGGGTTAAGAACTTTGCTAAGCTTGCCAGCTTCAGGAGGACTAAGCTTCACTTTAATATTCCACTTACCTTTGTAGTGTGCTGCGATGTGTTCTAGAAATCCCTGCGGGTAGCCCTTAAAATATTTAAGTACAGTGGTGGGCAGTGATGCTCGTTCTACGAGTTTGTTTTTGCGAGGCTCATGAGAGTAGGTCCAATCAATTATACCCACATGCACTAACAAAGCTTTGTTTCTATGCAAGCTATTGTTAGCCAGCATTTTCCATGTGGGGCCATACTCTTTACGAAGCTCTTGAGGAGATTTTCCCGCAGCCACTACAAAGGGCAGAATGTTGTACAAGCCATCATCAAACACTTCTCGACACACAGCTTCGTGCTTACGGATTTGATTCAGTGTGTTGGCAGCAATGCGCCCTCTACGGAAGTCTGTCTTTACGAGGATGTCTAACACAGGCATGACAAAGAATTTGTACTGCATCTTATTGAAGTGATCGAAGATTTGTTTAGGATTACCCTTCAAGCAAGCTGCCAGCCATTTGTTACGCCACTTAGGATGATAGGTGGGGGCGTACACAGCCTCTAGGTCGAGAATATGATTGCAGAAGGCATCATACGTTTTGTAGTGCACAAACTTGGCAAATTTCTGCTGGCCGATAGTGATGCACTTCTCTTCAGCATCCCAAGCTAAATCAAATGACTTCTTAACAAGCTTGGCAGCATCCCAAGCTATACGTTGCTCCCATTCTGAAATTTTCTGTGGGGAAGGCTTCTTCTTTTCTTCTGTTTCCAGTGTGTACGAGTACAGTGGCATTAAAGCAACTCCTTAAGATAGTGTGTTCGTTACGGACAGTGTGGGAAGGATATTGCTCCATCCATTTACATCTGTCAAGTGGAAAATTTAGTTGACTTGCCCTGAGCTTTTCTTACACTGATTTTAGGCGTTGTCCTGAAAGAAACTCACCAAATGTCACACAACTTTGTTAGAAAAATATTTGAACGGAGGTATTGATTTCCATTAGGAAACGCGTATAGTGACATCATCGGCAGCAAGCAAACACTTAAAAGCTAGCCGTATCATGTGGCTTACCTGCCACCCAACAGGGATCAAACTCGGAGTAATAACATGCAAAAACAAGATCACGGTGTCTCTCTTCTCTCTAGCGACATCTTGGTGTATTTCATTGGTGAAGTGATGATCGTGGAGGAGGTGATTTATGGCGTACAGCCAGTGCAAGGTGAGCAAAGAGAAGCAGCATAAATGTCGTCTTAACAAGCCCCGCCAAGGGGTTTTCTTTATGGGGTAATTATGGATAAGAAATATTACTTTCCCGCGATTCTCTTGGTAGCTAGCTTATACACATTGTTAGTTAGTGTAGCGGGGGACAACATGATGCAACAGTACATTAGCGTAGGGGGTGTCAAATGAACAAGCTCGTACAAGGCTATGGACGCACTAGCGTCATGCTTACCGAATTAACAACTGTACGCAATGGCAGGCTCACTTCTGAGCACCCCTTCCATGTGGATGTGCGCTATCACTATGTATCGGGCCACCCTGCTACGGAGTTTGAGCCGGAAGCCCCTGAAGAGTTTTCTGTGCTTAATGTGTCAATGCGTCAACAGACATGGCTAGATAAGAGTGAGGAAGCTCCCTACACAATGCCCGCGCATGAGGACTTCCTAGAGCGCCTGTCAGCAGAATGCGTAGAAGACATCATTACAACTATGTGTATGCAATGTAGAGGGGCTGTCAAGCAAGTGTATAGCGACAAATACAAAGACCCTGACAACCTTCGTCCAGCGCCTGACGAGCGTGCTCGCAGAGAGCTTGGCTTTCACCTTCGGTAAGAGGCTTAAAATAATGCTTGACGATAGCGAAGTTGTTATTCATAATGTGTACTCTAACCAATCAGTTGATGAGGAAAACATGGAACATAGCATTGAAAATGCAGTTGTGACGATTACGTATGAGGAGCTTATGAGGCTTCGTGAGGACAGCTTCAAACTGCAATGCCTGCGCAATCACGGTGTTGACAACTGGTGTGGGTATGGCGAAGCTATGCGGGACTTTTACGAACAATCTGATGGAGACGAGTGATGAGTAATCTGGACGTAGCTATTTTAGTGTTGGACGGGCTGATTGCAGGTGTTGAGAGTGGTAGTGAAATCCCTGTGATGGCATCCGAGTTGAAGATGATTAAGCTTCTTATTGAGAAATCTAAGATGAAAGGTGGGGCGTGATGGACACTAAAGAGTTTGAAGAGAAATACCACTATGACGGCGAAGTGGGTGGTGACAACGTTATTTGTGTTGTCGAGGGCGACGAAATAGTTAACCACAAAGCTGTCTATAACGTGGACGTTTACAAAGTGGGCGATGGTGATAGCGCAGAGTATTTTGAAGTGACATTCTCACGGGACAACTCCGGTTATTGGGGAGATGGTGAGCGGCATGAACCAGAGTTTCGTAAGGTGAAGCCTGTCTATAAGCAAGTAGTGCAAACTTTCTGGGTGGATGCGTGATGGATAAGCAAATTGCAAGTGAGCTTATTTCCAAGTTTCTAGAGCAAGCTGACGAGGCTCTGCGAGAGGCTATCAAGGTGTCTGAGGCGAGTGGCGTGGAGTTTTGTCTTCCTTGGGGTGGTGAAGGCACTAGTGATGCTGGTATGGGCGCAACATACTACCCAACAGGCCACTTGGCAATTGGTGAGAATGTCTGGAGTGAGACTCGACAAGGTTGGAATCCAAGCGCACATTCGTGCTAATTAACTAGGAGAATATTATGAATGAAATTATCATCGACGGCATCAACCTGTCAGAGCTTAAGAAGCAATACGACGCACTTGCACAACAGCAAGCAGATATGCGCAAGTCTATCCAGAAGGGCAGTAGCAAATTCATCTCAGAAGCTGTTGCAGAGGCTCTTAAGCAAGTAGCTAATATGAAGGAAGCTGAGGAATTGGAAGTGGCTGTAGAGGCTGCTACGCAAGCTACAGAGCTTCTGAAGAATGCTAAGTTTGTTAGCGATGTGTCTGGTGTTGGTTATTATCTACCATACTGTAATAGCCAGCACGGTTACACCCCTGCTGGCGAAACTATTACACAAGCCTTGGGAGATGGCGACTACGAGCTTCTGAGTGATAACTACGAACATCCAGCTTTCTTGGCTCTGTACAGTATTGCAGAGGACATGGAGAGTGACGTGGCTGAGTGGAACACGAGTTATTGTTGATTAAGGAGAATAAAATGTACGAAGAAGATATCAAACGCCGCCAAAAGCTGAACGCCACCCTCGCTGGCCTGATGGCAGAGGCTAAGAGTATTTTGCAGGATGCTAAGCAGATTGCTGCCGATCACGACATGGTGTTTGACTTGGAAGGGCTTGTACAGGAAGTGACAGGTCAGCAAATGTGGCATGGCTCTGATGCTAGTTTGTGCTAATTAACTAATAAAGGGTATATCGTGATCGCAGCAATCCTCGGCTCAGTAGCATTAAACCAACACCACTTCACTCGTGAGCCTAGTGATTGGGATATTCTTTGCTCCTACGAGGGCGCGCAAACGTTTATAAAGCAGATTGGTAAGCGCGAAACTATCAAGTGCAACTATCCAACAGACGGCGGGGCAAAGATTCTCGTAAAAACAAATGTGCGTATTTACGAACTGGAAATCTGTTGGCCCGAGTCGAATGCGGAAAAGTTGCTTGAGCTTATTATGGTGGATTGTATGCCAGATTTGTACGAGGGCATGTTGGTGCCGAACCTAGATACCCTGCTAACTATCAAAACGAGTCATCGTTATAAGAAAGATAGTATTTTCTTTAACAAAACTCGGAAAGATATCTTGCTGCTGCGCAGTCTTGGTGCTAAGATACCGGAGTCCCATAAAGATTGGCTTAAGTGGCGTGAGCGTGAAACGTACACAAACGCTCTGCCAAAGCTTAACCAGAGTAAGAAGGATTTCTTCGATAACAGTAGCAACATCTACACAATCTCGCACGATGATATTCATGAAGCTGTGAAGCATCTTGAGCGCCCAGCTTACGAAATGTTTAAGCCGGATAGTGCCGAAGTGTTTACCAGTAAGGAGATGTTCTTTAAGTGCTCCGAAGAGGTGAGGCTGTACGCTGCACTAGAGGAGGTACAAGTTTTGAGTATTGAACGTTCTATCCATCCGTTTGGTCACACTAACTATCGTTGGGCATTCGATTTAGCTCATCAGAAATTGGCTTCCAGCATTAGTGGAGGGTGGTTTAGGGAATTTGTTTATGGGTCGTACGACACCGTTCAAGCCATGTACGATGAAGCTTATGTACATAAATTTTATGCAGCACTTAACTCTGGCCTTATCAAGCCATTTGAAGGATAAATAATGAGTAAGAAACGATTTGTAGTTGCAGTTTCAGCAGCTATCCTAATGTCCCCTGTAATTGTGTTAGGTATTTTGTTTTATGCCTTGAGTGCGTATTTCCTTGTGGGTATGGACATTGCTGAAGAGCTTGCACCCCATATTGATAAGGCTCTGGGATAACATGCAATCAACAGACACATTTAATCCCGTAAAGGTGCCGGGGGAATACTACCAACCCAACCAATATCTGCTAAGCGCTGGTGAAGTTAACCACTTCCTTATGATTGAGCGTATCCTGCACGAGCTTATGCAAGGCGGTGTGCATAATTGGGAAGGATTTGATAAGGCTATGGAGAGGGCTGAGAATGACTAAGGGAGAATGGCAATTTAATCTCGACAGCGCTGAAGATAATATTGTGTTCTGCGAAAGCCGTGTAAGTACAGCAGAAGATGCTTTGCATGATGCTAAAGAGGCTTTGTGGGAAGCTGAGCTTAATCGTGACCGTGCTTATGAGGAGGATTATGACGATGAATAATCAACCAGAGTACCTAATCCTTGAGAAATCAACAGGGGAGGGTAGCGGGTACGTTGTTTACAAACACCCGGAAAGTTCTCTGTATGAGTTGTATAGTTGGCCTATGTACGGGGGTTGTGAGCGTTTTGAAGGGTGTTTTGAAACACTTGAAGGATGTATTGAGGAGGCGGGGCGGTGGACATGAATGACAAGCACAATGTAGAAGAATTCTTGAAAGAGCTTTCTTGCTTGTCTCGGAAGTATGGGCTTATTATCGAGGAAGACTTGAGTGGAAGTGTCACGTATTGGCCTATGCGTGAGGTTGATAGGAAACCTGAGTGGGGTTATGTGCAAGGTAAACGTGGGGAAATTAAATGGGGAGTTGGTAATGGTTAAAGTAGCAGATATCAAGGTAGACTACATCAATCACTGCGGGGATGATTTGTCAACTGTCAACGCTGCCCGCGTGAGCTTTGAGAAGCAGAGTGATTGGGAGAACAACACTTGGGGTCATGCAGATTTCGAGGAACCTAATTACCTAAGTGGGGCTGACACAAAGCTAATTAACTACCTCGCTAAGCACAAACATAAAAGCCCTTTTAATCACGCATTTATTAGCGTGCGTGTTAAAGCGCCTGTCTTTGTAGCACGCCAGTTGGTGAAACACAAGTTCATGCCTATCAATGAGGTGAGCCGTCGATACGTGAATAGTGAGCCAGAGTTCTACATCCCTGACAACCTTCGGGCTAAAGCCGAGAATGTCAAGCAAGGTAGCTCTGCTGACTTCGTAGAAGGGCTTATGTACATCAACAACATCGGTGATGGGGATAACATGGGTGATGTCGCAGACGCTGTGGAGTACACGACGTCAGAGGCACTGCGAATCTATGAAGGATTGCTAGCTAAGGACGTTTGTGCAGAGCAAGCCCGTATGGTGTTACCTCAGAACATGATGACCACTTGGATTTGGAGTGGTACGCTAGGGGCCTTTGCAGATATGTTAGTGCTGCGCCTGTCCAGCTACACACAGTATGAGACACGTTTGGTAGCAGAGCAAGTATGGGACATTGTGGAGCCACTGTTCCCAGTGAGTTTGAAGGCGCTGTTAGAAAACACTTGACAGCACCTCGTAAGCCCTATACTATGTCTCTTGTCGCACAACACAACGTAGCAAACAACCGAGAGTATATAATGGTACTAGATGACATGAAACATTCGCCAATCCGTAACTACGGAGGAATCCCCGGACTCACTAGCTGGCTTATCGGCTCTCCTAGCGAGCATGGTTTGGTGAGGCTGATGGAATGCTCTCGAAATCATTTTGAACCTATCGTGCCACACTCCCACAGGTTTGATTTTGAGTGTATGGTATTGGAGGGGGAGGTAAAGAATATTTTGTGGACACCTGATGAAGATAGCGGGGACGAATATGAAGTTACCACGATTCGTTATAAAGGCGAGCCGGGAGAGTACGAAGAGGTTGGCACAAGTG
>Ga0326734_1000420_pt1 | contig 11739 bp, 19 predicted proteins | sample 15_GP2_1315_FD_207944 | JGI IMG/M metagenome (GOLD analysis project Ga0326734, IMG submission 207944) | Glacier ice microbial communities from Ngari, Tibet, China - 15_GP2_131.5 | ecosystem: Environmental > Aquatic > Freshwater > Ice > Glacier | place: China: Ngari, Tibet | collected 2018-07-18 | reverse complement strand
CGAAGACTCGCGCTCTGAAGGCAGGTTACACTGCTGAATTTGCACAAGACTTGCGCAACCTGCATGGTCTGGATGCTGACGCTGAACTGTCAAACATTCTCTCTACCGAAATCCTCGGTGAAGTGAATCGCGAAGTTCTGCGCACGATCTACTCCTGCGCTCGCGTAGGTGCACAAGACTCGACCAAAGCTGGTGTGTTTGACTTGCTGACTGACTCGGATGGCCGTTGGCTCGCCGAGCGTCACAAAGGTCTGTTGTTCCAGATCGAGCGTGAAGCTAACCGCATCGCCCAAGAAACCCGTCGCGGTAAGGGTAACATCCTCGTCTGTTCTTCAGACGTGGCTTCTGCTCTGGCAATGGCTGGTGTGTTGGATTACGCTCCAGCGCTGGCTGGTGGTACGAACCTGAGCGTGGATGAGTCGTCTGCTACGTTCGCTGGTATCCTGAACAAGCGTTTCAAAGTGTATGTTGATCCATACTCAGGCGCTGCTGGTACCCAGTCGCAGTTCTTCATGGTCGGATACAAAGGTGAATCCGCATGGGACGCTGGTCTGTTCTACGCTCCTTATGTGCCTCTGCAAATCGTGAAAACGACTGACCCAGAGACTTTCACACCGCGTATGGCCTACCGTATGCGCTACGGCATCTGCAAGCACCCGTTCTTCAACACGGCTGGTCGCACTAACGCTTACTACCGCATCGCTGCTGTACGTAACCTGATCTAAGTCAACGATCTGTAAACAAAAAGGAACCTTCGGGTTCCTTTTTTTATTTCCGAATCAGACACCAACAAATGGGGAATTCCACCGACCAATGTTGATGTGTATGTAGTGACCAACATCGAAGTAATCACTTTGGGCATCCGAATTGTCGTGGTTTCCCGTATTCAATGCACCCAAAATAGCGTGCAAAAGTTTTGCTGTCTCACCCGAGTAAAACTTGTCAATGTGGTAGTGGTTGACCGTCAACGATTCTTTGTTGTCGGGATTCAGGCTTTTTGGCCCCGACTTGCAGTTGAAATTGATCGTGGAGAGGTTGTCTACCGAAAGGGTGTACTTGACCTCGGGGTGACCTTTGAGGGCGACCTTGAGAGCGGCTGCAATGATTTTCTTTTTGTCTTGTGATACGTAGGCCATGATGTTTCCTTTTGAGTTTCGGTATGTGTTTATTGTACATCATATTTTCATAAACACAAAACAATATTAAAAAATATTTTTCTGGACACAAAAAAGGGAACCGAAGTTCCCTTTTAAAGTCTCAGAAGTTTGGGCAGTGCTATTAACCGCCCGCCTCCACATCCACTGGGGTTTCGCTACCATCGAGGCCCATTTGGACCGTGCGAACGATGGTTCCACCGGCTGGCAGGGTGAAAGACTCGCCGACTTGCAGGGTCACTTCGTCGAATGGTTTGGTGGTGCCGGAATCGGAACCAACTTCTGCTGAAGTGTCGTACACACCATATGCGCCATCAGCTGTTTTGTAAGCCACTTTGAGCACTTTGTCGGTTGCAGTAATTGTCGTCATTTAAATTTCCTTTTCAATTTTGAAGCACTCATGGTAGCTCCAGACACCACATTTAGCAATTCTCTAATGTAACATATTTATTGATCAAGCTTTTTGATTTCTTTTAAAATCATTTCTTCGTACTGAGGGATTCCCAGAATTCTTTCCAGACGCTCGATCCTCAATAGAAGAATTTCTACCGTCAACTTCGGTGGGTCTTCTGTCAGCTCTACAATCCGAGACCCAATCACGTATGGTCGAGTTTTTGTCATCAGACGTGCAGCTCACGCTCGAACCGGCGCAAAATTTTGTTTTGTTTGGCGTTCACACACCCCGGCAACTGAGACCAATAAATGAAATCAAATGCATCGACCTCTCGCAGACTGTCGGGACCAAACCTTGACTCACAAACCAATTCCTTTATATCGATTTCAACAGGCGATCTGTAGTAGCAAAGAAAGTAATTCTTTTTTCTCGTGTATGGAAACACCCCTAGCGACACGATTTCAGAAACCCGATCCATGATGTAGACGCCTGTCTCTTCATACAACTCTCGGGCGGCAGCGGCCTCCATAGAGATGTCAGTCAAATCCAACACTCCTTTGGGTAGGGAGTATTCACCAACCTCGGGCGACCCTGTAGGATGCACCACAAGGAATTTTGATGATGGTTGAATGAAAAGACATGCACAAGTAATTGGTAGTAGAAGATTCATGATTTCCTTTTATTGTTCGTTGGAGCCCGCAATCTTCAAAAAACCATCAGAATCTTGTAGGGCCTTCAGGCCAGCACGAGCGATGGTACCAGCCACATAGGCTTCAACTTCTGTCTTTGCCTTGCTCACAGTATTTTCCATGTGCTCACCGAAGACTTTTGCGACGTAATCAACGTTGTCTTGTGTGTTCATCTTGGCCTGACGCAAAACACCAACCATGGCAGTGATTTTCTTCTGAGTCATCCCCGATGAATTCAACATTTCTTCCAGATCACTCATGAAGTCCAAAGATTTCCCCAGAGTAGAAGAAATTTCCTTGGCGAAGCTTTCCCGCTTGTCTGGTGGTTGTGCGATATTTGGTATCTCTTCACCAGCAACCCGAAGTAGGGTGCACATGGTGCCAGACCCTATGTTCAAGGAAGAGACCATCGAGGCCCACTGAGATTCTGACAGCTCAAGCTCGATCAACTGTCTGGATGTGTGCGGGCGCTCTACCGAACCGGAACGAGTAAGAACGGATTCTCTGATCTCGATGCGAACGGTGTTGTGGTGAGCAAAGTCAGACCCGTAAAGGTAGTTTTTGCCGCCCTGTACGCGAGCCACTGAAATCTGACCGTATGCAGGATGGGAATATTCTTCCCCACCCAACACTCCACTCGTTTTAGTGACTTTTGGTTCTTGGGTTGTTCTCATTTTGTTTTCACTTTCTTTTTTTCTCCGGGAAACTTCGAATGATGTTCCCTGAATTCTTCGGGTGTGGCAAACACCTTCACACGATCCGCAGGCAGCTTCAGCACGTCAGCCCGCGAACTCTTCGCCACGTTGCTGCGATAGATGGCAAGCCCCGCACACTCCGAACCTTTCAGGGTATGGCAATCGACCTTGTGATCGCCGTGGGCGGTTTGAATCCACTCGTCGATGGTAGCCCCTCCCAACCACTTGTTGAGCGCTGTGCGGCCCCATGGGCAGTCTGAGCAAGGCGTTGTGTGTTGACACTTGGCATCAACAGCTTCATCAGATGTGATGAGCTGTTTGCGCTTTGCAGGTTTCTTGACTGGCTTCTCTTTCTTGGGCAACAAACTTTCGTCAACCAGAGGCATCCACAGTTCAGAAGGCGACAGACCTTCATTGTCAAATGCTTCTCCCTCCATCCATTGCAGAGCATCCATTGCATTAGAAAAATCGTGCTCGCAATATTCGTCGGCGTCTTCAAATGCTTCAGAACCAAAACGCTCGTGCACCTCGTCTTCAACCATGCGAGATTTCAGAACCTCGATTTGAGCATCAATGGCATACCGATTGTCTTCACCAAAAAAAGATGTTTTGCGAATTGCATCTCGAATGCGCAAAAGTTCGTCAACTTCGGTGTTGATTTCGGATTCGCTTTTGCGTTTCATAATTCATCCCGAAAAATTCTGATCGCTTGAATCATATTGTGAGCTTGTGTAGAGCGAGAGAACTTTGGTTCTCGCTCCATATCTGGAATGCAACAATAACAATAATTTCCCGCGTTTTCTTCAACACACCCATTAAAGTGGCGACCCGGATTATCATTCAAGAAATCAACGATGTACACGGCATCATTGATTTCATCAACCGTGGAAAACACACGAGGCATGACATCACCGACAGAATTTTTTGTGGTATAGAGAATTGCGTACATGGTTTTCCTTTTTGATTTAGTGTTTTGATTTGGTGTTTTGATTATAGCTTACTTTTCAGACCAATAACCATAAACACAACGAGTTCCTTGGCGCGAGCAGTCATATGTGTCGTTTATGACACCATCAATCACGGCAACCATATGCTTTGTCACCTTGCAGATGATCTTACCAAGCGGCAGCTCTGACGATTTCAAATGAACCTTACACCCAGACCCAATCGTCATCGTCGGTGTCCACACCCAACCCAAGGATGTGAGATATGCGGCAGAGGTTTCCTTGAAGACCCCGGTGCGGGCACTGGATTTCTTCGTTCGGTTTTTGCGCACCTTCTCATTGGCGGCGATCTTGTTGATCTCATCGTACACAGTCTGGTAGGGAACCCCAGTGACAATTGAAATTGCCCGAGTCACACAGTCACCAGTCACACCCTTGTATTGGGCTTCGTTCCGACCACCATCATTGTAAAGAAAGCTCATGGTTTTCCTTTGTGTAAAAAGGATATTATAACACAAAATGTTAATCAATCCAAAACACCTCAAAGAGGGCGTCAGCTTTTTACAAGATTCACGATAGATTGAATCAACCAAATTTTCGGAGCGAACCAAACCATAAGAAATTGTGTCAGGTTTGTGAAGAAAATAATACCGCCAGCCACCGCAAAACCCGCACCACTAATAAATGCCGCGACCTCCACACCACCATTGGGTGTATGTTCTTTCACAAAAATAAATTTGAAAAACAAATACAGAGCCACGGCAAACGCCACCACGGAGAGCACCATGAGGATGGTCATGTGTGCACGCCCGAATGCTACGTATTGGTACGCAATGTCTGGTATCTGATCTTGGGCAAACGCCGTCGCTTTCGAGACGGTCTCGCTGATTGAGTTGAAAATGTTGTCTGCGCGAGAAAGCATTTCTTTTTGCATAGGGGAAAGTTCAGTTGTCATTTTGTTCCTTAGTCGTAAAAATTTAAAGAAATTCCTCGGGTATTTCAACTTCGTCGCCCAGTACGCTGGTGACGTAGCAGCGCATGGCTGCGATTAGTGGGGTGGGGCCGCGACTTGCAAAGAACCCACCTTTGATAAGTGCTTCCCATTCACCTTCTGACACCCAGAACTGCGTGGCAATGCGCTCCCGATCAATGATCGGCCCGCCTTGATTCCAGTCGGTTGAATATGGCAGAATGCGCAACGGCATGATGGGGAAGGGCTTGCTCCACTCTTTACAATGCGACACTAGCCGGTCAAGTGTATCGCCAGTAAGTGTAGATGTTTTGACTATCATGTTGTCTCCATTAGTTTTGTTTCTTGAACATTTTGATGTACTCAGCTTCAGGCACAAACTGACGATCCACATATATGCGAGCTGGGAACTGGTGAAATAGAACACCATTCTTCGATTGCTTCAGCACACTCTGTTGCGACAGTTTGATTTTCTTTCCTTCGCGGGTAGCGATTACAACCATGTCAGTACCGGGCTCACCCAATTCGACGTTATCGACATCACCCATCTTTTCGTTGGTTTTGTAAAACCAATTCAGAGCAGCTTGCTCACCGTACTCTTTTGATTTCTTGTCCAAAAAAGCTTCGTCTAACTGGAGATAGTATTTGACGCGACCAGCACCAATTTTCTCTTCCCGATGCTTGAAACAATCGCGCAGTGTGAACACAATCACAACGTAATGAACGTTGCGTGAAGATGGGTAGCATTCGATGCCCTCTGGATAAATTTCCGAGAGGAGATTGAATTGACTCATCAAGAATCTTTTGTAGCTTTCGGCAAGTTCTGGTGCACGAGCAAGAAAAGCGGCTTTCAGAACTGGATTTTCTTTGACCTTTGTGGTTTCTCCCAGCAATTCGAGTAGGGCTTTCTTGGCAACGACTTTTTCATTCAGCTTCAGCTGAGTCTTGACGTTCACTGCATCACGACCGTAAAAAGACCTCGAACGGGTTTGTGAAACCGTGATCGTCAGTTTTCCGGCTGAAGTTTCGTGATTGACCGAAACTTCCTTGGAGTTGTATGAGTTCGCTGCGGTAGCGTTGAACGTAACAAAGACTGCGGAGGTAAGTTGTTCGAGTGTCATAATCATTTCCTTTTGTGTTTCGGTTGAGTCAAGTATACATCAACTTTTAGATATTGTTTATCTTTTTTCGAACTTTACAAAGAATCAGACGATTTATTTTTTGAGCTTCATTTTAGGTAGTCAGGCATGATTTCGATTGTGTCACCATTACCATTGACCCAGTAACCACCAAATCCATGATTTGGTTTCTCGCGAAATGTGTACCCCGGATTCAACTTGGTGACACGATCAATGGCAGTCTGTTTGGTGTACCGACCGAAAGGTTTCGTTTTTTCTTCGAACCCAGAAATAGGGTCATAAGTGATGGAAAGCTGTTTCCAGTTTTGAGCGATAACTTGTCTTGGCATGTTCGACTCCTTAGAAAGAATAGTGATAAATCCACTTTGGGAAACCCATCGCGGCATCACCGGAAGGGAGGCCGACAGCGACACGCGATACGCGATATTCGTTGTGAAGTGTGCTCAAGTCTTTTGCAAGCTGAGGGCACTTTGGCGCACCAAAAAATGAAGGTTTAAAGCTGGCGTGATTTTCTTCGATGTAGGCAAAAACAAAATCTGTGTCCAAAGTGTTGACTGAATGTGGATGTTCGAGAATGTAATTCTCAATCCATTGTAAACGGTCGCTTTTTGGTTTCAACTCTGTTTTCATATTGTTCTCTTTTTGAATTAACGATAGTATATCACAAAATTTGAATTAGGGTTATAGAATCATCAAAATAAAAAGAACATCTCTTTTTCTTGTTATTGGGAAACATGACAATCGACTTTACAAACGGGGGCCATGGGTCTTCTGCCTGCATGATCTGAAAATTTATTTCAAAAATCCCGGCCTTGAACCAGCGACGGATTTCAGAGTTTGAGGCTGGCCCAACCTTGATCCCCTCGGTTGTCTGAAACCTGCACATGGCGTGAAATTCTAGGATTTTTTGAAAGCAATTCATGATCTTGATTATACATTAAATACCATAAACACACAACGGCGACAAAATGGTCAACTTTTTAGATTACAGAAAAAACATTCACGAGGAGGAATCTAAAAAGGTTCCCACCGAAGCCGTTTTTGGAAGAGTAAAAGCTCTGTACGATTCTGGCCGGTACGACATCACACCAGAACACGATTACGATGGTAAGGGCAGCATCGAGTTTCATGCTATCGCCAAACGACCGGCCCATGCCGAAGAATTCCAATCGAGAAAATCAAAGAACCAAAAAAACTCGTGGCACGATCCTAAAATTTCGACTCTGCACACACCACATCCAGAAGATGAGTTTCCAAGAACTCATGCCAAACTAAAACCCGATTCTGGTTACACAAAAGACGTGCAAGACAAACCAACTAAAGGAGTTCTTTTTCGTGGTATGAGTCACGAGGAATTTCACGGCATTCAAAAGTCTGGAAAAATTCAAAGCAAGGGTGCACTGAACATGGGTATGGAACAAGAGGGGCTGACTTACTACTCTCGCGACCCCAGTCAGGCCCAATCCTATGCACACTCGTTCGCTCATGCTGAACACAAAGCCACGGGACAACACCATGCGTATGTCGTCGCGGTAAAAGACCCCGGCACCGAAGTCAAAGTAAAAGGTACCGGAGAAAACGAAGTTGGTATCCCACACGCCATCAAAAAAGAAGATATTTTGCACGTACACATTGGGCGTGCCTACCATGGTGGACACGGTAGCGAAAGTTCGAGAAAAACTTTTTCTGGATTTGAAAGTGGGTCTGGATCAACTCCCGATACCTCGGTTGGTTGGAAAAAATTGACTAAAACGCCGTTGGCAGAAAAAACTGAAGAACTGATGATTGATCACAATGGCGGTATGGTTCACCGCAACAATTCTTCTGGCAATAAAATTCATTCTTCCGAATCTGGTATCAAAAGTTTTCACGATTGGTTTTCAGGTTCAACCACAGTTGATCAACACAACAGACCCCATGTGTTTTACCATGGCACATCATCCAATTTTGATCAATTCAAATCTGGTTCGGGCAACCAATGGGGTGCGGGTCACTATTTCGTCAATTCACCAAAAGTTGCATCCGAATATTCGACTGGTAGCACAACAGGTGCTCACGCCAGAATAGCTCCACAAGGGAATGCTGGGGCTAATGTAATGCCGGTGTATCTCAAAATGAAAAGACCTTTTGTCATGGACGAACCAATGACAAAAGACACCCAGAAAAAGATTGAAAAACATCTTGGACAAAAGTTGACTAACCACACATGGGCGGGAATGAAAAATAGAGACATCAGACAAGTGCTACATCACCAATTTTTATCAACTCAAGATGCTGCAAACCACGTTCTTAAAAAAGCTGGGTTTGATGGCATACGCGAAAAAGCAGACGACTCAATACACATGGTTTTCGATCCTAATCAAATTAAATCGTCAATTGGAAATTCTGGGAAATTTTCAAAAGACCCACACATCACCGAATCAGACTCGTATCAGGGTGAACACTCTGCACCGGATCACGAGAACGGCATGCCAGCTCATAACTTGACTGGTATGTACCCAGACGACATCCACACCCTGCACGATGCAGCAAGGCACTATGGAGACCAAGGCGGCAGCGCTATGGATCACGAGTCAATAAGTGTGATCCATCACGTCAAAGACAAACCTAACCGACTTGTCAAAATTTATCGTGCCGTCCCCAAAGTGATGTCTCATGAAGAGAAGCTAGACAAGATGAAACTTGAAATGGCCCACCACATGCGTTACGGGAGACCTCACCCATCGACAGAGAGCACGTTGACGGGTTCTGCCTATTACAACCAACTCCACAAAGAGCACAAAGAGTTGTCGTCAAAACCAGCGCCAACTGACGAAGCCGCAAAAATAAAAATGAACAAGGGCGATTGGGTTACCACATCAAAAGCGTATGCAGTTGACCACGGCAAATCAAATTTGAAAAACAAATATCGAATTATTTCAAAGACAGTAAAAGCCAAGGAAATTTTCAACGATGGAAATTCAATACACGAATGGGGATATCACCCTCACGTCAAAGAAAACACGGGATACTCAATTGCCGACATTTATTTGAACGAAGTTTATGAGGTCGAATAATGGCTGAACAATACACATATGACAATCTAAAAAATAATGCGTTCGCTGTCAGGATCGACAGAATCCCCCAGACCATGTTTCGCGTTGTCAGTGGAGACATCCCGGCGATCACAATCCCTGCGGCGGAAGCCCAGTTTCCGGGTGTAGATCAATATTTTTCAGGAACCAAAGTGGTCTTTGAAGATTTGATCATGGAATTTATCGTTGACGTTGATATGAAGAACTACGAAGAAATTTATCACTGGATCACGCAACAAAAATATGCAGTGTCAAACAAAGAATTTGATTCAAAAAGTGACGATTCTGATGCCTTGTATTCAGATGGTGTGTTCATCATCATGAATTCATCTTCAAACCCTCACAGGGTATTTTCTTTTAAAGAAATGTTCCCTGTGTCGCTGGGTTCGCTGCACTTCGATACTTCAATCACCGAACCTCAACCCGTTCAATGCACAGTGACATTTAAATATTCGAGGTTCGAATTGAAGCCTATCGACACGATCAAAGGAATTCAAATTCCTAATCAGGTAGCACCTTAGATTTTTCGGGATCGATAACATTGATCATCAGAAAACTGTCTTGTGGTCTGTCTGGATAGCGAACAAAACGTACCTGTGTGTCGTTGTTAAGAACAAGCACTTTCCCGTTCATACAAATTTTAATTGGTAGAGTGTCTCTGTAAACCGACAAAACTTTTTGTAGGTCGGTATTGTATTTGATGATATTCATGTGATTCTCCTTTTGTCTACATGGCAATTTGGTATCGTGGGCTCTTCTGGTTTTCCAGCGGAGCCCATGTCATTTATATGACAATTTTTTGAAGAGCCTCTAACCCGACACGCCCGGTGTATGCGTGCTGATCATCATGCAAAATGATTTCCTCGAAGCATGCAATTGCTTTTTGAATTTCAAGTGGTTGTGCGGGCATGTACATCCGTTCAGAAACCCAGTCGCGCAAGGACTCTGGTGTAGGGTTGCATTTGGCGTAATATTGGGTGATCTCTTCATACAGGTGCAAGTCAGCTAATAACTTTTTGTGCTTTTTTTCATCAAATGGTTTGGTCGGGGTTGATTCAGAATCAATATCTTCAAGGCCGTGAATTAAATCGGCAACCAGTGCTGTATGAGCCCAATCAATTCCATGATGTTTCAGGGTTGATCTCACAAAAGTATGCTTACGAGAAAGTTTGGCGTCGTCACTCACGGGTTTTGGTTTGGTACGAAGTGCATAGAGATTAACTCTATTTTCTGGAAAATATTCGGTATTTTTTGCAGAGTACAAAAGAACATTACGACACCAAACCTGATCTGGGTTGAGTATGTGATTTGGGTGAACAGTAGCCACCAGCTCAAAATTTTCTGATTCGTTTACTGATTCTGACAAAACCCGCGAAGCTGGAACATATCTAAAATCTTGGCATTGTTCGTGTTTTTCGTGATCGTTAAAACAGATAATCAGATCGTCATTGTCCCATTCAATGTTCCATCGCTCTATCATGTGCCTTGATTTTTCTACAGGCGCAGCGACTGGTTGTACTGGCTTCGTGCGGTCTTGCTCGGCTTCTCCGAGTAAATAAGCATTATACAGAGCCATCGAGACAATGCTCCACCACTGCACCGGAATGGGTTCTATGCCTTCGAGTTTTTGCAGCGCACAAATGGCATCGTCAACCGACTTGTGCGTTTCGGCAGAGAGCTTTAGCAGCGATGCATTAATGTCGATAGCCCCAACATCTACCGATTGATTGTTTGCGTTCATTTCTGATCTCCCATTGCATCAATACACCGATTCCACTCTTTTAACAATACTCCGTAATCCTTCTTGAACTTTCGTGCGCCGACAAAGGCGTTAGGTTGATCGTTCATAAACGCAGCAACTTTACCCATGTGCATGTTTGGATACTTTTTCTCGTCAGCCGTCAGAGAATTTTCTCCAGCCTTTTGTGCCAAAGTTTCAGCTTTGCCTTCAAGTCGCCGCCCAGAATGAGTGATTTTGATTGGAGCATTCTTGCCTTTCAGGTGAATATAGAAGCTACCCGAACTCCTGCCACCGCCGACAAAAAAGTATCTCTTAAACCCGTCATCACTTGCGTCTTCACCGTACTTTTCCTCCTTGTAATTTAGATCGGAAACAGCTTGGATTTCCCGAAGATTTATGTGGATCGTTTCATCACTAGAGTCAAACTTGAAAATAGATGTCATTTTTTATCCATGTATGGAACAGCCAAGCCCGCGTCGAGAATTATTCGGTTCACGCTAACCGGGCCATTAGGTGATGCAACAAAAATCTCCGCCAGAAACCGCCCGTATTTGTCCAGCTTTGTAGACTGAACAATTACAGGTACTCCTACGAACCCTCGCAGAAAATCGGTGGCCTCTTGCCAACCCGGTTGCCCGCGTTCTGGTGTGTTGATGCTTGCCAATCGAAACCGTGTTTTTATTTTCACGGAATACCCCAAGTCAATCAAAATATCGCAAGTATCTCCATCGACAACATTCACGATGGTGGCAAATTCAAAAGTTCTTACTGGATAGCTCATGTGGTTTCCTTTAATTGAGTCATGATTTCTAGATGGTAGATTGGTTCAAACAAGCACGCATAGCAGCGAATATTTTTGCCGTAGTGATGGGTTTCATTTTACCACCATCGTGCCCGTTTGCCACGTCATAGATTGCAGTAAGCTCTCCATCACTCACA
>Ga0326734_1000419_pt1 | contig 11743 bp, 8 predicted proteins | sample 15_GP2_1315_FD_207944 | JGI IMG/M metagenome (GOLD analysis project Ga0326734, IMG submission 207944) | Glacier ice microbial communities from Ngari, Tibet, China - 15_GP2_131.5 | ecosystem: Environmental > Aquatic > Freshwater > Ice > Glacier | place: China: Ngari, Tibet | collected 2018-07-18 | reverse complement strand
ATCGATGCCATTGCCCGGGCCACCGCCAGCAACCCCCACGAATTGCCCAAACAGCAAGCCGCCGTGGCTTTTTGGTTGAGCAAGAAATACAAGGTTGCGCCCGAACCTGTGAGTGCTCTCGTCGCCGAGGCTTATGAAATTGGCCGGCGCACCAAGCTTGACCCGACCTTGATCCTGGCGGTCATGGCGATTGAATCCGGGTTCAACCCCTTCGCGCAAAGTCCGGTAGGGGCACAAGGCCTGATGCAAGTCATGACAACCATTCACAGCGACAAATACGCCAGTTTTGGGGGCAAACTTGCCGCCTTTGATCCCGTGTCCAATTTACGGGTTGGCGTCAAGGTGTTGCAGGAATGTATTGCCCGGGCGGGGTCCACGGAGGGTGGCCTGAAGTCGTATGTGGGCGCTGCCAATATTGAAGATGATGGTGGCTATGCGGCCAAGGTCATGGCAGAGCATGCCCGCCTGCAAATGGTGGCCAATGGACGCGCAGTGCCTGTGACTCCACCGGCACAAATCATCATTCGCCCACCGCCGTCACCCATGATGGACGAGAGCCCTGAAAAAGTAGCGGCACTGACCGGTTTTTGATCCTGACAAACCCATGTGACCGTCTGGCGAACCGCTTAAGTTAAACTCCAGCAGCACGCAACTGGCGATAGGCGCCCTGCCCTGACAGGCAGACGACGCTGAAGTGGGACCACCACGGGGGAGCGTGCCGCGCAGATCAACATGACCAGCGTGTTCAGCCGTTCGCCTGGGCAGCCCTGGGGTCAAAGAAATGACCCACAGGCCGATTGTCTTTAAGGACTGCCATGTTTAACCGCAATATTCTGATTGAGCAAACCGACCCCGAGTTGTTTGCAGCCATCCAGGCTGAAAACGCCCGGCAAGAACACCACATTGAGCTGATCGCCAGCGAAAACTACGCATCACCCGCCGTCATGGCCGCGCAAGGAACTCAGCTCACCAACAAATACGCCGAAGGCTACCCGGGCAAACGCTATTACGGCGGCTGCGAGTTTGTTGATGTTGCCGAGCAACTGGCCATTGACCGGGTAAAGCAGATTTTTGGTGCTGATGCCGCCAACGTGCAGCCGCATTGCGGGGCATCCGCCAACGAGGCGGTGTTTTTGGCGTTCCTGAAGCCAGGTGACACCATCATGGGCATGAGCCTGGCCGAAGGCGGTCACCTGACTCATGGCATGGCACTCAACATGAGTGGCAAGTGGTTCAACGTGGTCAGCTACGGCCTGAACGACAAGGAAGAAATCGACTACGACGCGATGGAGCGCAAGGCCCACGAGTCCAAACCTAAGCTCATCATTGCCGGTGCCTCCGCGTATAGCCTGCGCATTGACTTTGAGCGTTTTGCCAAAGTAGCCAAAGACGTCGGCGCCATCTTCATGGTCGACATGGCCCATTACGCCGGGCTGATTGCGGCTGGCATTTACCCCAATCCGGTGCCTCATGCCGACGTGGTGACCTCAACCACCCACAAGAGCCTGCGCGGCCCGCGTGGCGGCATTATCTTGATGAAGGCCCAACACGAGAAGGCGATCAACAGCGCTATTTTCCCCGGCCTGCAAGGCGGCCCACTGATGCATGTGATTGCCGCGAAGGCGGTCGCATTCAAGGAAGCATTGGCACCCGACTTCAAGATTTACCAGCAACAAGTGCTGACCAACGCCCGCATCGTCGCAGAAACATTGATCGAGCGCGGTCTGCGCATTGTGAGTGGGCGCACGGAGAGCCATGTCATGCTGGTCGATTTGCGGGCCAAGGGCATCACCGGCAAGGAAGCCGAGGCGGTCTTGGGCGCGGCGCACATGACCATCAATAAAAACGCCATCCCCAACGACCCCGAAAAACCTATGGTCACCAGCGGTGTGCGCATCGGCACCCCCGCTTTGACGACCCGTGGCTTCAAGGATGAAGAGGCGCGCATCACGGCGAACTTGATTGCCGATGTGCTGGACAACCCCCGGGACCCAGCCAATATCGATGCAGTGCGAGTCAAGGTCAATGCCCTGACTGCCCGCTTCCCGGTTTACTCCGCCTGACCCCACCCAGGCGCAGCGTGACCCACTCCTTGATGCTTTCGCCATGAAATGCCCCTTCTGCAGCCATGCTGACACCCAGGTTGTTGAGACCCGCATGTCTGAAGATGGGGATTCCATCCGCCGCAGGCGCCAATGCGGGTCGTGCCAAAAGCGTTTTACAACTTATGAGCGCCCTGACGTCTCGTTTGCGGCCATTGTCAAAAAAGATGGTCGTCGTATCGAGTACGAACGCGCCAAATTACTGGCCTCCATGAAGCTTGCGCTGCGTAAACGGCCCGTGAGCACAGAGCAGGTGGATGGTGCTGTAGAGCGCATCGAAGAAAATTTGTTGAGTCAGGGTGTGCGTGAGTTACCGTCGGCCCGCATTGGGGAACTGGTGATGCGTGAACTAAAGAAACTCGACAAGGTGGCCTATGTTCGTTTCGCCAGCGTGTACCGAAGTTTTGAAGACATTGATGAGTTCAAGGCACTGGTGGATGAGGTTCAGCGGTAGGCATGCCAAACTGCTCGCCGCCGCGACCAATAGCTCGGCAGTGAACTACGACAGAATCCAAATGAATTCGCTGGTCTTTCCTACAGTCCAGATGACGCATTGCATTGAGCGTCAGTGCCAGACTTTGGCGTGCAAAGTCGGACCCGTCCGGTCGATGCAATTTTGATTCGACGCGTCTGAGCGAATTCATCTGCACCAGAAGCGTCATTGCGTTTTATATTGAAGCTTTGGTTACCGGGGAAACCTCCCGCCTTCGTTTTGGCATAGCCGGAAGCGTCAAACATAATGTATGGAGGCGATGCTGCTGCAGTTCCGGTGGCCGTTATTTCCAAATAGCTTGGTGGTGCTTCTCGCTTCAAAATGGTGAAGTCGCTCGTTTCGATAAAAGCCTGCGACCTATCCAAATCAACGAAAACAACCCAGCCACTGCTCCAATTGCTACCGTCGACCGGCACAACCATAGCTGATTTACCACGTTTCATGGCCTCGCCTCTGGCTGCATTGATCGCTGAAAGCAGCGTATTGGAGAAAGAAGTCAATTGGGCGTTCCTCTGAAAAGTGGTCATGCTGGGTACGGCCACCGCCATCAAAATCGCTACCAAGGCCACCGTCACCATCAATTCGATGAGCGTAAATCCCTTTGCTTCAACATAGATTTTTTTCATCACCAGCAGACAGTTGTGTTGGTGCCACTACAAGTCTTTGTGCCAGTACTCAAGACCTGGAGCGTGCCCGCCTCAATATCACTTTTAATAGGTACTGCCGATACCCGGACACATTCGGCAATCGTCGAATTTGGGCAGGCATCAGCACTTAGATAGTAAGCAGCCTTCGCTTGACTGTCGCCTGAAAAAGTTTTGAATGGGACGGTGGTGCAGCCTGCCACCATTGCTGTGGTACCGGACGCATTGCTAAACGCGCAATAAGAATTTGTCTGCGTCATAAACCGTTCCTGCTGTTGCAGGAGTTCAGAAAGCGCCGTTCGACCTTCTGCTCTTTTACCCTTAACTATTGAGCTGGTGTACGCAGGATAGGCAATGCTTGCAAGGATCGCAACGATTGCCACCACAATCATCAGCTCGATCAGGGTAAATCCACTTTCTAAACGATTCTTCATGGTGCGTTCTTCAAATCTTGGTAATTGTTGATTTGCCGCCAACTCAAACGACCCGCCACGACTTGCGTTGTGACCGATTCAGTTTTTTTCCAGCCTTGCGAGCCCAGTTGGTAAACATCACTGGTGAGTATCTTGATCCCCCGTCCTGTACTGTCGGTGAGTGTCTTCGTCGTCAAATCTGGCCTATGTACGGCCATCGCTTCGCCCAACAGGCCCACAGATGAATCTGAAGAACTGCCGTTGCCTGTCGCGATGTCAATTTTGTAGGTACGACCACCGTCGCGGGCTACGGCACAGCCGCTGCTGGCGCCCGAAGCACCCGGTATCAGACTATTGAAAATGATCACCGTGCTCAGCGCAAGCAAGGTGCCATCACTCGTTTGTCGCTCGCCCGCAGTGGGCAGGTCAGCATACCAACCTGAGCGAACCACTTCCGTATTGACGTTTGTAGCGGCACGGCCGTTGGTGTACGAGGGTGTCGATATCAAACCGGTACTCGCGTTGGCTGTGCCTTGCTTAAGCCGGACGCGACCGCTGATGGCACTGGCGCGCAAAGCGCCACCAATAAGCGTATCGCCGCTGGTGCTGCCGTCGTCGTACACCATGTATTCGGTCTGAGTAGTCGTTGACGACTTGTCTGAACTTTCGAAATATTTTCCCGTACCAAAATAGACATAACGGGTATCACGCTCAGCGCCTGACGCGATCAATGGCGACGCCGTGATGGGCTGCACATTGCCAGAACCATCTTTGGCGATGAACAAGGGGTACGGGACCGGACTGGCTGCAGTCCCTTTGTTAAAGGCTGATAGTTTGCCGATATTCCATTCTGTTGATCCCAGCGAGACTGAGAAGTCAAGTTTCCAAAGATTTCCGTGGAGGTCGCCCAGGTACATGCGAGCTACATGGCCACCCGAGCTCAGTTCAGCCGTGAAATTGACCAATCCCGTCGCTTTGCTCACGCTCAGTGTGCTGTCCACAGGCAACGCGATCTTGTAGTAATTGCGACCCAGTGACCAGGCTGAGCCCGCCGCCTTGCCCAGATCAAGCAAAAACAAAGCGGGATTGCCCGTGGTGCTAAACAATCCAGCGCCGTCATTGCGATAGTTGTTCACGCCACTACCCACCACCGCAAACCATTTGTAAGTGGCAGTCGTCGCGTTGTAGGCGCTGGTGCGGAGTTTCAATATCTGTGGCTTGCCCGTCACATTTCCCAAATCAGGATCATCCGCGTCTGTAAATTCCCACATGACCTTAGAGGCAGAAAAATCAGACGGATTCGTGATGTCAAGCGCAAACACGCCTTGGCCGCCACCGCCCGTGCCCCCAACCAACACAGTCTTCCAGTCAGCAGCAGTACCCGCAGAGCCGAGCTGCGCTTCGGCCACTACCGGAATGCTGTCAACATAGCTTTGATGTGGATTGGTTGCCGAACCGTAACTTGCACTGGTGAGCGCGGCAAGTTTAGGCCCCAACCAACTGGGTATGTAGGCAAACAATTCATCGCCAGTGCCCGCATTGAAAGCATGCAACATGCCGTCATTGGACCCCACAAAGACTGCTGGTGTCCGGGCTGCATTGGTGCTGAAAAAGCTGGCATAGCTAGCAGAACTGATGTCCGTGCCCGGCCTACCGGAGTAAACAACACCGGAGTTGATGATGTCCCCCAACAATTTTGTACGTTTACGAAAAGGACTGCCTTCCTTTGACTTGTCACCGCGTAGGTAATTCAGTCTGTCTTGCCCCAGACCATCCGCAGCAGTTGTGCCTAATGCAGTTTGCAAGCTTCCTTCGATGGCGCCCCAAGTGAAATCAGTCGCAGCCGGATTGGACGTGGCGCCAGCTTTACCCACCACAATATTGCGAGATGTGGCTGGAGCGCTCATGGCATCCAGGCGATTCGCGGCGGACCACTTAAGCGCCTTGGTTGATGCAAAACTCGCCTCCAGATCGCCGCTCCAGTCAGAGGTATCAAACTTGCCTTGGTAAATAGTGTCGACAATTTTTAGCGACTTTGAATCGTTAGCGACACCTCCAATGTTGTAAGCAGCGGTGGACGCGCGACTGAAAATATCCTCAAAGGCACTCAAAACGCCACGTGCATCGCTTTGCAGGAAGTAGGTATTTGCTTCACCAGCCCGGCTTGGGCGAAGGTCGGTGTCGCGCCAGACTTCGTTGTTGTTGAGACTATCTTTTTCATTGACAAAAGGGTTGCCACGGGTGTTGAACGGATTTTTTGCCGCGTTGGACGGATCTGATTCAAAACCGCCATACTTTCCCGCCATAAACAGCTGATTGGATGACCGGCGTGAGTTTGCATCGTTGGATCCGCCGTATTCATTGACATCAAACATGAATGTTTTTACACGCAACCCAGGCCGCTGAAGCGTTGCACCCGCAGTGCCGGTGCTGGTTGCGTTAGTCCATGCCGTTCCCCGAATATCCTGAATATGAGACCAATAGGCTGAACCCATGATCTGGCTCGTCGTGGTACCCGTTGGCACACTGCCATTCGCAACGTTGGGATTGCCCGTGGTGCGCGTTACACCTGCACCATCAACATAAGGTGAAGCTACTTTCTTCTCGAAATTTTGAACGACAGTTCTCCATGCATCGATATTGGGAATGTTGCTCGCCACACTTGCAGTGGGCAGACGGTTACCGTCGTGCGTATTTTTGTCTCCAATCACCACAATGTTGCTTTTGAGGCACGCGTAGTCAGCGGTGCTGGACCGACCGTCCCCATACGGATCAGTCCAGCCCGTCGCGGCGTTTGTGGCCACAGGAAAACCGTCGTACATTTCGGGTGTAACCCCACTGATCGCGTCTGCACTAGGCGACAAACCCTGCAAATAACGAACAGTTTCATAATGCAGTTCCCCAATGGGGTCATATTTTTTGTAACGACCGGCCACCGCGCCTGTTCGACCAAATTGATTCAGGTAACTGATCACGCCGCTTAAATACGCGCCACGCCCATCCGTGGTTTGAACAGAGGCGTTCCCATCGGGATTGGTATTGAATACGCCGGTCACGGGATTCCACTCTTGGCGCGTGTTACCCCCAGCCGGCGTGTTGTCTGCGCCGTTGATGTCAAAGGTCTTCGCGCCGACGTATTTCATCGGGGCGCGCAGCACGCCGCCGTAGCGACCACCAGAGTAGCTTGCCGTCTGGTCCAGTAAGTAACCGAAAGCTGCAAGACGAAGCTGATCGCTGTATTTTTGAATGGTACCCGTTGGTTTGAAGGAGGGGTGCGGATCGGTCGCAGCGTCAGAGTACTGCGTACACAAATTCCAGTACCGCTTGTCTTTCAATGCGTAGGTCGTGGCATCCCGATCACAAACCTGGACCCTTGCAAAGAAGTATCCATCGCTGTTTAACGCCGCTACTGAAGCCGTGGGTGTCCAAGTGCCGGTGTAGAGGCGGTAGTAGCATTTATTTCCAGCGCCGGAAATCGGATCACCCCAGACTGCATTGGTGCATGGCACCGTACCACTTACCGGGGCAACCTTCCAGCTCGTATTGGCGCCGTACAGAACTTCCCAATTGCCTGTGGGCAATGCACACGAGCCACCTTCGTTGGCGCATTCGGTCACATTGGGGGCCGGCGTCCATGAACCGTTTCCCACAGTGTAATAACACTGCTCTGGGGATCCTGTGGGATCACCAAATTGCGCCTGCGTACAAGGCATGGCACCTGTCGCCAAAGCCACCTTCCAGCTGCCGACCGTTGTGGATGCATTCAAACCGTACCAAACTTTCCAGGTACCCGCGGGCAATGTGCAAGTGCCATCCTTGTTCGCACAAAAGGTTGCACTGGCAGCAGGCGTCCAGCTACCTGTGTAAGCGGTGTAAAAGCACTTCTCAGAAGTGCCAGTGGGGTTACCAAACACTACTTGGGCGCAAGAGATAGCACCCGTTGCCGGAGCCACTTTCCAACTGGTGCCACCATCTTTGCCATACCAAATCTCCCATGTACCGGCAGGCAAGGTGCAAGTACCCCCTTTGTCGGCGCAGTAGGTTGAGGAGGGTCTGACAGTGGATTTATCTACAACCGGCCCGACTTGATTTGCCGTCGTCAATACGGCGCTGCTGTCGGACACGCTGCCTCTTTGAAACACAGAGCTGTTTGGTAATGTCTCATTGCTGTCCCTGGGAGGTGTTAGCCCAATCTGATACCCGCTTGTACCGCCGGATGAACCCAATGTGTAAGAGCCAAACCCAGCTGAACTATTGCCGGCCTTGCCGGTACCAAAGTAAATGCGGTTTAGCGTGTTGGCAACAAAGATGTCACTTGTGCCCGCTGCGGTTGCCAAGGCCGTCGGTACGGCACCAAAGTAAGGGACGCCTGATGTGAAAGACGCCGCCGCAAAATTGGTTGAAGTGATAGCGCGAGACGTCCCTGATCGGTAGAGGCGCTTGGAGGGAAAGTTGTTGCTGTTGCCCATGCTGATGGGGTCGCCGTCAGGAATGATGGCTCGCTGCAATACCGTCAACGTCGGCGTGTCAATGACCCTATCGCCCCCGGTCAATGAAAGCCGCAACATGTCAATGGCAGAGTTGGAGGACCAATTCAGGAAGTTTCCGCTGAAGGCATCGTTTGACGCAGTGCTGTACGTTGGCTTACTGCCATCATCCTTGCTGTAGCTCTTGCCGCCGTCCCAGCACAAGCGCTTTGTCCAGGTCGGGTTGTCCGCATTGGGGGTAGCCAAGGGGATGGCGGGGCCTCGCCGCACAAATCGCTTGTAGTTGCTAGCCTGCCCGGTTGGAGCACCAGTGCCTGCATCGTCGTAGGTATAGCAACTCTCTGCGTCGTAATACCCAAGGTATTCAATGCTAGGCGAGTACGTGACATCATCCGATGTACCGTTGTTGTCTGGATCAACATACTGGGCGCCCACAGTCGGAAACTCAACAGACAAAGCTAACGTCAAGGCCGGCTTGTCACCCCCTGTCGCCGCATACAACGGATCCGTAGACAAGTTGACGACTGGAATGTTAGGCGCAGTGCTTTGGCTTAACGCCATGAAAGAAACTGCAGCAACCAGGGGAATGGCAACGATCACCAACGCTTTTTTGGCGAGCCAGTGCAGGCCCGCCCGCATCGGCGATGGCCATTTGCTGTCCAAAGATGCTGTGTTTTGCACGTCGGATGTTGAATCAAGGGAATGGTTGATGGACATGGAGTCAGTCTTCACTGAAGGTTCTGTAAATCATTTGCACCATGGCTTGAATATCTGTGCGTGGTCCAAACCCCATGGCAGTCACACGGTAAAGTACGGACTTTTTATCAAGTGGGTCCTCGACCAGCTCAATGATGTAACGCGGGGCCTGGGCCGGTTGCACCCCAAGGTTGCCGGACTTGAATGTTCTGCCAGAAAACGTGCCGAAAGCAGTGGTTGGCGCATCGGCCGCCGTGCTTGTGAAATCAACTGTCAGCCAGGCGGGTCTGCCAACGGTTGTCACCGCGCAAAGGCCCACTGATAGCCCCGAAGTGCCGCAACCCGGAAGAAATGCAGTCCGGTTTTTGCCATCAAACAAGTCCTTGCGCGCTGCCGTGGCGCCAGTCATGTCGAACTCGGCATCAATCAAGGCTGCCTCTGCCGCCTGCCATGCCATTTGTATGTCGCGGTCATTGCGGGCGCCATGCTCGCTCATCAGCCCGATTTGAGCGCCACTGACTCCCAACAATGACACAACAATCAGGATCATCATGACCATAATCAACGAGGCGCCGTTTTGGCGGTGGTCTGATCGAATCAGGATGGATTGATGAAAATTTAAGGGCGATTTCAATGTCTATAGACCTTGGGAATTGCGCAGGTGCACGGTAAAAGTCACCACTTGACGCAAACGCCCATCAGCGGGTGCGACAAAAATTGTGTTGGCATCATTGGTGGACGACAAGGCTGAGCCAGCCGTGGCTGTATCGGCCGACTTGGCAACACCGAAGGGGTACAAGGTCTGCGTCACGATGCTCTGGGCTGAATTGGGCGGACCCCGCAGAATCATGCCAATCCGCAGGCTGCGAACGCGACGCCAATTAGCATTGGTGGCTACCGTATTGCCAGAGACGGTCATCTGGTCAGCTCGAAGGTATTTATTGGGCGCCTGATTGATGCTTCCTGCCCAGGTTGCCCAAGCCGCCGAACTAGCTGGAGCGGGCGCACCTGCCGTGATGCCGTAGGTTGCAGGCGGTGCAGTGGCGGCAGTCACGCCTTCTGTACCGTAGAGAACCTGAAAATTCTCTACCCCTCCAACAATCGGTTGAGCAGACGCAATGGTGCCAGCCGAATTGACGGTGGTGCACATTAAAGAAGGCTCGCCATTGCTCACGGCCACGCTCAAAATGCTGGCCATTCGCTCGCCGCGCGCCGAGGAGGCCGAGCCTGACGTTGTGAGGGAATTACCGTTGCAGTCAATCATGGAGCCATCAGCCACACTGGATTCCGGGTTCAGTTGCACCAATTGACTGCGCATGATCAAAACGTCGCTGCCATAACCGTTGACTCCAGTCGTTCGTGCGGTCGCAACAGTCAGGGGGCTGCTGGCACTGACCAGTGAATTGTTGAAACCCATGATGCTGGAGGGAATATCTGACGCACTTTCTGACTCAGTCGCAAGCCGGCTGGCGTACCAGACATCTTTAAATCCACTTTGTACCCCGAGCCTCTGCAAGAGGTCAGCAGTGAAACGCCCGTTGTCCCGGAGTTGGGAGGCGGCATCCACCGTTGTCAAACCTTGCCTGGCAACAGTCAAGGCTGCAATCGCGGCTAACGCAATGAACAGACTGATCACCAAAGCCACCAGCAGTTCGACCAGGGTGAGTCCGCGTTGGCGCCTGGTTTCCCTCTGAAGCATTTGTGACCGACAAAGCACCGTCCCGCCCAATAGCTCGCAAACATTGAACATGTTCAGCTTCCCGCCGTCACAGGCACGACGACGGAGGGCGTGGTTGCGCGTTCAAGTGCATCGTTGCCCGATTTCGACTTGTCTGTTGATCCACGTGTCCAGCCCATTTTGACGACCAAGATGTCGCCGGTGCCATTGCACGCCCAGCGTGGCCGTCCCGCCGAATCAAACGGATCGGAATCAAAGCAAACTGCAACCCTTGCTCCTGGCAGCTCGGCATCGACCCGGTTTAGCCATTCGGTCATTTGGGCCTTGGCAATGTCCCCAGAGCCGGTGCAGGCTATCGTCGCCGCTGCCACGTTCAGGCAATACGATGGCGGGGCAACGGCCAAAGGCGTGCTAAAAGCACCCACATAAGGATTATTTGCTGACAACTTGATGCCCTCTGGCTTGTTGCCGCGAATGGTCTCCGCGAGTTCACGAGCCAGAAAAACAGCGGCGGACTGGGCACGAGAATCACGATTGGATTGCAGCGCCGCGGCCTGCATACCCACCATGCCTAACAAACCAAACGACAGCACCACAATGGAAACCAGCACTTCGACAAGCGAAAACCCGGCAACAGCCACCCTGGAAGCGCTTAAGCGATAAGCGCCCGCAACAGGCCATTGCGAAGAAGGAATAGTGTTGAAACGCGCCATCATGCGAGTTAGCATAAATCCAAACACTTGAATAAAAGCACTTCGTTCATGCCGTTAGTCAGCCTGACGTCACCGCTTGGCAGACCAACACCGCCCAACACCCACTGCCGTACCGAAACATGACATCACCTCTTGAACAAGCCCTGGCGCTCGCCCACCAAAGCCTGTATCTCACCGCCCCCAACCCCCGCGTAGGCTGCGTCATTACCGCCTCTCATGGCGAAGTTATCGGCCAAGGCCACACGCAGCGTGCCGGCGGGCCACACGCCGAGGTCATGGCGCTGCGCGATGCCGCCAACCGGGGTAACTCGGTGGAAGGTGCCACCGCTTATGTCACTCTGGAGCCTTGCTCGCACCACGGCCGCACCGGCCCGTGCTGCGATGCCTTGGCGGCGGCGGGCATCTCAAAAGTGGTGGCAACCCACATGGACCCCAACCCGCGGGTGGCAGGGCAAGGGTTCGAGCGACTGCGCGCGGCGGGCGTTGAGGTGCAGGTGCTGCCGCCCGAGCACCCGCT
>Ga0326734_1000418_pt1 | contig 11750 bp, 10 predicted proteins | sample 15_GP2_1315_FD_207944 | JGI IMG/M metagenome (GOLD analysis project Ga0326734, IMG submission 207944) | Glacier ice microbial communities from Ngari, Tibet, China - 15_GP2_131.5 | ecosystem: Environmental > Aquatic > Freshwater > Ice > Glacier | place: China: Ngari, Tibet | collected 2018-07-18 | reverse complement strand
AGCCGCGGAACGACAACTGGCGGTTGAGAAAGTCATTTTTGATGATCCGTTTGTTCAATCCATGATGCGTGATTTTGGCGCGAAAATCGTGCCGGGCAGCATCAAACCAATGTGAGAGAGCTGGTTACAGCCACTGGTCGGAACATTTTTTAATCGTTGCTTTTTTCAAATTCAAACAAAGGAAACCCCATGTTCAACAAAGGACAACTCGCTGGTCTCATGAAGCAGGCCCAGGCCATGCAGGACAACATGAAGAAGGCTCAAGACGAGCTGGGCAACGTCGAAGTAACCGGGGAGTCGGGCGCTGGCTTGGTCAAGGTTTTGATGACGTGCAAACACGACGTCAAACGCATCACCATTGACCCCAGCCTGCTGGCCGAAGACAAGGACATGCTGGAAGACCTGGTGGCCGCTGCCTTTAACGCAGCCGTGCGCAAGGCGGAAGAAACCTCTTCAGAAAAAATGGGCAAACTCACGGCCGGTATGCCGGGCCTGCCCGGCGGCATGAAGTTTCCGTTTTGAGGTTGCGTGGCAGATAACCAATCGATTGACACGCTGATCCAGGCCCTGCGCCGTCTGCCGGGCGTGGGGATCAAGTCGGCCTCTCGCATGGCGTTTCACTTGCTGCAACATGACCGTGCGGGGGCGCAAGCGCTGGCGCGTGCGTTGCAAGAGGCTACCGAAAACGTGCGTCATTGCGAGTTGTGCAACACATTGACCCAAGTCGACATTTGCGCCACCTGTCTGGATGCCAGGCGCGATGCAACCAAACTGTGTGTGGTGGAGACGCCGGCAGACCAATCGGCCGTGGAGCGAACGCGTGCCTACCAGGGCTTGTACTTTGTGCTCATGGGCAAGCTCAGTCCCCTCGACGGGATTGGCCCCAACGACATAGGCTTGAAGATACTGTTTGACCGGGTGTCCGATGGGCTCGTGCAAGAGGTCATTCTGGCCACCAACTTCACAGCCGAGGGGGAGGCTACCGCTCACGTCATTGGTGAAGGTCTTAAAGCCCGGGGCCTGCGCTTTACCCGCCTGGCGCGCGGCGTGCCGGTGGGCAGTGAGCTGGAGTATGTCGATTTGGGCACCATTGCCCATGCGCTCGTTGACCGGCGCTGATCAAGTTTGGCATTGACATTTAAAAGAAAAACGCAATTGTTTTGGCCTTTGTCTACATCGTGTTGCGCTTGATGTTTGTGATGATGTACGTGTCCGGCCTGTCCACCTTGCGCACCTTGATGTGGACATTGGCTTTTGCTGCCAATGTGTGTATTTTGTTTGTGGGTTACCGCTAAGTCCTCAGTACAAACCCCTGAGGGATGTTCCTAATGCACCAGACCGTACAGCGGGCTATTCTCAAGGATGCCGAACGACCCGACACATACCGTACCGACCATGACCCACACAATGTTCAGCCGCCGCACGTTTGCAGCCGTAACCGCATTGGCCGGCGCATCGGTGATTGTGTCGCCTTTGTGGGCCCAGCCCCGACTTGAGAAAGTGAAGGTGACGATTGCCGCAGGCGGCAAGGGCAGCTTCCACCATTTGCCGCTGACAATTGCCGATCAACTTGGCTACTTCAGCGCTGAAGGACTGGATGTGGACCTCGTGGATTTTGAAAGCGGCTCAGCGGCCCTGCAGGCAGTCGCCCCTGACTCTACCGATATCATTTCAGGTGCCTATGAAAACACACTGAAGCTGCAGGCCACCGGGCAAAGTTACCAATCTTTTGTCGTGCAAGGCCGGGCTCCCGCCATCAGTATGGGGCTATCACTGCGAGCATTGCCCCACTACCGTACCCCAGCCGATCTCAAGGGCATGAAGATTGGCGTGTCGACACCCGGTTCGCCCACCCATATGGTCGCCAATTTGATGCTGTCGCGTGGTGGACTGCGCCCAAGCGATGTCACCTTCATTGAAGTTGGAACAGCGCATGGGGCATTGAGTGCCTTGCGAAGCGGTCAGATCGATGGTTTGAGTAATGTTGATCCGGTCATGACCATTCTGGAACAAAAAGGTGAGATCCGACTCATAGCGGACACCCGTACGCTCAAAGGCACGATCGACGTATTTGGCGGGCCCATGCCATCGGGTTGCCTTTACGCACCAAGTGGCTTCATTCAGAAAAATCCCAACACGGTGCAGGCTGTGACGTACGCTATGGCACACGCCTTAAAGTGGCTTCAGACGGCCGGCCCGCTGGACATTCTCAGAACCGTGCCCCAGTCCTTTTTATGGGGTGACCGCGCCTTGTATCTGGCCGCATTTCACAAGGTGAGGGAGGCCATCTCGCCCGATGGAGTGATGTCTGATCACGCCCCACGCCATGTGGCGCGAGTTCTTGCCGGTTTTGACCCGTCGATCAGGCTCGACAAAATCGAACTTTCGAAAACCTTTACCAACGAATTCGCTAAAAAAGCAAAAGACCGCTTCAAGGCCTGAATTGACGGCGAGCCGTCCTGGGTGGGGTTGTTCAGATTAACGTTTTCTTGGCGTCGTGCGAACCGACTTGGCCGGTGCGGATTTTGTCCTTGTCGGCTTGCCCTTGGCGTTAGACCGGGCCGGCAATCCTTTTTGAGCTACGCCATTGATTGGCGCAGGCAAAAATAAAACAACTTGTTGCCCTACTTTGAAGTGTGTAAGTGCGCTGATCCTGTTCCAGTCTGCAATGCTTTCTTTGCTCACCCGGTAGTGTGCTGCCACAGAGATGACGGTTTCATTCCTGCCTGCCTTGTGAAGTGTGCGCTTTAAGACCACGTCAGGAGAAAAGGACAGCTGCCCGTTGTCCGCCACATGACTCGTAACATCGTTTTGATGCTGGGCTGAGCGGGTAACCAGCAGACTCGAGCCCGCCCGGATCAGCATCCTGGGGGGGATGTTGTTCAGGCTGCGCAGTTCGTTCTCGGTCATGCCAGTGTGCTTGGCAGCATCGGATACGTTCATGTTGGTGGGTGCAACCCACACGGTCCAACTTGCCAGGCGGCTGCCGCCATAGGCCTCCAGATTCCTCTGGTAGATGGCTGCGTTGTCCCAGGGCAACAAAATTTGCGGCATACCCGCCGCAAGAATCACAGGGCGATTGACCGCCGGGTTGAGCGCCTTGAAGTCCTCCAGGGACACCTCCGCCAGTTTTGCTGCCAGCGCCACGTCGATGTCCCGTTCAATATCAACGGTCTGGAAAAAAGGGTGGTTTTCGATCAAGGGCAGTGTCGATCGATAGTTGCCGGGGTTGTCCACAATGTTTTTTACGGCCTGCAGCTTGGGCACATAAAAGCGGGTTTCCATGGGCATGTTAAGTTCGGCGTAACCGGTGCCCAGGCTCGCGCGGCGGTTTTTCTCAACGGCGCGGCCCACATTACCCTGACCCCAGTTGTAGGCAGCTAGCGCCAGATGCCAGTCATTGAAAAGATTGTGGAGCTTTTGCAAATAGTCCAGTGCGGCCCGGGTTGACGCAAGCACGTCGCGCCGATCGTCCCGAAAAGCGTTTTGCTTCAGATCATATTCTTTGCCGGTAGCCGGCATGAATTGCCACATGCCTGTGGCTTTCACAGGGGAAATAGCTTGCGGATTGAAGGCGCTTTCTATGAAGGGCAGTAGGGCCAACTCGGTTGGCATGTTGCGCATTTCCAGTTCTTCAACAACGTGAAACAAGTATTTGCGCGAGCGCTCGGTCATGCGCAGCATGTAGTCGGGCCGCGTGGTGTACCACTGCTCCCGGTCCGTCACCAAATCACTGTCCAGGTTGGGCATGGCAAAACCTCGCCGGATACGCTCCCACAAGTCAACAGGAGATGACAACTGAGCAACCCCGTTGGACGCCGCATGCTGGGGTGTGATGGGCTGCAGTTCACCGCTTGGGAAGATCGGTCGATGTGCCTGGGGCACTGACCGGTAAGAGCCATCGCCGGCCTCCCCAGTGCTGGGCTGTGCCTGATCTGTGGGTAAGTTCAGCCCACCGGTGGTGGTGCATGCCGTCAACCAGAGCAAACTGCTCAGGCACAGGATTTTCAGAATTTTCATTGAAACTTGTTTTTCCATTGACGAAGCGCAGCAAAGATGCCCACCTCGCCTTTGACAGATGCGTCAAATCGCTGCGCAGCATCAATAAGGGCTGGCTCGCGCGTGCGCAAAAATGGGTTGATCTGACGCTCCAGTCCGATGTTGGAAGGCAGTGTGGGCTGGTGGCGGGCGCGCAAAGCGCTGGCAGCAACCGTGTAGTCGATCAGGGCCTGGTTGTGGGGGTCGACGGCCTGGGCAAATTTAAGGTTGCTCAAGGTGTATTCATGCGTGCAGCAGACCAGCGTGGCTGGTGGCAGCGCAGCCAAGGTGTCCAGCGACGCCAGCATCTGGCCGGGCGTGCCTTCGAACAAACGGCCGCAGCCGCCACTGAAAAGGGTGTCGCCGCAAAACAGCAGTGGCTGCGGCGCCATGTCGGCGCAGTAATAGGCAATGTGACCGGAGGTATGTCCCGGTACATCGATCACTTCAAAAGTCAGTCCCAGCAGATTCAGTTGTTGTGCGTGAACGAGCCGGGTGAGTGGTTCCGGCATGATTTCGCGGGCCGGGCCAAACACTTGAGCTCCCGTGGCCTCGCGCAGGCTGGCGACGCCTGCGGTGTGATCCGGGTGATGGTGCGTCACGAGTATAGCTTGAAGCTTCAGGCTCAAGCTGCGCAGGACTTCCAGAACAAGTGATGCATCGCCGGGGTCAACAACCAGTGCCTGATGCCCGTCGTGCAGCAGCCAGATGTAGTTGTCGGAAAACGCCGGTATTGGAATAAGCTTCATGGAAAAAAAATTATAGTGACTTGGTATTTCGGTTTTGGTAAGACGGGAAGGCGCAGGCCGTGAGCTGTTGCGAGCAGTTAAAACCGCTTTTTTTTGAAACCGGTTTGAAAGCACCTCCTCCCGGAGGTTGGCGGCCCGCAGCGGTGGGTGTGTCAAGCACCGTCATGCCGTTAATTTGGGTTGGCGCCAGTCGAAGAAAGACAGGCACAAAATGAAAGCGTCAATCCAATCAGATTGGCAGGGTGTAGACCATTGCCCCCGCCCGTTCAATGGCGGTGTGGCCTAGTAAAGCGCGGTCCCATTCGGCGCTGAACGCTCCAACTTCCGGCATCAAACCATGGGTCATCGCCGAGACTTCCTCAACGGCGGCATCGAATTCGGCAACCAGTTCGTGCGACGCCAAAAACATTCGCGCGACCATGGAGCCGCCAGAATCGATCACCACCAGGTAGCGTGCTGGCTGGCGATGCGACTGGTTGTTGTGCTCGCGCGGTGATTCCATACCAAAGGTTTGACTCATGGATTTATTTTGCCACAGTGACGCAGTCACATTGACGAAGTGAGGAATTTACAACCCAGGCCAAAACTCCGAAAGGTGCAAAACGCATGTTGCTTCAACTTACTGTAGCCCTATGCAGCTGCATTTGACACGGGCCCCTGCATCGTTGGGGTCCTTCAGCGTGGTGAGCAGGATTTAAATCCCGGTCTTGTCGTGGTCGACGCCATTGGCGCGGTGTGGTCTATAGTCCGTAAACGTAACAGCCCTGGCTGTCTTACCGGATCATCGGCTACGGCACGTTTGCATTTTTTGCATGACCGTTATTTTCTAAAGCCTCTTCCCGAAATGCCTGAAAATCCTGTACCAACCTGCCAAGAAACTATCAGTTTGAAGGAATGGCTTCAAACTCCACCCGGGCGTTATCTGTTGGCGTGGGAGCAGACTGAGATGGACTCAGCGGTGGCGGATATTTTCGGGTTTCATGCCTTGCAGCTCGGTCTGCCCGAGCTTGAAGCGCTGGGCGCCAACCGCATGCCCCACCAGTGGTTTTCCCACGACTGCCTCACGCCGAAGGCCAATTTTCTGACTGACTTCTCGGCCTTGCCCTTTCAAGCCAACAGCCTCGATCTCGTGGTTCTGCCTCACACGCTGGAACTCAGTGCCGATCCCCACACCACCTTGCGTGAAGTGGAGCGGGTTTTGGTGCCGGAAGGGCGCGTGGTGATCAGTGGATTCAATCCGATCAGTTTGTGGGGTATGCGCCAGCAGCGTACGCGCCTGTACCATCGCATGGGTTTTGGTAAAGCGTTTTTGCCTCAAAAAGAACTGATTGGCTACTGGCGTTTGCGGGATTGGTTGAGGTTGCTGGGTTTTGAGGTGGAGGTGGGCCGTTTTGGCTGCTACAGGCCGGCGCTTTCCAGTGAAAAATGGCTGCAACGCTTCGCCTGGATGGACTCGGCCGGCGACCGTTGGTGGCCTATTTTGGGTGCAGTCTATTTTCTGGTGGCAGTCAAGCGGGTCCATGGCATGACACTGCTCAGTCCGTCTTGGCGGGTGGCACGCTTACCAGAGGTTGCACCTGTTTCTATAGCAAGAGAGTCAATATATACGCCGGCTAAAGGCAATAATTAGCTCAATATAAGGAATCTGGATTGAACGCAGTTGAAATTTATACCGACGGGGCCTGTAAAGGCAATCCCGGCCCGGGCGGGTGGGGCGCTTTGCTCAAGACAGCCGACTCCCAAAAGGAGCTGTTTGGTGGCGAGTTGGGAACCACCAACAACCGCATGGAGATGATGGCGGTGATTGAAGCCCTGTCGATCTTGAAGCGTCCGTGCCACGTCACGTTGCACGTGGACAGCCAATATGTATTGAAGGGCATGACAGAGTGGTTGGCAGGCTGGAAGGCCCGGGGCTGGAAAACAGCTGCCAAGCAGCCTGTGAAAAATGTCGATCTTTGGCAGCGGCTGGACGAGGTGGTCAAGTCATCGGGTCACACCATTGATTGGCGCTGGGTGCGAGGCCACAACGGTGACCCCGGCAATGAGCATGCGGACATGCTGGCCAACCGGGGCGTGGAGTTGGCGTTGAAGCAACGGTGACGCGCCCAACCGGCTATTTTTAATCGTTGATCTCTTTGGGTACGGCTCGTCCAGGCCGTGTTCGCCCAGTCCCGTAGTCAATACAAGTCCCTCTCATGGCAAAAAAAATAATTTATACGGTTGTTGCTGTTGTTGGCTTGGCTGCTGCCTCGGGTGCCGCCTGGTGGTACCAGTCCAGGCCGGTTAAAGCCAAAGAGGCTTCGGGCTTGCCGGCCGCAGGCGCGGACAAAGGTGCTCCCGGCCCGGGTGCGGTCCGGCCAGCCGGCGTGGAGGTCGCGCGGACCGAGCGGGTGTCGATTCAGGATGACGCCGAGTCGGTGGGCACTTTGCGTTCGCGCCAGAGTGTCATGCTGCGCCCGGAGGTGGCGGGGCGCGTCAAGGCGCTGGGTTTCAACGACGGTGCCCGCGTGCGCAAGAACCAGCTTCTGGTGCAACTTGACGATACCCTCCAGCGCGCAGAGGTCAGCCAGGCTCAGGCCCAGGTGTCCATTGCGCAAGCCAACTTCAAGCGCAACCAGGAACTGGTTGCCCAGAATTTTGTCGCCCAGCGCGTGCTGGAAGAGAGCGCCGCCAACCTGCAGGTGGCCCAGGCCCAGTTGGCGCTGGCGGTTGCGCGCCTGTCCCGCATGGCCATCCTGGCGCCGTTTGATGGCACGGTGGGACTGCGCAATGTCAACCTCGGTGATTACGTGAAAGATGGTGCGGACCTGGTGAACCTGGAGGACATTCGCAGCATGTATGTGGATTTCAGGCTGCCCGAGCGCTACCTGGGCAAACTCAAGGCACAGCAGGAGGTCGCCCTGTCCCTTGACGCCTATCCGGGGCGTGCCTTCAAAGCCCGCATCGAGGCGATTGACCCCCTGATTGATGCCAACGGCCGCTCAGTGAGCGTCCGGGCCGTGCTGCCCAACACCCTGGGTGAATCGGCGCTGGGAGGCAAGGGCCCGCAGGGTGGCGCGGCGGTGATGGAGCCGCTTCGCCCGGGCATGTTCGCGCGCGTCAAGACCGTTTTTTCAGTCAATGACGCGGCCCTGGTGGTGCCCGAGGAGGCGATCGTGCCGCAAGGGGGGCGCCAGTTTGTGATCAAAGTGGTGACGCCCGCCGAACTGCGTGCGCCAGCGGCCAACCTGCCCTCAGGGACCGAATTTGTTTCTCTGCGCCAAGAGGTCCAACTGGGGTCTCGGCGGTCCGGCAAAGTCGAGATCACGCAAGGCCTGGTTGACGGACAAACCGTGGTTGTGGCCGGGCAGCAGCGCTTGCAGCGCGATGGCACGCCACTGCGCATTGTGGCGCTGGGCCGACCACCGCAGGGCGCTGCATCGGCCTCCGTGCCGGCGGCCAGCCGTTGATCACCGGATTGCCCCATGCAACTCGCTGAAACCTCCATCCGTCGCCCGGTCTTTGCCACCGTCCTGACCTTGCTGATTGTGCTGATTGGGGCGGTGTCCTTTGACCGGCTGACCGTGCGCGAGTACCCCCAAATCGATGAACCCGTGGTGTCCGTCAGCACGGTCTTTACGGGTGCGTCGAGCGAGGTGATTGAGGCCCAGGTCACCAAAGTGCTGGAAGATTCGCTGGCCGGCATTGAAGGCGTGGACGTGGTTACCTCCACCAGCCGCCAGGAGCGAAGCCAGATTTCGGTGCGTTTTGCGCTGACCCGCAATGCCGATGCAGCTGCGGCCGATGTGCGTGACAAGGTCACGCGGGTGCGCCAGCGCTTGCCCCAAGGCATTGATGAGCCGGTGATTGCCAAGGTGGAGGCCGAGTCTTTTCCCGTCATCTTTCTCGCCTTGAGTTCGGACACGCACAACGCCTTGCAGTTGTCCGAAATGGCCAATACGCTGGTCAAACCGGTCTTGCAGACGGCGCCGGGTGCTGCCGAGGTGAATGTGTATGGCGAGCGCAAGTTTTCCATGCGCATCTGGGTTGACCCCGACAAGTTGGCGGCCTACCGCCTGACGGTTCAAGACCTGGAAGACGCGCTGCGGCGCTCCAACCTGGAAGTCCCCGCGGGGCGCATTGAGAGCCGTCAGCGCGAGTTCAATGTGACTGCTGCGACCGATCTTCAAACCGCGCCCCAGTTTGGCCAGGTGGTGATCCGCACGGTCAATGGTTTGCCCGTGCGCATTGCCGATGTGGCCCGAGTCCAGGAGGGGCCGGTTGATGAGCGCTCCAGCGTTCGGCTCAATGGGCGCGATTCGGTGGGCATAGGCGTGATTCGCCAGGCCACGGCCAATCCGCTGGATCTGTCGTCGGGTGTGCGCCAGTTGCTCACCAAGTTGCGGGCGGATTTGCCCCCTGGTGTGGCGATTGAAGTCGCCAATGACAACTCGGTCTTCATTGACCGCTCCATCAAGGCCGTGTTTGTGACCATTCTGGAAGCCTCCGTCTTGGTGGCCCTGGTGATTTTTGTATTTTTGCGCACGCTTCGCGCCTCCCTGATTCCGCTCATCACCATTCCGGTGTCGTTGATCGGTACTTTTGCCCTTATGGCGCTGGCGGGCTTCAGTATCAACACACTCACGCTCCTGGCCCTGGTGCTGGCGATTGGGCTGGTGGTGGACGATGCCATCGTGATGCTGGAGAACATCTACCGGCACATTGAAGACGGCATGGCGCCGTTTCAGGCCGCCATCCAAGGCGCCCGGGAGGTCGGTTTTGCCATTGTGGCCATGACCATGACCCTGGTGGCGGTTTACGCCCCGCTGGCGTTTGCCCCTGGGCGCACCGGGCGACTGTTCACGGAGTTTGCGCTGGCCCTGGCCGGCGCCGTGGTGGTGTCGGGCCTGGTGGCCTTGACCCTCTCGCCCATGATGTCGTCCTTGTTGTTACGCCATAACCCTGCGCCTTCCCGGTTTGACCGCGGCATGGAGCGTATTTTGCAGGCCATCAATCGGGGCTATGAGAAAGCGTTGTCCTGGACGCTGCGCCAGCGCTGGGTCGTGGTGGCCGTGATGGTGGGCAGCGCCGTGGTGTCCTGGGCGGTGCTGGCCGACCTCAAGCGCGAGCTGTCGCCCCTGGAAGATCGTGGGGTTGTACTGGCGCGAATCAGTGGGCCGGATGGCGCAACGCTGGAGTACACCAACCGCTACGCGAAAGAGGTTGAGAGCATTGGCCAGAGTTTTCCCGAGTTTGACCGGATCTTTGCCAACATCGGCAATCCCACTGTGGCGCAGGGCAATGTTTTCTTGCGGGCCAAGCCGTGGGAGGAGCGCACCCGCACCACACAGGAGATGGCGCGCGAAATGACCCCGCGGATGTCGGGTTTGTCCGGTGTCACCGTGTTCCCGATCACGCCCCCGTCTTTGGGACAAGGCTTTAGCCAGCGCCCCATCAGTTACGTGATCATGACCTCGGACAGTTACGAGAACCTGGCCAAGACCGTGAAGGAATTCACGGATGAATTGGCCAAGAACCCCGGCTTTGTGCAGGTGGACTCTGATTTGCGCCTGAACAAGCCCGAAATCAAGCTGGAGGTGGACCGCGAGCGCGCCGCCGACATGGGCGTGGGTGTTGACCTGATTGCGCGCGCTGTGGAGACCATGCTGGGTGGACGCAAGGTCACCCGGTACAAGCGGGAAGGCGAGCAATACGATGTGATCGTGCAGACCAATCCCACCGGCCGGGAGACCCCGGATGACATTGAGAAGATTTTCGTGCGCGGCAAGGGCGACGCCATGATTCCGCTGTCGGCGTTGGTGAAAATCCACGAGGTGGTCGTTCCCCGGGAGCTCAATCACTTTGGACAGCGACGCTCAGCCAGTATCACCGCCAATCTGGCCCCCACCTACGCGCTGGGCGAGGCGCTGAACTTCCTGGACACCACGGCCAAAAAAGTCCTCAAGCCAGGGTATGCCACGGACCTGGACGGCATCAGTCGGGAGTTTCGCAAATCATCCGACTCGTTGACACTGGTCTTTGTTCTGGCGCTGGTGTTCATCTTTTTGGTGCTGGCGGCGCAGTTTGAGAGCTTCATCGATCCCTTTGTCATCTTGCTCAGCGTGCCTTTGTCGATGGCGGGTGCGTTGCTGGCGCTCAAGTGGTCGGGTGGAACGCTCAATGTGTTCAGCCAGATTGGCCTGATCACGCTAGTGGGTTTGATCACCAAACACGGAATTTTGATCGTGGAGTTCGCCAACCAGTTGCGGGAGCAAGGAGTTGACACGCTGGAGGCCATTCAGCGCTCTGCGGCGCAGCGGCTGCGCCCCATCATGATGACCACGGGCGCGATGGTGCTGGGCGCCGTGCCTCTGGCGTTCGCCTCCGGCGCAGGGGCCGAGAGCCGGCAGCAAATTGGCTGGGTGATTGTGGGCGGCATGAGTCTGGGCACTCTGCTCACGATTTTTGTGGTGCCCACCATGTACACGCTGCTGGCCCGAAAACACGCGCCAGGACCCCGAACCGAGACCACGCTGGACAACCACCCGGCGGCCTCGGATGTGACCTGAGTCGACTCAGATCACGCCGTCAAACATCATCACATCGACTTCATCCCCGGGGGCCACATCGCCTTGGTGGTGGTGCAGCACGATGAGTCCGTTGGCCTGAACCATGGAGCTGAGCACGCCCGAGCCCTGGTTGCCGGCGGCCTTGACACACAGGCGGCCATCAGGCGCCAAAGCCACCGTGCCGCGCTGGTACTCGGTGCGACCCGGCTTCTTGCGCAATGGCGCCAGACTGCGGGCCTTGAGCAGCGGTGGGGCCGGGGCGGTGCAGCCCATCATTTGCAACAGGGCAGGGCGTACAAAAGCCAGAAAAGTGACCATCACCGCCACCGGGTTGCCAGGCAAGCCAAACAAAATGGCGGCTTCCGATGGTTTTGACGTGCTCATCTTTTGATAGCTATCCGGACTTGTATCTTCC
>Ga0326734_1000417_pt1 | contig 11751 bp, 6 predicted proteins | sample 15_GP2_1315_FD_207944 | JGI IMG/M metagenome (GOLD analysis project Ga0326734, IMG submission 207944) | Glacier ice microbial communities from Ngari, Tibet, China - 15_GP2_131.5 | ecosystem: Environmental > Aquatic > Freshwater > Ice > Glacier | place: China: Ngari, Tibet | collected 2018-07-18 | reverse complement strand
AGACTTCCGCGTCAAACTGTACGACAACGCCAACGTCGCCGACAACATTCACCGCTCGAAAGCGGTGGGCGAGCCGCCGCTGCTGCTGGCGTTCTCGGTTTTTTTCGCTATCCGCGACGCCGTCTCGGCGGTCGGTGATCACAAGGTCAACCCGCCGCTCAATGCGCCGGCGACCTGCGAAGAAATCCTCAAGTCGATCGCCGCCGTTGAAGGGGCGGTTGGTGGAGCCGCATGATGGACGAATGGACCCTGGCGGCGCGCGAACCGGCGGTGCTGGTGACGGTCGCCATCGTCGAAGGCTCCGGTCCGCGCGAGCCGGGCGCGCGCATGGTAGTGGCCGCAGCCGCACTGGCCGGCACGGTCGGCGGCGGCCACCTCGAATGGCGCGCCATCGGCATCGGCCGCGCCATGCTGCTTGACGCGCGCGCGCGCCACTTCGAACGCTTCGCGCTCGGTCCCAGCCTGGGCCAGTGCTGCGGCGGGGTGGTGCACCTGGCGTTCGAACTGGTGGAGCCGCAGCAGGCGCGGATGCTGGCCGGGCGCCGCACTATTGATACCTGGCGCCTGGCCGCGCTGGACGGCGCGCCCGACAGCGCGCTGTTCGACGGCGCCGGCGGGCAGCTCGCCGGCGCGCCAGTGCCCGTCTTTACGCGCACCCGCGGCGCCCACGTCATGCAGGAACAGGATGGCCGCCGCTGGCTGGTGGCGCCGGTGGCGGCGCCGCGCGCTCACCTGGTGCTGTTCGGCGCCGGCCATGTCGGCGCCGCCGTTGTGCGTGCGATGGCCGACCTGCCTTGCACCATCACCTGGGTCGACGAGCGCGACGACATGTTCCCGCGTGACGTTCCGGCCAACGTCAGCATCGAAGCGACCGATGCGCTCGAATCGATGGTGGCGGATGCGCCGCCAGGGGCCAGCTACCTGGTCATGACCCACAGCCACGCGCTCGACCAGCGCCTGGCCGAAGCCATCCTCGCGCGCGGTGACGTCGGCTGGTTCGGCCTGATCGGCTCGAACACCAAGCGCCAGCAGTTCGAACACCGGCTGCGCGCGCGCGGTTTCGATTGCGCCCGCATCGAGGCGATGGCGTGCCCGATCGGCCTGGCCGGCATCACCAGCAAGGAGCCGGCCGTGATCGCCGCCTCGGTGTGCGCACAATTGTTGATTTTATGGGAAGCTGGCTGCCGCGCCGACGCCGGCGCACCTTTGATGCGGCTGGTAGGCTCTGCATGACTGTATTGGGAAAGTATCTTTGATGTCGATAGCAACACCGCTTCACCTGCGCGCTTACCGAGCCAGCTTGCTGCATTTTCACGCCGACCCGGCGTTCGCCGAACATGCCTATTGCTGGCATGAGGACGGCTTGCTGCTGGTCGACGGCGACAAGATCCACGCCGCCGGCGACTATGCACAATTGGCTCCACTGCTGGCCGAAGGGACGAACGTCGTCGATTACCGCGGCAAGCTGATCATGCCCGGCTTCATCGACACCCACCTGCATTTCCCGCAGACCGACATGATCGCCTCGCCCGCGCCGGGTCTGTTGCCGTGGCTGGAAACGTACACGTTCCCGACCGAGCGCCAGTTCGCCGATCCGGCACACGGACGCGAGGTGGCCGAGTTCTTCCTCGACGAGCTGCTGCGCTGCGGCACCACCACCGCGATGGTCTACTGCACCGTGCACAAGGAGTCGGTCGACGCTTTTTTTGAGGCCAGCGAGGCGCGCGGCTTGCGCATGGTCGCCGGCAAGATCCTGATGGACCGCAACTGCCCCGACTTTCTCGCCGATACCGCCGAGGGCGGGGCGCGTGACAGCGAAGATCTGATCAAAAAATGGCACAAGCACGGCCGCTCGCTGTACGCCATCACGCCGCGCTTCGCACCGACGTCGACCGACACCCAGCTGCGCCTGGCCGGCGAACTGGCGCAAGCCTATCCGGATACGTTCATCCAGACCCACGTGTCGGAAAACCCGGACGAATGCCGCTGGGTCCAGTCGCTGTTCCCGGCCTCGCGCAGCTATCTCGACGTGTACGACAGTGTCGGCCTGCTGCGCCAGCGCACGATGCTGGGCCACTGCATCTGGTTCGATGAGCGCGACTTCGCGCGCATGGCCGAGAGCGGGGCCGCGGTGGCGGTCTGCCCGACCTCTAACCTGTTCTTGGGCAGCGGCCTGTTCGACTTCGAAGGCGCCGACGCCGCTTCGGTGACGCTGTCGCTGGCGTCCGACGTCGGCGCCGGCACCTCGTTCTCGATGTTCCACACAATGAACGAAGCGTACAAGGTGGCGCGCATGAAGGGCAGCTACCTGCCGGCGGCGCGCATGTTTTATTTGGCCACCCTGGGCGCGGCGCGCAGCATGCGCCTGGAAGGGTCGATCGGCAATTTCACGCCCGGCCTTGAAGCTGACTTCATCGTCGTCGACTTGCAGGCGACGCCGCTGCTGGCGCGCCGCAGCGCCGAGTGCAACAACCTCGAAGAACTGCTGTTCGCACTGGCGCTGCTGGGCGACGACCGCGCCATCGGCGCTACCTATTCAGGTGGACGGCTGGTGCACCAGCGGGCGGGGATGACCTAAGCCAGTAACCCGGGGGTCAGTTCCGACATTCGTAACCCGGGGGTCAGTTCCGACATTCTAACCCGGGGGTCAGTTCCGACATTCGGACACGGACTGGTCAGTAACCCGGGGGGCAGTTCCGACATTCGGACACTGACCCCGGGGGAGACTCGTAAAAGGGAGTCTAATGTTGGGCTCGTGTCCGAATGTCGGAACTGACCCCGGGGGAGCTGATTGCCATCGAAAGGCTGCCGGAACACAGTGGCGCTATAACTCTGGCCTATAAAAAAGTTCTAATAAGCAACACGTTATCGCTCTGCCGCTCGATATTGCAAACCTGCTATGAAGCCTATACAGTAGCGCGCAACAGCCCGGCACCCATTTATCGAGAGCATCGAATGCACAAGACACGCTACAGCGTCACCGTTTCCCTGGCCCTGGCCCTGGCCAGCTTGGCTGGCACCGCCGACGCCAAAGGCCCCGCGCCAAAGGGCAACGAAGCGGCCACGGCGCGCTATTTCGCCGCGCTGCTCGGCGGCCACGGTCGCGGCCAGGGCGACGAACCGCAACTGGCCGAACTGACGATGTTTTTCTCGCAGATGCCGAAAGGCGCCGACCTGCACCATCATTATTCGGGCTCGTTGTACGCCGAGCAGTACGTGGAATTTCTCGACAAGCAGGGCTACTGCGTCAACAAGCTGAGTTACCGCGTGGTGACCGACAAGGCGGTCATCGACGCCGAGCGCGCCTTGGCGCCGGCAGCCCGCACCTGCCTGTCGTCGAGCGAACTGGTGGCCGACGATTTTACTTACCGCGAACTGCTGCAGCGCTGGTCGAGCAAGGATTTTGATAACCACGGCGCGATCCAGCCGCCGCCGGATCGCCAGTTCTTCCAGACCTTCGGCTTTTTCGGCCCAGTCTCGAACGCCAATTTCAATGACGGCCTGCAAACGCTCAAGGCGCGCGCCATTGCCGAGAACGTCAGCTACATCGAAACCATGTTCAAGTTGGCGCCCTTCGTGGCGGACGCCGGCTTCGATGCGAAGGCCTGGCAACAGGGCCAGGACGACGCCGGCTTTACCGCGCTGATGCGCAGCCAGCTGGCCCAGTTAGAGGGCGACGCCGGCTTCAACCGCGGCGTAACCGACTACGTGGCGAAAATCGCCGCCGCCGCGGCCGGCATCGACGACGCCGACTTCACCATGCGTTACCACGCCTACGTGCTGCGCCTGCTGGCGCCGTCGCAGGTGTTTTCGTCGATGGTGGCCGGCTTCAAGGCAGCCGGCCAGAGCGAGCTGATCGTCGGCGTCAACATCGTCGGCCAGGAAAGCCAGGCCGTGTCGATGCGCGACTACACCTTGCACATGAAAATGTTCGGCTTCTTGAAAAGCCGCTACCCAACAGTGAAAGTCGCGCTGCATGCCGGCGAACTGGCGCTCGGCGACGTGCCACCCGAGGGGCTGAAGTTCCACATCGACCAGGCCGTCAACCTGGCTGGCGCCGATCGCATCGGCCATGGCCTCGACCTGGCCCACGAATCGAACGCGCTCGGCCTGATGAAGACAATGCGCGAGTTCGGCATCCCGGTCGAAGTCAACCTGACCAGCAACGGCTTCATCAACGGCGTGCGCGGCGCCAACCATCCGGTCACCCTGTACCGCAAGCATGGCGTGCCGTTTGTGCTGTCGACCGACGACGCCGGTGTTACGCGCCACGACTTGTCGAACGAATACGTGCTGTTTGCCAGCCGCTATCGGCCGGACTATGCCGAAGTGAAGAAGCTGTCGTACAACGGCGTGCGCTATGCCTTCCTGCCAAATGCGCAAAAACAACGGTTGACGAAGCAGCTGGATGGGCGTTTCAGCCGCTTCGAGGCGCAGATTGCGGCGCTGGCCGCCGCGCCGGCCGCACGCAAAGCCGCGGTCCACGCGGCGCACTGATTACCCTGCTACAGGGAATGAGCCGGCGTCTTTACGCCGGTGCCCATTGTCGACGAAATTGTTCGCTGTAAAGACGTCGGCGGCAGCTTTGTGGTCATGCCGCGACACAATTGAACACTGCACGGTGGCAAAACTGAAATTCTACTGGAAAGAATTTCTTACAAGAATGCCTCCTTTATAATCCGTCAGCGGTTACTTCCCTTATTCGCGTCGTAAAAATTGTCGTTCGCTTCCAATCTTCAAGATCATTTATAGCTTTTTCATATAAATGTAGCAGGCAAAACGTATTAGCCATGCCTGGGGGGGTGATGCATAGTTGATAAGCGAACGAGGTACAGCCGCTGTTTGTGACGATGTTGTCATCAACATGACATATCAAGACGTCATGCTTGCAAGTTCCGCGCGGCAAATTGCATGGCTTTCCTCGCAACAGGTGGCGGCAAAGGTGTTTTGTACTCGGTAACCAGGGAAGTTTTCCGACGGCTACAAGCCGGGTGGGGACTCCACATAACTATTTGTATCTTAGGGATTATACAATGATCAATCACAAACGGATCCAGCTGACCAAGATGGCGCTCGCGCTGTCGATCGCGCTGGCTACCGCGCCTGCGTTCGCGCAAAACACGACCTCGGCAATCGCCGGCCGCATTTCTGGCGCCGACGGCAAGCCGGCGGCAGGCGCCACGGTCCAGATCGTGCACAACGAGTCCGGTTCCGTCAGCACCGTCACTACCGACGCCGAAGGCCGCTATAACGCCCGCGGCCTGCGTACCGGTGGCCCGTTTACGATCACCATCACCAAGAACGGTATTTCGGAAAAGCGCACTGACATCTATACCCAGTTGGCTGAAACTGCTGCCATCGACGCCACCCTGGGCGCGCAGATCCAGACCGTGACCGTCACTGGCGCCGCCAGCCGTTCGGATAAATTCTCGCGCAATACCATGGGTTCGGGCACCAACATCGGCGCCACCGAACTGGCCACCCAGGCATCGATCCAGCGCAACTTGCAAGACTACGCCCGCGCTGACCCGCGCGTGTCGCAGACCGACAAGGAACGTGGCGAAATCTCCGTCGCCGGCCAGAACTCGCGCTACAACACCATCACCATCGATGGCGTGGCCGTCAACGACACCTTCGGCCTGGAAGGCAATGGCTCGCCGACTGCGCGCCAGCCGATCTCGATCGAAGCGATCCAGTCGGTGCAAGTGAACGTCGCCAACTACGACGTCACCCAAAAAGGCTACACGGGCGCCAACATCAATGCCGTGACCAAGTCCGGCACCAACGACGTCAAGGGCGGCATTTACTACGTCACCCGCGACGACCGCCTGGTGGGCGACCGTTACAACATCACCTCCGACACCTATGTCGCAGCGCCGAAATTCAAGGAAACCACCAAGGGTGGTTATGTCAGCGCCCCGCTGATCCAGGACAAACTGTTTCTGTTCGCCCTGCTGGAAGAGTCGAAGAGCTCGCGCTCCGCGCCTGGATTCGGCCAGGTCGGTAGCAATGCCGGCACCACCGTGCCGATCACCCAGTCGTCGATCGACAGCGCCCGCGCGATCGGCCAGTCCCGTTATGGCCTCGACCTCGGCACCACCGCGGTGCCGGAGGGGGCCCAGTTCGTCTCGCGCGAGCAGATGATCAAGCTCGACTACAACATCAACGATAACCACCGCGCCAGCGTGCGTTACTCGAAGACCTCGCAGGCCGACCCGATTTACCCGGGCTTCTCCGCCACCGGCGTCACCCTTGCCTCGCAGTTCTACAACCAGGGCAAGAGCATCGAGACCATCGTCGGCCAGGTGCTGTCGGACTGGACCCCGAATTTCTCGACCGAGTTCAAGTACTCGACGCGCGACTACGATTCGATGCCGACCAACAGCACCCGCCTGCCGGCCATTTCGCTGCAATTGAGCGGCCCACTGCCTGCAGGCGCGGCGCCCGGCACCCCGGTCGGTAACCGCTTCATCAACGCCGGTACCGAGTCGAGCCGCCACTTGAACGTGCTGCGCAATGACACCCGCGACCTGTATGCGGGCGGCACCTGGACCCGTGGCGATCATGAAATCAAGTTTGGCAGCGACTACACCAGCACCAAGATTTACAACGCCTTCCTGCAAAACATCAACGGCAACTACACATTTGGCTGCCGCGACGACGTGACCTACACTTCGGCCGGCCTGGCCGGGTTCAAGTGCGCCACCGGCAGCACCGCGCAAATCGAAGCGGCCGTGCTGGAGAATTTTTCGCGTGGCCGTCCAAGTTCGTACACGGTGCAGCAAGCGGTTGCCGGCGGTACGCTCGCCAACGCCGTCGCCCAGTTCGCCCTGCAAGACACCGGCGTGTTCGTGCAGGATACCTGGAACGTCAACAAGAGCCTGACCATCACGGGCGGCGTGCGCGTTGACTACAACGGCGTCACCGGCCGTCCGCTGGCTAACAGTGCCGCTGCTGCACCGATGGTGGCCGGTAACGCCACCACCGGCGTGCGCCAGTCGGGCGGCTTTGGCTACGACAACACCCAGACTATCGACGGCCAGAAGTTGGTGCAGCCGCGTATTGGCTTCAACCTGAAACTGCCGACCGAGCGCACCATGCAGTTGCGCGGCGGTGTCGGCCTGTTCCAGGGCGCTGCAGCGGCCGTGTGGATGTCGAACCAGTTTTCCAACCCTGGCGTGGCGTCGCGCATCATCACCTGCTCCGGCACGGGCGCCACCAAGTGCCCGACCGCCGACAATACCTTCAGCACCAACCCGGACAGCCAGCCATCGGTTGTTGGCGCCACCCCGGCCTCCAACGTCGACTTCCTCGACCCGAACTTCCACCAACCAGCAGTGTGGAAAGCCAACATCGCGTTCGATACCGAACTGCCATGGCAAAATATCGTGTTTTCGGCTGAATTTCTGCATACCAAGAACAAGGATGCGATTTACTACGAAAGCCTGAACCTGGGCGCGCCAACCAGGATCGGTACCGACGGTCGTAATCTGTACTACAACGCCGGCGGCTACCGGGCCAGCTGCTACGTGGCCAGTAATGGCACCGTCACCATCACGCCGAACTGCGTCACCAGCAAGGCTTTGAGCAACCTGAGCTACGGCAACGTGATGCTCGCCAAAGGCACCGATCTGGGCAGCGCCAATGTCGGCACCGTGTCGTTCTCGCGTCCGCTGAGCAAAGGCTATGGCTGGTCGATCGCTGCCACGAAGACCACCTCGACGGAAGTGTCGTCGCTGACTTCGTCGGTGTCGACCTCGAACTGGAACGGTCGCTCGGTATTCAATCCGAATGAAAACACCGCCACCAATTCGAGCTACCTGGTGAAGGACCGTATCAACGCCTTGTTCAACTTCCAGAAGAAGTTCTTCAGCACCTACAACACCCGTTTCGGCGTGTTCTATGAAGGTCGTTCGGGCAAGCCTTTCAGCTGGACCGTCAACAACGACTTGAACGGTGACGGCCTCGGTGGCAATGACCGCATGTACATTCCGAAGGCCTTTGGTTCGGGCGACGTGCTGTTCGCTGGCGACAGCGCCACCAGCCATGGCAACGAGCAGAAATTCTGGGATGTGGTCAATGCCAACAAGGTGCTCAGCCGCTCAGCTGGTGGTATCGTCGGCCGTAACACCGACTTCTCGCCATGGACCAACAGCATCGACCTGCGCATCAGCCAGGAAATTCCAGGCCTGTTTGCCCGTAACAAGGCAAGCTTCAGCCTCGACTTCCTTAACTTCGGTAACCTGCTGAACAAAAAATGGGGCCGTATCAATGAAGTCGGCTTCCAGAGCAATGGCGGTCTGGCGCGCAGCTTCGTCGACTATGTCGGTACCGATGCTGCCACCGGCAAGTACATTTACGCCGTGCGTCCGCAAGTGGAAAACCTCGACGTTCGTCAGGCCAAGGGCGAATCGCAGTGGGCCGTGCAAGCTACCTTCAAGTACGATTTCTAAGGAATCCGCTTGATTGAAACGAGGGGCTGGTGGCGACACCAGCCCTTTTTTATTGCGCGCCGCTTTGTATTGACGGCGCCTCCCGCCGCCATGCAGCCTGTGCTGGCGCTGCCCCGAAAACTTCTTTATGCTTCCAACTTATGATTAAAACCCCGCTCTGCCTGCTCGTCGTCGCCTGCCTCGCCGCCGGCTGCGCCCCGCTGGCGCCCACGCCGCCGGCTCCGATCGAGATCAACCTGGTCGCATTGAACGACTTCCACGGCCACTTAGAGGCGAGCAAATTCGTCTACACCAGCGCGCGCGACGGCAAGGAAAACACCATCATGGCCGGCGGCATCGACAACCTGGCCGCCGCCCTGCAGGCTTTTAGGCTCGAAGACAAGGACCTGGTGCTGGTCGGTGCCGGCGACCTGGTGGGCGGTACGCCGGCCATGTCGTCGATGTGGGCCGACGAGCCGAGCATCGTCGCACTGAGCATGCTCGGCATGAAATTCAGCTCGGTCGGCAACCACGAATTCGACCTGGGCCGCGCCGAACTGCTGCGCAAGCAGCATGGCGGCTGCCAGGGCGAACCCGGTGGTAAAGCCTGCAAGCTAGCGCCCGATTTCCGCGGCGCCGCCTTTACCTACCTGGGCGCCAACGTGATCGACAAGGTCACCGGCAAGCCGCTGCTGCCGGCCTTCTCGATCGAACAGGTCAAGGGCGTCAAGGTGGCCTTCATCGGCGCGGTGCTGAAAAACACGCCGTCAGTGGTGCTGGCCTCCAGCATCGAGGGCCTGGCGTTTACCGACGAAGCGGACGCCATCAACGCCGCGCTGGTGCAGGCACGCGCGCAAGGAGCAAGCGTGTTCGTGGCGCTGATCCACGAAGGCGGCAACACCACCGAGCCGTTCGACCAGGCCGACTGCACCGAACTCAAAGGGCCGGTGGTGGGCATCGCCGAAAGGCTCGACCCGGCCATCCGCTTGGTCATCAGTGGCCATAGCCACAGCGGTTTTCAATGCAAGGCAGGCGGGCGCACCATTACGCAGGCGCAGATGGGCGGCCATGTGCTGTCGCGCATAAAACTGTCGATCGATCCGGCCAGCGGCAGCGTGCGTGACGTCGTCGTGCGCAACGTGGCGGTGCGGCCGGGCGAATACCCGGCCGACCCGAAAGTGGCCGGCTACCTCGCCGCGGTCAAGGCGCAAAGTTCGGCCGCGCTGGCGCGGCCGGTTGCGCGCGTGGCGCAGCGCAGCACCGCGCGCCGGATGAACGATGCGGGCGAATCGGCGCTCGGCAACCTGGTTGCCGACGCCGTCGTCGATGCCACTCGCGCCGAGGGCGTGCAGGTCGGCTTCATGAACATGGGCGGCCTGCGCAGCGATTTCGACGTGTCCGAGAACCTTGTTGCGACCTTTGGCCAGGCACAGGCTGTGCTGCCTTTCTCGAACACGTTGGTGGTGATGGACATGACCGGCGCCCAGCTGCGCGCGGTGCTCGAGCAACAGTGGCTGCGTGCCTCGGGCCGTGCGATGCTGCAGGTGTCGCGCTCCCTGTACTACCAATGGGACAACGCCAGGCCGGATGGTCAGCGCGTGGTGCCAGGCAGTGTGCGGATCAACGGTGCACCGCTCGACGACGCCAGGACCTACAAGGTGGTGGCCAATAACTTCCTGGCCGAAGGCGGCGACGGCTACCCGGCGTTCAGGCAGGCGGCCAACAAGGCCGACACCCGCATCCTCGACCTCGAAGCCTTGATCGGCTACCTGGCCAGGAACCAGCCTGGCGCCGCTGGCGCGGCATTGGCGGCGCCGGCTCTTCCTTCTGCGCGCATTGAAAGAGTAAACTAAGATGCATGCCCCGGCTCGGATCAAGCGCTACGGTTCAAACTCAAGGAAAACCAACATGAAAAAACTCGCTTGCGTGATCGCCCTGACCGGCGCCTTCCTGTCCCTTGACGCCCTCGCGTGGGGTAATGACGGCCACCGCGCCGTCGGCGCCATCGCCGACAAACTGATCAAGGGCAGCAACGCCGAGAAGCAGGTCAGCGCGCTGCTGCTGCCCGGCGAAAGCCTCGAATCGATCTCGGTCTGGGCCGACTGCGTCAAGGGCGACTGGTGCGGCCCGCAGACCCCCGAAATGGTGGCCTACGTCGGCGCCAATCCAAAGGCGAGCGAATACCATTACACCGGCGTGCCGTTCCAGAAGGACCATTACCACGACGGCGACGTCGGCACCACGCATCACGACATCGTGCAGACGCTCAAGCAGGCCATCGCCGTCTTGCAGGGTAAGCTGGACCCGGCGCTGAACCCGCATGGCTTTTCGAAGCGCCAGGCGCTGCTGCTGGTAGCCCATATGACCGGCGACATCCACCAGCCGCTGCACGTCGGCGCCGCCTTCGTTGGCAAGGACGGCAAATTCGTGGTGCCCAACAAGCACACCGACATCGACGCCGTGGCGATCTTCGATTCGCGCGGCGGCAATAACTTCCTGATGGACGACGACAAGGTCGCCGCCATGGGCGCAAGCCACATCCCGGGCGAAAATCCGAAACCGCGCGAAGGCGTGCCGCGCGCGCTGACCAAGCCGTTCCACTCGTACTGGGACAGCACCACGGTCGATTACGCAATGCGCCGCATGAGCACCCGCACGCCGGAAAAATTCGCCCAGGCCGTGATCGACGGCAAGCCGGCGGTCAGCAAAAACAATGGCGACCCGGCCACCTGGCCGTACCAGTGGGCCGACGATGTGCTGGTGGTCGCCAAGCTGGCCTACGCCGGCGTCACTACCGGCCCCGGCATCCGGCAGACCAGCAAGAAGGGCGACGTCTATTACAACTGGAACCTCGAAGTGCCGGCCAACTATCCGGTGCCCAGTTCAGCGATCGCCAAGACGCAGCTGATCAAGGGCGGCTACAAGCTCGCCGCGCTGTTGCAAACCATCTGGCCTTAAGCCATGCGCCCGCTCATTTTTGGCGCATTGACGCTCACTTTCATGCTGCCGGCCGTCGCGCAGCAAGCCTCGGCCCCGGCCCCGGCCTTGCCCTTATGGGAGGCCGGCCTGGTCGGCGGCGCCGTGTCGGGACCGGCCTATCCCGGCGCCGATCAGCGCTCCTCGCGCGCGCTGGCGGCGCCGTTCCTGATTTATCGGGGCAAGGTGCTGCGTTCGGACGCGTCCGGCATCGGTGCGCGCCTGCTGCGCAGCGAGCGCTACGAACTGGACATCGGCTTTGCCGCCTCGCTGCCGGCGCGCTCAAATGCCGGCGCCGCCCGCGCCGGCATGCCGGACCTGGGTTTCCTTGGCGAGTTCGGGC
>Ga0326734_1000416_pt1 | contig 11780 bp, 15 predicted proteins | sample 15_GP2_1315_FD_207944 | JGI IMG/M metagenome (GOLD analysis project Ga0326734, IMG submission 207944) | Glacier ice microbial communities from Ngari, Tibet, China - 15_GP2_131.5 | ecosystem: Environmental > Aquatic > Freshwater > Ice > Glacier | place: China: Ngari, Tibet | collected 2018-07-18 | reverse complement strand
ACCCACCTGAAGAAGTTATGCAGCCCGGTGGGGAGGTAGTAACACCCGGTAATGCTTATTCTGTGGCTGGTACTGATTACTATACACCCGGTAATGCTTATTCTGTGGCTGGTACTGATTACTATAGCACATCACCCGGTAATGCTTATTATTCACCATACTATAATACATATTATCCGGGTAGTGCTGGGACACCATCAAATATTGGTGGCGTATACTTTTTAGCAGGAAATTCTGATTCGCTGGCTCCAGTTGTTGCTGCGACATCAACAGCTTTATCCTCTAGTCCGACAGGAATTTATGTTACAGTCCCAGCTGGTGGATACATAAATATAGAGAATATTTAATAAAAGGGTTATAATGAGAAATATTGATATATACAAACCACCAATCGAAAATTTTGTGATATGGAGTGGTGCATACACAATCGAAGAGTGCGATCAGATTATTCAATTTGGTGAATTGGCTGAATTTAAAGATGCTGGTGTTGGTGGTGGAAAAAATAATCCAACGCGAACCGACACATCTATCAGAGACACTAAAATTGTATGGATTCAACCAACAGAAGATGCAAAGTGGATTTTTGAAAGAATGAATACAATTGTTGGTCGAATTAATTTTGATAAATTTCAATTGGATTTAGATCGATTTGATGGTTTCCAATATTCAAAATATGAGGTTGACGGACATTATAATTGGCATACTGACACAATTTTAAACCCAGAACACCCAAACAAGTATAGAAAACTATCGTTTAGTCTGATGCTTACTAATCCAGAAGATTACGAGGGTGGTGATTTAATGTTTAATGTTGCTGGGGACCAAAATACGGGTCATGCAACTAAACCAAAAAAAGGCGATCTGGTTGCATTTTATTCACACATACCACATAAAGTTGCTCCAGTAACTTCTGGTACTAGACTTTCTCTAGTAACATGGGCTTTGGGAAAAAAATTAGTATGAATTTAAAATTGTTTTTTAAAACACCACTTATTGAATTTTACTGTGATCCTAAATTTTTCGGGGTGATTCCTGAACCTGTTCCCGCATATAAAATGATGCCGGATTGGTTTAAAAAAATTCCAACTAGCATTTCTGCCAGAGATCAAATGGGTGCTAAAGCTATGACAGCAAAAAAATGCATACCTATGCTGGATGTGATGTCAATGGGATTTATTATTCCTTTATTTGCAGATGTAAATATTAGAACTAACAAAGATGGCTCATTAATAGAAGCTGGGCACAACCCATTAGATGCTGTTATAAATTTTCACGATATGCAGCAATTGGGAGGAAAAACTTCACCATCTTTTCCCGGACCTGCAATTAAGTTTATTAATAAGTGGGTAATAAAAACTGCTCCGGGATATTCCACTATGTTTATTCCACCATTAAACGTGATTGAACCAAGATTCACATGTTTTTCTGGACTTGTTGACACTGATAAATATCCTAAAGAAGTGAACTTTCCGGGTATTTGGCACATTAAAGACCATGACGATATTTTGCCTGCTGGAACACCATTAGTAACCTGCATACCTATTAAACGATCTGATATGCCAAGATCGGCCAATGTTAGAAAAATGACTGAAAAAGAAGCCCGAGATATCGAAAAAATTCACTTAAAACAAGTGTCTAGACGAAATGTATATACACATGAATTGCGTGAAGAAAGAATTAAATGAAATTTTTAAAAAAATGGTTTACTCCAAAATTTACAATCAAATTTAAATCCTTTATTGGAAATTTTTCTGTTGCTACTCCAGTTACAATGGCATCGAAAATTAAGCCAGATTGGGTTCGTAGACAATTACCAGAAAATAGCGTCAATAAATGTCCCGGTATGTTTGATTATCTTAGAGCGGGATATATTATTACTGCTCATACAGATATACATATTAAAGCAAATAAAGTTGGTGTGGTTGTTACTCTTTTACCTATGCCGGGGGCCACTCAAGGTCTTCAGCCTGCAATATTTGATTTCAAAATGGTTGACGGTATTATTGATAGTGGTGATGTTAAAAAATATGCTGGAAAAATTCCTTTGCCTTGGTCAGTCGGGACTGCACCGGGATATTCCGCATTAGTTCTTCCTGCATTAATGCATTCCGATTTTCTAGACAAATTATTTGTGTATCCCGGAATTGTAGACTATGATAAGTTTAACACAATTAATTTTGTTTTTTCCCCTATCAAAGAATGTGAATTTACCATTTATGCGGGAACGCCTCTTTTACATGTTTTCCCATATAAAAGAGAAAATTTCACAGCTGAATGTGATAAAGCAACAGAAAAAGAAATTGATAACCACATACATAATTTTCCATCAAGAATGAAACATTATTATAGAAAATTTTTTCATCAAAAGAAATCTTACACCATGACATGCCCTTACGAACATAGAAAGTCTAAAAATGATTAACAAAAAGTTTTATTATGTGTGTGATCTATTAACTAATACTGCAAATGATTACAGACAACTACCAGAAATTTGGGGGCCAATTTCTAGTATGCGAACAGCATCTGATAGTGATATTGCTAATTTAGAATGGGCTGGTATTCCGGGTGTTGGTTGGTTGGATGAGGCTTCTGCAATTGCTTTTGGTATCACTTCCAAAAGTATGTTGTCTGCTAAAGTATTGGGTGCTACTGCAATTCGTGAGGCGGGTAAGATCGAACGACAATCGTTGGTTGATGCTATCATTATTACAACTGCAAGCGGTAAAAAATTTAATGGTGATGAGCAAAGCCAGAATCGTATGGCCCGTGGTATTTTAGGGTTGCAAGCTGCTGGTGTATCGGAAATTACTTGGGTTTTGGCTGACAACACTCCTGTTTCGGTGACTATTGCTGAACTTGGCGAGGCATTAGCATTGTCTGGTGCGGCACAAGCTGCTGTTTGGGTAATTTAATATGTTTGAAAATATTGAATTTTTGATTATATGTGTTGTTGTGATTGGTCTTGCCGCAATTTTGCTCAAGGCTTATTCTAAGAAATATAGAAAGTATTCTGATATTTCTGTGCCAACACCAACAACCAAAAGAGACGATCTTTTATTTGGTTACTATGGTTCTACAGATAGTCAAGTAGAAGAAACACGGGATCATATTAATGTTTTTATGTGTTCTCAATGGGATGGTCCAGATAAAAGTATTGCAGATATCTTATCTGCAAAAATGCCAACAATCTTAGATGTTCATTATCAAGTTTTTGAACTTGTGGGAGAAAGTAAATTAAACACTGTAAGAGTTGATGCAGAAACTAGACTTCGTGAATTTTTAACTCTTTTGAAAGATTCTGGGGCAATTTCTTATATCAAGTACATCTATCCAATTGACGAGCCTAACAATAACGTTGTGGATATTGGTGTTTTGACCTCTGCTTTAACTTTAATTAAAAAAGTTGTATCAGAGTTTTCAGAATTAAACCATGCAAAATATGCAGTCATATACGCATCTGGTGATGAGTACACCGGGCAAGATATGTATGACGTTATTGGTTATGACGATTACGACAAAAAGTCTTCTATTCTATCTGAAGGATATCAAAAACTAAAAAGAAGTTTGAAACCAAATCAAACTACTATTTTAGTTCCGGGAGGCTCTTATTTACAAGACCCAACACCCTTTGTTAATTTTGCACAAAGTAACAAAGAAGTTGAAATGATTTTGGCTTTTTTATGGGCAGACGATAAATGGGGTACTGTTGGAAAGCCGGGTATTCGTAGTAATGCAGTAAAAGATGCATATATTGCTGCGGGCAAATCTATCATCAATTAATTAATTAATAACGTGTTAAATATAATAATATCAACACAATATTTACATGTTTAAAACTGCTCTTTCTGCCATATCATCGACGGTTATTGGTGCTGCAAAAAATTCTATTCGTGCATACCACCCATCAAATTTAACAAAACCTGATGGTGCGTTTTCGCGAATAGCCGAGCAAGGTATTGCTAACTTGTCATATCGTTCACCGATTTTAGCAGATATGGCGCAGACTATGCTGCATAGTTTTCATTTAGAAACTGCAAACAAAGAAAAGTTAAAAGCATACGCAAAATCAGATTCTGCCGGAGATTTTCGAAATGACGTTTCGGCAAAACTAGGTGGCAACGCATCTACCAAAAAAATAGATGATGAAATGGTCAGGATTCTTGATAAGATTTCCAAAGCTATAGAAAAAGATGGAATAGAAAAAACAAAATCGTCTAATATATTTAACGATTTTGGTAAACATTTTAATGCGTATTCATCACAGACTAATAGTTCATCACAGACTAATAGTTCATCACAGACTAATAGTTCAACACAGACTCCAGAGAATACGACTGATTCATCATTTTCCAGCACATCACTGAATAAAATTGAAACCAACACTCAAAGAACTGTAAATGTTCTTGAAGAAATGGTGATCAGAGGTAGTGGAATGGGGCAAGGCGGCACACAAAATGTTTTTGGTGCTGGGGCATCCAAACCAACATTTATCGATCCTATGACCGGTATGCCATCTGTAAAAACCGCTGTCGGTTCTATTGGTGGATCATTTCTATCTAAAATTTTTGATGATGCTTTGATTGATAAATTTGTCACCAAAACTAAAAAATTTATTGGTCTAGAAGACACGGAATCAGAAAATTCTCCTGTAGAAAATGATCCTTTTGTTGATAAAAAAAGTACACCAACAAATACAACATCGCCCGAACCAAAAGTAAAACCTAGACCTAAAAAGTCTGATATTTCTAAAGTTTTTAAAGATATTCTTGGTGACCTTTCTTTAGACCTTAATGCAACTAAAGACAGTGCTCAAATTTTCACTACTGTAGAAAAAAAACCAAGATCACAAAAACCTACTATTGTAACAAAAGATAATAACACTGAATCCGCCAAAGAAGAAGTTATTACTAAAATATCAACTGAAAACACTTCCGAGTCTGCCAAAGAAAATGAAAATTTAGTTCAGAAAAGAACAGAAGATAATTTAAATATTCAGCAAGAAATATTAGATGAAATAAAAAAAACAAACACTATTACGGATAAAAAAACTGAACCAGAAACAGTTAAAAATAATAATGATGTTGTAGATAATTTAATTGATAAAAAAGCTAATAATAATGATGTTTTAGATACTCTAATCAATAAAGTAAAATCTAATGTATTCGATGGTATTAAGTCACGTATACCCGGTATGGGTGATGCGAGTAAGACTGTATCCGAAAAAATTGGTTATGTTGGTGGTCGTGGTGTCAGTGCTGTCAGAAATGGCATATCGAAATTATTAACTAAAGGTGGAGAAAAAGCATCATATATCCCAAAAGCTGTTGGTGGTGTTGCTAAAGCTGTTGATACTGTTGGTGGTGTTGCTAAAGCTGTTGATACTGTTGGTGGTGTTGCTAAAGCTGTTGATACTGTTGGTGGTGTTGCTAGTACCGTTGGTCGGCTAGGAACAGCAGCGCGAGTAGTTGGTTCCGCTGGTGCTGTTGGTGGTGCAATTGCTGCTGGTGCTTCTAGTCTTGCTGCCGGGGCAGTAGCAGCGGCACCAGTTGCTGCCGCTGCTGGCCTTGTTGGTGCGGCAGGGTATGGTGGATATAAGTTGTATCAACATCTTACATCGGATGATCAAAAATCTAAGATGCCTTTAGAAGAAAAGGGGATATCTAAAATGAAGTCGTCTGCTGGAATTTCTTCTGAAGAAATTAGAAGAAATATAACCCCACAGACATCTGAAAACAAGACAGAAAAACTTTTGGGCGCGGATACATTGTCAAAAATTCCTGATATTCAAGCAGCAAAAATGACAAATGCTACACAAATAAATGCGCTTACTACGGCGAAAGAAAAACAAGCAGAACTATCTAACACATCGAATACACCGGTTGTTTTAAATAATACTACAAATAATGGTGGTAATAGTAATCCATCACCACAAGTCATTCCAAACAATGATTTAATTCGAAATAACGAATCCACATTTGAGCGTGTGCAAATGCAAGATTTTTGGCATAGGACAGCATAATGTTACAAGAAAATAAAGACACTACAATTTTTGTAGAACGTTCTTCATCAATCGCATTTTTTTCAGTTGCTTTATTTTTGTTTATATCTAATATAGGAATTGGAGACAATTCATATTTTATGATTATCGCTTTATTTGTGATAGGACTTTTTCAAGGAATTGGTAGTACATACAAATATGAATTAATTATTCTAAGAATTGTTATGTCTTGGGTTGCCAGTCTTTTATGCACATGGTTACTATTTACCACATTAAATAACTTTTTAAGTATACCTGCATTATATATTGGTGGTATAAATATTTACAATTTTGTCATTTTAACAAGTCGAACAAATATTGCTTGGCTTAACTTTTTTCAAGAATAATATGTCTATACAATCAAGAACAGATTTAGTGCAATATGCGCTTAGAAAATTAGGTGCTCCGGTAATTAATATTGAACTTGCACCTGAACAAATTGAAGATCGTGTAGATGAGGCTTTACAATATTTTCAAGATTTTCACTATGACGGCACAGAACGTGTTTATCTAAAACATAGAATTACTGGCACAAATATTATTGTTACATCGATTGATAATTTTATTGTTGGTGAGATTGTACAATCTGCTTCTGGGGCATCATTTCAAATTAATAGTATTGATGCAATTAATAATAAACTTATCACAAAAACTGTATACAAATCTGGTATACAGGAAGCACAATTTTTGCCCCTTGAATATATCACAGGAAAAACATCTGGTGCGACAACAACAGTCATAGCTAAAATACAGGGAGATATTGAAAATCGTTGTGTTCCTATATCTGATATGGTTACGGGCATTATTCGTGCTATACCTTGGTGGCATGTCACGAATAAGTCAACATATATGTTTGACCCACAATATCAAGTTATCATGACGACATTTCAGGATTTGGGTTCTTCGTCAATGATATACTATTCACAACTAATGTCACATATTAGTATGATAGATCAAATCTTACGCCCAATAGATTCAGTCAGATTTAACAGAAAAACATCAAAAATATATTTAGATTTTGATTGGACAACTGCGCAGATTGATGGATTTCTTATTTTTGAATGTTATAGAATTCTTGATCCAGAAGTTTTCACAAGTATATATAACGATAGAATGTTAAAGAAATTAGTGACTGCAAAATTAAAATATAATTGGGCGTCTAACTGTCAGAAATATCAAGGAATTCAGCTTTTAGGTGGGGTTACTGTAGACGCAACAACATTGATGGCACAGGCTGTAGCTGAAATTGAGTCAGCCGAGTCTGAAATTAGAGAATCATATGAAATTCCAGCTGTAGGATTTATAGGATAAATATGTATACTATATATGATTCAAGTGATCGGCGCAAAGGTGTAAATATTGAAACTCTCAAGGAAGCACCAAAGCTTATATATCGTCGATATATGGTTGCAAGACTTTACGTTGTTCTATCTATTTTTTTCAGCGTGTTGGCTATGGTTTTCGATACAACATCGTCATACAATAAAGCAGCTATTATAACACTTGCACCATATTATTTACCCTACATTACTATGGGTATATGTTTTATAGCAATCATCGATATGTTTATCAATGATTTTGCGCCAGATAAATTTGTATTTAAATTTTTATATGATTATAGGCATATTATTTACATGGGTTTATCTTTTATTTCATTTTCAATATCGGTAAGCGCCCTTGATGCATTTGGGGTCACAATGAGTATATGTCGATTATGGCTTGATGGCACGGTAGCTGCGTGTCTTGCTATTCTAGACATTTTTGCAAGAAATAGGGGAACTTCGTGGCTCAATGGTACATTTACACAATAACAAAAATAGTATTGTTTCTTTTATGGCCTCTGTCAGTTACTGCGGCAGTTGTTACGGGCACTGTTGACCCTTTTATTGGCGTGACTGGAGTTCATGTTTTAGTGATGTTAGTTATATCTACATTATCTGGATTAACTGCACTTACGATAAGAATCGATTCAGAACTTAAAAGACACAAAGACAAGGATAAATCTTTACCTAGACCCGTATTATTTGTCGCGTCACATATGTTAGGTTCTTGGTTAGCTGGAGTTTTATCTGTAGCTATTGCACAACAGAATGATTTTAGTATTTGGGCACAAATATCAATTGTTATTGCTGCTTCTTTCAGTGGTGCGAAATTTGTCGAAAAAATTTCAGAATTTTACATTGGCAAAATACAAGAAGTGGAGAATTAATGTTAACTATTTTATCAGCAATACTTGGATTTTTGGGTCCATTTGTTCCCGAATTTATAAAATATTTTAGACAGCAACAAGATAATGTTCATGAATTAGCAATGCTTGCTTTACAAGCAGATGCTGCTAAAAGTGAACACCTGTATCGCATGGAAGAAATTGCTATTGTCTCCGACAATTATGAACAAGCCGTACTTCAAAAACCATCAATGTCGTTTGGTGTTCAGATTTTAGATGCTGCTAAAGATTGGCCCAGATTAATAATTGTTCCTGTTTTTTATATGTTTGCGGTACTTGAGTTTATTTCTGGATTTGTTCGACCAGCAGTGACTTATGCTGTAGTTGGTTTTTATCTATTTTACAAATGGGCACTGTTTTCTGTGGCTAGTTTAGATCATGCAACTTGGCAATTAGCTCTTGATACAATTTGGACCGAAAACGATCTTGGAATTTTATTTCTGGTATTAGGATATTATTTTGGTTCTAGAACTGCAAAGGCTACTTTTGGAGGTAGCGCATCTACAGGTAAAGCGGGTGGGGGATGAACGCATTTGAAGAGTTAATATCGCGTTTATCTAAACCTCTACCACAGAAATCTCCTGAATCTATTAAAACTGTATACACAGGCGTCAGAGAAGTATGTTCTGTTGCTGTTGATATGATTATATCATTTGAAAGAATGTATCGTATTGGTAGTGATGGTATGGTGTACCCATATCATGATGCTGTAGGGTATCCTACTATTGGTGTGGGACATCTATTATCAAAAGTGAAGTGGGAAGATTTGTACAAATATCCGGCAATTACTTTACATGCGGCCCACGAATTGCATAAACGAGATTTGGATAAGTTTGCCGTAGGTGTAATGCGTTTATTAAAAATAAGTGTTAGTGATAACCAATTTGGGGCTTTAGTTAGTTTGGCATTTAATATTGGCTTAGGTAATTTACAAGCATCCACTCTTATGCGCAAATTAAATAGAAATGAACAACTAATTGATATTGCCGATGAATTTCTAAAATGGAATAAAGCCGGTGGTAAAGTTCTTCGGGGTTTAACTCGTCGAAGAATTGCAGAAAGAAACCTATTTTTGAGCGAAACATGATCAACCCATATTTAACATCGGCAACTACAGGATATGCTCCTACACAAGATTTGTATGAGAGTCTAATTATCGAAAATATTCAGATATCGGGGCAAAACTATTATTATATTCCACGCACATTAAGCACAAAATTTGACCAAATTTTTGGTGAAGATGTTTTATCTTCATTCCAATCGTATGCAGAAATTGAAATGTATCTTTCTGATGTTACCGGATACGGTGGTGAGTCTGAAATGTTGTCTAAATTTGGTATGGAAATTAGAGATACAGCATCTTTTGTGATATCACGTAAAAGATATCATGATGCTGTTGTTCCTATTATACCAAGCGATAGAAACGAAAAAATAAAATATCGACCATGTGAGGGTGATTTAATATTTGCACCATTTTCAAAATCACTATTTGAAATAAAATTTGTAGAAGACGAGGCACCATCGTTTTATCAATTAAACAAGAAATTTGTCTGGTCATTGCGTTGTGAACTCGTCCAACTCAATAATGAAAAATTCTCTACAGGAAACCAAGAAGTTGATTCTATGTTTAATATCAATTTAGATAGATTAAACACAGGAATACTTATGGAAAATGGGTTTGCTATATTGTGCGAAGATGGTGGGGTTCTACTGGATGAATCATATCAAGTTTCCAGCCCGTTCGATGATGTTATTGGTTTTGGTGACAATGACGCGATAAAAAAAGAATTTATGGAAATCATGAATTTTTCTGCCGATAATCCTTTTGGAGAAAAATTCTAATGCTTTCTAAAATACCACAATACCACGGAATTACTAGAAAAATGGTAGTTGCATTTGGTGGCCTATTCTCAAGCGTCTTTTGTGTTACAAAAGACGCTACCGGCACTACCAAAAAAATTGTTAATATTCCCGTTGCATACGCAAACAAAGAAAAATTTATTGTAAGATTGCAACAAGACCCCGGTTTAAATGAAGATATACAAATTATTTTACCACGAATGGCATTTGAAATTGTGGGTACAGACTATGATTCATCGCGCCAATTAAACAAGACAAATAAAACAATTTCAGTGCGTGAAGGTAGAAATGTGCATGCGTATTCTCCAGTACCATATAACTTGTCATTTAACTTATACTCATTCACGCGCACACAAGAAGATAATTTACAAATTATTGAGCAGATAGTACCATACTTCACGCCCGATATGAATTTATCAATCAAAGTTTTACAAAATCCAGATGTAGTTCAAGATTGTCAACTTACATTAAATTCACTGAATACAGACGACTCGTATGATGGTGGGTTTGAAGATCGTCGATATATTATCACAACATACTCGTTTACTTTAAAAATGAACTACTATGGTCCATTTTTTGGAACTATTGATACAGAAAATCATTTTCAAAACGGCGCACCATCAAGTATTATCAAAAAAGTAAATGTCAATTTAAATAATAATAAATATTCTGTTGAGATTGATCCAACTGAAGCTGATGCAACTGATCCATACACTATGCCCGATGGTTGGGTAAGTCGTGATCCATTAACAGATTTTGATATTGGAATTTCTATATGATCACCCCAAACATAAACAAATCATTATCTGATATTTTTGATGTAGAGTTAACTCATACTGATAAATCTGAAGGCGAATTAAAAATAGCAGCTAAAATAGATTCTATTGATACACTAGAAACTCAGCGGGCATACGTCAAAGCAAACATTGTAGCCCTTATTGAAAAAGGAAACAATGCGTTAGATAGCATGATTACGATTGCTAATAGTACAGAAGCAGGTAAAGATTTTACCGTGGTGTCTGACATGATTAAAACGTTAGTTAACACTAATACAACATTACTTGAGTGTGAAGTTGCTCATAAACCTAATAACGACCCATTGGCGATAAACCAACAAAATTCCGTTGGACAAATTACCAATAACACAGCAGTTTTTGTTGGATCAACATCTGACTTATCTAAATATATAAAAGAATCAATGAATATTAGTGTTATCGAAAATAAACATTGATTAAATATACTATTATCAACATTTACTGATGACGCAATGAGCAATAAAGACACAGAAAAAACTTTACGTGAACGATATATATCCAATGAAATTTTTCTTATTGGATCACTTGTCGAGGACGCGAAAACCGGCGAAAAGCTAAAAATTATTGACCGTGGTGCAAATTACATCACTGTTGCCTCTTCCAATGGCATAAGCAAAAAATGGCTTAGTGAAGTTGTCGAAGAACCAATTACAGAACCAACTCAGGTAAACACACCAAAACTTGATGCTGGTTCTGCTGCACCACTTGTTGTGGAATCTACGGTAGATAAAGAATTTGAACTTTTGGAATCTGGACAGATTAAAATTTTTGGTCACGAAACTAAAAACTTTGATTGTGATCTGTCTACTTTGATGTTAGAACAATTCTCCGAGTTTGATGA
>Ga0326734_1000414_pt1 | contig 11789 bp, 18 predicted proteins | sample 15_GP2_1315_FD_207944 | JGI IMG/M metagenome (GOLD analysis project Ga0326734, IMG submission 207944) | Glacier ice microbial communities from Ngari, Tibet, China - 15_GP2_131.5 | ecosystem: Environmental > Aquatic > Freshwater > Ice > Glacier | place: China: Ngari, Tibet | collected 2018-07-18 | reverse complement strand
TCCGTAACTATCAAAATGGGAGGAATCCGTGGGTGTTACATTCAACGTTACAGGTAACTGGAACGAGACTGAGAAGTACCTTAAGCGACTTGGCTCCGGAGACATCTACCGAGGTCTTGAATCGCTTGCTCAGAAGGGTGTTAACGCACTAAGAAGCGCTACTCCTGTTGACTCGGGTGTTAGTGCGTCGTCGTGGGGGTATAAGATCGTAAAAGATCGCGGCGGCGTCACTATCGCTTGGACTAGCAAGAACGAGGCTACGGGCTACCCGGTCATTGTCATGTTGCAGTACGGACATGGTACTGGCACTGGTGGCTACGTGCAAGGTCGGGACTTTATCAACCCCGCAATCAAGCCTATATTTGACGAGATCTCTAATGCAGTGTGGAAGGCGGTGAAAACTTAATGGCGGCAATTGAAGAACGCGTTGTAGGGATGCGGTTTGATAGCTCGAAGTTCCAAAGCGGTATCAAACCAGCAATCGACGGTCTAGACAAACTGAAGTCGAGCTTGAAGCTGGACGGCGCAACCAAGGGCATCAATGATCTTGACGCCGCCGGTAAGAGGTTCTCACTTGGCCCCATTGGCGCCGCCGCCGAAGGAATCTCTGGCAAGTTTGTTGCCCTTGCGACCATCGGCATCACGGCCCTCACTAGCATCGTCAACAAGGCAATCAGTGCTGGTGAGCGAATCATGTCGTCGCTTACCATCGATCCGATCAAGGCTGGGTTTAACGAGTACGAGCTCAAGATGGGCTCTATTCAGACAATCCTTGCAAACACCTCAAAGTACGGTACCACTCTAGGTGAGGTCACTTCAAACCTTGACGCACTGAACCAATACGCCGATAAGACCATCTACAACTTCGGTGAGATGACCAAGAACATTGGTCTGTTCACCAACGCGGGTATCCGCATCGAAGATGCCACGTCGATGATTAAGGGGTTCTCAAACTCGGCGGCTGCTTCTGGAACTTCTGCTTCCGGTGCTGCCTCCGCTGCATATCAGCTGTCGCAAGCCCTGTCAAAGGGTAAAGTCACGCTGGAAGACTGGCGCTCGCTCACAAACGTGGGTATGGGTAACAAGAACATGCAGCAGGGTATCATCGATATTGCTCAAGCCATGGGCACCTTCGAAGGTAAGAGCGTTACCAGTGCTGACGCTCAAGGGCGCTTCACTGAGACACTTCAGGAAGGCTGGCTGACGACAGACGTCATGTCTAACTACCTGAAGATCATGGCCGGAGATATGACCGCGGCGGAGCAATCCGCTTTGGGTCTGACTGACGCACAAGTCACTCTGTTCCAGTCTCAGCAAAAGACAGCCGAGGAGGCCGCGACTAAAGTTCGAACCTTTACGGCCCTTCTTAGTACCCTACAAGAATCTGTCGGGTCTGGCTGGGCTCAATCGTTTGACATGTTGGTCGGTGACTTCAATCAAGCAACCGAACTCTTCACAAACGTCAATGACTCCCTTGGCGGCATTATTGGCGAGATATCTGATGCCCGTAATAAGGTAATCAAGGACTTCGTTGTTTTGGGGGGTCGAGATGTAGCAATCAGTGCTATTCGTAAGGGATTTGAGGCTCTGCTTCAAATCATCAAGCCTATTCAACGCGGGCTTGAGACGGTATTTCCTGCAGTCACTGGGCAGAACCTTCTCACGATTGTGCAGGGGGTTGAAAGGTTTGCTAACGGCCTCAAGATCACTGGCACGACAACTACCAACCTCCAGCGTACGTCAGCGGGCTTCTTTGCCATTCTGTCAATCGGTGGTCAGATCATCGGCAAGATTGTTGACCTGTTCATGGATCTCATTGGGCAAACCACCGAGGGCAGCGAAGGCATATTGGACTTCACCGGCAATCTCGGTGATTTCCTGGTGTCCGTTGATAAGGCACTCAAGAGCGGCACGGGCCTTACGACTTTCTTTGAGAAGGTTGGCGGTGTTCTGTCGTTTGTTGTGGGTATTATCCGAAACGCAATCGGATTTGTTTACGACTTCGCAACCGGTCTTGCCTCAATTGGTAAGACTGGGGTTGACGGTATCGGCAGCCAGATGGAAGCTCGTATTGCTTCATTCAAGACCTTCTTCGACGGGGTCGGGAGTGCGCTTGCGATATTTGGTGAAAAGATCAAGGAGATTGCCGGGTTCTTCGAGCCGTTCATCAACCGCATTGCTGGGTTGGCTGAAGGCCTTGGTAGTGCGCTCTCAGACTCGTTCGCAACTGGTAACTTTGACACGGTTCTTGACTTCATTAACATGGGGCTCCTGACTGGTATCGCAGTTCTCATCGGCAAGTTCCTTGGTAAGATCAAGGGCTTGCTGGGGGGTGGCGGCGAGCTTGGCGGGATGAAGGACCTAATCAAGGGCGTATTCGGTGAGCTCACAAATACCATGAAGGTGATGCAGGGCGAAATCAAGGCCAAGACACTGCTGCTTATTGCCGCAGCAATCGCGGTCCTGACAGTCTCAGTAATTGCGTTGTCTCTGATTGACCCTGCCAAGCTCTTCACGGCGCTTGGTGCCATATCCGTCATGTTTGTCCAACTCGGACTGGCTATGGCGGCCTTCGACAAGATGTTTGAGATCACAGACGCAGCTAAGCTTGTTATTCTGGCTGCTGCTCTGATCCTTATGGCCGGAGCAATGGTCATATTTGCTGGAGCGGTTGCTATATTGGCCGCTATACCGGCAGACGATCTTGCACGAGGACTTGGCGCAATGGCCGGGGCCTTGGTAATGGCTTCCACTGCAATGCTTATATTGTCCAAAGCGGGCCCCGGAGCAATCCTGGGTTCTGCGGCGTTGGTCATAGCATCAGTGGGACTCATCATCATGGCTGGTGCTCTCAAGCTCTTCTCCTTGTTGAGCTGGGACGAAATTGGTCGGGCAATGGCTGTACTTGGTGGCACGTTGGCGATCCTTGCTATCGGACTCACCTTGATGGCCGGCACTCTTCCTGGGTCGGCAGCTTTGGTTATAGCGTCGGTTGGATTGGCTATCGTTGCAGGAGCTCTCAAGATATTTGGGACTATGAACTGGGATGATATTGGTCGCGCTATGACCGTGCTGGGTGGAACGTTGGCGATCCTTGCCATCGGACTCACCTTGATGAGTGGGGCCCTTCCGGGGGCTGCTGCTTTGGTTGTAGCGTCGTTCGCGCTTGCTACAATTGCAGGTGTTCTCAAGATATTTGGGACCATGGACTGGGAAGACATTGGACAAGCCATGACGTTGCTTGGTGGGACCATGGCGATCCTTGCCATCGGTTTGACTCTAATGTCTGGGGCTTTGCCAGGGGCTATCGCTCTCGTTGTGGTTGCTGCGGGCCTTGCCATTCTGGTCCCACTATTGTTCGCACTCGGATCGATGTCGTGGGAGGCAATCGGCACTGGTCTTGGCGCCTTGGCGCTTACACTGGGGCTTCTTGCTGTTGCTGGATATCTCCTCATTCCAGCTATCCCAGGTCTTATAGGCTTGGGAGTTGCCCTTCTCCTGGTTGGGGTCGGGGTGTTGGCAGCGGGTGTTGGTATTGCAGCACTAGCTATCGGGCTTACTGCTCTGGCGGGTGCCGGTGGTGCTGCTATTGCCGTTCTTACGGCTGCTATCACGGCTATCGCAACGCTTATTCCATTCGTTGCACAACAGATTGGCCTCGGGCTTATCGAGATCATCAAGATCATTGGTGAGAGCGGTCCGGAGCTTCTCGTGGCGTTGACTGCTATATTGCTCGCCGTTATCGGAGCAATTGTAGCTATCATTCCGCCTGCCGTAGACGCAATCATATTGCTGGTGACGAAGCTGGTGGAGGCTTTGATTAAACTGGTTCCATATCTTGTAACTGCAGGTATGGTGCTGGTAATGGGTATCCTGGATGGTATTGCCAAGAACATTGGTAAGGTCATCACAAAGGGTGCCGACGTAATCATCGCACTCATCAACGGTATTGCCAGAGAAGTGCCACGCCTTGCCGATTCCGCAGCTAAAGCAGTTGTTCGGTTTGTCGATGGGCTTTCTAGTGCCATCAACAACAATGCTGGAGCTATGCGTGCAGCTGGTGGGCGTTTGGCGCTTGCCATTGTCGACGGTATGACTGGTGGACTTGGTACGGGTGTGGGTAGACTCATAAACGCTGCTAGGAACATGGCAAACAGTGCTATCAACGCCGCAAAGAGTGCGTTGGGCATTAGGTCTCCTTCACGAGCGTTCAAGCAGATTGGTAAGTACTCTACGGAGGGCTTTAGTGCTGGTATTACTCAGTTCTCTAAGATCCCGGAACGTGCTGCCGGTGACATGGGCACGAACACGCTCATGGCACTCAAGAAGTCGATGGTAAACGCTGGCTCATTTATGTCGATGTCTGGCATGGATGCATCGCCGTCAATTCGACCGGTCTTGGACCTCTCGGCAATCAAGAAGGATGCTGGACTTATCAGTGGTATCGTCGGAAAACAGTCTTTGGCTGTCGACGGGCCTACCAATAAGGTGAACGAAATCGCGGCAAAGTACGGTGAGTATCAGCAGGCTAAGGCCGAAGGCTATGGTCCGTCAACCGAGGTCAACATGACTCAAAACAATTACTCACCTGTGGCTCTGCCCGCGGCTGAACTATATCGTCAGAACAAGAACCAGATGTCAATCCTGAAGGGGGAGTTGAACAAGGCAGATGCTTAGTCTAATAGAAGTACGCACCGACCGAGGCCAGCTCCTGTCCCTTCCTTTGTATGACCAAAGTGAGGGACTCCTCATCAAGGACTTCGAAGGGCTTGACCCGGTTGACGCTACGCTTGTATATTCAAGCATGGCAAACCAGGACGATGAGCAGGAGCAATCCAGCAAGCGTGTGAAGCGCAACATCATCCTGAAACTGGGGTACGAGCCGGACTACGTAAACGACTCGGTGAAGGTACTTAGGGACCGGCTGTATCGGTTCTTCATGCCCAAGGCGCAAGTCACGTTTCGGTTCTATTCGACCGATATGCCTACTGTTGAAATCGTGGGGCGGGTTGAGAAGTTCAACTCGCCCCTCTTTGTGAAAGATCCAGAGGCAACAATATCCATCATCTGTGCCAAGTCAAACTTCGTGGGCTTGGATATTCTGTCGATCGGTGGCAACACAACTGATGGTACCACCGAGCAGGAAGTAACTTACGATGGTACAATCGAGACCGGAGGAATATTCCAGCTCTCGCCAAACCGTGCCATGAGCGGGTTTACAATTGCCAATCGACTGCCGGATGATACCGTGCAGACGCAAGACTTTGTATACCCTCTTCTAGCCGGAGATGTTCTCAACATCAACAGTGTCCCGCTTAACAAGGGGGCACGGCTCACCCGAGCAGGAGCTACATCCTCAGTCCTTTACGGTATCTCGCCATATTCGCAGTGGTTTAACCTCTACCCGGGGGTGAACAAACTTCGTGTGGTGGCTGCGGGTGCAGCAGTACCTTGGACATTCCAATACGCCAACAAATACGGAGGGCTTTAATGGAGCTATACACGCTCGACGGCCTTCTAAGGCGCACGGAACTCGTAGAAGGGTTCGAATCCTATATCTGGACCGAAAGGTATTCAGACCTAGGAGAAATTCAGATTGTTACACCGTCGACCACCCAGTTCCGAAACTTGCTTGTAAGTGGAACATATTTGGGTCATTCAGAGTCTAAAAGAATCATGTCCATCGAGACTCTGGATGACTCAAAGGGTGCCGACGGTATCAAACGACTGACAGCTACGGGTAGAGAGATATCTACCATCCTAAAAGATCGCGTCGCAGCAACCGGTAAAAACGGTGTTGAAAAGGGGACTTGGACTGCTACAGGCAAACCCAGCAACGTTATTCGTGCGCTGTTTGACTATGTCTGTCGTGCAGGCACCTCTGCTGCAGGCGATGCTCTACCCCTTATGACTGCCGGTAGTCTATATCCAGCTGGTAACATTCCGGAAGAGGCTACCGTATACATCATCGAGAAGGAAACTTCATCCTTGTGGGATGCGGTCAAAGAGCTTGCTGACGTCTGGGACCTTGGGATTCGTATGTACCGAGGTCCGGATACTGGTAAGCTATATTTCGACGTGTATAAGGGTAACGACCGGACCGGTGCGCAGACAACACTTGCTCCCGTCATTTTCTCAGAGGATCTTGATTCACTTCAAGGGGTATCTGAGCTGACTAGCATTGCAACGTCCAAGAACGTGGCTCTTGTGGAGAACGACTACCGCAAGATTACGGTATATTCTGATGGCGCCAGTGTGAACACGGTTGGGTTTGCTAAAAGGGTGCTTTACGTCAGAGCTAACGACATCAATTACCCGGCGCGCACTAACGTCTTGTCTGATGATCAAGAGAAGGCCCTTAACAAGGCCATTGCTCTTAAAGAGGCTGCTGACTTCCGTAAGAAGGCTATGCAAAGCATCATCAATAAGACTCGATTTGAACCAGGTCAAGCTACGGTGGTCTACGCATTTTCTTCGGCCGCACTTACGGCTGCGCTTATTACGGCAGAGGAGCGAACTGCTATTGATTCAGCGGTAGCCGCATCAGTGTCCTTTGAGTCTGCAGAATTCTCTGTAATGACTGAGGCTTTGACCCAAAGAGGTATGGAAGAACTGGCTAAAAACCGGTCAATATCTGCCTTTGACGGCGAGGTCACGCAACTCAGTCCGTACAAGTACAATCAGCATTACGATATGGGCGATCTTGTAGAGATGCGAAACTCAACAGGCCTTGCCAATCAGATGCTTGTCACAGAGCAGATCTTTACTGCTGATGGTAGTGGCGAGCGGGCATATCCTACGCTCACTATCAAGTTGTTCATTACTCCTGGGTCATGGTTGGCTTGGGAGAACTCACAGGTCTGGCTGGATGCTCCGGGCACCTGGTCTACGTCCTAGAAAGGGGATATTTCATGGCAGTTGGAGATGCAGCAGCACAGCAAAACTACCCGCTAGTGCCCGACACTGGTGAAGACGGTAAAGTCAAGTGGGGCGCGCGAGAGCTCAACCGCACACGAGATTTTATTGCCAACCTCAAGGCTGGGCAGCCCGTGGGTCGGGGTGGGTATCGAACCGCAGCTGGTATTACCAACGGCACTTCTGACCCAAGCCCCACATACGGCCTTGATGGGGATATTTACCTCAAGGTCTTGAGCTAAGGGGTACCGTGGCACAAACACGTAGGATCACGTACAACGGCGGTTCTCCGTCGACCGAATACGGCGAAGGTGCAGACCTTGTGGCACAGAGCGAAGCCGGTAATTATTCGGTTATTCGTGTTAGTGCCACAGCCATCAACCGCGGAGATACCTCGTCGTTCTCAAACAATCAAGGCGCGCACACTGCCGCTATTGATGGCGCTGGGCAGACACAACGCACCGGTACTATTTCGGGAGGCGTTGGAGGTGGCGCGGTTCGATGGGACCAGTCAGTGGACTTGTCAATTGGGCATGACAGCAGAGGCTTTCAGGGTGGAGTCACTCTAAGGCAGACGATATCTGGATGGCATAACAATGTCCAGACGGCTGCCTTGAGTGGCTTCCCTCGTATCCCAAAGCGGCCTCCGTCCTCACCTACGGTCCCTACCTTTGATCAAGTACTACCGACTTCGGTTCGGGTAAGTTGGACTTGGCCGGGCGGGGATGACGGCGGACGACCTATTGATGCCTATTTGCTTCGATATTGGCCTAACGCCGCTGGAACTGGTGCATATATTGACCACTCCTATGCTGCAAACAGTGGACCAAGGGTCGTTGCGGGACTCACACCAGGACAGCAGTATCGTTTTGTTGTGTACGCCCACAATGCAGCACAAGATAACAACGGATTTTCAGACCCGTCACCTGCAGCTGTAATTCGCACCCTTTCGGGGATGTGGATCAAGATTGCAGGAGTTTGGAAGAGAACAGTTCCATATGTCAAGGTCGCCGGCAAATGGAGAACTGTAAGCGTCTTTATCAAAGATAAGGGCGTATGGAAACGTGGCGGCTAAAGAAAAGGAGAAAGCATGACTGAGATCGAAACCCCTGATGAGGGTCCAAAGCACTCGAGAACGGCTTCGACCATATTTTCGAACGGTCCCGTGCTGAGCCCAGCTCTGTACGAGAAGTTCAAGTGGTTTACGCTCATCTTCCTGCCGGCATTCTCGGCATTGTACTACAGCCTCGGAGCAATCTGGGGTTTTCCGTACGTTGAGCAGGTCGTGGGTACAGCTGCAATGGTGAGTGTGTTCCTGGGTACCCTTCTGGGCATCTCAAGTCGCAACTTCAAGACCCAGGGCGCAGACGGTTCAATCAACGCAAGTGTGGTGGGAGACAACGTGGTCCTTTCTCGGATCGCATTGCCCAACATCACGCCTGAGGAGTTGGCCGTCAAGAAGTCAATCACCATCCAGGTGAATCCTTCAAGTACGTCCTCGCAGTAATAACACGCGCTATAATAGACACCTCTGAAAGGAAATCGCGTGCTATCTGCCAACAAGACAAACGCCGAACCCTGGTCGCTCACCGACGTGAGAACCAGCATTCTGTCCGCACTTCAAAATGCAACTGCCGGTACTCCGGAATATACAAAACTCCTCGCTGACCTGAAAACAGTCGAAGAGCTTGCCCCCACTCAACCAAAGTGGGTATTCAAGCCTTCTGCTGACGTTCTCGTCAATGGACTTTTTACACTCCTGAGTATCGCAGCCATCACGAACCACGAACAGCTTGCTGTAATCACGTCGAAAGCAACCAGCCTTCTGCCGAAGCTTATCCGCTAAAACACAAAACAACTTAATAGAAGTACCAAAGCTAAAAGCTATGTAACCGCCATAACCGGCCAATACATAGCTTTTAGTTTTTGCATCTTGTATCAATCTCGCAGAAATTACACAGGGTATAATGACATCCCCCTACCCAAACAAAGGAATCTAATGGACCGCGCAACTGCATCTCTCATTAAGACCTCCGTCACTGTCATCGTACTCGTCGTGCCTATCGTAATTGAAAAGCTCGCCGAGAAGAAAGCAGAGAAGAAGCGTCTTAAGGAAGGAAACATCTACGTTCTCACCAAGAAGCACTTTACCCCAGTAAACTAAGTCACAACTAACGCCCCCAACACGGGCTTTAGTTTTTCAGCATCGCAGCTATTACACATGCTATAGTGACATCCCCCAAACAAAGGACCATCATGAAGAAGCTCAAAGACCGTTTCATGGAAGACCCTCAGTTTGCAATGACAACCATCATTGTGGTCGGCACCCTCGCCGCCGCTCTGATGACTGGATCTGCAAAACTGATCGAAGCTTCCGCGTACGCCCACCGCGCCTCCAAACTGAAGTAATTTATTCGCCTCAGTCATAACCTAAAGTCTCTAACACAGATTTTAGGTTTTGCATCGCAGCATTTACACAGGCTATGATGACATCCACTAATAAGGAGAAACAATTGTCTAAGCACACTGTTCAACTTCAAACTCTCAAAACCGAAATGGAAGACGCCTACACATCACAACGATCTGAACTGCAGACCACGCTCACAAAGCTGAAGTCTGTCACGATGATCGAAATGATCGAATACGCGATCTTCAAGCTCGACGAAGAGCACAAAGAAAACATGAAGACCCTCGACATTCGAATTCAAACTTACAAGTAATACACAACCCAAAGCCTCTAACCCAGGCTTTAGGTTTTGCTTATCAACAAAGGAGTACGATGTTACAGAACCGCACGGCATATCCCATAACGGCAACCAACATCTACGCCCTCGCGGCAATCACCGGGCAGCCCCTGGACGTCATGACTGCAAACATCGGTTGGTGCGCTACCTACAGTCAATTCCGATATCCGCGATGGATGATCGTACCGGAGTCACACGCCGTATTTGAGATGGAATTCACTGTGGACCGGGAGACGTACCCGTAGCCTCGCAAGAATTACACGGGGTATAATGACCCTCACTAACCATCTATCATAGGATAATCATGCCCAAAATCGACCTTTTTAACAAAGAAGCCGACTACGACCAGATTCTCTCCGACATCTACGATGGTTCCTTCCGGTTTCGCACCAAGCTGTACGCCAAGTACACCGTTAAATGCGTTGCCGAAGGAGCCATCCTAGGTGCCGTTGCAGCTCTGGCCCTCGTCGGCGTCCTTGCCATCGTCGCAGACGCCCTGACCCCCCTCACCGAAGAATCTGAGTAATCACCCTAAAGCCCCTAACACGGGCTTTAGGTTTTTCAAAAAGGAGAATCATGAACAACAAAGCTGCATTAATCCTGGCTGCATCCGTTCTCGTCAACCTGGCTCTGTTGAGCGTTGTCAACGGACAGGACCGAAAAATCGCTGTCATGGAACGAAACCTTAACAAATACCGCGCCTGGAGTCGAATCATGAAAGACGTGATCGGTGATCACCTCGATGGTGGCGGCACAATCAAACGATCTCCAAGGGTTGACAACGACATCGCCGCCTACCTGCTGTTTGACAAAAACGGCCTGCTTTAACCCTCGCAGTATTTACACGTCTTATAGTGACACGTATGCCATTCATTGGCGCTACTCTTTAACAATTCACAGCCTCGAATCGACGCTTAGTTAGACTAGCATAGCAACCCACGTGTTATACTTTTTTGCTCAACCCACACAAACAAGGAGAACTAAAATGGCAAACAACACTCGACGCTACGGTTTCTGGTCTTTCGTCGGAGACGTCCTCATGACCATCATCACCGGTGGCTTCTGGATCATCTGGATCTTCATCCGCGAATCTCGTCGATGAAGAACCTCGAGGAGACCATATCCCACACGTACGAGTTCGCGTTTCGTGGTCGCTTGCTGTATATCAACGCGGATGATTCATATGCCGCAATGGTGCAGTTTGGGACCAAGTTCCGTGGACACGACGACATGGAAGAAGTGACTATTCGGAGGCTCGCCTAACATGAAGACATATTCTTTCTTATTCAAAGGGCGTTGGCGAAGCATTGACGCAACTGACATCCTCAAGGCAATGACCATATTTGTCGTGGCGTATCCCACATTGGGGGACCTGGATACTTTGGTCATCGCCGAGATGAAGTAACCTCGCAGAAATTACCAACCCTATAGTGACACCGCAAACACGTGGTGTTATTTCTCTTGAAAGGAGATCCAACAAATGCTACTACACACAGTAGATACCCTTGACCCCCGAATTGGATGGCCCATCGCCGTCTTCCTGTGGATACTCGTGGTATTGATTTTCGCCCGAACGCCCTTGATGGAGATGTTCAACGTATTCTTCGAAAAGCGACGTGACAAGCGCCGCCGGGCACAGATCGACCGCAACGCCGAGCTGATCTGCAAACTTCACAACATCAACGACAGACGCCAGTAAGGAACGCAGTATGAACATGCAATCAGTATTTACCAACGTAGGACCACTGCTCAAGCGCAACTCCTCAACCATTCTCACCGGTCTCGGTGTGGCAGGCTCCGTGGGTTCACTCATCATGGGCATCAAGGCCACACCCAAAGCTCAGCGAAAGCTGGACCAGGCGTGGCTCGACAAAAACGCAGTTCAGACAGCCGACCAACCAGAAGTATCGGTGACTGTCGTCGAGGTCATCAAGCTTGTCTGGCTTGACTACGTGCCGGCCGTTGGTTTGCAGGTGGTGTCCATTGCGTGCATCGTTGGTGCTCAGTCGATCAACATGCGCAAGCAGGCGGCTGTCATCACGGCATTTGGTGTCGCCGAGGCGGGCTTCCGGGAGTACCAGGAGCGCATCACAGCAGAAGCACCCACCAAGGATCGCAAGGTCCGTGACG
>Ga0326734_1000413_pt1 | contig 11831 bp, 12 predicted proteins | sample 15_GP2_1315_FD_207944 | JGI IMG/M metagenome (GOLD analysis project Ga0326734, IMG submission 207944) | Glacier ice microbial communities from Ngari, Tibet, China - 15_GP2_131.5 | ecosystem: Environmental > Aquatic > Freshwater > Ice > Glacier | place: China: Ngari, Tibet | collected 2018-07-18 | reverse complement strand
AATCGCCCGGGAAATACCGGATATGCAGATATACGTCGGAACTATCCAGGACCTTTCACCAGATCTTGGCGACGAGATGTACCATACGTCCCATCCCTCTGTCGCGCATTGGCCGGGCCAAGCTGACCAGATGCCCCTCTTATTTCCAACAGTGCCTATGCGATCATTCAATTCATTCACGAGTTACTGGAAAAAATGCGAAAAAAATCTGTAGAATCAAAAATATGCCCTGTTTGTAAGCGTTCATTTGCCAACAGGGCAAAATGGCAAAAACGCGGACAATGGGACCTTATTGTCTATTGCTCGAAAGCCTGCAGTAAAGTTAAAAAGATGGCATTATAAAAAGTAGCTTACAAAGAGAAGTGTTGCAAAAAAATATAGTGACATAACACAAAAGAATAGTTAGAATTAACTGGATTATGGCCTGTCTGAGTGAGTGGACTGTACATCTTGACCGGGAGAGGGTCGGACTTTATTATGCCGCCACAGGGTGGTATTATGCCCGAATCACACATTAGACCTAATTAATGCGACATAAGCATTTACAGGATGCCAACAATCGCGGTATTATAGTGCCAACTAGGGAGTTTCACGGGTCATGACAGAACATTCAAGAGGGCGGGCGATCGTTACTGCTAGCGGTACTATTATCACGTGTATTCTTATTGGCGATATTGATGGCACTATCACCCGGAAGAGTATGCAAGAAACGCGCGCATACGCCGCAAAAATCCGTGCGACAGGACAAAAACCTCGTCTTTTTATTGATATTTCAAAAATAAAGAAACAGTCCAGCGGAGCAAGGCGTGAGGCAAAAACACTCGGCTTGTTAGATTTTGAAAAAATTGCCGTCTCTGGAGGAAGCGGCCTAATACTTGCGCTCGGCCGCTACATCGCTAAAGTTGGCGGCATGAGTGATTACACTCGTTTTTTCCGTACCAAAGTGAGCGCAAAATCATGGCTGAACGGCAAAGAAACAGAAGGTTTAATGTTTTATGAAAAACAAAAATATCTGTCTGCAGGATTAATTCTTTTACTTGCAGGAACGGCAGTTGCCGGATGGGCCTATGACACTACACTGCCACGACTAATCTTAAATGATATCAAATCAATGAATCCAATGATGAGTGTCACACTTGTCATCTTAGTCTTATCACTGTTATTAATTAATCGAACTGTTCAAAATAGTAAATTCAAAAGGGGCATTTTACTTCTTATAGCGATTTGGTCCGTATTCTTTGGCTTCAGCGTACTACTTCGACATTACACGAGTATCGATTTAAAGATTGACCTTTATCTTTTATTTGATAAAACATCTCTTTTAGGCATGTTTTCGGGGAGGGTGGCATTTGGCTCTGGACTACTAACCATCCTTGCAGGCAGTATGTTGGCTTTTTTTGCACTGAAAAAAAAGCCGTGGTGGATACTGTATATATTTTATACACTTGCTTTTAGTAGCTTTGCAATTGTATTCCTCGCTATCATGGGATACGCGTTCGGCATTCCCGTACTGTACCGATGGAACAATCAGCTTCCGATACCCGTAAATACCGTCCTTGCATTTGCCGTTTTTACTTTTACTCTTGTGTCACTCATGAAACCCGTTCGCTTTACTACTTGGGCTATGAAGCAAGTGCAAAATTACTGGCAAGGAATAATTATCTTTTTTATTCTTATCCTCTCAACCGGTATTCTGATGCAGCAACTACAGCGCGACAATGCCACGACTGTAAATAACTTAGCATCTGATGCCTTCCTAAAGACCGAGAACAACATTCGATCAAGACTTGCGTTATACTCGACCGTTCTGTCGGGCTACAAGGCGTTCATGAACTCCAGCACAGACATTACCCCAGAGGAGTTCCGTTCGTACTACCTCAACTCTGGCGCTAACAATAATTACGCAGGATTTATTGGCATAGCATATGCACCAATTATTACAGATGAACAAGTAAAAAAATTTACCACACAGACACGTGCTCGAGCCACAGCTACGTCTCCAGCGTATGTAAACTATACAATATTCCAGACTGATTCAAGTGTTGTAAGTCAAGTTCACTACCCATTAATGTACGTTCAACCAGCTAGCCAATCATCAGTATACGGTTTTGACCTAAGCACCGAAACAGTCAGACGCACAACAATTGAAAAGGCAAGAAAAACCGGTACAGCTACCATTTCCGATATCATTGACCTTGGGGTATCAGCTAAGGCCGATGGGCAGCCATACACCAAACGCCCAGGGTTCTTCATTGCGCTTTCACTAGGTGACACAACCGCGCGTTCACTGACACGTATTAATACGGCAAATAACGGATTTGTTTTTGCATACTTCGAAAATGACTTATTGTTTGCAAATATTTTCAGAGAATCACTAAGTGAAGAGGCCCGATATACATTAACTGACACCCAGTCTGGAAAAGTTATTTATTCAACAGTGTCGAGGAACGTGAGTGATGACGCCGAAGCAAGTAAGACCGCGACTATTAGAATTGGGGGGCGAGAGTGGGAATTAAGAATGGCGACTTCTCCCGACTTTGCCTTATCAAATATTGCCCAAGCGATTCCAGGAATAGTACTATTAGGTGGGATTCTTGTCGCGCTTCTTGCGGCTGGGATTGTTATCTTACAGCTTCATAGGAGAGATCGAGCGCTCAGCCTGGCAGAACATATGACGGCTGACTTAAACAGCGAGCGTAATCTTGCGATTGCAGTAAAGAATAAAGACGAGGCGATTTTGTCGAGCATCGGCGACGCAGTATTTGCAATAGATCTTAATGAGCATATTACGCTATTTAATAGTGTTTCTGAAAAAATTACTGGTTTTTCGGCAGACGAAGTCATGGGCAAATCGTACAAAAAATTCATGATATTTACAGATGATAAAGCTCATACAATTAACAATGACTTTATTGAAAAAGTGCTCGCTGGGAAAAAGGCTCCGCTGAGTAAGCTTACGGTTCTGAAGCGAAAAGACGGTAGATATGTCTACGTCGCTAATTCAGCAGCCCCGATTCGTGACGCAAGCGGCCATCCGTTAGGGGTAATCATTGTTTTTAGGGATATCACAGACGAACAAAAACTAGACCAGGCTAAGAACGAATTCGTATCGCTCGCCTCACACCAGCTACGGACGCCGCTGTCGGCTATCAATTGGTACAGCGAACTCCTACTCGATGGCGATGCTGGAGAATTGTCGAAAGATCAAATTTCTTATATACAGGAAATATTTAATGGTAATCAACGAATGATAGAACTCGTCAATTCATTGCTGGACGTTTCTCGTATTGACTTAGGAAAAATCGACAATATACCTGTCCCGCTAAACACTGTCGAATTAATTGAAAATATTGAAAAAGAAATGACTCCTTTGATAATTCATAAAAATATTATTGTGAAAAAGAACATCGCCCGCTCTCCGATTATTTACGCTGAGCCCAAGCTTGTTCGGATGATCGTCCAGAACATTCTATCGAATGCAATCAAGTACACGCCTAATGGAGGTACAGTCCACATTACCGCAGCCCACGCAACCCGGGGCAAAGTGGCGGATGCCCACATTCACTCAACTCAGCCACATATACTTTTGACGATCAAAGACACAGGATACGGAATACCAAAAGGGCAGCAAGAAAACATATATACCAAAATGTTCCGTGCAAATAACGTACGCGTTATGGATGTCGAAGGAACTGGACTCGGGCTCTTTATTGTCAAAGAGGTAGTCGACAAGCTGCACGGTCGTATTTGGTTTGAATCTGTCGAAAATAAGGGCACAACGTTCCATGTGATTCTCCCGGTCAAGACGAAATCAACAAACGCTTGACACTACCACTGGACCAAGGGTTATCGGTAGATATGTGATACAATGAGCAAATAATGACGTAAGTCAAAGGCTAAGAAAAAAAGACAATGTCAAAAAACATACTAATCGCAGAAAATGAAAAACCGCTTTCTCACGCTCTGTCTTTAAAATTAACTCATGAAGGTTTTGATGTAGATATCGCTCAAAATGGCCAAGAATGTTTAGCTATGGCGAAATTAAAAAAATATGATGTTGTCCTAATCGATCTGATGATGCCGATTATTGATGGGTTTCAAGTGCTCGAGTCGATCAAACGTTTCGCGCACGTACCAAAACTTATTGTCCTATCTAACCTCAGTCAAAAAGAAGACGCAGACCGTGTGCTGGCACTAGGAGCATCAAAATACTTCATAAAGTCTGATGTGTCATTATCGCAAATAGTTAATGAAGTAACAAAAATATAGAAAGGCGGTCGGGGGTGGGTAATTATCCTGACATAGAAACAATCAAAAGTATTCTTTTAAAGGAGAGTTATCTCTCCGAAGAAGACAGCAGGGAAGCAGAGGCGGCGTCACGTACTTCCGAGGAGTATGTGGATTTCTTGATTCACAAAGAAACGCTCGACAAACGCCTCTTTGGTCAGGCCTTGGCAGAGTATTATAAGATTCCCTACGTTGACCTCGAGTCAACACTCATCACTAAAGAATCAATCTCACAGATACCCGAGGAAGTCGCTCGCAAACTTCGCATTATCTACATTAAAGAAGTACACGATACGCATTTGATGGCGACCGACCTCGTTACTACAGATAATATAAAACGCATCACCGCTTTTTTCAAAGGCAAAAAATTTAAAATTGGCTACTCGCTACCAGATTATGTCGAAAATTGTTTTAAGCTGTACGAACAGCCGCTAGAGACACGTTTTTCTGCCATCATAAAAGACGGACAGCGTATTGCACCAGAAATTCTCGATGAAATTATTAAAGATGCGCTTAACTTTCGTGCCTCAGATATTCACTTTGAGCCAGGAATTGACACGTTGACCGTACGATTTCGTGTTGACGGCGCACTCAGACAAGCTGGCATATTGCCAAAGTCTACCTACGAAAATGTACTGAACCGAATTAAGCTTGAGGCCGGCATGCGCATTGACGAACACTTTACCGCACAAGACGGTGCTATTCAGCGTACAACCGATGCAATCAAGGCTGACTTCCGCGTTTCACTCATTCCCACCATTCAAGGTGAAAAGATTGTTATGCGTATCTTGAGTTCATACGTACAAGACTTTTCGCTCAAAGATATCGGGCTTAGTGAAGCAAACCAGAAATTGATAGAAAGGTACGCTGCAAAACCTTTTGGTATGATTTTGACAGTAGGGCCAACTGGGTCGGGGAAAACCACTACACTTTATACACTTATCAAGCTGCTCAGCCGCCCTAACGTCAATATTACGACAATCGAAGACCCTGTTGAATATAAAATGTCAGGCATCAGCCAAATTCAAGTAAGGGAAGCTTCTAACCTCACTTTTGCACGTGCACTTCGCTCGATCGTTCGTCAAGATCCAGATATCATTCTAGTTGGTGAAATCCGTGACAAAGAAACTGCCGAAGTATCAGTCAATGCGGCACTTACGGGACACTTACTTCTGTCGACGTTCCACTCCAACGACGCCCAAACTGCTATCCCGCGACTCATCGACATGGGCATCGAACCGTTCTTGCTGGCTTCTACCTTAGAAATTATTATTGCTCAACGACTCGTTCGAACAATCTGTCCTCATTGTAAGTACAGTCTGTCGGTTGGCGATGCTATTAACCTACTAACAGTTCACAAATATGAGATCGCGGCCTACTTCAAAAAAGCCGACAACGTCTACGCAGGCAAAGGTTGTGGCATGTGTAATAATACCGGCTATAAGGGTCGAAGTGCCCTCTACGAACTTATTCCGGTCACTCCCGCGATGCAGGAGCTCATTATTACCAGTCCATCAAGCCGAGAGATTGGTTTGCTTGCGCGGTCCGAGGGAAGTGTCACAATGTTTGAAGACGGTATTGCTAAGGTGCGCTTGGGCGCAACAACTATCTCTGAAGTGTTGCGCGTCGTAGAACCACCGGCAATTACTGCAAAAAGGAGTAAGTCGTAGTGGCTCGCAAACGCAAAACTAAAAAATACCACCTGTCTCCGAAGTATAGAGATTATTTTACGGCAAACCTATCATTGCTGTTAGCTGCTGCGGTACCAATCCAGGAAGCCCTCGAATCACTAAAAGACACCAGTGCGTCAAGCTTATTTACAAAAGCTATTACGCAAATTCAGGCAGACATTAACGACGGAATGCCCATATCGGTTGCAATGGAGCGTTCCGGTATTTCAAACGTGCAGACACTGACGCTTGTTCGCTTAGGCGAAGAGTCGGGTTTTTTGATAAAGAATCTAAAGATTGCCGCCGACCAAGAAGAAAAGCAGCGTATGTTCAAATCGAAGGTACGATCAGCCATGCTCTATCCAAGCTTCGTGCTTGCCGTCACAGCTGTTGTCGGTATTGCGGTTGCTTGGTTTTTATTGCCGCAGTTAGCTCAAACCTTTTCTCAGCTAGACGTCAAGCTGCCAGCAATATCACTTGTCTTTATTAATTTTGGCTTATTCTTAAAAGCAAACGGTATTTGGGCCGTACCGCTGTTTTTGGTAATTGCTGTTTTCCTTATTTACCTCTTATTTTTCGCCCCAAAATTCAAAATTATCGGGCAGACACTTCTTTTTCACATACCGGGAATATCTCGTTTGTTGCATGAAATTGAACTTGCTCGATTTTGCTACCTGCTAGGCACACTATTACAGGCGGGGCTCTCAATTACTCAATCACTCGATTCCGTCTATGGCACGACTCAAGCCCGTCGATATAAAAAGTTAATTAGGTACCTGAGCGAATCATTCGATAAAGGCTACGGATTTCATGACACCCTCAAATCAAAAAATCGCGCCGTTCGCGTGCTTCCGCCGCCGGTTCGTCAAATGATAATCGCCGGCGAACGGTCGGGGTCACTACCTGAATCGTTAATCAGTGTTGGCAAGATATATGAATCACGATCTGAAATTTCAACGCAAAATCTTGAAGCGACGATTGAACCCATTCTCCTTATCTTTGTCTGGGTTGGGGTTATGGGCGTTGCAATTGCCGTTATACTTCCCATCTACAGTCTAGTCGGTGGATTGGAAACGTAATGGACACCAAAATACGCGGGTTTACATTAATTGAAGTTCTTCTTTCAGTAACGATTATAAGTACAATGGTCGGGCTTTCGCTCCCGATGTACCACGCATACAATAACCGCAATGATCTTGATCTGACGTCGCAGGCGGTAGCCGAAATGATGCGCCGTGCTATGACTTACTCGCGCGGAATGCGCCTTGATGATAGCTGGGCAGTGCATATCGAAACCAGCAGTGCGACATTATTTAAGGGGGTAGCGTATGCTACTCGCGATGTGTCGTTCGATGAAACGACTACTATACCGTCGTCGTTCACAGTGTCAGGACTATTGGATGTGTCATTTGCAAAATTGACCGGGCTTCCAAGCACCACTGGTGCAACTACAATTTCTATTCCTGGTACTACCGAATCTAGATCTGTCATGCTTAATGGCGAGGGGGTAGTAAGTTATTAATCCGTTTATGAAAGGCTTCTCGCCAATTGAAGTAATTCTAGCCTCAACTATTTTTGGCATGCTTGTGACTGCCATGATTGGGGCGATGATATATGGGCAACAATCAACTGCCAAATCAGGCGACAGGGGAAGAGCTATTATACTAGCCGACGAAGGCATACAGGCGGCACGATCGATTCGTAATCTATCGTATGCTGGGCTTACTGATGGGACATATGGACTTGCACAGTCTTCAAATAAGTGGGTATTCTCAGGTTCGTCTGACACAAACGGTATTTATACCCGGCAAACTACTGTAGCGAATAGGTCAGGGAATGCCAAATTGATAACAACAACCGTTACGTGGCAAGATGGCAACTCGACCGGATCGGTATCAGTAAGCTCAGTACTGACTAATTGGCTAGCGGCAATAGCACCAACTGTAGTAGTACCGATTGTAACTACTGGTCCTGTTATGATGGCGTATTCAAAAACCACCACAACACCTTTTTATCGTATCTGGGACGGTACTAGCTGGAGCGCGGAAGCAACGGCGCTCTCAGCAGTTGGAAATATAAATTATATTGTAGTCAAAAGCTCAAAAAAACGTAATGAAGCAGTTATGGGAGTGCAGACTTCAACTGGTGCGATTTATGTCCAAATATGGAACGGTACTAGCTGGGGAAATCTCACACAAGTAGGGACTGGGCCGGCCGCTACCCGCAGTTTCGATATAGCCTACGAAAAAAATAGTGGCAAAGCGCTTATTGCTTATACGCCCACATCCGGATCGCCCGATTTTGCGTATCGGATCTGGGACGGCACGGCACTTTCAGCGGCAACAACGATCACCGCGCCACCAACAACGGGTGCCTTGAACTGGCTTGAGCTTCGGCAGAATCCACTTGCAACAAGCAACGAGATATCGATGATTATGTCCGATGCCAACCTAGACGTATACGGCATGGCGTGGACAGGAAGTGCATGGAGCGCACTGGGAACTACAGCCGTTTGGGATGCAAGTGCAGCGACTGCAACCAAGAAAACAATTGACGTTGAGTATGGACAAACTTCAGGAGAGGCAATGTTTATGTGGGGAGATTCGGTTGCAACCGACCAATATTATCGAACCTGGAATGGTGCGATGTTGAGTGCTGCAACCTTACTTGATATTCCAGCCGCAGGTGGGGTTTCTGAGTGGGTGCAATTAGCAGCACGGCCGAACTCAAATGAAATATTACTTGGAGTTCAGGACGCCGGTGCAGACCTTAATACCCGTATATGGTCGGGAACGGCCTGGGATACAGCAACTCAACACCCCGAGCATAGTGCTTCTGTAGAAAATATCACATCGAAAACGTTTGATATTAGCTGGGAGACTTCAACAACAAACCCAGGCAAGGCATGGATAGCTTGGGGTAACGGAGCTACAGTAAGTACAAAAACATGGTCAAGCATAGCCTGGGGGACTGCTGCAACGTTAAGCGGGAGCGACGACACTTCATTTGTACGACTTCGTGCAGATCCAGCCTCAGGAACACTATTTGCTGGGTTATATGAAGATACAACATCAGCTACAGCAGATATTTGGGAAACACGGCTTACCGGTGGCGGATCTACCTGGAGTACAAAAAATATAATTTGGGCCGGGCCAACAACTGCTACGCCTGTATTCTTTAGGGTCGACATAGCAACGCCATGATAAGCATAGATATGGACCAAAAAGGTTTTACTCTTATTGAACTTCTTTTATATATGGTTATCGTCAGCACGCTCCTTTTTGCAGTTACAAGTTTTTATATCAGCGCCTCTAGTGCGCGAACAAAGAATCAGAGTATATCCGAAGTGAACGGTCAGGGTATATTTATCATGAACACGATTACGTACACGGTACGCAATGCAACCGCAATTACAGTACCATCATTTGGCGCATCGGGGACAAGTCTTACGTTGAATGTGCCAACAGCAGCATTAAGCCCTACTATATATGTACTTACCGGATCAACATTAACAGTCAAGAAAGGCACATCAGCTGAAGTGACATTGAATAGTGATGATGTGCAAGTATCGAATTTTATTGTCCACAACCTCTCAAGTAGCTCAGGTGTCGGCAATGTACAGGTGACATTTACTCTAACTAGAACCAACAACAGTGGGCGAAATGAGTACGATTATCAAAAAACTTTTACCGGTACTGCGAGTCAAGCATGGTGAAAAATACTGAACAATCGGGATACGTAGCACTAATGGCGGTACTTATTATGGGAGCGGCAACGCTTGCAATTGGATTATCGTTGCTTGCAAGTGGCACAGACAATCAGCGTATGGTACTTGTCGAACAACAGTCAACGCGTGCAAGGGCATTGGTAAATGCGTGTACGGAAGAGGCGTTGCAACAAATTCACGATAATATGACATACGCAGGTACGACCAACCTTACAATCGAAACCGAATCATGCCAGTATACCGTTACCTCTACAGGCACTTCTACGCGCACTATTGATGCTAATGCAACCATCGGAAATACCACTAGAAGGCTGAAAGTATATGTTACAATATCTACAACTAGCATAAGCATCATTTCTTGGCAAGAAGTGAGTGGTGCATAGTAATAAACTAAATAGAAAGATAGGCCAATGCTTAAATTCAACAAACACACTAACCAAAAAGGATTTACACTTTTGGAAGTCCTACTTGTTGTAGCGATTATCTCTATTCTAGCCGGAATAGTCATTATTGCGATAAACCCAGGTAAGCAACTCGGAGATAGCCGAAACACACAGCGTCAAGCAGACGTTTCAACAATCCTCAACGCAGTATACCAATACTCAGTCGACAACAACGGCGTACTTCCTCCTAGTATCACCGTAACATCCACTGAAGTCTGTTTAACAGGTGCGGCATCATGCACAGGACTCGTTGACCTCTCAGCACTTACGACAGCTGAAAAGTACCTTACGGCACTACCAAAGGACCCGCAATGTCCAACCAACTGTGCAGCAACCGGTGTTGGATACAGAATGCTCAAATCCGCTAATGGACGCATTACCGTCTCAGCCCCAGGAGCAGAACAAGGTAAGACTATTTCTGTAACAAGGTAGTTGACTCATGACCGCAACAAAAAAGAAACTGACTACAAACAAAAAGAGCAGCAAGAAGAGTGTGAAAATTGCTCCGGCGCGCAACATTAATGCCTACGGGATAGGCATGTTCACACTATTGTCATTCACATTTTTGATTATTATCGTCGCCAAGTATCTATAAAATATACCTACCAAATAAGAGATTGCTTTATGCGATCTCTTATTTTTTATAGCTGCGGTAGCGGATGCGTTCTAGAAAAACAAAAAAACTATTTTGCTAACTTGTGCATTTTAATCAAATCATTCAGCCTATAGCCAACCAGTGCTCCAAAAACAACATAAGATACTGCGCCACCTACGGAAAGGCTGCTCAAATTACTCACGCCGACATTAGCCAAAACAAAGGTTACTATCACGGCTATAACCGTGCTGACTATTCCAGCCACAAGTAGAGTTAACAAAATATTCGCAATTAACATAATGTGTTTGTCCATATCGTTAATATATCACATGTCATCGATTTAATAATTGCTTTTCAAGTATGAGATATAGACGACGACAAACATGATAAATGTTTCTGATTAGACTCGATCAAGATTTGACGATTATAGCATAAAGTTATAAAGAATGTCAGAGCTTAAATTATCTTGGGGTCTTAGGGCGAAAGGTGACCCGCCAAAAGGCGAGTCGACTTTCATGGGTGGGCAGATAGGCGTATCTTTTAGTGTTATCGAAAAAGATGGCGGCTCAACCGTCAACATCCTTGGCTTCGATCGACAGAAATTCTCGACAACCCTCGGAGTATAGGCCCGCTCGCGTTGCGCGTAACGCCAGCTTTTGATAATCAGCAGCCCGACGACTGCAAATCGTTGAATTTGGTATAATAATCTATATGATTGAATTCGCAGACTACGAAGATCTTTTGAACAATCTAGACAAACACAAGACCAGTGTCGGGTGTCTTTACATCAAGAAGCTGACAGATGTGGACATGGCGGTTCTAGAAAAGCTGGTTAAGCAATCTTATTTAGACATCAAAAAGCGGTACAGCTAAATATTCAAATTTATTTTGTCAAGTTTATTGTGTCAGGATTAAATGTAGCTGCGCCCTCTCGAATAACTTCAATCTTGTCGTCAATCACCCTTACAACCGTAGATGGATTACGGAAAATATAGCCTCCATCCTGGTACCAAGAGACATCGTCGCCAAAATATGCTTGCGCCTCTAGTACTGTCGTTGCGGGTGGCTTGCCGGGCTGATTAGCGCTACTTGTCAGAAGCGGCCCTGTC
>Ga0326734_1000412_pt1 | contig 11834 bp, 15 predicted proteins | sample 15_GP2_1315_FD_207944 | JGI IMG/M metagenome (GOLD analysis project Ga0326734, IMG submission 207944) | Glacier ice microbial communities from Ngari, Tibet, China - 15_GP2_131.5 | ecosystem: Environmental > Aquatic > Freshwater > Ice > Glacier | place: China: Ngari, Tibet | collected 2018-07-18 | reverse complement strand
TTGTTCATGATCTGGAAAAATCAAATGATATTAGTCTATCTTCGATACAAAAAGAGGACGAGCCTTTATGTACAGTTCAATTCAATAAGGACGGTTATTCTCAACATTGTAACAAATTTAAGGAAGATCAAACTTGGTTAAAAGAACGCAACACTGCAAGGTATGTTGACGTACAAAATGCTAATGAGGGTAAAACGGGTCAAATGATTGATTCAAAAAATATGCTTCATTGTGTTAGGTTGCTACGTATGTGTAGAGAAATTGTCGAGGGTAAAGGAATCATCGTTAAGAGACCCGACTTTCAGTATCTATTAGACATCCGTCATGGAAAATATGATCTTGAACACTTACAGAAGGAATGTGAAATCACTTTAAAAGAAATTGATAGTCTTTGGGTAGATTCAAATCTACCGGAAGATGTTGATCGTAAATTTGTTCAAACCCTTTTATGTGACTTACGTAAACAATTCTATGGAATCTAGTGGTAAAGTTTTAATATATATACCTTCGGGTGAATTTGCGGTTATTTTAGATGATGGAATAGGTACTTGTAGTTTACCCGATAGAGTATACCCGATGACGTGTACAATGGAAGGATTGGAAGATTATTGGACTGATCATTCTATTGATTATATAGATACAACACTACTTAAACTGGTTACAATAGAGTTCAAAATTGTTATATAAATATAAAAATTTTTTAGATGTCAAAATTTGATTACGGAAGTTCAAATGCTTTTGGAAATTCACAAGAAATAGCAACTGGTAATAAAGGCTCTTATTTTTGGGGTAAAAATATCTTAAAATTTGATGGTTCTTTAAGTGATAAGCAAGTCTTATTAAAGAGTATTTCTAACTTTATTCGGATTCTAACAGGAAAGAATATACCTGTTAAATACTGTACAAATGGTGAGGATTCTAGTTATACTGATGGTTTAGAAGTTACTGTATCTTCTTTTATTCTCCCAAAAAATATTGATAGTACGATAGGTTTAGGTTTACATGAGGGTTCACATGTTGCAATCACAGATTTCAAAGTAATAAGGGATTTAATGAAGAAGCATAATATTGATAAAAAATATCATGAATATACTAAATACATTAAAGGATTACATAATTGGGTAGAAGATAGACGAATTGATTATTGGGCTTATCATAAAGCCCCCGGCTTTAAACAATATTATGTTGCTTTATATGAGAGATATTTTATGGCTGACGAAGTAGGCGAAGTGTTAGTCATTAAAAAAGATAATTTAAGCCTTGAAAACGCTATAAATTATGAATTTTTTATAATTAATTCCATGCATCCTGATGTTACAATGACAGAGCTTAAAGGTTTATCAGAGATCAAAGATTTAATTGATATAAATAACAATCCTCAAATATGGAAGAACACACAGGATACACTTGATGTTACTTTGAAAATTTTCGATGTTATAATGAAATATGTTTCACCAGAGGAAATGGAAAAAGTTAATAATGATAACTTACCATTAACTTTAAATGAGTTAAAAGACATCTTAGGTGAAATTTTAAGTGATATTATCAATACTCAAAGAAGCTTTTTGGAGGGTGATGTACCTAAAAAAAAATTAAGTAACGCTGATGCGATGAAAATTGAAGCTTTAATAAAGTCAGATACAAAAATCGAAGAACTTAATGATACTGAAGGTAAATATGAAGTTTTGACCGTTAATAAAGTTGATGAAGCTACTATTTTATCCGAATTATATCCAATATTCAAACCTTTATTAAAGGATTTACAGGTTACCCTTATTAACCAAGGGATTTCATTAGGGAAAAAATTAGGGGGTCAACTAAAAATCAGAAACGAAGAAAATACATTAATAACGCTAAATCAAAGAAGTGGGAAAATAGCTAAACGAAAGATTGCTTCCGCAGGATTTGATAATCCGAACATTTTCTTTAATAATAAAGAAGAAAAATATACTGATTTAGCTGTACATATAAGTGTGGATATGAGCAGTTCGATGAGTGGTGTTAAATGGAATCAAACATTAGTATCCTTAGTTGCGATAGCACAGGCTACATCTATGGTCAGTGGTATAAGAACTCAAATTAGTTTACGTTTTGGTGGCAACGTTACAAAAGATTCAGGTTATGGTGAAGCTATCATAATTAATTTTTATGATTCTGATCATGACAAAATTAATAAACTTAAGTTATTTAAATTTGTCCATCCTTCTGGCTCTACACCGGAAGGGCTATGTTTTGCAGCACTTGAAAAGAAAATAATGAAAAATTTGATTAATAAACATTTATTATTTATTAACTTTTCAGATGGTGCACCAACTTTTAGTGGTTTAAAAATAAAAAGAATAATAAAAATAACTAAAACTTTTATTGATAACATCCGTAAGAAAGGTGGTAGCGTTCTCTCATACTTCATCTCATATGATAATGAGTCAGGCTCTTCTAATGAACGCTATCAGTTTACAGAAATGTATGGTAAGGATGCGGAATTCGTAAATATAAACTCAATGGTTCAATTAACAAAAACAATTAATAAAAAATTTTTAGAATTAGGTAAACAATAAATATGGAAATGACGTTAGAGGATGAAGCTGTACTACCACAAATCAATATGGATTTTGTTCATAATTCTTACAAGTACAAACCAAAAGAATTATACATTTCAGAATTGAAATGGAAAATGTTGATGTGGAGTGCAATAAGTGGTGAAAATATTATGATGACTGGGCATTCCGGTTCAGGTAAAACATTAGCTGCTAGAATTGTAGCTATGGTATTAAAAAGACCTTTTTTTAAATTCAATTTAGGTGCGATGCAAGACCCAAGAGCATCATTGATTGGTAATACACTCTTCAATAAAGATAAAGGTACTTATTTTAGTAAATCTAAATTCATTGAAGCAATCACCACACCAAATGCTATCATTTTACTAGATGAAGCATCCAGAGCACATCCAGATGCGCAAAATATTCTCTTGACTATTTTAGATGAAGATCAACGATATGTTAGATTGGATGAACAGGATGAACAAGAAATAATTTATGTTGCTGAAGGTGTCACTTTTATAGCAACTGCAAACATAGGAAATGCGTATACAGGCACTAGGGATATGGATAGGGCTTCTGTTGATCGCTACACTATTATTGAGATGGAACTACTCAATGAAGCGCAAGAAATTGAATTAATCAAATACAAGTATCCAAATGCTAATGTATTCTCATTGGAATTGTTAGCTAAAGTATCAGCCAAAGTTAAAGAAGATTTTTTAACTGAAGACAGTAATATAACTAATTTAATGTCTACTCGCAGGGTCTGTAAAGCTGCAAAGCTTATCAATGACGGTTTTACTCTTGGAGAAGCACTAGAAGTGAAATTGTTACCATTATTTAATAACGAAGGTGGTGCAGATTCAGAAAGGAATTACATTTTAACCTTGATAGCCTCAATTGTCCCACAAGATGAAGAAAGTCGTAAGAATTTATTCAATAAGAAAGTAAGTGCAAATAATCCATTTAAAAAGAAAGAAAAAAAGTAAATTTATTTTTAAATATAAAAAATTTTAACAATTAAGTTTATTAAAAACACTAATAATATAAAAGATGTATAATAAAACTACTAAGGCACTATCAGTAAATAACGCAAAAACGGGCACATCTTATGCTAAAGGTGTAATTACACCTAGACATGAAAAATCTATAATTCTTTATTTCAATGAAATCGGGAAAATGGAGTTTAATCCAGTACTTACTAAAAGTGAAGAAAAAAACTTATATAAAATGATGAAAGAAGGGGATGTGAAAGCTAAGGAACGATTAATAAATACAAATCTTCGTTTTGTGGTTTCAGTTGCCAAGATGTATGTAAATCAAGGGTTACCGTTTGAGGATTTAGTGAGTGAAGGTAATCATGGTTTAATTAAAGCACTTGATCGTTTCGATCCTGAATTGAATATTAAATTTTATTCTTATGCAGTATGGTGGATTAGACAATCAATTCTACAAGCTTTAACTGAAATAGGTAAAATGATTAGGTTACCAAATAATAAAAAAGATTCATTAACAAAGGTTAATATAATTGTTCAAAGATTAGAACAAGAATTGGAACGCAAACCTAGTATTAATGAAATTGTTGACCAAACCGATAACTTAACAAGTAAAAACGTTAATGATATTTTACGAAGTAATTTAACACAAACTTCATTTGATGCACCACTTAGTAATCGTTTTGGTGGAGAAGATGGAAGCTTATATGATATTCTTCCGGCTGAAGCTTTATCGTATAATACTAGATCATTAGAACTTACCACTGAAATTCAAGAAGTACTAGGTAAATTGAGTGATATAGAGGGTGATATTGTTAAAAAATTCTTTGGTATATTGGGTAATAAGAAAAATACCCTAGAAGAAATAGGTTTAGAGTATGGAAAAACTAGAGAGCGTATTCGTCAAATCAAAGAAAACGCATTAAGAAAATTACGTAACAATCCAAAAATTAAAGACCTTTTCGAACATTCAATAGATGAATAGTTGTAAATCTACAGATTTTCGAGTTCTTTATGATAATAAAGAAATAAATACCTTACTAATAAATTGATTGAAAAAGAAATTATGGGAGAACTGATTTAATGATAAAAATGGATTTAATATTAGTAATTTATATCAATGTGGGTAAAATGGATATGAATCAAGCGGAAAGATACATTGACACCTGTAAAAAGAATATTCAGGATAGAACAGACGACTTCACAATATTTTACGTACCTACAAGAAGTGGTGAAACCAAAGTAGAATGCATCAATCCAATATTGATGGATAAAAAAGAGTATGATAACAAGGTTTTAAGGGTTCTAAGTGAATATCAAATGAAGGTTGATGAGTTTATCACTACTAAAGAAAAGAAGGCTCCACCGAAGCCCTCTGAATACAAACCTTTAATTGCTACGATTAAAAAAAATAAATAGTTTAGAACCATTACCATATAGGTAGTGGTTTTTTCTTTTTAAAAAAAATATAAAAAATTTTAACATTTGACTTGCAATTTTTTTTTTCTGACCTATATTTGCCGTATCAGAAAAATTTAAATGAAGAAAGAATATAATAAAATTATACTAGGTGAGTTATTAAAAGCTAATCCTAGTTTGAGTAATAGTGATATTGCCAAACTTTACAATGAGAAACTTAATACTACTCATGAAAATTCTAATTTACGAAAAGCTATCAGAAAAATTCGTAATGGTTTAAAAATAGAGAATCCATTTAGTAAAAATACTAATCCGAAGTTTACTTCCGATACGGCACTTTTCACTGATTTATCAAAAACTGGTGAGAAATATCACAAAAAAGAAAATTCAACTGAAGTATATGAAGATTTCACGGTTTGTGATGGGATAGTAACCACTTTAGATGATGCTCTAGCTTTCTCTAAAGTAGATTTAACAGTATGGGAAGTGAAAGAACACACGTTCAACACGTGGACAACTTCCGGTAAATTTCCTAACCCTAAAATTGAAGGTGGATGGGAATTTCGTCAAATCAATAACGTTCAAGTTAAGATTTGGTTTAAGAAAAAAGATATTGAAAAAGCTAACGCTTGGAAGTCTTTTGTAACAGAGATTGATAAATATACTCCTGACTACCTTAAATTAGCTAAAACATTTGAACATGTTCTATCATCTGAGAGAACTAGAATGTTGGAATTGTCACTTCCTGATCTGCACATTGGTAAATTAGCTTGGGAAGAAGAATCTGGTGAAAATTATAAGACTAAAGAAGCAATGAAACGCTACAACATGTCTGTAGAAAAATTATTAGCTGAAGTTAATTTAACTAAAATTGATAAGATATTACTACCAATAGGTAATGATATGTTGAATATTGATAATAAAAACAGTACAACAACAGCTGGCACACCACAGGACTCTGATTCTAGATGGCAAAAAATGTTCCTTAAGGCAAAAGAACTGTTAATTTACAATATTGATAGGTTATCAACAATTGCACCAGTAGAAGTATTGGTTGTTCCCGGAAACCACGATAATCAAACCATGTTTTATTTAGGAGATACTTTACAGTCATGGTACCGTGAAAATCCTGTCGTTTCGGTAAGAAATGAACCAACTCCAAGAAAGTATGTTCAATATGGTGTGAACCTTATCGGATTTACCCACGGTAATGAAGAGAAACATAGCGATTTAGGCTCTATAATGGCTACACAAGAACCACAATTATGGGCTAATACCAAATATAGAGAATTCCACTTAGGTCACTTCCACAAGTCTAAATCAATGACTTTCGTAGATGTAGATGAATTCCAAGGATGTAAAGTAAGAGTATTACCATCGTTATCCGGTACTGATGCTTGGCACAATGGAAAAGGTTACATGTCAATCAAAGCTGCTATGGCTTTTGTGTATGACAAAAAAGAAGGTCTAGTTGGTGTTTACCAAACCAACATATTAAAATAATTAATAAACATAGGTGGTGTAAAAGCCACCTTTTAATTTAAAAAAAATGGATTTAAGAAATTTGAATTTCAATGTAGTAAGACCCGTTTACGATGATTTGATTGAAATATTTGTCGAGGGTGATGAAAATGATATGAATTATGTAAACGTAACAAGGTTTTTATCATTAGAAGATTTTGAAGTTGTAAGAGATTCACTAGTTGAGGTTATCAAAAGTGGTGAACTAGATAATTTCCCAGAAGGTGGTTTACATACCCTCACTGAATTTGATTTAATACCAATGGGTCAACATGATATGGTATATAAAATTACCGAAGTAGCTATTTGGTTTAGATCACGTGAAGACGGAATTCGTTACGAAGTAATATTATAAGCGATGATAAGAATTAAAGAAAAAAAGAAAAGTAAAAAGAAGCCATATTATTTATTAGAATATGATTATATGATTGGTGATGCTAATGGTGATACAAGTGAAAAAGTAAATTTATCACTTGATAACCCTTATATAGAAAAGTTTGTTACTCTTATAAATAAGTTAAAACCGTTAAAAGGGACATGGGGGATTGTATTTGAAGGTTCAATATTTGATTTTCATAATGCTGGACAATTAACTGAAGAAGAATATGAATTTCTTGATGTTTTAATGTTTGAGGATTCAGAACTAATCGATAAACTTAAATTGGATGATAAGTATGCTTATGAGTTCCTTGAAGGTGTTAGAGGTGAAACTGAGTATTCGTTTTTAGTATTTAAAGGGGCAACCCTATATTACTTTGATGAATTTGGTGAAAAACACGATACAAAATTTGTAAATTAAAATTAAATATGAAAAAACCAACATTATACGTTGATCTCGATGGTGTAATAGCCGACTTCAACAAAGCTATATTCAAATTAGCACCAGATTTAGATTTATCAGAGCACAGCCCTGATTATGAATCAAGATCAAAATTAGTTGATAAACTTTGTCAAGACAATTCAAATCTATTTCGTCATTTGGAACCAATGGTAGATGGAATCGAGGCTGTAAAATTATTATTCCCTCATTATGAGGTGTACTTTTTATCAACACCAATGTGGGCGGTGCCGGATAGCTTCGGTGATAAACGTATTTGGTTAGAAACACATTTTGGAGATTTAGCACACAAACGTTTAATCTTAACCCACAGAAAGGATTTGAATGTTGGAGAATATCTTATTGATGATCGGTTCCGTAATGGTGCTGGCGAATTTACTGGTGAACACATTCATTTTGGTGGTGAGAAGTTTCCTGATTGGAGAAGTGTATTAGAGTATTTAATGCCGAAGGAATAATGCTTATTGTAGATTTAAATAGAAAAGGGAGAAGTGAGCAATATGATTTAATATGCGAATTTAACCAAGAGTTAGTTGATAAGGTTAAAATTTTACCATCAGACCAACGTTCTTATAATAAACCGTCATCTAAATGGACTTTAAACGCTAAAGGTTTATGGAATCTGATTATCCTTTATAAAGGTAGAACTGACATTAATTTCAAATTCCAAGACGATAAACAGAAAGAACAATTTAAGAATATTGTCAATAAACACAAAGTTGCTGCCGAAAAAAAAAGAGTTGCTGAAAAAGAAATGATCAATTTCGACACATTTATACTTGATGTTAAGAAAAACCTTGAAGAATTAACCAAAGATATTAATGTTTCTACTTATTTGAAAGAAGGTGTTACCCCTTATCCGTTTCAATTGCAAGGTGCATATTTCGCATCTAAGTTAAATAATGGCATTATGGCTATGGATTTGGGGACAGGAAAAACTATTACAAGTTTACTAGCCACGGTTATGAACCCGGAGTGTAAGAAGGTGCTTTGTATTGTTCCAGCTTCACTTAAATTAAATTGGCAGGACGAAGTTCATAAATTCACTAATGAACAAGCATACGTTATTAAAATGGTTAAGGGGAAATTGGTGCCATATAAACGAAATGAGGGTATTGACATCAAAACGGCTAAATATATAATTTTAAACTATGATTATTTCAATGCAGCAAGATTTGATTTCAATGTAAAAATCCGTGATATCGGTTTAACTGAATGTGATACTATTATATTTGATGAAGCCCATAAATTAGGATATAAAACAAGTAATACCAGTAAAAATATTAAGACAGCGTTTAAAGATATTATTAAGCGTAGATTGTTATTGACTGGGACACCAGTTAAGAATAAACTAGCTCAATTATTTCCTATACTTAAAATGGTTAAACCATTAGAGTTTAAGAACGAAGCTGATTTTTACATTGAATATTGTGGAATGTTTTATGGTGAATTTGGATGGCAACCAACAGGTAAACCACCTAAACTAGAAGAGCTTAACACTAGGTTAGATACAATTATGTATCGTGTGAGAAAGGAAGACGTTTTGAAAGATTTACCAGATATGATAAGGATTAAGATAAACATTGAAATGTCTGATGCTGAACGTAAAACTTACAATGGTATCAAGAATGGTTTATTGAAATATGTAGCTGAGGACGATGATGTAATCGAAACTACTGAAGATGATGCTACGGAAGCCATTGTTATAATAGGTAGATTAAGGCAGTACACAGCATCTTTAAAAGTGAAGCAAGTTTACGACTTAATAAAAGAACTAAATAACGATGGTGAAAAAGTAGTAGTTTTTGATAACTATAAAAAACCTTTAAAACAATTAAAAGAAAAGTTAGGAATTAAATCTGAACTGTATACAGGTGAGCAAAATATTGATCAGAGACAAGCTTTAGTTAATAAATTTCAAGATATTAATTCAGATTTACAGAACTTATTAATATCTCTTGCTGCCGGAAATGCTGGTATCACCTTAACAGCAGCCAAAAATCTAATATTAATTACACAATCTTACGTACCAAGCGAAAATGAACAGGCATTTGCCAGAATTCACCGGATTGGGCAAAAAGAGAGTGTTAACATGTTTATTTGTGTGGTAGATGATAGTATTGATTCAATCATTTATTCATTGATAGGGAAAAAACAACAGATGATATCTAAGGTGATAGATAACATTGATTACGAAGATACTGCCGAAGATTCAGTCTTGGCTGATTTATTAAGAGAATTTACAATTAAAAAATAAAATAAAATGGATTCAACTAACAATAATAATGTACAGTTAGCAAATACTTTATCGAGTCTTAGAAATTATACAGCTCAAGGAGCTTCAGATAACTCATTAAATAATGGTACAGTTACTGATATAAGTCATCACGGTTATACTGATAATGATGTAGTACTAGAAGCCCCTGAGGATGCTGGAATCGACCCGAATGAAATAGAATTAAGAGATGACCACGTAAGTCCTAATATTATCAGAGATATTAGTATTAAACAATTAAATTTTGGGTATAACGTAACAATTGGTTGTCATACTTTCGCTATCGAAACTTATAAAACTGTAACTAATTTACTAGCCCAATACATGGCTAATCCAAGTGCGGTTGAAAAAACATGGTATACTAATACCTTTGTTCTTAAACGTAACCCAACGGTTTAAAAATTATATTATTAATGGAAAAAAAAATAGATTTAAAAAAACTTCAGTTAATGAGTCATAATGAATTGATTATGATCATAGCAGGAATAGAAGGGATGACTTATATGGATGTTGAAGATACGGTGAAAACATCCGTGACAATACCAAAAGATAAAATAAGTTATCAATTATATGTTGAAGGATTTATCCAAGGAGGTGAAAACTTTTTATTAAGTATGCGTGAATCAATTCATGATATCATTAGGGAAGGTTTCACTAAGTAATGGAAAAGTTCAGAATTGTGGTAGCTGGGGGTAGAAATTTTCATCAGTATAAGTTATTGATCTGTAAATTAGATAAGTTGCTAAAAGACAAGAAATTAACTCATGAGATTTATATAATTTCTGGGAAAGCCCCCGGTGCCGATAGTCTTGGTGAGAACTATGCGAAGTTGAGAGGATATAAGGTAAAAGAGTATCCGGCTGAGTGGGATAACCTAAATGGTGTGGATGCAAAATTTATCCGAACAAATAACAACGGTCAAGCGTATAATGTTCTCGCTGGACATATCAGAAATGAAAAAATGGCTATGAATGCAGATGCTGCCGTAATTTTTTGGGACGGAAAAAGTACAGGTAGTAAAAACATGATAGAACAAGCGAAGAAATACAAGTTAATTGTAAGAGTAGTAAAATATTAGAATTCGTAACCAATTTAAATCAATTATATATATGTTATCAGCAATCAGTTATTTAATCGGAGTAGTTTTAGCTTATTTTTTGTTTCGGAAGCTTATTCGTGAAGAATTAGGTGTTAAAAGTAAGTTTAGCGTGTTTGCATGTTTAATGATTTCGCTATGGTCATGGGCAGCAGTAGTTGTTGCAGTTCTGACTAAATTTTTCAGTTATCACATAAAAAAAAGTTTATAAAAAATATTTAAACATAAAAAGTTTTTATATATTTGTATCATGAAGAAACTACTATTAATATTGTTAACCATAACGTTGTTTATGGTATCATGTGGAAGCACTAAAAGTATCAAGTATGACAGTGTAAAGAAATACGAATTTACTATTCTGAAAGTCGAGCATAAGAAGAATAGTTTCTCGGTTGACTTAAAACAAAAACATGGGAAAGTTCACCGTGACGTATTTGTCTCTAAAAAATGTGAAACATGGCAGTTGTACCGTAAAGGTGATGTGGTAAAATTGAAACTAGGTACATACATTATCAATGGTGAGAAATTTTACGATTTTATGGATATTAAAGAAACCCTTTGTAAATAATGGAAAAAATAGGTGTAGTTGTCGGAAGATTTCAGATTGATAAAATACACGATGGTCACCATTCTCTTTTGAGAGTTGTAGAACAACGTAGTGATACATTAATAATTCTATTAGGATGTTCATCAGCTAAGGGTACCAAATCAAATCCGTTGGATTTTGAGACACGTAAATTCATGCTTCAAGAGTTATTCCCGAATAGTATTATATTACCAGTTTACGACAGGAAATCAGATACTGTTTGGAGTGAACAAGTTGACACTGAAGTCGGTAAAGTAATTGATGATAATACTAGTGATGTAACCATTTATGGTTCAAGAGATAGTTGTCTAGGTTATTATTCTGGTAAGTATAAGACTGAACTCTTACTTCAAGATGTTGAAATACAAGGATTTTCTGCTACTGATAGAAGAAAACAACTCGGTATAACTCCTTTAAATTCAGAAGATTTCCGTACCGGAGCCATTTATACTGCCATGAACCAATATCCAAAAGTTCACCCCACCGTTGACATTGCAATCTTTAATGATAACTACTCAAAGATTCTATTAGGAAGAAAACACTTAGAAACTCAATTTCGTTTTA
>Ga0326734_1000409_pt1 | contig 11860 bp, 19 predicted proteins | sample 15_GP2_1315_FD_207944 | JGI IMG/M metagenome (GOLD analysis project Ga0326734, IMG submission 207944) | Glacier ice microbial communities from Ngari, Tibet, China - 15_GP2_131.5 | ecosystem: Environmental > Aquatic > Freshwater > Ice > Glacier | place: China: Ngari, Tibet | collected 2018-07-18 | reverse complement strand
AGATGTCTTGCTTCATCCTAGTCGAAGCTGCGCCGGCTACATACAAAAATTATCTCTCTAATTTTCAGGGGGAGGGTTGATAAAGCTGTTAAACGTTAGAAAGCTGTTAAACTCTGAGAGGGTGGGAGGATATAACTTCTATAGAACATTTACACCACTACAACTTTACACCTTGACTGTGTTTTATATTTGCATTATAGTGTAGAATATTTTACATAAACACAAATTTTACATCTAATGAAAAGTTTAACCCTACTCTTGTTTGCTGCTGTCGCACTTACATCTTGCGAACGTCGTGTTGTTGTAGATCAATACGGCAATCAGGTGCCTCAGCAAGTTATTGTACAGCAGCCTGTGTACCAAGATGGCTACAATCAGCCAACTGTGATTCATCACGACAACGGTGCTTCAAACTTCGTAGCTGGTGCAATCATTGGAAGTGCATTAAGCAATGGTGGCAATCGTCGTACCACTGTAATCAATCGTACTACCGTGGTACGCCCTCGTGGTAATTCAATTTCGAACTACCAATCAAATACTCGGACTCGTACAGTCAACACACCAAGTCGCTCGGTGTTCAGTGGTTCTTCAAGCCGGCCTAGCAGCTCGATGCGGACCAGCACCCGCAGCACCAGCTCGAGCAGCACATCACGTACCACTAGCCGTCGTCGGTAGTGGTAAACTTTCTAGATGAACTGGTAGATCCTTGCTCTACTGAGGGTAAGTCAGTTCACTGGAAGCTCTCTTCAACTTTCCATTACTGTTCTCAACTGTACGCAGCTGTTAACAAGGACTATGATGGACTTCTTTACTCGCACCATATCAGAATGGTTGCCGCTACTGCTATCAGGCACATGGGCAATATTCCAATGGATATCAAGATTACCATTCTCCAAGCTTGCTTTGGACATGATCTAATCGAAGATGCCAGAGTTTCATATGGTGATTTGAAAAAGAAGTACGGAGAGCTTGTAGCCGACATTGTATTTGCAGTGACTGATTACACTGGCAAGACCAGAGTTGACCGTGCCTGCTACGACAAAACACGCAAACAGAAGTATGCTACCTTTGTCAAGATGTGTGACCGTTATTCTAATGGTTCGTATAGTAAACTGACAGGAAGCCGAATGTACAAAGTGTACATGGAAGAGTACCCAAAGTTCAGAGCTTCTCTTTTTGTACCCCACCATGAAGGTGGTGAGTTAGAAGAAAGTCTTTGGAAAGAGTTAGACCAACTCTTCGAATTTGGAGCTGTATCAATAGACCTTTATTCTGACGTATGACACATGTCTTTGTAGCATCGATGTTCCTGCTGTGGTTGATTATATGGATGGGTTGTATGGGAAGCGCATTTGTACTTTTCGTGTCTTTTCTTGAAGGACTGAAAGATGAATGGGAAGACGCTACTTCATGCGGATTATATCTTTTCTCATCTATCCTCATGTTGGCAGTGACTGGACTTGTAATCACCATGCCTTTCATCTAAGCCATGGCTGACTACATCGAAATTACCGTAAAATTTGTTGCCATCTTCTTCTGGGTAGCTCTTATCCTGTTGCAGTTTGGCGGGGCTTTCCATTGCTTTTATATGGTAGTACAAGAGTTCATAAGACCTGGTGCATTGCTAGTAACAATCCTGATCAATGTCTTTGGATTCATGGCATGTCTCATACTTGGGTTTGTGCTGATGCTAATGCCTCTGTTTGATATTATAAGAGGAACTTAACACATACGGTGTATGTTCTTATTTTGTACCTTCCAATAAGGAGTATAAAAACAATTTAATACAAAGATGTGCAACGATGAACCATTAATGCGCATTATGTGTTATAATAATGTACAATTCACATTTTCACTTTATGGCACATAAATTAGAAGCCCACTTCACGAATGAAGCACAAGCCGCATTGTTTGTAAGATGGTTGTCAAACCAAGGTGAGCAGCAGTTCGCTGACTTTCAAGAGGCGGAAGGCGTAGCAGAACCTGCAATGCCCACCTACGATTACAACCATGCCACTTACATAGACTTTCAGACAGTTAAATTACGTCGCCCTAACAACGACAGTCAATTTGATGACTTGGAAGGTGATGAATTAATTGCGGCCATGTCTGGAGATCACATGGAAGAATAATAAAATCAACTTTTCTAGAAAAGGCCGTCATGTATATGGTGGCCTTTTTTGTGCTCAAAATTTAGTAAACCACAATAAACAACTATGTCCCCATACAAAACGTTCAAAGAGTTGGAAGATGCTTTCAACATGAACAAATTACAGGCAGCAGCAAAGGAATTCTATTTAGATGAAACAAAGAAGCTAAGTGAACGGATCAAGGTTTTTGATAAGTACGGAAAGGTTGAAAGTTATATTCATGAACCAGAAGATGTTGCGTTAAAGGCTGTATTCAAAGATTACGGATGCGATGGCAACACAAACAGGTATGAAACCATTGATTGCTCGGATGTTATTGACCATTATCTAGAAAGGTTGAAAGACCTCAAGGATAAAAATAAAAATAAAAAACCAAGTGAACTAGCACTTAAACGTTTACGTGCATACTACTTTAACAAGCTTTTCCAAGAAGGAGTAGCTAAGTTTGAATTTGACTGGTAAAACATGACACACGAAGAAAGGGCGCATGAACTCATCGATAAGATGATTAAAGACAATATGATGGGTATCACATTCAGTTTTCGAACTGGACAATTAGACATCATATCAAAAATCCTGCAGGCATATCTGAAATATCAAGAGGATGGACTGCAAGACACCATCGTCATTGAAGCGCCGACTGGAACTGGCAAGTCCATCATTGCAATGGCCACATCTTCGTGTCTTGAATTGATGGACCGAGAAGGCTACATCATCACAAGTGACCTGTCTCTACAAGACCAGTACCTCAGTGATTTCAATAAGAGAGAACTTGCGTACGGTTGCGTGAAGGGCGTCGACAACTATACATGTTCTGTGAACAATGAAAAGTTTTCTCTTGGAGAATGTCAGATGCGTATGATGCCAAGCAATGCCAGGAAGTCACTCCCGTGCTACCAGACATGTGGATATTACAGTGCTAGGAACAAAGCCATTGAAAGTAATGTCGCGCTACTGGGCTACTCTTACTGGCTAATTCAGATGAACTACGTCAACCGTAAAATTCAGGAAGCCATTGAAGCAGGTGATGATGTTGATGAAGAAAACAGCTTCAAGAAGCGTGACTTCTGTTTCTTTGATGAATGCCACAAGGTGGATGACATCGTACAGAGCCACTTTGCAGCAAAGATTGATCCTACCTTTTTCGAGAAGGTAAGGAGCTTTAATCAGTTTCTCAACAGCAACGGGTTAGGTAATAAAGCTCTGACGGTTGGTCTTGCTCGTTGTGAAGTTGCCATGCTAGAGCTAGAAATGTCAGAAGATTCAAATGAGTGGTTGGAAGCATTGAAAATCATCCGCAATGTTTTGGCTAGCTTTAACAAGGCAGCAACAGACATGAAGGTTCGTGCAAAGGTAAAGTTTCCGATTAGCACTGCCATCCCTTCTGCATGGAAGAACAACAGCCGTATTGCTGACCGTATCAAAGATACGCATTGCAAGATTGAAGACCTAGTTGAATTCTTTGTGGAGCTTGGAGTTCCTACTTCAGACTTGATTCGTATCAAAGATCGTAATGATGTGGAATTTCACTGTGCCGACGAGTCATTCCTTCTCAAAAAGCACTTCCACGCTCAGGCAGAATTCAAAGTTCTCATGTCTGCCACGGTTGGTGACATTGTGAAGTTCAGCAAGGTGATGGGCATAGATCCACACAAGATGCTGCACTATCGGATGGATCCACCCTTTGACTATTCCAAGTCCCCTGTCGTATTGGTTAGGGATTGTCCTATGGACTTCAAGAATCGTGACAAGAATTTTCCAAAGGCTGTAAAGTTCATCGACAAAATCTTGCTCCGACACGAGGGTCAAAAAGGAGTGATCCACACAGGATCTCATCAGTTCACCGAGAAGCTGTACAACATGTCAGACTATCAGGACCGTCTTCTTCCGTACAAGACAAGCGTGGAGAAGAACAATGCTCTGGCTCTGATGGATGCAAGCACTGACAAGGTTGTGATCGGACCTAGCTTGCTCGAAGGCCTTGACTTGAAGGATGACGAATGCCGCTTCATGATATTTCTCAAAGTACCTTACCAGAATCTAGGTTCCCCACTGGTTCAACACAAGTTGAAGAAAGATAAATCATTCTACTCCTGGAAGGCTGCATTGGCCATCTTGCAAGGCGGTGGTCGTGGTATCCGTAATCCTGAAGACTGGGCATGGACATATATTATTGATTCGACCTTTATGAATCTGTTGCGTGATAAGGACCTTTTACCAGAATCTTTTAAAAGTCGTTTTGTCTACGCCAAGAGCTGATAGATATGTGTGTCAAAGTTAATACTAAGAGAAACTGATTTCTCCGCAATCACTCCAGCTAAGTTCCCACTTCGTAATTATTACATTGTTGGTATCGATATCGATGGTGGATTTAAAAAGATGGACTACCTTGGTAAGATCACTTCAATCGGTGGTGGAAGTCGTCCATTTAATGGTGACCGTGTTGTAACAAGACCAGGTTTGCCTGCTGTCGTGATCGGGCCAGTTGCTGACGTACACGAATTCACAGAGAAGATGTTCTTCCCTGACCAGGGACCATTGATGTATATGTCTTGCGATCACGTTCGTGAGTTTGGAGCTTCACTTGATGTAGTGATCTCTTGGTCTGTTATGCAGCGTTCCAACCCTATTGTTGGAATTGTTGTTGACGGTAATAACATTGGCCCAAATGGTCAGGCAACCCAAAGCGGACAGGTTACCCGCAGGTTACCAGGTTATAACAACACCACATTCTATGGTACTGCCGTCGATGGAGGCGGAGCTTCAGTAGCAGCGCAAGATACGATTACATGGGCACACAAGCGTTTTGCGTTCAGTAACGTGAATAACCTGTTGCTTTCGTCATATACTCCGTCTGCAATCTCTACGCTCCTTAATTCTTTAAGTACATCTTCTTATACACTTTCAAACAGTAAAAATGGACAGACGACTCTAGATCCATCTGGCCAGTACATGTACTTTGCCTTTGTTTTGGAAGGTAACGAAGCCGCAGCTAACTTTATCATCAACACGCTGCCGAACAACGCATTCACGTTCAGAGACTTCGTTTATGTAAATCAGTTTGGCTTCCAGAAGACTTTCCGTATCTACAAGTCAGGTAATATCACCGGCGGTACGTTTAACGTTACGGTCAGTTAATCCATTGCCTATTAGATAGGTATGGAACTGACTATTGAAAAGGGAAAGCACTACGACAAAAAACTATTTTCTACGTGGCCTTTCTTTGGGAAAAAGGAATTCAAAAAGATTGTACGGTTTGACAAGACATGTGAATACGATCTACCTGATTATCACCAATCTAACGTAAACAAGTTATTCGGAGCATCCTTCGGCTTCTTTGCAGGCCACGTAAACTCCATTCGCTTTGGTTGGTTTTGGAATGAGACTGACAAGATGATTGACCTTGTTGCATACTCGTACGATAATAAGACACGTAACTGGGATGCACAGATGACATTTCCTTTGGTTGCACAGGTTGCACTAGGTCAAACAGTCGTTTGCAGCATCAACCTTACACCGACCCATTACAACCTGCTAGTTGAAAGTGATGGAGTACAGATCGGCCATACTGTTGCAGTTCCTCACGGAGATATTTCTTCTTGGGGTATGACGATGTCTCTTTACTTTGGAGGCGAGATGCCAGCCCCGCACGAAATGCATATTACAATGGAGTAATAGTTGTATGTGACTTTTGTGTATATTTGCATATTATTACTGACTAACATTTTATCATAGTATGCTCTCATTATTCAACGAACCAAAAGAGAAGAAGATCGGCATCGATTCCATCTTCACCCCATTCTCAAGCAAGAAACACAGTCATCGAGCTGGATGGGCGTTCATGCTCCTTTGCGAACTTCGCAATCAGGGGTACGAGAATGCTAAGATTCTTGGCAAGTACGACAAATGGAATGAATTCGATTCGATCATCATCGATTGGGGAATGGAATTTAAAGGAGCTTTCAATCTATTCAACGCAAATGAAAAAGACCCTGCCGACCGAGTTCAACAGTTTATTGAATATCCAGGACAAGTCTATTCGCTCCATATTCCTTTTCCTACTCTCGCAGAGGAAGTTGAGAAGAGAGGCAGAGGCAAGAAGATCCCGCTGTCAGCAATTGATCTTGATGAACTCAAGCTTCGGATCACAAGATCAACTGATATTGACAACGTAGTAGAACGTGCCAACGTAGTTCTAGGAGACTCACATGCTTTGTCAATGTACCGTCCTGGCCACCACGTCATGCGTAATGATGGTCAGACTTTGCACGGTGCTCTGAAGCTTGGACTATCCTCTTGGTTGCCTGACCATGTTGAAAACCTGGTTGTCTACTTTGGTAACATCGACATTCGTCACCACCTAGCTCGCCTTCCTGACCCAATGCAAGGTGTTCGTGATCTTGTTGAAAAGTACGAAGAACAGTTGAAAGAACTTAAAGCAAGAGGTATCAAGATTGAAGTAGTGGAAGCTCTTCCTATTGAAGATTCAACACGGCAGATTCCCAAGTCTGGCTACTACAAAGGAACTGGTTTCTTCGGAGACTGGGATGCACGTAATGAGTTGAAGGAACTCTTCAACGAACTGGTTACCCAGATGTGTCGTGCAAACGGTTTCAAGCTGTATCGCCATCCTGAAATCTACAAGGACGAGAATGGCAAGCTGCGTTTTGAAGTGATGGAACAGCCACGGTCGGTGCACATCTCACCGGAGTTCTATTACTGGGACATGTGGAACAACGAGCCTAACCGTAAGCTAGGTGGGAAGAATTCCAAGAAACCAAAATCAACAGCACTATTCTAATGTCGCCAGAAGATATCAAAGCTATCAATCGCTCAATGGTTGAAGAACTTGCAGGATTTGTGAAGAATCCTATCAGTGATAGAGATTTAAAGCCTAGCCGTAAATTCAAACAACCATCTCAGTGGTTGGAAAATTACCTAAAGAATTTGGAAGAAGACCTTACGGAACAAGGAATCCTTGAAGTTCAACCAAATGGTGCCTATAAGTTTCTAATTGAAGAATACAAGTGGATATTTCGTGAGACTCTAGAAGATTAAAAAATCCCCGTCAACAATAAAGTTGGCGGGGATTTAAAGTTTGTTTTAAAGTTTTAGAAGGTTCCTTTCTTGACAAATCTTTCGTAGCAGTAAGAACCACCGGTGATTACTGCAAAGAATGCAAGCACCCACTCGATACCTTCTCCAAATCCATCGATTAAGAGAAATACTGTTACGATTGCCATAATTACGAGCATTGCTCCGTAAAAGAATTTGGACATTGTATACATGTTATTGGTTGGTTTGTTTGATCTATTTATAACCATTTTTATTTTACAATCACGTGTGTTAGATATATGTTATGAAGAAGCTATTGATTACCTTTATGTTTTGTATGCTGGCTAATCTAGCATTTGCCCAGGAAGAAGTTAAACTAATTTTCAGGTTTGACGCTTCGAAATCCTTCTTTCCGAAATTACAAAAAGAACACAAGATTCTAGCGATGCCGCATAAAGGACTTATTGTGTTCAAAAGTACGCAAGTCCGTTTCAATGATAGCGATGGTAAGTTTGCATCAGACAGTATTGAAGCTGTTACTCTAATAGTTCTTGAGAAAAAAAGGAAGAGCATTTACAGATATGAATGCGGGAGCGTTTACTATACGCTTGATATCATAAACCTTCTTGTGACTAAGGAAGATCACGGAAGAGTCACCTTGTTCTACGGAACACTCTTCAGATAAAAATAGATTAATAATTTACACTACAGAGGAACTTATACTCAGTGTAATATGTTACATAAGTCCAAGTGTATATTACCACATAAAAACACAACCATGGCACAGCAATCAAATCACATCGAATGGTGTTCTTGCACAACCCCAAATTACGGAGATCCTGGATGTGACTGCCCAGACGCAGAAGTGTTTAACACTCTTAGAGCAGAAGGCCTTGGTGATTTTGCTGCATTCCAAAAGATGTTTGAGACTGAAAAAAAGTTTACAAACAAGCCGGTTGAAGTGGTAAGGAGAAGTAACAAAAGCATACAATATTAAAGTACAATGGTCTTGTAGCTCAGCTGGATAGAGCAGCCGCCTTCTAAGCGGCAGGTCTCGAGTTCGAATCTCGACGGGACCACCACACCATAACCCAGGCACATGTGCCTACATCCAATCAAGCAATGAGCTTTAAAAATGCATTCGAGAAAGAGATCTCGAAATCTAAACTCCACTTCTTCAAAGCTATCATGTCTGCCCAGACACGCTCGAAGAATGCAATCGATGATGTATACGCCTTGCTTTTGAAACCGCAGGGTGACATGACTAAGTTGTTGCAAGATGCAGCTCGTGAAGACAACTACGTGTCGTTGATTGCTGAAAAGCTCAAGGTCTGGTATAAGGAAGCATACGGTGTAGATTTTAAAGAGGAAGACTTTGTTCTAAAAACAGTTTATATTGACCTCACAGGTTTCGAAGCAAGCCGCACGAACCAAACTGTGGTAATGCTAAAAGAAGATGGAGAGGATTATGCTCCTGTTACCGACAAAAAATTAGTTACTTGTAATTACGAATTGTACGTTCCAGGCGAAGTAGTAAAAGCTTCTGCAATTTCTTTTAACAAGTAAATTTCAACATTTACCATTTCATCCATGTCTTTATTTGACAATGTGAAGGATGACCTCAAAGAGGCCATGCAAACCAACAACCGGGCTAAGAAGACTGCCCTACGTGACATCATCTCCAAGGTGCAAGTGGCTGAGGCTGCTGAAGGCCGTGAGTCACGTGAACCTCTCCTAGATGAAGAAGTTCTTAAGATCATTGCAAAGGTTGATAATGAGTATGGTCAGTCAATCGACGCATTCACCCTCCGAAGCAAAACAGATGCCACAGCACAAGACAATGTGGATTTCTTATCGGAAGAACGAAAGTACGTAGCATCATATCTTCCCAAAAAGATGACTGCTGATGAAATTGAAGAGGCTGCCAAAGATTTCATCAAAGATACTGTTTACAAGAAGAAAGACATGGGCTTAATTATCAAAGCCATGAATGTCCGTTATGCAAACCAGCTTGACGGTAAAACGCTTGCTTCAACACTTGGTCGTATCCTCTCTTAATTTCTATCATGGAACCTACAGTCTTCGTCGGAATCATTGCAATTGCCACTCTCATTCTCACGGGTGGATTTAAGGTAGGACCCTTTAGCCCTTTCTACATGCCACGTTGTGTGGAAGAACAGAAGGCGGCAATCAAGAAGATGAAGTCTTGATACTGATACAAGAAAGATACAAAGGAGAGCCTTGGAAGCTACTTGTAGGTTGCATACTCTGTAACCTGACGAAAGGTTCTGAGGCTCTTAAAGTTCTGGATAAGCTCTTTAAAGCGTATCCCACACCAGAGCTGCTTAGTCGCGCTCAACACGAAGACCTTGTTGCAATCCTAAGACCACTTGGATTCCAGAACAGGAGAGCTTCCACCCTCATTAAATTTGCACACAGCTGGTCGATTGCGTCCCAAGACGAATACTTGGAAGATCTTCCAGGTGTCGGTAAGTACGCAGTTGATTCCTACCGATTGTTTGTCCATGATGATTGGACCATACAGCCGACGGATAAAGAATTAATATCTTACATTGAACGTAATACGTAACATGACAAATTTCCTTAAGGTTGGCACCGTTGAATTCCCAAAGTTCACAGGAGTCAATATCAACATGATGCCTTTTTTACTAGGGGATGTTTATTCAATACCCGAGGAATACAGGCAGTACGCAGATCTTATTGCAAGCTGTGGCGTGCCATTAGACCAAGTTGGGTCAGTCGGTTATTTGACTATTTCTGAAAGTGTGGTGGAAGGTGGAGTGAGCCAGCGCAGAGGCGGCATACACACAGAGAAGCATCCCAACCGTTCATGGGGTGGTGGGTCATCTGGATGGGGTGGTCGTTCAGGCTTGTACATGGCTTCTACCATTGACAACAGTTGCAGAATATTTGACAATGATATCGAGACACCAGGTGAACTAGGAGATTGTGAACATCTTCGACCTGTACTTGGTGAAGGCATCCTAATGAAAGCAAATGAGCTTTTCTGGATGCATGATGGAGTTCCACATGAATCTTTGCCAATTCCTGATAAGACAAAGAGACAGTTCTTTAGGACTATATCGAATGAAGTAGATGTTTGGTTTGCCAAACACTCTACAGAAAATAGATTAGGTATCAAACCTGCATGTCAAATCATAGAAACTTCGAAGTTTTAAAAACATCAGAAAAACCCTCTACGAAACTAGAGGGTTTTTTAGTGCGCATAGATATGCATGTATAAAGAATTGGATGGATATCACGCGTACTACAAATATCCCAACTATACCAGCCCTTATGAAAGTCTGCACACACTAGTCCAACTTGCAAGTGCTCTATATTGGAAGAAAAACTTCGGAAAGATACATTTGGTCTGTAACCAAGGCCATCTTGACGTCCTAAAAATTTACGGAGTTGATAAAGTCTATGATTCTATAGACCTTACTGTGTTAGATGACATGGGGAGTGTAGACATGAGATACTGGTCTTTGGCTAAAATTCACTTGGCGAACCACCTGGCTAAGACAAAACAACGCTTCTGCATTGTTGACACAGACCTTTGGATGAGAAAGGTACCAACATTGTTTGACCTTAGCGCAGATTTGTTGGGATTGCACATGGAATCATTTGATCCAGAGGATGGCATGTCTTCCTATCAACCACCTGCTGACTTTATTCCGTACAGTGAGGAAGAAAAGTATGATTGGGATGTGCTTCCTCTTAACTGCGGAGTAATCTATTTAAATAATCCAGCTCTTGTTAGAGCTTGGTATCACTTTGCAATGGCTACAGTTGATCGTAACAGATACACACCGCACCTTATGGCAATTGATGCAGTTGAAACAATTTTTATTGAACAACGAGTATTGCCTACCATGGCTGTTAAATTTGGTTGCAAGGTTGGGACAATTATCCCATCTACATACCACACAGCACTCAACTATAGGTTGAAGGATGGCCCAGCTGATAATTTTGTACCTAGCTTTACATCTAGTCCAGAGATGGAAGAGTGTTTTGCAAACATCAAACACGTCTGGGGTTTAAAAAAGCAGTTTGCAGATCCTAATGTCAGAAGGGGTGTTTCGACACAGGTTTTAAATAATTTAGAAGAAGATGGGTTCGACTTATCAGAATTCTCTAAGTTGTTAGAAGATAACATCATATAGTGTAAAAAGTCATACAGTGTATGCGGCATACAAGTCCGTACACTGTATGACTTTTTAGCATGACTCCTATCACTGACCGCGACACTTATGTCAACTCCATGAGGAAATCTTTAAAAGAGAAGATGTTTTTTCTCAAGCACATCAACCCAGACTTTGTATTAGACTTTGGCTGCGCGGATGGTGCACTCACTGAGATGATAAAGGAATCAAATCCTAATATCAACGTTTGGGGTTATGATAACGACCCAAACATGGTGGAGTCATGTGTATTAAATGGAGTTGCAAACTACACAGGTACGCTTAATTTTGCGCTTAATTGCGCAAAATATGCGCCAGGTACACGGGTGTTAATACTCTCCTCAGTACTACACGAATTATATTGTGCGTACAACCACGATGAAATACGTGATTTTTGGAACAGCATCAAAGATGTAGGATTTGATTACATCGTGATAAGAGATATGTTAT
>Ga0326734_1000407_pt1 | contig 11874 bp, 7 predicted proteins | sample 15_GP2_1315_FD_207944 | JGI IMG/M metagenome (GOLD analysis project Ga0326734, IMG submission 207944) | Glacier ice microbial communities from Ngari, Tibet, China - 15_GP2_131.5 | ecosystem: Environmental > Aquatic > Freshwater > Ice > Glacier | place: China: Ngari, Tibet | collected 2018-07-18 | reverse complement strand
GAAGACGCACGCCAGCCACCAACCCAAGCGCTGCGCGGGCAGCCATCACGGTGGCGCCGGCTGAGCGCCGCGCCCGCTCGGCCATGGCCAGGCTCCAGGGAAAGCCGATCTCGCGCTGCGCGGGCGCGGGCAGTGTTCCCCGAGTGATTGCGTCGATGTAGCCAGGCGTATGCACCAGAGCCAGTTCGCCATCGCTGGCAGCCAGGGCCTGCTCGAGTTGCACGTCTGCAAGCTCGGCAACCAGGCGCTCGCGCAGCAGCTTGTACTTGGGCATGGGGAAACGATGGCCGGCCGGAAGCGGTAGAACAAAGTGGTCAGCATAGAAAGCTTGCACGAATGGGGTTTCCTGAAAGACGTTGAAATTGAAATCAGAGTAGCGCATCTAAATTGCTGCAATGCAGCAATGAGGATTTGCAAAATGCCGTGTTTCTCCTATAATCCAGCTCATGTTGCAGTGCAGCAATTTAACGCGAAGCAACTATTTACCTCAACGAAATATTTGGAGATTACTTATGCTGACTGCTGAACAACTCATGGCCTCCCACAAAGCCAACATCGAAACCCTGTTCGGCTTGACCCAGAAAGCCTTTGAAGGCGTGGAAAAGCTGGTTGAGCTGAACGTGCAAGCCACCAAGGCTGCCTTGGCTGAAACCGCCAACAACGCACAAGCCGTGATGGGCGCCAAAGACGCACAGGAACTGCTCGCACTGCAAGCCAGCCTGGTCCAGCCGCTGGCCGAAAAAACCGCTGCTTACAGCCGCCACCTGTACGACATCGCCCAATCTGCCGGTGCAGAAATCAGCAAGTCGCTTGAAGGCCAGACCGCAGAAGCGCAAAAGAAATTTGCCGATCTGATCGATAGCGCCACCCAAAACGCGCCTGCCGGTTCCGAAACCGCAGTGACCATGATGAAAAGCGCCATGACCGCCGCCAACACGGCTTTCGAATCCGTCCAAAAGGCTGTCAAGCAGGCTGGTGACATGGCCGAAACCAACTTCAACTCGGTCTCCGAATCCGCCATGAGCGCCACAAAGGGCGCGTCCAAGAAGCGTTAATTCCAAGGACTTTTTGGCATGCCCAGCGCTGCCTGAAAGTTCATGGGGCCAGCTTCTGAAACCTGTTTGAACAGGCAGGCTTCAACCCGTTGTCTCCTCGGTTCCTTGCAGAAACTTCAGGTTTCGCGGTTCCGTTCAAGCCCCGTCTCGCGACGGGGCTTTTTTTTGGCAAAAATGGCCGTTCACGCAGATGCAGCGTGTATTTTTTGCTATCGAATTGATATATATCCAGCGATTGCTCTATGGGGCAAGCGCCGATCCGGCAGCCAATCGCGCTTTCAGTGCCGGAAGCGCCGCCAGCATGGCGGCCCTGCCCGAGTCAATGGCCAGCTTGCGGGCGGAAAAATCGGCGCTTCTCAGGCCTGCGAGCGAAGGCCGCACCACCACATCGGCATCCTTCAGTTCGTACTGGTTGATGCTTTTTCCCATGATGGAAAAGGTCTGCAGCAAGATCTGCAAGGTGTCGCCCGCCGGGTTGCCTTCGGGCGGGCTTGAAATGTCCACCGCAATCACGATGTCGGCGCCCATCTGCCGGGCAAACCGCACGGGCACCGGCGATACCAGGCCGCCATCCACGTACTCATGGCCACTGATCCTGACCGGCACAAAAACGGCCGGTACCGCGCTTGAGGCCCGGACTGCCGTGCCGGTGTCGCCGCTGCGAAACAGCACCGCCTGCCCGCTGTTGAGGTCGGTGGCCACGATGCCCAGCGGCATGGCCATGTTCTCGATCAGGCGCCCGCCCACCAGCTGGTTGACATAACGGCCCAGCGCATCGCCCCGGAACACGCCCTTGCCGATGATGGGCAGCATCCAGTCGGTCATGGCCACTTCCTCCATCGCCAGGGCTGTCTGCTGAAGCTGCGCGCTGGTCTTGCCGGTGGCGTAAATTGCCGCGACCAGGCTGCCGGCCGAGGTGCCCACCACCAGGTGCGGCCGCAGCCCGGCCTCTTCCAGCACGGCAATCACCCCGACATGGGCAAAACCGCGTGCTGCGCCACCGCCCAAGGCCAGCCCGATTTTCAAGGGCTTGCGAAAGGCAGGCAGCGCGGCTGCGTCAGGGGGGGCCGACCGGGGCGCCATGACCGGTGCCGACGTGCAGCCGGCAATGAACAGGACGGAAAGAATCCCAGCAAGCCGTTTTCGCACCCTTGCCACCAGGCAGTTGCCGGCTCCGAACCCATACGCCATCAGCTTAAAGCCGTCGGGATTCGGGGTATTGCGAGTAATTCCCATTTGCATTAAACTCATCAACTTTCAAGCCTTCAGGATTTTTCAACATGATCAAAAGAGCGCCAATTTTCACCGGTCTTGCCCTGGCAGCCGCAGCTTTACTCAGCGGCGCCGTCAGCGCCCAGGAACAGGTTGTCAACCTGTACTCGGCACGCCACTACCAGACTGACGAGGCGCTGTACAGCAACTTCACCAAGGCCACCAGCATCAAGGTGAATCGGGTCGATGCCGACGACGCCGGCATTTTGGCGCGCCTGAAAGCCGAGGGCGCTGCGTCGCCGGCCGACGTGATTTTGCTGGTCGATGCGACGCGGCTCTGGAAAGGCGATGCCGAGGGCCTGTTCAAACCGATCAAGTCGCCCCTGTTGGAAGCGGCCATTCCAGTCAACCTGCGCGCCAAGGCAAATGCTGACGGCACGACCTGGTTTGGCTTTTCCACACGCGCCCGGGTGGTGGTGTATGACAAGCTGAAGGTCAAGAAAGCCGATGTTGACAGCTACGAAAAGCTGGCCGACCCGAAGAACAAGGGCTTGCTGTGCACCCGTTCCGGCTCGCACCCTTACAACCTGTCGCTGTTTTCAGCCGTGACCGAGCATCTGGGCGAAGCCAAGACCGAACTCTGGCTCAAGGGCCTGGTGGACAACATGGCGCGCGACCCCAAGGGCGGCGACACCGACCAGATCAAGGCCGTCGCCAGTGGCGAATGCGGCGTGGCGCTGACCAACACGTACTACCTGGCGCGCATCATGCGTTCGACGGCACCCGAAGACAAGCTGCTGGCCGACCGGGTGGGCGTGGTGTTTCCGAACCAGGAAACCTGGGGGACGCATGTGAACATTGCCGGTGCCGCCGTCGCTAAAAATGCCAAGAACTCGGCCAATGCGGTCAAGTTCATGGAATACCTGGCCAGTCCCGACGCGCAAAACTATTTTGCCAACGGCAACAACGAATGGCCTGCCGTGCCGGCTGTGAAAGTCAGCAACCCGGCACTGCAGGCGATGACCGGCGGCAGCTTCAAATCGGAAACCATTCCGGTCAGCGCCATTGGCAACAACCAGGTCAAGGTCCAGCAGATGCTGGACCGCGTCGGTTACAAATAAACCGCAGCGCGCTGCTTGAGAGCCCGGCCATTGAAGGATGGCCGGGCTTTTTCATGCGCCATAATTGCCCGCCGGATTGACGTTAACGTCAACGCCGGCGTCAATCAGCCTCCCCAAACCGCTCTCTGTTTTTAACCTTTCAACTTCAAGGAACACCCCATGGACATCGCAGGCAAGGTATTTATCGTCACCGGTGGCGCTTCAGGCCTGGGCGAAGGCACGGCGCGCATGCTGGTGGCCCAGGGCGGCATGGTCGTGATTGCCGACATGCAGGCTGAAAAAGGCGAGGCCATTGCCCGGGAACTCGGCGAAGGAAAAGCCGCTTTCGTCAAGTGCGACGTCAGCCAGGAAGCCGACGGCCAGGCGGTCGTGGCCCAGGCGGTATCCATGGGCAAGCTGATGGGCCTGGTCAATTGCGCCGGCATTGCACCGGCTGAAAAAACCGTGGGCAAGAACGGCGCGCACAGCCTGGCGCTGTTCAGCAAGACCATCACCGTCAACCTGATCGGCAGCTTCAACATGATTCGCCTGGCGTCTGAAGCCATGAGCAAGAATGAGCCCGAAGCCACCGGCGAGCGCGGCGTGATGATCTCGACCGCTTCCGTGGCCGCCTACGACGGCCAGATCGGCCAGGCGGCCTACAGCGCGTCCAAGGGCGGCGTGGTCGGCATGACGCTGCCGATTGCCCGGGACCTGGCGCGCAGCGGCATTCGGAACATGACGATCGCCCCCGGCATTTTCGGCACGCCGATGGTGTTCGGCATGCCGCAGGAAGTGCAGGATTCGCTGGCGGCGGCGGTGCCCTTCCCTTCGCGCCTGGGCACGCCGCAAGACTATGCCAAGCTGGCCCGGCACATCTTCGAGAACGACATGCTGAACGGCGAGGTGATTCGCCTGGACGGCGCGATTCGCCTGGCACCGCGCTAAGCAGCGCCCAGCGCCGCCTGCAACGGGCGGCGCTTTTCTCGCTATTTATTGGATAGCTGCTTGTGGCCGCGCTTATTGCGCAAACAGCCAAAATAGCTATCGAATGGTGAAAATACCGGCTTTTCAACCAGCCTGCGCGTACCATGGTTCCTCATCACTTCCCGAGGAGATTGCATGAAACACCTGATGGCTTCCGCTGCCCTGACCGCCTTGCTGGCCGGCTGCGCCAGCGCCCCCACCAGCCCGTTTGCCTACAGCGCCCCCGCCCAGCAGCCTGAGGGCTCGTCGGGCTTCACGCCCAAGCCGGGCTGGGCCGCCACCAAGTTCGCCGTCGCTGCCGCCAATCCGCTGGCAACCGATGCGGGCTACCAGGTTTTGAAAGCCGGCGGCTCGGCCATCGACGCCGCCATTGCCGTGCAGATGGTGCTCACATTGGTCGAGCCACAGTCCAGCGGCATTGGCGGCGGCGCGTTCTTGCTGCATTCCAATGGCCGCGCGGTCGAGGCTTTCGATGGCCGCGAAACGGCGCCCATGGCGGCGGATGAAAAACTGTTCGTGGGCGCGGACGGCAAGCCGATTCCATTTTACGAAGGCGTGGTGGGCGGCCGCTCGGTCGGCACGCCGGGCACGGTGCGCATGCTGGAGATGGCGCACAGGCAGTACGGCAAGCTGCCCTGGGCGCAGCTTTTCATTCCCGCCATCCAGATGGCCGACAACGGCTTCAAGGTCAGCGCCCGGCTGAACACGCTGCTCAAGGACGAGAAATACCTGAAGAACGACCCCACCGCAGCGGCCTACTTCTACAAGCCTGACGGCACGCCCGTCGATACCGGCGCCACCCTGCGCAACCCGGCGCTGGCCGACGTGCTGCGGCAAATTTCCGGCAAGGGAGCCAGCGCCATGCACACCGGACCGCTGGCACAGGCCATGGTCGCCAAGGTGCAGGGCCACGCTGGCAATCCGGGCAAGCTGGCGCTGAGCGACCTGGCCAACTACCAGGCCAAGAAACGCGACCCGATCTGCGCCGACTACCGCGTCAAGGCGCAAACCTACCGCTTGTGCGGCATGCCGCCGCCCAGTTCGGGCGCCATTGCCATCGGGCAAATTCTGGGCATCCTGAACCACACGCCGGCGGACACCCTGGGGCTGGTCACCGGCATGGGCGGCGTGCCCGGCAGCACCGGGCCCACGCCCTCGGCCGACTGGCTGCACCTGTACACCGAAGCGGCGCGGCTGGCTTTTGCCGACCGGGCGCAGTACCTGGCCGATCCAGACTTCGTGCAGCCACCCGGCGACAACTGGATGAGCCTGCTGGACCCCGGCTACCTGAGCGAGCGTGCCAAGCTGATACAGGCCAGCGGCCCCAGCATGAAAACCGCCAAGGCAGGTATGCCGGGCGCTGTCAGCACCAGCTACGCGCCCATGCCGGAGCAGCCCGAATACGGCACCTCGCACATCAGCATCGTCGACAGTTTCGGCAACGCGATTGCCATGACGACCACCATCGAGGACCAGTTCGGCTCGCGCCTCATGACCGATGGCGGCACCGGCAAGCCGGGCGGTTTTTTGCTGAACAACGAACTGACCGACTTCAGCTTTGCGCCGACCGACGCCGAAGGCAAGCCGGTCGCCAACCGGGTGCAGCCCGGCAAGCGGCCGCGTTCGTCGATGTCGCCGACGCTGGTGTTTGACAAAGCCACCGGCCAGCTGGTGATGAGCGGCGGCAGCCCCGGCGGCGCGCTGATCATCCACTTCACCGCCAAGACGCTGTACGGCGTGCTGAACTGGGGCCTGCTGCCGCAGCAGGCCATCGACCTGCCCAACTTCGCCTCGCTGAACGGCCCGACCCTGCTGGAGGAAAAACGCTTTGCCCCTGGCACCGTCGAAGCCTTGCGCGCCCGCGGCGCCGAAGTGCGCGAGCAGGCCATGACCAGCGGCCTGCAGGCCATCACGCGCGGCCAGGCGCATGGCATGCAACTCTGGCTGGGCGGCGCCGACCCGAGGCGTGAAGGCCTGGTGATGGGTGACTGATATAAAAATGCTTTTTCTGCATGCAGGACGGGGAAAGTTTGCTATTGTTTTTGAATCATGAAGTTCTGGCGGGCCCGATCAGGTTTGCAGGGGCTGGGCGGGCGCGCCGGGTCCGGCGGTCCCGATGCGCTCGTATTCCGAAATGACCTGCGCGCCCACCAGCAACAAGGTGGCTGCAATTTCCAGGCTGAGCAGCACGACGATGGCCGTGGTGAGCGAGCCATACACCAGCCCCACCTGCGACAGCGTGGCAAAGTACCAGACCAGCCCATGGCGCGTCAGCTCCCAAAGCAGCGCCGCCGTCACGCCGCCCATCAGCGCGTGGCGCAGCGACAGCCGGCCCACCGGCATGACCATGTACACCGACGTGAGCACGAATATCTCGCCGGTCAAGCCGAGCAGGTACAACAAAATGCCTGAAAATCCGCTGAGCGACCAGTTGGCGCCGAAAAACTCGATGCTTCTGTCGCCCAGCGCTTGAAAGCTCCCGGCGACCAGCGTCACCAGCAAAAAACCCAGCCCCAGGCAAAAGATGTAGCCGTACGGCAAGATGGCGGAAACCAGAAAATGCCGGCGCCGAATGGCCACGCGGTGCAGGAAAATCACTGACATGGCGTTTTCAAGCACGGTAAAGGCCAGCGAGCTGAAAAACAGCATGGTCGCCAGCAAAACCCAGCCCATGACTTCACGATGCGCCAGGAAGTTCGTCAATTCATCGATGATGACCTGCGACTCGCCCGGCGCCAGCCAGCCGATGTAACGGTTGAGGGAAGCAAGCAAGGCGCCCTGGTCGATAAAATGCGAAAGCGCAATGGCAATCAAGATGAGCAGCGGAACAATCGACAGCAGCGCGTAGTACGCCACGGCGCCGGCCAGCAGCAAGCCCTGGTTGGCGCGAAATCCCTTGAGAATCTGCAGCGCGAAAGCGCCGGGATGGCGCAGCACGTAGGCAGCCGGCGATTCAAAGGTCATTGAGCGTGCCCGCGAACTGGCGCAGGGGAAAGACAAGAAGGACTTTCATTATGTCCAGCGGGTCCCTGGTCGTCTGTCGCCTGGCGCCCAAACCGTTGTAGGCAGCTGTGCTTAAATTGACTTTCAACTTTTCCAACCCATGGCCATACCCCAATCATTCATCCAAGAGCTGCTGGCGCGCACCGACGTGGTCGAGATCGTCGGCCGCTATGTGCCTTTGAAAAAAGGCGGCGCCAATTTCATGGGCCTGTGCCCGTTTCACGGCGAAAAATCGCCTTCTTTCAGTGTCAGCCCGTCCAAGCAGTTCTACCATTGCTTTGGCTGCGGCAAGAATGGCAACGCCATCAGCTTTCTGATGGACCACGCCGGCATGACCTTTGTCGAGGCGGTCAAGGACCTGGCGCAGCAGTACGGCCTGCAGGTGCCTGAAGACGACATTTCTCCGCAGGACCGGGCCAGGGCGGCGCAGGTGCGCGAACAGCAGGCCACGCTGACCAGCGTGCTTGAAAAAGCCGGCTTGGCCTATATCAAGAGCCTGCGCACGTCCGAAAAAGCCATTGACTACTTCAAGCGGCGCGGTGTGTCGGGTGAAATTGCCAAGACGTTCGGCCTGGGTTACGCCCCCGAAGGCTGGCGCACCCTGGCCAGCGTGTTTCCGGACTACAACGACACCTTGCTGGTTGAAAGCGGCCTGGTGATCACCGGCGAGCCGGGTGAGGAAAATTCGGCCGGCGAGGCCAAGCGTTATGACCGTTTTCGCGATCGCGTCATGTTTCCGATCCGCAACGTCAAGGGCGAATGCATCGGGTTTGGCGGCCGGGTGCTGGGCGACGACAAGCCCAAGTACCTGAACTCGCCGGAAACGCCGGTGTTCAGCAAGGGCCGCGAACTCTACGGCCTGTTTGAGGCGCGCACCGCCTTGCGCCAGCACGGCTATGCGCTGGTCACCGAAGGTTATATGGACGTGGTGGCGCTGGCGCAGCTGGGCTTTGCCAACGCCGTGGCCACGCTGGGCACCGCCTGCACGGCCGAGCATGTGCAAAAACTCTTCCGGTTCACCGATTCGGTGGTGTTCAGCTTTGACGGCGACAGCGCCGGCCGGCGTGCGGCGCACAAGGCGCTGGACGCCGCCCTGCCTTTTGCCAGCGACGTGCGCACGGTGAAGTTTTTGTTTCTGCCCGCCGAGCATGATCCGGACAGCTTCATACGCGCGCATGGCAAGGACGGCTTTGCCGCCTGCATTGCCCAGGCTGTTCCCTTGAGCCGCTTCTTGCTCCAGGCCGCCGGCGAAGGCTGCGACCTGGACACCGCAGAAGGCCGCGCGCACATGGCCAGCAATGCCCGCCCCCTGTGGAGCGCCCTGCCCGAAGGCGCGCTCAAGCCGCAACTGCTGGCCGAGATTGCCGACCAGGTGATGATTGACAGCCGGGAACTGCTGCAGCTCTGGCAGCCCGCCTCAAGCGGACGCAAGGCGTACTACAAAAAAAATACCGGCCCACCCGCTGCAACGCAAAGCTTTGCATCTGACGGCGCATTCGATGGGGGCCACGGCATGCCCGAGTTCGGCGACTACCCGTCCGCCAGCCGGCACGACGAGGCCGATTACGCAGCGTCCGAGCCTTATTTTTCCCAGCCGCCCGCCTACCCGTCCTTGCCGGCCACGTCATCGGGCAAGCCGGGGAAATTTGGCCGAAAACCATTTCCGTCCAGCCAGGCGCCGCGCCGCATGGCTGGCCGCATTCTGCCTGCCAGCCGCGAGGACCGGGTGCTCAGGCTGCTGCTGACCGAGCCGCAAAGCTGGGACCGGCTCAGCAGCGAAGAACACCATTTGCTGCTGGCACTGCCGGCGCCGCACGGGCCGCTGTTCGGCTGGCTGGAAAGCCAGCTGCACGAGCACGGGCCGCAGTCGTGGGCCGTGTTGCGTGAGGGCTTGCGCGGCCATGCCCATGAGCAGCATGCGGTGGCCCAGTTTGCAGAAGTGCTTGACGGCGTGGATTACGACTGGGGCGAAACCCGCCGGATTCTTGCGCAGCTTCAGCAACGCAAGCGTGACAGTGAAATTGCCGACCTGGCGGCACGCGCGCCCAACGAACCAGCGGTGCTGGACCGTTTGCGGGAACTTCTGGCGCAATCGCGCAGCCCGAAAACACCTTCGAAACCCGCATAAACACTGGAATTAACGAGTTTTTACGGTATAATCCGACGTTCTCGGCAAACGCGACAGCAGCACCTCCGGCACCGGCCCCCTTTCACCCCAGGGAAACTCACGCAAGAGACGGCCAACTTTCCGCAAGGACTGCACTCCAAATGTTCGCCCAAACAGTTTGCCAAAAAATAAAGCGGTTCTGTGCCTAGTCAGGGGCCGCTCTTGTTTTTACCGGTTCCTTGTTGAATTGTGAATTTTTGCCCCTGGTTTGCCGCCTTTTGTCCGGGCGGCAGCGCGTTCATGTTGTTGGCATCAAGCAGGTTGAAAAACCTGAAAAGCCCGCCATATCCGTGAGACCAGTCGTTAGCATGTCGCCCCAGCAAAAACGCCGAATTCTGCAAAAACTGATTAGTCTCTGAAGAAAGTTCCTGCCGTGCAGCCCAAATCTACCCAAGCCCAACTTCTTGCCGCCGCAGACGCCTTGCTCAAAGCCAGTGCGCCCGCCAAAAAGAAACCCGGACGCCCGTCGAAAGTTTCAGCCGATGCAGCCGCGCCCGCCACAGCACCGGCAGCAAAACGCATACCGAAAGCCAAGGCGTCCCGCCTGGACGGCGACGAGGACCTGTCGGACATCGAGGCCGAGTTTGCCGAAGAGCCGGCTGCGGCTGAAGTGGCCGCCACGGCAACGACCGAAAAAGTCAAGCCGCTGCGCATGAAGATCAGCAAGGCCAAGGAACGCGCCTTGATGAAGGAATTCGGCCTGGACGAGACCGTCTTGTCCGAGGAAGACATCCTCAAGCGCCGCGTGCGCCTGAAAACCCTGATCAAGCTTGGCAAGACGCGCGGCTACCTGACGCATGGCGAGATTTCCGACCACCTGCCCGACAAGCTGGTGGATGCAGAAACGCTCGAAGTCGTCATCAACATGCTCAACGACATGGGCGTGGCGGTGTTCGAGCAGGCGCCCGATGCCGAAACCCTGCTGTTGAACAACACCGGCGCCACCGTGGCCACCGAGGAAGAAGCCGAGGAAGAGGCCGAAGCCGCCTTGTCCACGGTGGACAGCGAATTTGGCCGCACCACCGACCCGGTCCGCATGTACATGCGCGAAATGGGCACGGTCGAACTGCTGACGCGCGAAGGCGAGATCGAGATTGCCAAGCGCATCGAAGGCGGCCTGATGCGCATGATGGAGGCCATCTCCGAAAGCCCGGCCACCATTGCCGAGATCATGCGGCTGGCCGGGGAAATCAACGATGGCAAGGTGGTCATCTCCACCGTGGTTGACGGTTTTTCCAACCCGAACGAGGCCGACGACTACGTGGCCGAAGAAGACTTCGACGAGTTTGACGAAGACGACGACGACGACGGCAAGGGCGGCTCCAAAGCGCTGACCAAGAAGCTCGAAGAGTTGAAGAAAGAAGCACTCAGCCGTTTCGAGAAGGTCGGCGCGTATGCCGAGAAAGTCCAGAAGACCTACGAAAAAGAAGGCTACGGCACGCCCACCTACCTGAAAACGCAAAAAGCCCTCAGCGACGAGCTGATGACGGTACGTTTTACCGCCAAGACGATTGAAAAGCTGTGCGACCTGCTGCGCGGCCAGGTGTTGGACGTGCGCAAGAAGGAACGCGAACTGCGCCGCATCATCGTCGAGAAGTGTGGCATGCCGCAGGAAACCTTCATCAAAGACTTTCCGCCCAACCTGCTGAACCTGAAATGGGTTGAAAAGCAGGTCGCCTCCGGCAAGCCCTGGTCCAACGTCATGGCGCGCAACATTCCGCCGATCCAGGAATTGCAGTCCAAGCTGGGCGAGTTGCAGTCGCGTGTCGTGGTGCCGCTTCTGCACCTGAAAGACATCAACAAGCGCATGAACGAAGGCGAGTCCAACTCGCGTGATGCCAAGAAGGAAATGATCGAGGCCAACTTGCGCCTGGTGATTTCGATTGCGAAAAAATACACGAATCGTGGTCTGCAGTTCCTCGACCTGATCCAGGAAGGCAACATCGGCTTGATGAAGGCGGTGGACAAGTTCGAATACCGGCGCGGCTACAAATTCTCGACTTACGCGACCTGGTGGATCCGCCAGGCCATCACCCGCTCGATTGCCGACCAAGCGCGCACCATCCGCATTCCGGTCCACATGATCGAGACCATCAACAAGATGAACCGCTTGAGCCGCCAGCATTTGCAGGAGTTCGGCTTCGAGCCCGACGCCAGCATCCTGGCCGAGAAGATGGAGATTCCGGAAGAAAAAATCCGCAAGATCATGAAGATCGCTAAAGAGCCGATTTCGATGGAAACGCCGATTGGCGACGACGACGATTCGCACCTGGGCGACTTCATTGAGGACGGCGCCAACACCGCGCCGCTGGAAGCCGCCATGCAGGCTGGCTTGCGCGATGTGGTCAAA
>Ga0326734_1000406_pt1 | contig 11881 bp, 9 predicted proteins | sample 15_GP2_1315_FD_207944 | JGI IMG/M metagenome (GOLD analysis project Ga0326734, IMG submission 207944) | Glacier ice microbial communities from Ngari, Tibet, China - 15_GP2_131.5 | ecosystem: Environmental > Aquatic > Freshwater > Ice > Glacier | place: China: Ngari, Tibet | collected 2018-07-18 | reverse complement strand
TTCCTCCTCAAGAGCGTGTGCCGTCCCAGAGGGCCGGCAGGCCACTCGGACGCTAGCAATCCGGGTCGGTGCCGGCCGGTGCCCGAAGGCAACGCCGGGAGTCCAGTCGCAGAGCGGGACGGGGACGCTCGAGACCACGGACAGCGGCTGCTACGTTCGCGGCCCGGGGGGGAACACCGGTCAGGGACACCGGTAACCGAGCCGGAGGTCAGATGTGAGCAGAGTCAAGATGGCAGTCGGCGACACGACACAGACTCCCCACAAGCTGCCGGTCAAGACGCTGATCGCGGCAAGCATCGGCAACGCCATCGAGTGGTACGACTGGACGATCTACGCGACCTTCCTGGTCTACTTCTCCACCCAGTTCTTTCCCGACAACGATCCCAGCTTGGCGCTCATCGCGACGACAGCCACGTACGCAGTGGCGTTCTTCTTCCGGCCGGTTGGCGGCTGGTTGCTCGGTCGCTACGCCGACGTCAAGGGCCGCAAGGCGGCGATGATCCTGACCATCATGCTCATGGCCGGCGGCTCGATGGCCATCGGGCTGCTGCCGACCTACCAGCAGGTGGGCTACCTCGCACCGGTCCTGCTCCTCATCGCCCGCATCGCGCAAGGCATCTCGCTGGGGGGCGAGGTGTCCAACGCCTCGGCCTACCTGGCCGAGATCGCCCCACCAGGCCGGCGCGGGCACTACTCCGCCTTCTTCTACACCTCGACAGGGTCAGCCCTGCTGCTCGCGTCCCTGCTGGGCGTCCTGCTCTCCAGCACCCTCACCGACGAGCAGCTGCGCTCCTTCGGGTGGCGGATCCCCTTCATCATCGGGGGCGTTCTGGCCATGGTGGGTGTCTACCTGCGCCGCAGCCTCTCCGAGACCGATCACTTCGAGGCCAACAAGGACAAGGCCAGGCGCATGCGCCACCCGTTGCTGACGACTCTCACTCAGCACCCCAAGGCCGTCGGCCAACTGGTCGGCATCACGTTGCTCAACACCCTGAACTACTACACGTTCTTCAGCGCCCTCACCCCGTACGCCGTGGTCTCCAACGGGCTCGACGCCCAGGACGTCTTCATCGCCCTCGCTGCGGGCACGGCGCTGTTCATCGTCCTTCAGATCCCGCTGGGCCTGCTCTCGGACCGGATCGGGCGCAAGCCGCAGCTCCTGGCCTGGTCCGCGGCCCTGGCGCTGCTCGTCATCCCGCTGTCGAGACTCATCACGCCGCAGGCCGGACTGCCGCAGCTGCTCGTCGTGTTCTGCACCGGGCTCGGCCTGTACGCCTTCATGGCCTCGATCGCGCCCGCGATCATGAGTGAGCTGTTCCCCACCGAGCTGCGCGGGGTGGCTATCGGCGCCTGGTACAACGTCACGGTCGCGACCTTCGGCGGGACGGCACCGCTCGTCATCGCCACCCTCGCCGACCGGGGTCGTCCCGACCTGTTCTTCCTCTACGTCACGGTGGCCGCGGTGATCGCCTTCTTCACCATCCTCACGCTGCGCGAGACCGCCCACGAGCCACTGAAGTGAGCGTCACGGCGCTCGAGATCCTCGGCGAACTCGTCCGCGGCCGATCGGTCGCGCAGGGCGAGGGCGTCCTGGCCCGCCGGGCCGGCGAGCTGCTGGACAGCGCCGGCTTCACGGTGGCCTTGCCGCACTGGGAGGCGGGCCGCGAGCAGCTCGTCGCCCGTACCGGCGGGACCTCCGCCCCGCTCACCCTGACCGGCCACCTCGACACCGTGCCGGCTGACCCCGCGCAGTGGGCCATCGACCCCTGGACTGCCGAGCGGGATGGCGACCGGGTCGTCGGCCGCGGGACCAGTGACATGAAGTCCGGCGTCGCCGCACTGCTCGTCGCAGCCGCCGCGCACGCCGCCCGCCGTCACTCCTGCCGCGGGCTGCAAGTCGTGCTGACCGCAGGTGAGGAGACCGGCTGCACAGGAGCGGCGACGCTGCAGCGCTCCGACCTGCTGGTTGGTGGCCCGCTGCTGGTCGCCGAGCCCACGGCGAACCGGCTGCTGCTCGGACACAAGGGCGTCCACTGGATGCAGCTCACCTCGAAAGGCCGCGCCGCCCACGGCTCGGCACCGGAACTCGGCGTCAACGCCGTCGTCCGGCTCGCGCGGGCCGCCGTCGCGCTGCACGACCACGAGGGCTGGCCGACGCACGACCGCTTCGGGTCAGTCACCGCCAACGTCGGTCTACTTGCAGGCGGTGCGCGGCCCAACGTCGTTCCCGACACCGCCCGGATGCTCCTCGACCTGCGCACCGTCCCCGGAGTCGACGCTGCCACGCTGCGCGGCATCGTCATCGGGCTCGCGGGGACAGAGGTGCAGGTCGACGACCATGTCGTCCTGCCCGTCGTGGACACCGCACCGGACGACCCGTTCGTGAGCGAGGTGCGCGAGGCGCTGTCCGCGGCGGGCTTGGGCGCCGATCCGCAGCCCCCCGCCCGGTTCTTCACCGACGCCTCCGTCCTGGCGGGGCTGCTAGCCGGGCCCGACGGCCGGGCAGCACCCACCGTCGTCCTGGGCCCCGGCGAGCCCGACCAGTGCCACGTGGTGGACGAGTGGTGCTCCGCGTCCAGGGTCGAGGCAGCTGTCGAGGTGTACGCCGTGCTGCTCGACCGGTGGTGTCGGCAAGGCTGACCGCGCCGGGGTGCGCTCGGCCGACGCCCGGACCTGGGCGGGCATCGACGACGTCGCGGCACCGGCCGCCAGCGGCGTGGCACCCCACACCTGACCCGGCTCCCGGCTGCTTGTGTTGACACTCACACCTGTTAGCGAAAGGCTGAGCCACTCACTCTTTAGCGTCAGGAGCACTTCCGTGTCCCAGGAGCTCGTCTCGATCCTCATCTTGGCGCTGATCTTCGTCATTGCGACGTTCGTCCCGATCAACATCGGCGCCCTCGCCTTCGTGGCCGCCTTCGGGCTCGGCACGGTGGTGCTGGGCTTCGACGAGAAGGAGATCCTTGCCGGGTTCCCCGCGGGGCTGGCCGTCACGCTGATCGGCATCACCTACCTCTTCGCGATCGCGCAGAACAACGGCACCATCGACTGGCTGGTCGCGCTCGCGGTGCGGGGCGTACGGGGACGGCTGGTCGCGATCCCCTGGATCATGTTCGCCATCGCCGGCGTGCTCACCGCCGCCGGCGCGGTCAGCCCGGCCGCCGTGGCGATCATCGCACCGGTCGCCCTGGGGTTCGCCTACCGCTACGACATCAGCCCGCTGCTCATGGGCCTCATGGTGATCCACGGCGCTCAGGCCGGCGGGTTCTCACCGATCAGCATCTACGGCAGCATCACCAACGAGATCGTGGAGGGCGCTGAGCTGGCCAGCAGCCCCCTCACGCTGTTCCTGACCAGCCTGCTGTTCAACACGGGCATCGCGATGGTCGCCTTCCTCGTGCTCGGTGGTCCGTCGCTGCTGTCTCGCCGTGCTGAGGACAGCCCCTCCGAGGAGGCCGTGACGGCGCCCGCGGGTCCTGGGCTGACAGGCACGGGGACCACGGGCCCGGGGACCACAGGCACCGGCGGCGCGGCGACGGGCGAGCGCGGGCTGCACCCCCACCCTGACCAGAGCGCCCAAACGGTCGCCGCCGGTACCGGGGGCGCGACGACCGCCGCCCGCGAGGACGGGATGAGCGTGCTGACCGACACGAAGGCCACGCCCTACCGCGTCGTCACCCTGATCGGCCTGGTCGGCCTCGGCGCCGGCACGCTGCTGCTCGACCTCGACGTGGGCCTGACCGCACTGACCGTCGCGGTCGTGCTGGCGCTGATCAGCCCCCACTCCCAGCGCAAGGCCGTCAGCCAGGTCAGCTGGCCCGTCGTCCTGCTCATCACCGGAGTGCTGACCTACGTCGCGATCCTGCAGGAGATCGGCACGATCGACTACGTCAGCGACGCCATCAGCCGGGTGGGCTCGCCTCTGCTGGCGGCGCTGCTGCTGTTCTTCCTCGGTGCGGTCGTGTCAGCCTTCGCCTCCTCGACCGCCCTGCTCGGCGCGCTGATCCCGCTCGCCGTGCCGTTCCTGGCCACGGGCCAGCTCAGCGCGGTCGGCGTGATCGCCGGTCTGGCCGTGTCCGCGACGGTGGTGGACGTGAGCCCGTTCTCCACCAACGGCGCCTTGGTCCTCGCCAACGCGAAGGAGGAGGACAAGGAGACGTTCTACCGCCGGCTGCTCACCGTGGGGATCCTGGTCGTCGTCCTGGCTCCGATCGTGGCCTGGCTGGTCCTCGTCGTCCCTGGCTTGATCTGAGTCGGATGCGCAAGCGTCGGCTCCCCACACGTCCCACCTCAAGGAGAAGCATGACCGGCCCGCTGGACGGCACGATCGTCATCGACCTCACCCGGGCCCTCGCCGGGCCCCACGCCACGATGATGCTGGGCGACCTCGGCGCCCGGGTGATCAAGGTGGAGAGCCCCGAGGGGGGTGACGACACCCGGGGCTGGGGTCCCCCGTTCCTGTACCCCGAGGGTGCTGCCCGCGAGTCGACGTACTTCCTGTCGGCCAACCGCAACAAGGAGTCCATCACCCTCGACCTCAAGAGCGAGCAGGGCGCTGCCGTCCTGCGCGACCTGGTGCGCCACGGCGACGTCCTGGTGGAGAACTTCCGCGGCGGCGTGCTGGATCGGCTCGGCTTCTCCGTCGAGGCCCTGCACGAGCTCAATCCCCGCCTGGTCATCCTGTCCATCACCGGCTTCGGCCACGACGGGCCGGAGGCCGACCGGTCCGGCTACGACCAGATCGCGCAAGGCGAAGCGGGGCTGATGTCGATCACCGGCTCGGGGCCGGACGACCCCCAGAAGGTCGGTACGCCGATCGCGGACATCCTGGCGGGGATGTACGGCGCCTACGGCCTGCTCGCGGCGCTACTGGAGCGCGAGCGCACCGGCAGGGGCCAGGTCGTACGCACGTCGCTGCTCGCCGCCGTCGTCGGCGTGCACGGCTTCCAGGGCACCCGCTTCACCGTGGCGGGCGAGGTCGGCCGGGCCCAGGGCAACCACCACGCCGCGATCTCGCCGTACGGGCTGTTCCGCTGCCGGGACGGCTCCGTGCAGATCTCGGTGGGGAGCGAGGGGCTGTGGGCCCGGTTCTGCGCGGCGTTCGAACTCGATCCCGCGCGTGCCGGCATGGCCACCAACGGCGAGCGAGCCGCTCACAGGCAAGCCGTGGTCGAGCTGGTGGAGCAGACCTTCGCACCGTACGGCGTCGCGGAGCTGTCCGAGCGGCTGGGCCGGGCCGGCATTCCGTTCGGCCAGGTGCGCAGCATCGACCAGGTCTACGCCGCCGAGCAGACGCGGTCCCAGGGCCTGCTCGTCGACGTGGAGCACGCGACGCTCGGGCCGCTGACCCTGCCCGGTCCGCCACTGCGCTTCTTCGACGCCGCGGATGGCCGGGAGACCACCCCGGGGGACCACAAGGCCCCGCCGGTGCACGGCGCCAACGGCGACAGCGTCCGGGCCTGGCTCGACGAGCGGCGCGGAGCCGGACTTTGAGGCTGGCCGCCGTGGTGGTGCTCGAACGCGTCCTGGACCACGGCTCCTTCCGGTCTTGGAGCGTGCCCGGACTGCCGCCCGATCCGGATCCCGCCTACGCCGATGAGCTCGCGGCGGCACGGGAGCGCGCAGGGACCGACGAGGCCGTCGTGGTCGGCGAGGGCCTGCTGGCCGGGCGGCGGGTCGCGGTCGTGTCGGGCGAGTTCGGCTTCCTCGGCGGGTCGATCGGCCTGGCCACCGCTGCGCTGCTCACGGCGACCGTCGCCCGGGCAACCGCCGAGCGGCTACCTCTGCTCGCCAGCCCAGTCTCCGGCGGCACCCGGATGCAGGAAGGCACCCCCGCCTTCGTCCAGATGGCGACGATCACCGCGGCGCTGGCGGGCCACCGCCGGGCGGGCCTGCCCTACCTCGTCTGGCTCCGCAGTCCTACCTTCGGTGGGGTCTTCGCCTCCTGGGGCTCGCTGGGGCACATCACCTACGCCGAGCCCCGGGCGGCTGTGGGCTTCCTCGGACCGAGGGTCTACGAGGCGCTCCACGCAGAGGTGTTCCCGCCGGACGTGCAGACCGCCGAGAACCTCGTCGCCTGCGGCCTGCTCGACGGGGTGCTGCCGCTCGAGCAGCTGCGCGGCGCGACCGTGGCCGCCCTCGAAGTGCTGTGCGCCCCGACGACCGGCCTGCTCCCCCTCCTAGCCGCTGACCTCGAGGCGGACGCCGTGCCCGCCGACCCGGCGTGGGACGACGTGCTGGCCAGCCGACGCCCTGACCGGCCGGGTGTACGGGACATCCTGCGCCTGGGTCAGGTGCATCTGCTGGAGCTCAGCGGCACCGGCGAGGGCCACGTCGGCGCCGGCACCCTGCTCGGGCTCGCCCGCATCGGCGGCGTCCCGTGCGTGCTCGTCGGTCAGGACCGGACCGCCGGACCGGTCGGACCCGACGACCTGCGCGTCGCCCGGCGCGGGACGGCGCTGGCCGAGGAGCTGCGCCTGCCGCTGGTGACCGTCGTGGACACCTCCGGCGGGGCACTCAGTCGCGAGGCTGAGGAGGGCGGGCTGGCTGGGCAGATCGCCGCCAACCTCTACGACCTGGCCGGGACGACCGTGCCCACCCTCTGCGTGCTGCTCGGGCAGGGGACTGGGGGCGCGGCGCTGGCGCTCATGTCGACCGATCGCGTCGTGGCCGCCCGGCACGCCTGGCTGTCCCCCCTGCCGCCCGAGGGAGCGAGCGTGATCGTGCACCGCACTGTCGAGCACGCCGCCCGCATGGCGGTGCAGCAGCGGATCGGCTGCGCAGACCTGCTGCGCGACGGCGTCGTGGACCGGGTCGTCGATGAGCGCGACGACGCCGCCACTGAGCCCGCCGCGTTCGCGCGGCGCCTGCTCGCCGTGGTGGAGGACGAACTGCTCATGCTTCTCGCCGCTCCCCAGCAGGCCCGCCTGACCGCCCGCTCACGCGTCCGCGGGCTGGGCGCCGCCGCTACCTGAACGGACCCGCCGCTCAGCCGTAGGTGTCGACGGCGAGGTAAGCGGCCAAGGCGACGCCCGTCACGCCGACCAGCGTGCGCAGCAGCCGCGCCGGCGCCCGCCGGGCGATCGTCGGCCCGAGCCGGCCGCCGAGGAAGAAGCCGAGGCCGAGCGGCAGGACCGCTGCCCACAGGACCGGACCGAGCAGCACGAACGCCACGGCAGCGACGCCGTTGGACAGCCCGAGCAGGGCGTTCTTGGCGGCGATCAAGCGGACCGTCGACTCGCGGGTCGCCGTGAGCAGCAGCGCGAGCATCATCACGCCGGCCGCGGCGCCGAAGTAGCCGCCGTAGATCCCGACGGCGAAGATCCCGAGCATCAGCCGTGGCCCGGCACCACTCACCGTGAGCTCCGCCAGCTCGGAGGGCGACGGGGCGAGCAGCACCAGGACGCTGGCCACGAGCACGAGCAGTGGGACCACGGTCTCGAACGCGCTGGCGGGCGTGAGCAGCAGCAGGGCGGCGCCGGTAGCGCCCCCGGCCAGGGCAGCCGCGCCGAGGGGACGCAGGCGCGGTGCCTGCCCGCGCAGCTCAACCCGGGAGCCGAGCGCCGAGCCGACGCCGCTGAAGACCAGCGCCACGGTGTTGCTGACGTTCGCCGCGAGCGGCGGCAGGCCGACGGCGAGCAGCGCTGGGTAGCTCAGCAGAGACGCGAGGCCGGCGACGCTGCCCACCAGGCCCGCGCCGAAGCCAGCGGTGAGAAGCACGAGCGCCTGTTCAAGGCCGATGCCGTCAGCAGCGAACGCGAGGCCAGTGCCGGTCAGGGCTGCCAGTCGAGCAGCCGGACCGAGCTGACTGCCGCGATGTGGTCTCGCACGGCCGCGACCGCAGCGACCGCGTCACCGGCGCGAACGGCCGCGACGATCCGCTGGTGCTGTGCCAGCGACTGCGCCGGTCGACCGGGCTGACGCAGCGACTCCTGCCGCGTCTCGGAGATCTGCGAGGCGATGGCATCGTAGAACTGCTGCAGGACCGCGCTGTGCCCGGCCACGGCCATCGCGGCGTGGAAGCGACGATCCCCCTCGGCGCCGAGCTCGCCCGCGGCGACCTGTTCGTGCATCGTCTCCAGCGCCGCATCCATGTTGATCAGGTCCAGGTCGGTGCGCCGCAGCGCGGCGAGCTCGGCCAGCTTGGCCTCGAGGGCCTCCCGTGCGTCCAAGACGTCGGGCAGGCGCTGCTTGCGGTCCAGCAGCACCTTGAGCGACTCGGCCTGATCGACCCGTCGCAGGTAGGTGCCGTCACCCTGCCGGATGTCGACCATCCCCTGGACCTCCAGGATCACGAAGGCCTGCTTGAGCGAGTTCCGGCTCACCCCCAGCCGCTGCGCGAGCTCGCGCTCGGGGGGCAGCCGGTCGCCTGCACGCAAACCACTGTCGCGGATGTGCTGCAGCAGCCGCTGGACGAGCTGCTCGTAGAGCCGGATGCGCTGCACGGGCCGCAAGGCGCCGGTCTTCTCCGCACTCCCGCCGTCCTGCACGGTTTCACTCTAGGCGGGGGTCACGGGCCCGCACCGTGCCGGGACACCCACGTCATGGACTGCGAGCCCGCCGACCGCCCCGTCGAGCTGGCGATGTCGCGCTCGCAAGGCACCCGCTGCCTGGCCTGCTCACCAGCACGCTCGCAGCGGGCAAGCCGCTGGGCATCGTCTGCCACGCCCCGGCCGCACTGCTGGCCCCCGGCACCACCTCGCCGTTCTCGGGTTCTGCCTGACCGGTTTCACGAACGCCGAAGAGGCGCAGACCGGGCTCGCCGAGAAGGCTCCGCGGCTGCTGCAGGACCGGCTGGTCGCGCTCGGCTGCGAATTCGTGGAGGGCGAGCCGTGAGTCCCCCGCGTCGTGGAGGACCGCAGCCTGTGCACCGGCCAGAACTCTGCCTCGTCCGGGCCCCTTGCCGAGCGCCTGCTCACAGTTCTCTCTGACCAGCAGGCGACTCCGTGCTCAACGGAGCGGTCCGTCGTGCTGCTGACCTCGGGTCCGCAAGACGACACGAGGACGACGGGGCCGCCGGCTCAACGGTCGGCTGCGGGGGCGGCGCGAGCGTCTCGGCACGCAGGCGCCGCACCCCGGGTCATGAGCGCGGGAGCGACCGCGGCCACCAGCTCCCGATCTGCCGTCGAGGAATCGCTCCGCAACCGCTCATCGGCAGACGTGGTCCCAGTCCCTCCGTCGAGGGAACTGGCATGTCCGCGGCGTCGCCGGGACACTTGCGCACGGCATCGCACTTCCAGTACTCGGTAGCGCGATGTCGTCGAAGAAGAGCACCCCGGTGCGGCGGGGTGGTCACCCCTCCCCTCTCGTCGACGACAGGCGGCGTTGCCGGTCCACAGACCTGCGACCGCGCCGCTGACTTGGGTTCACCGCGGGATCGTCTCGTCGACGCGCGGGTCGGACTCCCGGATGAGGTCGCGGTCGCGGCGAGCGATCTTCACGACCAGCGGTGACAGCAAGAACACCCCCGCGATCGCGAACAGCACGACGGCGCGCGGGCTGTCGAGCAGCACCCCGTAGTCGCCCTGGCCGATGGCCAGCGCGCGGCGCAACTGCTGCTCCGCGAGCGGGCCGAGGATGACGCCGATGACGGCAGGCGCAACCGGCCAGCCGAAGCGGCGCATCGCGAAGCCGACCAGCCCCACCAGGTAGAGGATCACGAGGTCCACCGCCGACCCGTTCACCGAGTAGACGCCGAGCGAGGCGAACAGCACGATGCCCGCGTAGAGCTGCGGGCGCGGGATGTGCAGCAGCTTGGCCCAGAGCGGGGCCAGCGGGAGGTTCAGCACCAGCAGCATCGTGTTGCCGATGAACAGGCTGGCTATGAGCCCCCACACCAGCTCGGGGTCGGTCTCGAACAGCAGCGGTCCCGGCTGCAGGCCGTACTGCTGGAACGCGGCGAGCAGGATGGCCGCGGTGGCGGACGTCGGCAGCCCGAGCGCGAGCAACGGGACGAGAGTGCCTGCAGCGGAGGCGTTGTTGGCTGCCTCCGGTCCGGCGACGCCCTCGATGGCGCCGTGGCCGAACTCTTCCTTGTGCTTGGAGAGCCGCTTCTCGATGGTGTACGAGAGGAAGGTGGGGATCTCGGCGCCGCCTGCGGGCAGGGCCCCGAGCGGGAAGCCCAGTGCGGAGCCGCGCAGCCACGGCTTCCAGGACCGGGAGAAGTCGCTGCGGCCCATCCAGGCCTTGCCGACCGGGATGACGTCCGGGTCGCCGTGCCGAAGCCGGCTGGCCACCCAGAGCGCCTCGCCGACCGCGAACAGCCCGACCGCCATGACCACGACGTCGATGCCGTCGAGCAGCTGCGGGACGCCGAGGGTGTAGCGGGCCTGCCCCGTCTGGGTGTCGATGCCGACCAGGCCGATCGCCAGGCCCAGCGAGAGGCTGGCGACGCCGCGCACGAACGACCCGCCGAGCACAGCCGAGACCGTGGTGAAGGCGACGACGATCAGCGCGAAGTAGTCGGCGGGGCCGAAGGACAGCGCGAACCCGACGATCGTCGGTGCCAGCAGCACCAGGCCGATGGTGGCCAGCGTGCCCGCGACGAACGAGCCGATGGCCGCGGTGGCCAGTGCCTGCGAGGCCCTTCCCTTGCGGGCCATCTGGTTGCCCTCGAGCGCCGTCATGATCGAGGCGCTCTCACCGGGCGTGTTGAGCAGGATGGCAGTCGTCGAGCCGCCGTACATCCCGCCGTAGTAGATGCCGGCGAACATGATGAAGGCGCTCACCGGCTCCAGGGTGAAGGTGACCGGCAGCAGCAGCGCGACCGTCATCGCCGGGCCGATGCCGGGCAGCACACCGACGAAGGTGCCGAGAACGACGCCGAGCAGCGCCCACAGCAGGTTCTGCGGCGTCAGTGCGGTGGCGAAGCCGTCGACCAGCAGTCCGAAGCTGTCCATCACAGGACCCCGTCCAGCAGCCCGGCCGGCAGCCCGACGCCGAGGAAGCGGCCGAAGAACAGGTAGACGCCGGTCGCCAGCAGCGCGGAGACCGCGAGGTCGCGAGCCCAGCGCCGGCTGCCGAGCGAAGCGCCTACGCCGAAGAACAGCAGCGTCCCAGCGATCGCGAAGCCGACCAGGTCGAGCAGCGCGGCGTGACCGAGGAAGACCGCGGACAGCAGGCCGAGCGTGCGCCAGTCGGACGTGCGACTGAGGTCGATGTCCTCGGCCGCCTCCATGGCGCCGTGGCCGCCACGCACGACATCGACCACGAGCCAGCTGCCGACCAGGACCAGGAGCACGCCGACCACTGTCGGGAAGAAGCGCGGCCCGATCGAGTTGGCGTTGGCCGGGACGTCGATGCGGCTGGTCTCGACGAGGATGAACGCGCCCAGCGCGAGCAGCAGCGCGGCGAGCCCGAGCTCGGCCTTGCCGGCCCAGAAGGCGGTGCGGACCGGTGGCACGTCGTAGGCGACGGCGGTGGTCACACCAGGCCCAGCGACTTCAAGACGCCGGACACGCGGGTCTTCTCGTCGGCGAGGAACGTCGTGAACTCTTCGGCCGGCTGGAAGGCATCATCCCAGGCGTTCTTCTCCATCTGGGCCTGCCATGCAGCGCTGGCGTGCATCTTCTCGACGGCGTCGGACAGCGCCTTCTTGTCGGCGTCGCTGATCCCGGCCGGGGCGACCATGCCGCGCCAGTTGGTCAGCTCCACGTCCAGACCGGACTCCCGGATGGTCGGAGCATCGAAGCCCTCCACCCGCTCGGCACCGGAGACGGCCAGCGCACGCATCTTGCCGGCGGCGACCTGGTCGGTGAACTCGCTGACTCCGGAGATGCCCGCAGCAACCTTGCCGCCGAGGATCGCGGCCAGCGCCTCGCCGCCACCGGAGTAGGCGATGTAGTTGACCTTCTTGGGATCGATGCCGGCGGACTGCGCGAGC
>Ga0326734_1000405_pt1 | contig 11934 bp, 4 predicted proteins | sample 15_GP2_1315_FD_207944 | JGI IMG/M metagenome (GOLD analysis project Ga0326734, IMG submission 207944) | Glacier ice microbial communities from Ngari, Tibet, China - 15_GP2_131.5 | ecosystem: Environmental > Aquatic > Freshwater > Ice > Glacier | place: China: Ngari, Tibet | collected 2018-07-18 | reverse complement strand
GGCCCTGGCCCGACTTGAGACCGCTTCGGAGTGGGCCCAGCTGAATCCGGCCCCCATCATTGCGCCCACGACGGAACAAATTGTTGGGGCACCAACAACGTCTTCTGCCGACGTAGATGCCACCACACCCCTGCAGCGCCAGGCCGGTATCGACCGGGATGCTGACTTGCAGGCTGAGTTGGCCAACGCCCCCACAGAATTCGACCGTGAACAGGTTCGCGCACAGATGCGTGCCAATGCCGAGGCCAGGCTGGGCTTGACCCCAGCAGAACAAAAGGCGCCAGAGTCGCAGCCAAAGTCGCAGGGATTGTCCCCGGCAGAGCAAAAAAGACTTGACGTTGCGGCACAGGCTGGCGCGGCGCCAGGTCGCACCAACTCTCCAGCTGCCAACGCAGCCATCCAGCGCATCAACGAGCGCGGCGGCGTGGCCAGCCAGGAAGAGGCCGACACGCTGACAGCTGCCGGATACGGCAAGCCGTACGACCGGATTGACCCGGCACTGAAGACCGGCGCCAAAGAGTTTGCAACCAAGCCGCGCAGCACAACCCGCTTCGACAATGGCGCAGCCCAGGCCGAGCGCCAGACCGAGCTGGATGCACAGAACGCAGCCGGCTCCCGCAAGATTGGCCAGCGCCCGGCCGCACCCGAGCAGGCACCTGCCGCCGCGCCGGCTGGCCCGACCAGCGCCAGGGTCACAGCCATCCTGCGCACGCCCGCATTCCAGCGCAGCGCTACCGACAAGGCAACCCTGGCACGCGCCGGCCAGAGCTTCAGCACAGAACAGATGGCTCTGCTGCAGCGCACATCCGGCACGGCACCCGCCACGCACAGCACCGAAGACCGGTTGGCACTGCGCACCTTGCAAGAGCAAGAGACCGTGCGCGACGACGCCATCACACCGTCCGCGGTACGCAGCGGCGACGGCACTATCACCCAGGCCGTCAAGGCTGCTGGCGCACCGGTGGATGTGGCGGCACCAAACGTCCCGGCCACGCCGGGCGAAGGCACAGCGGTCTTCCGCAAGCGCCGCGCTACCCTGTCGGCGATTGCCGAGAGTGGCCTGACCACGGTGGAGCGCCGCAATGATGGCAACTTCTTCATGGTGGACGGCACGCGCAAGCGCCAGTACAAATTGTCCGGCCCGGCCGACGCCGCGCTGGCGCGCAAGGCCATCAAGGATCTGATCGACGGCAAGGCAAACGCTGCCGCCACCAGCCCGAAAAATGACCGCAAAGAACCATCGCCCGATCAGATTGATTCTGTCAACTGGAAGAAGGGTGACCGCTTCCAGCTGAATGGTCAGACCCTGGTGATTGAGAACCCGGCCGGCAGTGTGCGCAAGTCCAAGCCCGGCGCCAAGCAGGCCTGGGAAACCAAGATGGCCGGCCACTACGGCGACATGGCTGGCACCAAGGGTGCAGACGGTGACCCGGTGGATGTCTTTGTTGGGCGCGACCCATCGAACGGCAAGATTTTTGTCATCGACCAGGCCAATGCCGACGGCAGCTTCGACGAGCACAAGGTGATGATGGGCTACGTCGACGCCGACGCCGCGCGCGCCGGTTACCTGGCCAATTACGAGAAAGGCTGGACCGGCCTGGCCGCCCTCACAGAGGTGACGCCTGCAGAGCTGGGCACCTGGCTCAAAAGCGGTAACACCAACAAACCCCTGGGAGACATCAGTGGCGCAACTCGACGAACAACTGCCGAAGTATCTGAGGGAGGCTCTGAAGGATCAGGTGCTGACGTATCCGGAGGCGTGGCTGATGGACGCACTGGACGTAGCGTACAGTCAGATCAATCAGGTGCCGCCGATGCCGGAGTATCTGACATCAGCGATGTCGAGGCTGGAGCTGTACTACCAGACAGCACCGTCACAGGTTATGTGACCATCAACGACGGCGGCACCACGCGCAAGATCGAACTTGTGGCGCCGCTCGGCGAAGCAGCGTCCGGGCGCAGGCCTGGCCGCGCGCACCGGATCACCAAGCCACAGGCAGAGACGCTGCGCGCACTGGCCGCATTCTTCGGCAAGCAGGTCGAGTTTTTCCGCGACCCCAGGCTGGCTGACGGCTTCGTCAAAAACGGCGACCCGGTCATCTACCTCAATGAGAGCGCATCCATCCACCCGATGTCGACGCTTTTCCATGAGTTGTCTCACCTGATTCGGCGCGACATGCCCGAGGTGCACGCCGCCTTGATGAAGGTGGTTGAAGCAAGCCTGGACAAGGATGCCGCGGCCAAATTCCGCAACAACTACAACAGCGTCACCAACAGCACAAACGAGTCGCTGAACGATGGCGAGCTGGAAGAGATCACCTCTGACCTTGGCGGCACCCTGATGTCTGACCCCAAGTTCTGGGAGCAGGTTTTTGCCCAGATTCAAAAGGACAACCCCCAGTCATACAAGACCATGCTAGCACAGCTGATCAACTTCCTGAACGGAATGATCAACGACCTGGCAAAGGCCATCGGCCAAAAAGGCTTCATGGCCACCGAGCTGGTCAAGGACATGGACGCCGTGCGCGACGCCTACCGCGATGCGCTGGCCAAGTTTGCCAAAGAGAACGGCATCACCCAAGCAGCCATGGGCGCAGAGGTGGCGAAGGCGGGGCAGGAGATCAAGCGCAGCCGTGATCGTTCGGCCAAGGATATTCATGAATCCTTTTTCCCACCGAAGAGACTGACCAGCATCGCCAAGGACGCGAAGGAGGTTTTTCATGCGATCAAGAAAATGTCTTACGGCAAAAGACAGGCATTTCAGGTCGACCACGGGATAAAATTGACTGGAGATTGGTCCAAAGACTTTGCCAACGTAGCGACGGCCATTGCACAGTCCGCAGGCATCAGTGGATATAGCGACCTACCCCAAGTCCGGGTATTCGGCGACTTCGGCGATTCGGCCTACCCCGTCAAGGCGGGGCAGGGCTTCATCCAGGTCATGCCTGATGTCTCCGATACCGACGGGGTCAGGACCTTATACATCAACTTCGTCAGCCAGGCCACAACGGATGAGGTGATAGCTGCGGCCACCCGGGCGGCCAGCTACCATGGTTTGACGCGAATTTTTTACGGCCCAGACAGCGGCATGCGCAGCATCGGGACCGAGGGCGCAATCTCGCGCGACCCATCACGCAGTTTTGCGGCGCGCGCCCGGGTGCTATCCATGAGCTCGAGATCCACGTCGCCAGAAGAGTCAGCGCAGTTTGCGCAAGGCATGGCTGCGGCGGTTTTGAGCAAGCAGGATTCCAGCTTCGTAGTGGGCCGCTTTGTTGACATCGAGCCAGTCCGCAAGTTGGGCTCGGCCAGCAGCGACATCACCAAGTCCACCGCCCGGGCCTACAATCCCGAGGATGACGGTGCACTACCTGCCGACCAAAACAACGCCCCCGGTCGACTGGGACGCGGCGCTGATGCGGCTGCTGGCGCAGTACCCGAGTACGGAACCGCCCGAGCCGGAGCCGTCTCCGTCCTTGGCCGACACTTCTCCACCTCCACCAGACGCAGCCTGAGCGGATCCGCCTTCGGCACGGGCCTGAAGGGTGCCGAGCGCGCGCGGCTGACCAGCGACGCCGACCCGCGACTGATGAAGCGCATCGCCTTCTACATTGACACCGGCAAAGGCATTCGCCCTGAGTCGGGTGTGGGCGCCTACGCGCATGAGGTTCGCCTGAACAACATCTACGACCCCAGCACGAAGTTGGTCAAGTGGAAGGGTGGCCCGAACAACTTCGAGTCCGCCGTGATTGATGCAGGCTTTGACGGATACATGATCCCGGACCACAACACCACCAACGGGGCTGCGGTTCTGCTTGGCAAGGCGGCCAGCAATGTACCGGTCAAGCCCATCGGCCAGGCTGGCAGTGCGCCTGCGCCGGTGGATGCCGAGCCAACATCCAAGTCCAAAGGCCTGATGTCGCGCGAGCTGAGCGAAGTCAATGCCGAGTCCATCCCGGGTGCCAAGATCAAGGGCGGCACGCTGACTGTGCCGATGGACAGCTACGAGGCAGCCAACACCGAGATGGCCCGCATCGGATCGCCGGTACGCTTCAGCCCGGCACGCGCCGATGATTCTCCGGCAGCGCAGTACGCCAAGGTCCAGTCCCAATACAAGGGTACAGACCAGTGGCTCAAGGCGCCGAACGGCAAGGCCACCAAACTGACCAAGCGCCAGTGGGTGCACGTTCGCACACCGGCATTCAAGAGCTGGTTTGGCGACTGGGAGGCATTTGCCGGCAAGCAGGGTGGCGTCTGGAGTGACGACGGCAAACAAGTATCGAAGGCCGTCGACGACAACGGCGAGCCATTGGTGGTGTATCACGGTAGCGACGATGCCGGGTTCATGGAGTTCGAGAAGCCGGGCGGCGCGCGACGCGGCGACCTGGGCATCTTTACATCCGACGCCTGGAGCACCGCAGCCAGCTATATAACGCGCGGCCGGGCCAACAAGGTCGAAGAGCCCGAGCCCCCTGACGTCCGCCGGGGAGAAGATGGCTTTTACTTTGACGACAGCGACGGCTATGAAAGTGGGCCGTTTGACACACGCGCGGAGGCCGAGCGTGTGGCGCGTGAAGATGCCGACACCGATGGCGATAGCAACAAAGAGCCCGGCGTTTACGCCCTGTTCATCAACACCCGCAATCCCATGGAGGCGGATTTTGAAGGCGCCAACTGGAGCGGCGAGGCACTTGACCAGTACCAGGTCATGCTGACAACCGAGGAAGATCCGTACACCACACCAGACGGCAAGCGCAACTTTGACAAGGACGAGGCTGATCGGCTGGCCGCCGAGATGGATGGCGACGTCGTGCCGGCAATGGGCCCTGGGCAAAGCACCGACGACGTGGTTCGCGAGGCACGCCAGTACAAGAACGACGGGGCCATTGTCCGCACGGTGGTGGATGATGGATCTGGCGCCTCGGGCATGGGCGACCCGTCGAACGTGTTTGTGGTGTTTGACCCGAACCAGGTCAAGTCGGCCGACTTCAATGGCGGCGAGTACAGCCTGAAGGATGACGATATTCGGATGAGCCCTGATCGCGGCAACATCCATGGCTTCGTCCCAGAATTGCGCGCCCCGGTAAAAGGCAAGCTCACCCTGCCAGACAAGCCGCTCTTCACGCAAGCGACAACCAATAAAAATGCAGGCAAGCAGATCAGCGGCATCAACAAGGTCCTGGAAAAATTCCCATCGCCGGAAAATTCACCGGAGGATTGGACGCGGATGATGGGTTATGCGCTGGCCAGCCGAGATGTACCAATCCCGCCGTACCAGTTGATTAAGCGCATAAACAGCGGTGGATATGGCAGGCTGCTGCGCGACCTGACGCCAGGCCAGGTATCCGATGCCGACCACGGGTTTGAGAATGCTGCAGAGTTTCGCAAAATGTATGAGGACGGGACGGCCGATGTGGTCGTTACCGGCAAGCTGGCCTTGTGGTCCTTTCTGTCGCGCGGCGTTTCGCCTTACGTACAGGAGTCGCTCTTCCTTGACGCAGTCACAGGCATTGACCCATGGGTCAAGCTGGCAGCAGAAGGCAAGTTTGACCAAAAGGCGCTGGAGGGCTACGCGAAATGGGCTGACACCATCGCCGGCGCTGGCAGCGGGAGACCGGGTTCAGGTGCCAAGCACAACCTCAATGCGTTTGGCAATAACTACCTGATCAACATGGCCAAGGAGCACCGCCCTGGCAAGACGCGACTGCAGCACTGGCATGACCTGGTGGCAGACTTCAACAACACGGGGCCGGAGTTGCGGCGGGCGTTCACTTTGTTTGGTGAGGGCGTTGGCATTGACAACAAGGTCGTCTCCTTCTCGCTGCTGGTTTCCGGTCGCAACGACATTTTGGTCATGGACCGTGTGCAGATCAAGGGACTGTGGGATGACGGCCGATTTGCAGGCCGCAACCTTTACGACGGATCCAATGACGCAGAAGGAAATGCCATCACTGGCTCTAAGCTGTCGGATCTGTTTTCTGGCGCCAGAGGCCTGCTGATCTATGAGGCGGCGGAGCGCGCCATCAGTAAACACCTGGCGGAGTATTACGAGCAGGCCGGCAGACCAGAGGCGGCCAGCCTGGGCAGATTCCACTGGGAGACGTGGGTTACTTATTCCGGGCAAGAGGCATCGCATGGAACAATCCAGGGCCTGATGCGAGACGCCGCTGGACAAGCAGGGCCGTACCAGGGGATTACTGCCAAGCAAGGCGAATACGGCGAGTATGCATACGGCACCCGCTACGGCATTGACCCCGCCGGAGTGCCTTACTTCCTGTATGATTCTAGCGCTGGAGAAAGCTACCGCTTCACGATACCTGCATTTCGCGAGATGCTGGAAAAGGTTAAAAAGTCGGGCAACAAGGTGCGCCCGAGCAAGTTTCTTGTCTCAAAGGATGAAAATGGCAACGACCGAAAATCTCCCTGGTTCAACGACCCCAGGGTCGACCGGGCAAAGCTCGACGAATTCATCAAGCAGCATGGGCGGCTCCAGCCGGGCGAACGAGCTGTTTCGCCGGATGATTCAGAATCCACCGCCAATGTCGCCCGATCTGCCGGCCGCGACGGCACTGGAGGCAATGCCGATGCAAGAGCCCAGCCGGCTACCGGACGCGCCGACGCGCAGCCAGTTCCACAGCCAGGAGGAGTTCGAGGAGGCGACGGGGTATTGGCAGGGACACGTCGGCCGTATCAAGGGGATGGTCGCCAGGGCACAAGCCTCGAAGGACTCCCGACCCGAGTAACCGTCGACGGCAAGCCGACCATCTTTGCTGGCTTCAAGCCGGCACAGGATGCAGCTGCCGACTATGCCGCAGAGGCTGGCCTTGCGTACAGCCCACCCACCACCTACGCCAAGGTGGACGCGGAGCGCGCCACGCGCATCGCGCAGGCCTTTGACGAGCTCAAGCACGAGCCCGGCAACCCGGAGGTCAAGGCCGCCTACGACGCCATGATCCAGGAGACCCTGGACCAGTACCAGGCCATCCTGAAGACCGGCCTCAAGGTTGAGTTCAACGACGGCGCAGACCCTTACGGCAATCCGCGCAACGCCATCCTGGATGTGGTGGAAAACAACCACCTCTACGTGTTCAGCACCAAGGATGGCTTCGGCTCCAGTGAGATGGATGTTGCGGATAACCCGCTGCTGGCGCCGACCGAGTTCATGTTTGGCGACAAGCCAGCCCTGGCCAACGACATCTTCCGCGTGGTGCACGACTACTTCGGCCACATCAAGGAGGGCGTCGGCTTCAGGGCTGACGGCGAAGAGAATGCCTGGCGCTCGCACTCTGCCATGTACTCGCCGCTGGCACGCCGGGCTATGACCACCGAGACGCGCGGGCAAAACAGCTGGGTCAACTACGGGCCCAAGGGCGAGTTCAACCGCAACGCCAGCGGGGGTGACACCATCTACGCGGACCAGAAGGTTGGGCTGCTGCCTGACTGGGTTGCAAGCGAGGATTCGGCAGACGCACCTGGCGGTTCTTCTGTGGTAAAAACGCCAACAAAAAGTAGTGACCGCAACAAAAACCAACCGGCCCGGCCTGAAGAATTGATCGCGCTCAGAAAGCGCAAGTCGGTCCTTGAGTCGATCCAAAAATGTCTGGGCAAGTCATGAGCGACGAAAACAAGATTGCCGCGCTCGAGGGTCTGATCAACGAGATGTCTGCCGCTATGGCGGAGCTGGTCGAGGCAGTGCAGGGCGGCGGCGCCAGCGCGGCAGAGATCAGTACCACCTTGGTGGAGATGCTGGAGCTGCTTGCCAAGCGCCAGGACCCGGTGCCGCAAGACCTGTCGGTAATCGCCGACGCGATTGCCGGGCTTCAGATCAAGGTCGGCGCACCACAGGTCACCGTTCAGAACACCGTCGATGTCAGCCCAACACCGATTGAAAACATCATCCACGTCGCGCCGCCTGCCGTGCAGATTGTCTCCGGTGAACGCGTCCCGGTCGACTACGACATGAGTGTCGAGTACGACATGCACAACCGAATTACCAAAGCCCGATTAGTTGCTCATCCCCGCACCAAATAAGGAACCCTTATGCCTATTATTTCAACCGAAGTTCAGTACCGCCTATCTGGCGGAGCTGCCAACGCCGACCCGCTGCTGTCACTCGGTGGCGCAAAAAGTGGAACCTTGTTTGGCGCCAACTTCTTTGATGATGTGACCAGCGCCCAAAGCGCAGCCGGCAGCGTCGAGTTTCGCTGCCTGTATGTCCACAACAACAACGCCACACTTATCTACCAGAACGCGGTGATCTGGATCCAGGCCAACACCCCGAGCGCCGACACCACACTTGATATTGGGATCGGCACCAGCGCCATCAACGGCATCGAAGCAGCCACCGCCACCGAGGTCACGGTGCCGACTGGCGTCACCTTCTCTGCGCCAGCGGCCTTTGCTGCTGGCCTGGTTTTGGGTTCTTTGCCAGCTGGTCAACACCGTGCGGTCTGGGTTCGGCGCACAGTCAATCCTGGCGCTGCAGCGATCAACAGCGACACATATACCCTGCGCGTGCAGGGCGACACGGCGGCATAAAGCATGCCTGATAACAGCCTACAAAACGGCACAGACAATATTGCCACTGACGAGTTGACGACGGTCAACGGAGCGGCTGCTCCGGCCGGCCTTAAGGTGCAGCGCAGTAAAGTGGGGTTTGGCCCTGATGGCGCATTACGGGATGTTGACCAAGCCAACCCGCTACCCGTCACTTTTCCGGCAGGCAGGAGCAACGTCACGATAGCCGACACGCAAGCCGACGTTCACGGCCAGCTCGTCGGCGTCACGCGCATATCGCAGATTTCAACCAAGTTCTTTCAGCAAGGCCCAGCCGCTTCGCTGAATATCTCATTGTCAGGCGGCGCTACGGCTACAGGGCCAACACTGGGCGGGGCAGTATTTGCTTCAGGTACGGCGGTAACGTCTGCCCTGTTGGCTCAAACGCCGACCGGCATTTTGTACGCCGCGCAGTACGAAGCCTGGGCGGTCTTGTCTGGTGCGTACACTGCCCCAACATCGGCGGCGACTTTCCAGCGGCTGGGCATTTATGAAGCGACAAACGGCTACTCATTCGGCTACAACGGGCTGACATTCGGCTTGTGGGTGCGCGTCAACAGCGTGGATACCTTTATCCCGCAGGCCAACTGGAACCGAGACATTTTGAACGGGGCAGCGACAAGCCTGTTTACCAGCAACGGTGCTCCCGTGGTGTTTGTGCCGACGAACATGAACATGTTTCGTAAGCGGTTCGGCTGGTACGGCGCGGTGTCTGCGTTTTACGAAGTGTATGCGCCCGATGGCAATTGGGTGGTAGTGCATCAGGTTCGCACGGCGAATTCACAGACCGGCGTGAATATCACCATGCCCGACCTACCAATGACGGTGGAAATCAGCAAGAACGCTGCGGACGCGACCAATCTCACTATTACGTGCGGCGGCTGGGCGGCGGGTATTACTGCGCCAAATTCTGGCCCGAATCTGAGTGGGCAACGGTCACTTGCAGCGCTGAATGCGGCCTTGATTATTCCGCTGGCTGGTATAAGCGAGCTGTCGTTTGCCATTGCAGGAACCTGGGCTGGTACGCTGTCTTTTCAGAGCAGCTTAGACGGGCTGGCATGGATTGCTGACGCAGCCATGAACAGCGTCAGCAAAGTCTTTTCAACCTCCACAACGGTCAACGGCACATTCACGGCGGCGATTTCTTCGGATCGTTTTTACCGGGTGTTGGCCTCTGTTTGGACTTCAGGCAGCGCCAGCATTGTTTACAGCGGATCGCCGTCCTCGAATCTTGTAATCGCTCAGCTGCTGCTTACCGATGGCGCCAACAACGGGCCGGTTGCTGTCAAGCCGGCAAGCACGGCGGCGGTGGCAACTGATGCGTCTCTGGTGGTGGCGTTGCACCCAAGCTCGCCCACACCCGCAGGCACGAACATCGTCGGCGCATTGGTTGCGAATCAGTCAGTTAACAAGGCGCAAATTGCGGGCGTAGCAATAGCAGCGGGCGCGGGTGTTGTGACGCTTGGCACGCAGCGCATGGTTCAGGCAAGCGACGTTATCCAGCCTGCAATCTCTGAGAGCAGAGCCGCAACGCTGCATGTGTCGGCAACCGGCGCGGTGAATACAGCGGTGACTGCAACACTACCAGCCCCAGCGGCTGGCTTGTTTCACTACATCACATCCGTGCAACTGGTCAAGGTTTACAACGCGCTGGGCGTAGCAGCTGGTGCTGGCGTGGTGGTGACGTCCACCAACCTACCGGGCGGCCCTGCGTGGACGACAGAACAGGCAGCGGGCGCAGTGGGCACGGCAGTCACGGTGATTAACTACCAACCGACAACACCACTCAAGGTGGCGGCAGCAGCAGTGGCGACGTCGTTTACGGCTCCACTGCAAGGGCAGACGATCTGGCGCTGGAATATCAGCTACTTCACCGCTCCGTAAACCATGAGCTTGCTGCTCCTGCTTCGCGCGGCTGATGCCGCGACGTCGGTCAGCAGAGATGCCGCTGGCGGCTATGCCGTGGTGCAGCCGATCCAGGCCAGCGCTGCGGGTGGCTATGCGGTTGTCACGTCAGTTGTGGCGTCAGGCAGTGGCGCGTATGTCGTCGTCACCAGCACGCAGGCCAGTGGCGTCGGCGCCTATGCAGTAGTCGCCAGCGTACAAGCCAGTGCCGCCGGCAGCTACGGCATGGCAGGCAGCGTGCAGTCCAGCGCCAATGGCGCATACGCCACGCTGGTATCGGTGCAAGCCAGTGCCGCGGGCGCGTACGCGGCCAAAAGCTCGGTCCAGGCTTCCGTCAGTGGTGGCTACGGCGTGCTCGCTGCCGTACAGGCCAGCGCTGCCGGCAGTTACGGCGCGGCAGGCGGCGTGCAGGCCAGTGTCGTTGGCGCCTACGCGGTCACCAGTTCGGTCCAGTCTTCAGCCAATGGCGGCTACAGCATACCGACCGCCGTGCAGGCCGGCGTTGCAGGCAATTACGCGGCCCTGGCGGCGGTGCAGTCCAGTGCCGCTGGCGCCTATGGCCTGTCGGGCGGTGTCAGCGCCACGGCCGCCGGCGCGTACGCCGTCATTGCCAGCATTCAGGCCAGTGTTGCAGGCGGATTTGCCGTGTTGCGATCGATCCAGGCTGACGCTGCTGCCACTTATGCGCTGGCCAGTGTGGTTATTCGGGACGCGGCCGGAAATTATTCTGGCGCCGGCAATGTTGGCGCAAGTGCCACTTCGTCTTACAGCATCAACACATTACAGGTTGCGGACCCGAATGTTCTGGTCGGCGGCGGTGGCGGCGGCGGTGCCGCAGGTGTCCAAAATTACGACGACGACTATACACTATCGCTAAACCGGCGAATCCATCAACAAAATTCCGTGCTCATTGCCATGATGGCCGAGCTCGCAGCATCAGGAGCCCTTGAATGTCATTGACAACTTGCGTAAAAAAAGCCGACGGTTTTCTTGCACCGGCAGACAAAGACGCCCTCTTCAAAAAGGCCAGCGAGTATCGCCAGCAAGGGTTGACCCCAAGCGCAGCCGCAGCGCGCGCAGTGACGTACCAGCTGGCGCAGGTGCAGTCGGAGCTGGACGCGGCCACTCGGCAGGGCCAGGAGAATCAAGAGGCCAAGCTCAGCCCGGCGCGCGATCAGACCGAGACGCGATCATCGCCGCTCGAGTACAACCCGGACCTGCCACGCGGGGCTGTTCTTGACATGACAAAAGAAGAGGACGCGCTGCGTGACAAGATCAGCAGCACAGAAGCGGAATCTGGAAAATTGTGGGGAGAAGGAAAAAAGAAGTCCGTGCAAGACATCATTGCTGAAATGAAGCCGGTGGTGGCATCCATGGATCTGAGCGACGACACCCTGCAGTCGATTGGGCGCACGCGCTTCTACTCGTCGCATGGACGTGGCGAGCAGTACGACGACGAAGCACACCCCTTTTTCG
>Ga0326734_1000404_pt1 | contig 11936 bp, 8 predicted proteins | sample 15_GP2_1315_FD_207944 | JGI IMG/M metagenome (GOLD analysis project Ga0326734, IMG submission 207944) | Glacier ice microbial communities from Ngari, Tibet, China - 15_GP2_131.5 | ecosystem: Environmental > Aquatic > Freshwater > Ice > Glacier | place: China: Ngari, Tibet | collected 2018-07-18 | reverse complement strand
AGGCCGGCAGCGGCGAGGATGATGGCGGCGTAATCGCCCCGATCGAGCTTGCCGAGCCGGGTGTCGAGATTGCCGCGCAGCGGCTTGATCACCAGCTGCGGATAACGCGCCGCGATCAGCGACTGGCGGCGCAGGCTGCTGGTGCCGACCACCGCGCCGGCCGGCAAGTCGGCAAGGCTGGCGTAATCGTTCGAGACAAAGGCGTCGCGCGGGTCTTCGCGCTCGAGCACGGCCGCCAGTTCAAAACCTTCCGGCAAATCCATCGGCACGTCCTTGAGCGAATGGACCGCCAGGTCGGCGCGCCCTTCGGCCATCGCCACTTCGAGTTCCTTGACGAACAACCCCTTGCCGCCGATCTTGGACAGGGCGCGGTCGAGGATCTGGTCGCCGCGCGTGGTCATGCCGAGAATTTCGATCCTGCACTGCGGATATAATAAAGATAATTCGGCGCGCACGTGTTCGGCCTGCCACATGGCCAGCCGGCTCTCACGCGAGGCGATGATCAGGGTCGCGGGCGGCTGCTGTTGCGGCGCATCGGTCAATTCAGTTGCTTTCAAAACAAATTCTTTCACTGTCGTTAGCCCCAACCGGCGCATGCCAGTCAACGGCCGAAGCATAAAATCACAAATTTTATCATGCGGCCTCTTTGCAGAACCTGGCCAGAAGCCTTTGCACCCACTTTTCTCCCTATGGTCGACATGGAAAATTCAGCTGCTGCTTCAGAAACATCGCAAGGCGCCGACAAGGACGCGCCCCTCAAGGAAGACATCCGCCTGCTCGGGCGCCTGCTCGGCGACGTGCTGCGCGACCAGGAAGGCGAATCGGTGTTCGGCGTCGTCGAGATGATCCGCCAGACCGCCGTGCGCTTTCGCCGCGAAGACGATGCCGAGGCCGGCAAGGAACTGACAACCTTGCTGAGGAAACTGACGCGCGACCAGGCCATCTCGGTAGTGCGCGCGTTCTCGTATTTCTCGCACCTGGCCAACATCGCCGAAGACCAGCACCATATCCGCCGCCGCCGCGCCCACCTGCTGGCCGGCTCGAAGCCGCAGCAAGGCAGCGTCGGCTTCGCGCTCGACAAGCTGAAATCTGCCGGTGTCGCCGGCGACACCGTCCGAACCTTCTTCCGCGACGCCCTCATCGTGCCGGTGCTGACGGCCCACCCGACCGAAGTGCAGCGCAAGAGCACGCTCGACGCCGAGCACGACATCGCCCGCCTGCTGGCCGAACGCGACCTGCCGCTCACGCCCAAGGAACGCAAGGCCAACCTGCAACTGCTGCAGGCGCGCATCGCCACCTTGTGGCAGACGCGCATGCTGCGCTATTCGAAGCTGACAGTGGCCGACGAAATCGACAATGCGCTGTCGTATTACCGCATCACCTTCCTGCGCGAGCTGCCGGGCCTGTACGACGACATCGAGGAAGAACTGGCAAGCCACTACGACGTCGAGCCGGCCGCGCTGGAAGCGGCCTCGTACGTCCAGATGGGCAGCTGGATCGGCGGCGACCGCGACGGCAACCCGAACGTCAACGCCGGCACCATGCAGCACGCGCTGACCCGCCACGCCACCGTCATCCTCGACTTCTATCTCGAAGAAACCCATGCCCTCGGCGCCGAACTGTCGATCTCGACGCTGATGGTCGGCGTCAGCCCGGCCCTGCAGGCACTGGCCGACGCCTCGCCGGACGCTTCGCCCCACCGCAGCGACGAGCCGTACCGGCGCGCCCTGATCGGCATCTACGCGCGCCTGGCGGCCACCGCCCGCGCGCTTGGCGCCACCAACATCCTGCGCAAGGAAGTCGGCCCGGCCGCGCCCTACATCGACGCCGCCGGGTTCTGCGCCGACCTGCGGGTGCTGATCGATTCGCTGGCCACCCACCACGGCGCCATCATGGCCTGCCCGCGCCTGAAGCGCCTGACGCGCGCCGCCGCCATCTTCGGCTTTCACCTGGCCTCGCTCGACATGCGCCAGACCTCCGACGTCCACCAGCGCGTGCTGGCCGAACTGTTCGCCGGCGCCGGCGTCGAGCCGGCCTACTGCGCGTTACCTGAAGAACGCAAGGTGGCGCTGCTGCTGGCCGAACTTGGCCAGCCGCGCCTGCTGTTTTCGCCGTACTCGACCTATACCGAAGAGACCAACGGCGAACTGGCGATCCTGCGCGCGGCGCGCGACATTCGCGCGCGCTACGGCGTGCGGGCGATCCGCAACTACATCATCTCGCACACCGAAACCGTGTCCGACCTGCTCGAGGTGCTGCTGCTGCAAAAGGAAACCGGCCTGCTGCGCCCGGCCGAAGGCGAACTCGAGGCGATGGTGATCCCGCTGTTCGAGACCATTCCCGACCTGCAGCGCGCCGCCGCCATCATGCACGAATGGATGGCGCTGCCGCTGGTGTCGCAACTGATCGCGCGCCAAGGCCAGCTGCAGGAAGTCATGCTCGGTTACTCCGACTCGAACAAGGACGGCGGCTTCCTCACTTCCAACTGGGAGCTGTACAAGGCCGAGATCGACCTGGTCGAGGTGTTCGCCGACGCCAAGGTAAAACTGCGCCTGTTCCATGGCCGCGGCGGCACCGTCGGGCGCGGCGGCGGGCCGAGCTACGAGGCGATCCTGGCGCAGCCGCCAGGCACCGTCAACGGCCAGATCCGCCTGACCGAGCAGGGCGAAATCATCGCCTCCAAGTTTTCCAACGCAGAAATCGGCCGGCGCAACCTCGAACTGCTGGTGGCCGCCACGCTGGAAGCGAGCCTGATGCCGCACCTGGAGGCCGGCGCGCAGCGCGAGCGGCTGGCCGGCTTCGAAGCGGTCATGGCCGAGCTGTCCGGGCGCGCCTACCGCGCCTACCGCAACCTGGTCTACGAGACGCCGGGCTTCACCGACTACTTCTTCGCCGCCACGCCGATTGCCGAGATCGCCGAACTGAACCTCGGCTCGCGCCCGGCCTCGCGCAAATCGACCCGCCGCATCGAAGACCTGCGCGCGATTCCGTGGGGCTTCTCGTGGGGCCAATGCCGGCTGCTGCTGCCGGGCTGGTACGGCTTCGGCTCGGCCGTCAAAGGCTGGATCGCCGACGGCGCGCGTGAGGAACGCATCGCCACCTTGCAGGCGATGGTCAAGGAATGGCCGTTTTTTGCCACCCTGCTGTCGAACATGGACATGGTGCTGGCCAAGACCGACCTGCCGATCGCCTCGCGCTATGCCGAGCTGGTGGCCGACGCCGCACTGCGCGAACGCATCTTCAAGCGCATCTCCACCGAGCACGGCAACACCTTGCGCTGCCTCGAGGCGATTACCGGCGCGCACGAACGGCTGGCCGGCAATCCGCTGCTGGCGCGCTCGATCCAGAACCGCTTCGCCTACCTCGATCCGCTGAACCACCTGCAGGTCGAAATGATCCAGCGCCACCGTTCGCAGGCGCTGCATGCGGGCGAACCGGACAACCGGGTGCGCCGCGGCATCCACCTATCGATCAATGGCGTCGCGGCCGGCTTGCGCAACACCGGCTAGTCGATTACCGGGCAAATGCGGGCGCCGACCCGCATTCCGGGCACCTCAATTCTTCCCCCTCCGAAACTCTTTGGCGCCCCTGATTGAACGCTTTCAACAGTGCGCGGGTCAAGCCCGCTTTGCGCTAGTCTTGACATTGGTTCCGCAGCTTTTCCGAGAGGATCACTTGAATGGCCAATAACGCAGAGCTGCCCACTGGCGAAGCCGCCGTGACGATCCCTGTCATCCAGGAATCGCTCCAGATCGGCACGCGAACGGTCGACACCGGCCGCGGTGTCAGGATCAGTAAAACGGTGGCCGAGCTGCCGTTCGAAGTGCGCGAAATCCTGCATCACGACGAGATCAGCGTTCTTCACGTCCCGATCGACCGGATCGTCGCCGTTGGCGAGGCGCCCGCATCGCGTTACGAGGGCGACACGCTGATCATTCCCATCGTCGAGGAAGTGGTGGTGGTGGAACGCCGTTTGCGCATCAAGGAAGAGCTTCACGTCACCACGACCCGGCGCGAAGAACAGTATGCCGAAACGGTGATGCTGAAATCGGAACAGGTCCGCGTTGAACGTTTTGACAAAGCCTCGGACAATTGAGTACGTTTCCTAACCTTAGGAGGATTCACCATGCAACACACACTCGTAGCCGTTTTCGATAACCGAGCCGATGCGCAGTCAGCGATGGAAGAATTGTTGGCGTCCGGTTTCTCCAGCCAGGAAGTGCGCATGAGCCAGGAGACCGGCGACACCACCGGCGCCATGAGCCCGACCAGCTCCATGGGCACCACCAGCACCACCGGCATCACCGGCACTACTGGCACTACTGGCGCCACCGACGAAGGCTTCGGCTCCGGCATCAAGAACTTCTTTTCCGACCTGTTCGGCAGCGATCATGACGAACCGACGCGCAAATATTCAGAAGCGGTCACCCGCGGCAGCCACGTGCTGACGGTCAGCACCGCCACCCTGCCGGAAGTCGAGCGCGCAGCCGACCTGATCGAACGCTTCGGCCCGATCGACATCGACGAGAAAACGTCGCAATGGGGCGGCGGCGCCACAACCGGTGCCATGGCCGGCGGCGCCATGGCTGGCGGTGCAATGAGTTCAAGCACCGGCTCGCAGCAGCAGGCGGCACTGCTGTCGCAGCAAAGCGGGCAAGGTTCGATGTCGAGTCAGCAGGGTTCGGCGACGGGCGGTTCGCAGCAACTCGCTCCCGGCGAAAGCACCGCGATCCCGGTCATCCAGGAACAGCTGCAGGTCGGCAAGCGCGAAGTCCAGCGAGGCGGCGTGCGGGTATTCCAGCGCATGGTCGAAACCCCGGTCAGCGAAACGGTCAACCTGCGCGAGGAGCACGTCAGCATCGAGCGGCACCCGGTCGACCAGCCGGCCACCCCTGCCGACCTGGCCGCGTTCCAGGAAAAAACGATCGAACTGCACGAAACGGCCGAAGAAGTTGTCATTCAAAAGACCGCCCGCGTGGTCGAGGAAGTCGTCGTCGGCAAGGATGTCACCCAGATCGAGCAGCAAGTCTCGGACACCGTGCGCCACACCGAAGTGGAAATCGAACAGCTCGACGCCGGCACCGGCACCGGCACGAGCACGGGCTCAGCCATGGGCACGGGCATGACCGGGGACGACACCTACTATCGCAACCACTTCAACAGCAACTACGCCAGCGCCGGCGGCCGCTATGAGGATTACGCGCCTGCCTACGGCTACGGCTCGACCATGGCCGGCAACGACCAGTATCGCGGCCGCGCATGGAACGACGTCGAACCGTCACTGCGCAGCGATTGGGAAACCCGCAACCCCGGTTCGACCTCGACCTGGGAGAAAATGAAGGGCTCGGTGCGTCACGGCTGGGAAAAAATGACTTCCTGATTTTGTGACGTCCGCCGTACGACAGGGCGACAAAACCAGTCTGATGGCAGCCCGCTGTTCCCCGGAAGCAGCGGGTTTTTTTACGCCTAAAAACAAGAATGCTTACCATTGGCGGCACGGCCAGTGTATCTTTGCTGTAATTTTTTCAGGAAACCGGTTCGGTCCCGTAGCCGGGGTAAAAAACCGGTGAACACAGAGGATGCACAATGCCGCAGAAACAGATTGCCTTGCTCACAGCGCTGGCCATGATCGCATTCGCCGGCAATTCCCTGCTGTGCCGTGTGGCGCTCGTGCATACCGGCATTGACGCCGCCACCTTCACGTCGATCCGGCTGCTTGCCGGCGCCCTTGTGCTGTGGCTGATCGTCAGCGTCAAACGCGACCGCGCCGGCCCCGCCGGCAGCTGGACCTCCGCCTTCGCCTTGTTCGCGTACGCGGCCTGTTTCTCGTTCGCCTATGTCAGCCTGTCGGCCGCGACCGGCGCGCTGCTGTTGTTCGGCGCCGTGCAGACGACCATGATCGGCTTCGGTTTGTGGAAGGGCGAACGGTTGCGCGGGCAACAGCTGGCAGGCTTGATGCTGGCCGTGGCCGGCCTCCTCGGCCTGTTGCTGCCCGGTCTGTCGGCGCCGCCGCCGGCCGCCGCCGCCTTGATGCTGAGCGCCGGCGTTGCGTGGGGAGTGTACTCGCTGCGCGCCAAGGGTGCCGCCGATCCGACGCGCATTACAGCAGGCAACTTCGTGCGGGCGGTGCCGTTTGCCATTGCGCTCAGCGCCGTCATGGTTGCCCGCCACTCTGGCGACGCGGCGGGAATCGGCCTGGCGATCGCCTCCGGCGCCCTCGCATCGGGAGTCGGCTACGCCGTCTGGTACACCGCCTTGCGCGGCTTGAATGCCACCACCGCGGCAACAGTCCAGCTCAGCGTGCCGGTCCTCGCCGCTTTCGGCGGCATCATCTTCCTGGGCGAAGCGATCACGCTGCGGCTGCTGCTGACCTCGATTGCGATCCTGGGCGGCATCGCGCTGATCACGCTGGCCCCGCGTCCGGCCAAAGCATAAGCCCGGCGGCGCGCACCAGGCGTACCGCCTGGTTGTAGATCGACGGGCCGATTTCGCGCAGGCAAAAATCAAGCAGCATGCGCGCCTTCAGGCTGCCGACGTCCTCGTCCAGGTTCTGCGCGCAGTACCGTTGCAGCGAGCCTGCCAGGCGCACTACCCGATCGGCTGGCGGCGCGGCGGCGACGCAAATAAAAAAACCGCGTCCACCTTTCGGCGAACGCGGTTTCGGTTCAAGCTTGCCGGCGACGCGCGCCGCCTCCTCGATTAATGGTTGTGCAAGAAGCTCTTCAGCTTGTCCGAACGCGACGGCTGGCGCAGTTTGCTCATCGCTTTCGCTTCGATCTGGCGAATCCGCTCGCGCGTGACGTCGAACTGCTTGCCGACCTCTTCGAGCGTGTGGTCGTTCGACATCTCGACGCCGTAACGCATGCGCAGCACCTTCGCTTCGCGCGGGGTCAGCGAATCGAGCACTTCCTTGATGACGTTGCGCATCGAAGCGTGCAGCGCGGCGTCGAGCGGCGCCAAGGTGGCGTTGTCCTCGATGAAGTCGCCCAGCTGCGAATCGCCATCCTCGCCCATCGGCGTTTCCATCGAGATCGGCTCCTTGGCGATCTTCATGATTTCACGTACTTTGTTTTCCGGCATTTCCATCTTCAGCGCCAGGGTCGCCAGGTCCGGCTCGCTGCCGGTTTCCTGCATGATCTGGCGCGAGATGCGATTCATCTTGTTGATCGTTTCGATCATGTGCACCGGCACGCGGATGGTGCGCGCCATGTCGGCGATCGAACGCGTGATGGCCTGGCGAATCCACCAGGTCGCGTAGGTCGAAAACTTGTAGCCGCGGCGGTACTCGAACTTGTCGACTGCCTTCAGCAGGCCGATATTGCCTTCCTGGATCAGGTCGAGAAATTGCAGGCCGCGGTTGATGTACTTCTTGGCGATCGAAATCACCAGGCGCAAGTTGGCAACCGTCATTTCGCGCTTGGCATGGCGCGCGCGTTTTTCGCCGGCCGCCATCTGCTTGTTAATCTTGCGCAGGTCCGCCAGCGGCAGCGCCACCCGTGCCTGCAGCGCGATCATGCGCTTCTGGTGCTCCTTGATGGCCGGCACGTTACGACCCAGCACGGCGCTGTACGGATAGGCACAGTCGACTTCGCGGTCGACCCACTCAAGGTCCGTCTCGCAACCCGGGAACACCTTGATGAAGTGGGCGCGCGGCATGCCGCAGCGGTCGACGCAGATCGCCAGCACCGCTTTTTCGATGTGGCGCACTTCGTCCATCTGGCCGCGCAAGGTGTCGCACAGCTTCTCGACCACTTTCGCGGTGAAACGAATGCCGAGCAGCTCATTGGAGATCACTTCCTGCGCCTTGACGTAGTTCTTGGAGCCGTAGCCGTCTTTTTCGAACGCCTTGGCCATCTTTTCGAACTGCGCCTCGATCAGGTGGAATTTTTCCAGCGCGCCGCGCTTGAGCTGGGTCAGCTGCTCGGCCGAGAAACCGGCTGCGCCGCCATTGGCGTCGCCGTCTTCTTCCTCGGCTTCTTCTTCTTCCTCGTCATCGTCGTCGCCAGCCGCCACGTGCGGGGCGGGCGTTTGTGGCGCCGACGGTTCGTTCAGGTCGACGAATCCATCGACCACTTCATCGACCTTGATCTCGTCGCGCTCGATCTTGTGGGCCAGCGCGATGATTTCCGCGATCGTCGTCGGGCATGCGGAAATGGCTTGCACCATGTCTTTCAGGCCGCCTTCGATGCGCTTGGCGATTTCGATCTCGCCTTCGCGCGTCAGCAGCGCGACAGCGCCCATTTCGCGCATGTACATGCGCACCGGGTCGGTGGTGCGGCCGAAGTCGGAGTCGACCGTCGACAGCGCCGTCGCGGCGGCCGCTTCGACTTCATCGTCGCTGGTCGCGGTCGGCACATTGTCGGTCAGCAGCAGCGTATCGGCATCGGGCGCGCGCTCGTACACCGCGATGCCCATGTCGTTAAACGTGGCGATGATGCCTTCAATCGCTTCCGGATCGATGATGTTCTCGGGCAGCTGGTCGTTGATCTCGGCATGGGTCAGGTAACCGCGGTCCTTGCCCATGTTGATCAGGTTCTTGATCTGGTTGCGGCGACGCTCCAGGTCGGCTTCCGAGGTCTTCGGATCGCCCACCAGCGCGCCGGCCAAGCCGACCTTGGCCTTGCGCTCGCGCGCCTTCGACACTGCTTTCAGTTCGGCGCGCTCGACCGCGTTGATGCCGGCCACTTCGTCGTTTTCAGGCGTAAATTCGCTCGGTTTGCGCCCACGGCGGCCAGGCACCTTGATCGACGGCAGCAGGTAGCCGGACGTATCGATCGCCGCCAGCGTGGCCGCATCGGTGGTCTGGCTGACCGACTGCCCGGCCGTCTGGATCACGGTCGGCTCGACGTCGATCTTGCGCACCACGCGCGGCTTGAGCACTTTTGCCACGGCCGGCTCGGCCGCCACGGCGCTCTGCAGCACTTCGCTGGCCGCTGCCGCATTCGACACGGCCGCATTGACCCCGGCCAGCTTCGAGACGCGCTTGCGCACCACCGTCGGCGCCACGCCGGTCGGCGCGGACGGCGCGACCTGTTCTGCTTCGCTGCCGGCTTTTGCCACTGCTGTGGCGACCGAGGCAACGTCGGCCTGCGACGCCGGCCCTACTGCCGCCAGGCGCGAACGGGTTTTGACGACCGTCACCTTGGACGCTGCCTCTCCCTCGAGGATGTACGACGTCGCCGTTTTCGGCACGGCCAAAGGCGCGGCGGCTTTGCGCGGCGCCTTGGCGATGGTCAAGGTCAAGGTCTTGGCGGTGCTCTTCGTCATAAAACTCTCCAGTCGCGGCGGTGCGCGCCAGCGAAGTCAATAATCATCGTGGCCCGGAGAAGCGGGCCGATGGAAGGTGGTGTTCAGGGTTGCCCCTTAACTGCGGGCGGGGCGACCATAATTCAAGCACGACGCAATGCGTCGAAGGCCGGGTCAGGCTGGCGAAATCAGGTATGCTGTGATCAATATGGCGCTGTGCATGGCAGAAAGAAAAAAAGCCCGCTCAATGAACCGGGCTTAAATCTATTATCCGAAGAAAATAGAAAGAGACACGTACAATTATGCCTTACTGAAAGGTGCTGCGATAATTGACATATCCAATGTCGGATATAACGAAATCGCATACTCTCCGGCAATACTCATTTCCTCCAAACCTCGCCGGCACATCTGCGCCACCGCAAGCCGTGCGCAGAGCAAGGGGCGGATCATACACGATTTCGCACGTTGCCGCTGTTTGGCAACGCGAAATGGCGCTGCGTCAACCGTGGCAAAACAACACGTCCGCGAATTGCCGCAGCACATACGAAATAACCCATGCTATCCTTCCGGCTCCAGCGCTTACTATGAAGTCAATGAATCCAACTAGCCCAGTCGTCGTCGAAACCGTCGACACCCATTCCATCGAAGTCGCCGACACTCTTGTCGCCGAAGAAGTTGTTGCCATTCCTGCCACCGAAGTTCCCGACACCCCGGCTGTCGACAGCCGTGTTGCCGCCGCGGCCGGCGCGCCGGTTGCGCCCGCGCTGAGTGCGCGTTCGTTGCTCAAGCAACTGCAACACCAGTTCACGGCCTTCCGCAACTGCCTGCCGCTCGCCATCGGCATCGACAAGCAGCTGCTCGCGCGCCTGCCCGAGCTCGACCGCAAGACCATGCGCGCAGCGCTCGGCATCCACACCGGTTCGCTGCGCTACCTGCGCGCAATGGAAAAAGCCACCGTGCGTTACGACCTCGACGGCGCCGCCGGTGCCGAAGTGGCCGACACCCATCGCCAGCACGCCAAGGAAGTCTTGCAGCAGCGCTTCAAGAAAGAAGCCGACCGCAAAAAGCTTGAACGTGAAGCGAGCCAAGCCGAGCGCGAGGCAGAGCAAGCCGAGGAAGCGAACCGCCTGCGCCAGGAAAAACTGCTGCAACTGGCTTCCAAGTTTTCCCGCAACGCCTAAGCCGTTCCATGCTGCCCGAGCAGGAAGAACTGCTGCCGCCGTACGATGGCATCAAGCTGACCGACGTTCGCATCGTCAAGTCCGACAAAGATGCAGCCGAGGCAATGACCGCCCTGATGGCGGCCGACGTGCTCGGCTTCGATACCGAATCGAAGCCGACGTTCCTGAAAGGCGAACTGTCGACCGGCCCGCACTTGGTGCAGCTGGCAACCGACGATTGCGCCTACCTGTTCCAGATCGGCGCCATGCCGGCGGTGGCGGTCTTGAAAGCCGTGCTCGAGTCCACTGCGGTCCTGAAGGTCGGCTTCGGTCTGTCGGACGACGTCAAGCGGCTGCGTGCCAAGCTCGGCATCGAGACCGGCAACGTGCTCGACCTGTCCACCGCGCTGCGCAAGAACGAGCGCAACACGCTGGGCGCGAAGACGGCAGTGGCGCGCTTCTTCGGCAAGAAGCTGCAAAAGTCGAAGAAAATCACCACCACCAACTGGGCCTTGCCGCGGCTGTCGGAAAAGCAGATCCTGTATGCGGCCGACGATGCGCATGTGGCGCTGAAAATTTACCGACGCTGGCGCCTGGACCAGGCCGCCGAATAGTCCGCCCGACGTGCCAGGGCCGACAAGTCGGCCTGGTCGCCAGGCACGCCAGCTTACTTAACTTTCATCGCCAGCCCCGGCACACACTGCGCGCCATACGATCTGCGCCGACGCGACCGCCTGTGCGATCAAAGCGGCCGTGTTGCGCTCGCGCGAATCGCTGCTTGCTGCACGCCCGTGTAGCCCGACCTGATCTTGCCAAACACGCTATGCTGACATCTGCGCGCCCTCCCGCCGCGATTTTCCAATGAATACGCCAATGTCCTTGCCTGCACCCCTGCCCTGCCTGGCCGCGCTGGTCTTCAGTTGCGCTGCCGCCCTGCCAGCCTTGGCCGCCGACCGCCCGGCGGTACTGCCCGATACGATGGCGCAGCGCGTCATCGCCTGCACGTCGTGCCACGCGAAAAACCAGGGAACCGACGCCTTCTTTCCCCGCATCTCCGGCAAACCGGCCGGCTACCTGTACAACCAACTGGTCAACTTTCGCGATGGCCGTCGCCAATATCCCTTGATGACCTACATGGTCGAGAACCTGCCCGACGCTTACCTGCGCGAGATCGCCGACTACTTTTCGAACCAGCACCTGCTAGCGCCGCCGGTGCAGCCGACAACGGTGTCGCAGGCGGTGCTCGAGCGCGGCAGAATGCTGGTGACCCAGGGTGACAAGGCCATCAAGGTGCCAGCCTGCATCGCCTGCCACGGCGAGCGCCTGACCGGCGTCGCGCCCGCGATCCCCGGCCTCGCCGGACTGCCGCGCGACTATGTCAACGCCCAGTTCGGCGCGTGGAAGAACAACACGCGCCGCGCCCGCGCGCCCGACTGCATGGCCGACATCGCCAACCGCCTGAGCCTGGACGACGTCGCCGCCATCTCGCACTGGATCGGCGCGCGGGCGCTGCCGGCCGATCCAGTGCGA
>Ga0326734_1000403_pt1 | contig 11938 bp, 11 predicted proteins | sample 15_GP2_1315_FD_207944 | JGI IMG/M metagenome (GOLD analysis project Ga0326734, IMG submission 207944) | Glacier ice microbial communities from Ngari, Tibet, China - 15_GP2_131.5 | ecosystem: Environmental > Aquatic > Freshwater > Ice > Glacier | place: China: Ngari, Tibet | collected 2018-07-18 | reverse complement strand
AGATTTAGGAGTTAGAGGAAAACTTTAACATTGTAAATCAATAAACAGAAAAATCATGATAATTGGTGTTCCAAAAGAGATTAAAAACAATGAAAATCGTGTGGCTGTAACGCCCGCAGGAGTTGCAGAATTTAAGAAAAATGGTCATTCCGTTTATGTACAATCGCAGGCAGGTGTAGGTAGTGGTTTTTCTGACGAAGAATACACAAATGCTGGGGCAAAGATACTTTCAACAATCGAAGAAACTTATGCCGTTGCCGAAATGATTTGTAAAGTAAAGGAGCCAATTTCATCTGAATATCAGTTGATTAAAGAAAATCAGTTACTATTTACCTATTTCCACTTTGCATCGTCAGAACCATTGACACACGCCATGATTGAGCGCAAAGCAATTTGTTTAGCGTATGAAACCGTTGAAAAAACCGACAGAAGTTTGCCATTATTAGTGCCAATGTCTGAGGTCGCAGGACGCATGGCAATTCAAGAAGGAGCAAAATATTTGGAAAAACCAATGGGTGGAAGAGGTATTTTATTGGGTGGAGTTGCGGGAGTAAAACCTGCCAATGTGTTAGTTTTAGGTGGTGGAATTGTGGGGACACAGGCGGCAAAAATGGCTGCGGGATTGGGTGCAAACGTAACAATTATGGACGTGAGTTTACCAAGATTACGTTACTTGGAAGACGTTATGCCAGCCAATGTAGACACCGTTATGTCAAACGAATATAATATTCGTGAGGCCATAAAGGTGTCTGATTTGATTGTGGGGGCTGTTTTGATACCAGGAGCAAAAGCACCGCATTTGATTACGAGAGCCATGTTAAAAGATATGCGACCAGGAACGGTTGTGGTTGATGTGGCAGTTGATCAAGGTGGTTGCATTGAAACTTGTACGCCAACGACTCATGAGAATCCAACTTTTGTAATTGATGGAATTGTGCATTACTGTGTGGCGAATATGCCAGGTGCTGTGCCTTATACTTCGACTTTGGCATTGACAAATGCAACACTCCCTTATGCAATTCAACTGGCGAATAAAGGTTGGAAAAAGGCTTGTCAAGATAGTGAAGAATTGGCAAAAGGATTGAACATTATTGAAGGGAAAATAGTCTATCAAGGCGTTTCAGATGCGTGGGGCTTAGAATTCACTAATGTTAAGAATGTTTTATAAAATAATAACTCGCTTGGCATTTAACAAATTAACTTTTATATTTAAATCATGTATGAGTTAATCTCAAACGTAGAAAAATTAAATAGTGGTTAAGTATTAAGTCAAAACCCGTCAATTCTTTTGACGGGTTTTCTTTTTATTTCACACAATATTCAAATTCATCTTTATATTGAAAAAGGATTTCCTCAATATCTGCCAACGTAAAATCTGGGCGTTGAAATGGACTTGGCAAATCTTCACGTACAAGGAACTTAGCATCACCCAACCTTCCTAATAAATTCTCAGCCCCTACTCGTGTTCCACTTTGCAAGTAAATTTTATCAGGATAAATATTCTTGAAAGCCGCAATTCTTTGAGTAACATCATAAACCGTTAATTCAGTAATATATTCATTTTTTTCTGAATTTATTATCTCATAAATTTCATCAAAAGTCTTCACTGAATTTATTTCTTCTTCTCTGGAAATTACTCTCTCAGAAAAACTATTAAGTTCAAGTTTTTCCACTCTCCTTTGATGGAAATGCACTTTATTATTCTCATCAACCGATTTTGCCGCCACTTCAATGGCTTCTTTTAACGTTTTTTGACCCATGCAAAACTCAATGAGTCCGTCAATTTGCTTCTTACTTTTCAGCTTATAATGTTTTATTACTCTTTCAAGTTTTGGGATATTGAATGTTCTCATGGCTTTATTTTCAGTAAATTTCGACGTTAAATAAATCATCTCCAAATAAAAAGCCTTCAAACAAATTGCTTGAAGGCTTTATTACTCAAATTTCAAATACTACTTCACCATAAATCCAACCTTAACTTTATCCCACATCATCGTGATCATTCCTGAGTTTTCAGCTTTAATTGTGAATCTTTCAGTCATTGCGTTGGCTTCTGATTTTGCCGTTACACGCAAAGCATCATCAGCTTCCTTGTAACTGTATCCACCCCATTGTTTAGCGGTTTTGTTGAAAATAATCGTCCATTCTTTCTCACCTGGAATTGTAAAAAGAGCGTATTTACCCGCTTTCAAGGCTTTTCCGTTGATCATTACGTCCTTACTAACTTCAAAAGTTGTTGCATCATTTGCACCAGTACGCCATACTTTTCCGTAAGGAGCAAGATCCCCCGCCCATACGTTACGACCTTTAACGGCTGGTTGAGAATAATTAATTGTCAAGTTTGCATTGTTCCCTACAGTTGCCGTAGTTGTTGCAGGAGGCGAAGGCATTGTGGCTTTGTCTTTGCTCATGTCATGTTGAGCGTTGCTAATGAAAGCAGAAAAGGCAAAAGTTGCCAATAAAAGTAATTTTTTCATTTTTGTAATTTAGATTTTAATTAGGATAATTTATTTAACGAATAGATAACGTAATTTCATTATTTTAGTTTCATCATACAACCAGAAATAATAAAAAATACCCTCAAATTAAATATCTGAGGGTATTTCAAAATCTTTTCTAAGATATCTAATTAAAAAAATCCTTCATTTTCTCAAAGAAATTTTTATCACTTTTGTTCGGTTTTGGCTCAAAATTGGGCGAAGACCGCATTTTTTCCAACATCTCCGTTTCTTCATTCGTAAGATTTTTGGGAGTCCATAAATTCACGTGAATCAATTCATCGCCAACGCCGTAACCATTCAATTCCTTGATTCCTTTACCTTTTAAACGGAGAATTTTCCCTGCCTGAGTGCCTGGTTCAATCGTGATTCTTGCTTTTCCACCAATGGTTGGCACTTCAATCGACGTTCCCAAAGCGGCATCCGCAAAATTCAAATAAAGGTCAAATATTACGTTTACACCGTCTCTATGCAACACTTCGTCTGGTTCTTCTTCAATAATTATCAATAAATCTCCCGCAACGCCTCCCCGTGGAGGAACATTTCCTTTGCCCGACATGGATAATTGCATACTGTCGGCAACACCCGCTGGAATTTTGATTGGGATGATTTCTTCTTCCAAAACTCTACCTTCGCCAAAACAAACATCGCAACGAGTTTTCACTTGTTTCCCTTCGCCACTACAAGTTGGACACGGAGAAGTTGTAACCATCTGCCCCAACATTGTTTGCTGAACTCTGCGAACTTGACCTGCCCCACCGCAAGTTTGGCAAGTAGATAATTCTGTACCGTTTTTGGCACCATTACCCGTACAAGATTTACAAGTAACATGACGTTTGACTTTAATTTTTTTCTCAACGCCATTCGCCACTTCCTCCAAATTGAGTTTCAGTTTGATTCTGAGGTCAGTACCTTTTCGCATTCTGCGTTGTTGCTGACCTCCGCCACCACCAAACATTCCGCCGAAAGGACTTTCATCGCCACCACCAAAGATATTTCCAAATTGGCTGAAAATATCTTCCATATTCATTCCCTGACCACCATAACCACCGCCACCTGCGGCTCCCCCCATACCAGCGTGTCCAAAACGGTCGTATTGACCTTTTTTCTTCGCATCCGACAGAACTTCATACGCTTCCGCAGCTTCTTTGAATTTATCCTCAGCGGCTTTATCACCGGGGTTTTTATCTGGATGAAACTTTATTGCCATCTTGCGATAGGCTTTCTTTATTTCGTCTTCCGAAGCCGATTTTGAAATCTCTAAAACTTCGTAAAAATCTCTTTTTGCCATATTTATTTTAGTTAATAATTAACAATTAATAGTTTTACGATTTCTAACATTTGTGACAAATTAATTAATAAAAATCACTTATTTGTCAGTCTCAAAATCGCTAAAAACTACTTCCTATTTTGTTGCTATTCTTTATTAACTATTCTCTGTTATCTATTAATTATTAACTAATTTGCTACAACGACCTTTGCAAATCGAATTACTTTATCATTTAAATAATATCCTTTTTCAACTACATCAAAAACTTTACCTTTATCGTCCTCAGTTGGGGCGGGGAATTGGGTAATTGCTTCGTGCAAATCAGCATTAAAAACTGCTCCTTTCGCATCCATTGATTTCAAACCTTTTACTGCCAAAGTATTAAATAACTTATTGAAAATTAAGTGAATACCTTCTGAAATTTCTCCTTCTTGGGCGTTGGCAGTTGCTCTTTCGATGTCATCAATTACAGGAATAATATCCCCAATAACACGCTCAGATGCTGACTGAATCATTTCCAATTTTTCTTTGGCTGTTCGCTTTCTGAAATTATCAAAATCTGAATAAAGACGTAAATATTTGTCTTTCAATTCGTATAATTCATTTTGTAGTTTTTCTGCCTCCGTCAATTCTGGCACTTCTTCTATCAATGTTTCAATATTGTCTTCTGAAACAATGTCAGTGTTTTCCATTACTTCTTCACTGTCAATCGGTAATTCGTCTTTATTTTCCATTTTAAATGCACTTTTCGCTTTATTTTTATAATTCTCTATAATATTCAAAAGTTTTGCCATATCTCGTTTTCTGTCAGATTGACAGGTTTTTTAATTTGCAAAATTAGGTTAAAAAGGTGGTATTCCGAATTATATACAATTTATGATACACGTTCAAACTCTTGAATGATGATTCGGAATATTTGTTGTAATTTCAATCCCAAAAGTAATTCTATGTTTTAACAGATTTTCACTTCTTTGATTATTCAAAAATTTTATTCAGATTATGCAATTACACTACGTAAAATACACATTAGAGGAGTTAGAAGAGGTCAGAGAAATATTTATTGAATACGCAAATTTTTTAAAAGTTGACTTATGTTTTCAAGATTTTGAAAAAGAATTACAAACTTTGCATGAAGTTTATGCACCGCCAATGGGTTGCATAATTTTAGCAAAACAAGAAAAACAAGTCATGGGTTGTATTGCCTTGAAACCCATTGGAGAAGGAATTTGCGAAATGAAAAGATTGTATGTTCGACCCGAAGCAAGAGGGCAATCTTTGGGAAAACAATTAGTGATAGAATTGATTAATTTTGCCAAAAAAGCGGGATACAAAACCATGAAGTTAGATACAATTACTTCCTTGAAAGAAGCAATAAAATTATATAAGTCAAAAGGATTTATTAAAACCAAACCCTACGTTTATAACCCACTTTCGGATGTGCTTTATTTTGAATTAACACTTTGACTTTTAAGTATTTACGATAAAAAATAATTAACAAACATATTCCTTCATCAAACAACACCACAATCATTTTTCAATAATGAAATATCCATTTTTATTTAAAATTACCACTTTAATTGTGGTTTTAAGTTGTTGTTCTTGGGGCTTTTTGGCTCATAAAACAATTCATCAAATTGCTATTTATTCCCTTCCGAAAAAACTTCAAATTTTTTTCTTTAAGAATGTAGATTATTTGGTCTATAATTCTGTTCGCCCTGATGTTAGACGTAAGGACGACCCAAGTGAGGCAACCAAACATTTTATTGATATTGATGCTCCTGTTTTTGGGAAAAACCCCTTAGATTCTATGCCAAAAACTTGGGAAGAAGCCGTGAAAAAGTATTCAGTTGATACCCTCCGAAAATACGGAACAGTGCCGTGGGAAATTATAAAATTGCAAAATAAATTAACAAATGCATTTCGTAATAAACTGAAAGACAGTATCTTATATTATTCAGCCGATTTAGGTCATTACATTGCGGACGCTCACGTTCCTTTGCATACGACGGTCAATTACGATGGTCAATTGAGTAATCAGCGAGGCTTACATTCACTTTGGGAAAGTATGATTCCTGAGATGAATATTGAGAATTATAATCTTTATCAAAAGCACAAAGCAAAATATTTGAAAGAGCCGTTAGATGTAATTTGGGTAAAAATCAGAGAGTCGAATGTCATGTTGGAAAAAGTTTTGGCGGATGAAATTTTGGCTTCCGAAGGATTCACCGAAGATAAAAAATTCAAGCGTTCAGAAAGATTTGGTCAGATGCGAAAAAACTACACGGGAGATTTTGCAAAGGCTTATGCTGTTAAATTGGGTAGCACCGTAAATGAAAGAATGTTGGATGCTTCAAGAACCGTGGCAGATTTTTGGTTTACGGCATGGGTTGATGCTGGTTGCCCCAATTTGTCTGATTTACAGACTGTTAGCGATGAAGACAAAGCCAAATTGAAATCCGAAAAAGTAATTTGGAAAAACAATGAATTGATTAAAAATAGTCTTTTGCAGGCTCGCAAGGGCAAGAGTGAAGAATAGTGAACAGTTCTAAGTAAACAGTTATCAGCAGATAATTATCAAATATAAAGCTGCCAATTTGGGATTAATAATTCTAAATCGGCAGTTTTTGTTTACTGATAACTGTTCATCCAATCTTATATTTCTTCCCAACCAAAGATTTGATATGTCCTTGAAATTCAAGATTCAGCAAGAGAGAAGACAATTTTGCCACGTGAATTTGTGCCTTCCATGCCAAATCATCAATGTGCATTTCTTGATTATTATGAAGCAATGACATTACTGCACTTTCCTCTTCCGTAAAGTTTGAAAAATCTATTTCTGTTGCTTGATTTTTATTAATATTATTCCCTTCCATATCCCAATTCATCGCTTCAATTACGTCTTTAATACTCGTAAAAATTTGGGCTTTATTCTCTTTTATTATCTTATTACAACCTTCCGAAAACGATTTTCCAATTTGTCCAGGCACGGCAAAAACGTCTCTGTGATAGTTATTGGCATATTCTGCGGTAATTAACGCTCCACCTTTCACAGCAGCTTCAACCACAATTGTTACATCCGCCATCCCCGCAATAATTCTATTTCTTTGTGGAAAAAATCGTGGGTCGGGTTGCGTTCCAAAAGTTTGTTCTGTTAAGATTCCGCCCATTTCTTGCATCTGAATTGAAGTATTCTTGTGTTGATAGGGATAAATTAAATCAATGCCGCTCGCCATTACACCAATGGTAGGAATGTTATTTTTCAAACAAGATTTATGAGCCAGAATATCAATTCCGTAAGCTAAACCACTTATAATCAACGTATTATATTGAGTTAATTCCTGAATAATGTGTTCAGTAATCTGTTTTCCGTATTCAGTTGATTGACGAGTTCCGACAATGGCAACCGTTCTTTGAATATTCAAATCTGCTTTGCCTTTGTAATACATCAAAACGGGTGAATCATACAACTGTTTCAAGCGATTTGGGTAATTTTTATCGGTATAAAATAATAGTTCAACTTCCTGTTTATCAGCCTCTTGAATAATTTTCCAAGCATTTTCCAACACTGACTTATCCTGCATATTTTGGGCTATAACCTGACCAATATTCGGAATTTTGAGGAGTTTTGGAATGGGAGTTTTGAAGGCTTGTTCTGCCGAACCACAATAACTAATTAACTGACGAACAAGTACGTCGCCGATTTTTGGAATTAGGGTTAGAGCAATTTGGTAGAGTTTATCTTGGGAATTTGACATCGAAATGTGGTTATTTTTCTCAAAAATAGAGTTCATTTTTCAGTAAAACAAATGATAAAGAATACTGAAATGAAATGTTATCATAAATGTTTATATTTCGACTAAATAATTAACCAATAAAATTACCTAATACTATGGCAAATCAAAAAAAATACGCACTCGTCCTCAGCGGAGGAGGTTTTAAAGGAGCTTTTCAAGTGGGAGCGTTACAATATTTATTAGAAAATGGCATTCGGCACAATGATGGAACAGTCATAACAAATCCAAAATTCGACTTTATTGCGGGTGTTTCTGTAGGAGCATTAAATGGCTCATTTATGGCAATGGACGACTTTGAAGGGCTAAAAAAACTTTGGAATGATGTCGAAACCAAAGGGGCAAGGGAGATTTATACTTCTGAATTAGTGGAAATACAAGGTTCAAAAATCAAAGCAAAATTTGATAACATTCTCAAAAAAATATTACCAGAATCAACGCTGAGTTTAGCCTTCAAATTCATTTTCAAGAAACAACAATTGTTAGATTCCATTGGTGAACGATTCAATCAGATAAAATCAATTGCCGATAGTCAGCCTCTTCGGAATACATTATTGCAACAAATAAAGCGGAATAAATTCAAAATTCCGTTTAAAATGGGTTTTGCATCTTTAGTTGATGGAAAATATCATTCGCCCCAACCCAAAGATTTTGATTCGGATGAAGAATTGGCAAAAGCCATTTTGGCTTCGGCAACTTTACCAATGGTTTTTCCCTATATTGATACGGTAACTTTCAGAGAAAATGGAGGATTTATTACGGCAAAAAACCTTACAGATGGCGGAATTCGCAATATTTCTCCGCTACAAGACGCTATTTCTTTCATCAAAGAAGACGTTAGTGATGCCATTGACTGGCACATTATCATTATTAATTGTTCGGCTGATGAAGAGAAAATTGATAACTCAAATCCAAATGTAGTTGGTTATGCTTTTAGGGTTTCAAATGATATTATGACCAGCGAAGTCTTGGAAAATGATTACAAAATTTTTCTTCTCATTAACAGTTTAGTCGAGCAAGCAGCAATGAAAGACATGACACTTATAGGTTCTGACGACCTTCCTTTGATAAAATTTAAGTACAAAGTCATTCGCCCCGACGACCCGAATGAAATAGGAAATGACACTGGCGATACCCTTGATTCACGTCCAGCAGTTTTGAATTTAAGGAAATTCAAAGGATCGGAAATTGCGAAAAGGGTGATGGAAAAAGAGAATGACAGGAATTGGTCTTGATTAAAAAAAACATCCCGAAAGAAAATCTTTCGGGATGCGAGAATATTTTATAATTGAAAATCTATTCTTTAATTATCTTCAAGACTCCAATCTTTTCCCCAGACTGCATTCTCAAAATATAAACCCCAAACGGCAAAGAAGGTAATTTGCCATTTACTGTCTGATGCACAATATCTAAATTCCCAGAATTTTCTACAATTATTTTGCCAGATAAATTCACTAAACTAAATTCAAAAAATTTTCCTTCTGCTTGAATTTTTACATTTCCTTTTGTAGGATTTGGAGAAACAGAAATTGACAAGTCCAATTCTGATGGTTCTGAAGCTAATATTTTAGTAGTAGTTATTTCCGCTATGTTTGAATATTTTGATTTGCCTTCGAGTGTAACTGTTCTAAGACGATAGAAATATCTCGTCCCATCTTTCAAATTATCATTGGTGAAAGTGATAACATTTACCACCGCATCTCCAACTTTCACAAACGTTGTTCCATCCGTTGAACGCTCAATTTCAAACCCTGTTTCATTGTTGGTGTTATCTTTCCAAGTAAGAATAGCCTTATCGTAAGTATCGGTTTTTGCAGCTAATTCAGTGGGAGATTTGATTTCAAAATTGAAAGTTGCATAAATTGGTAAATGGTCGGAAGTGGTTGAGCTGTAATTATTTATGTACAAAAATCCCATTTCTGTCGAAGTGGAATTTACCACATAATTATCAACTAATTCGTTTGAAACCATCACATGGTCAATCATATTATTGAACGAAAGAAAACTTCTAAAACCATTGTCGCTTAATTGTTTGGTTACGACCTGATAATTTTTTGTATCATCCATATACTTTTTATAAGACGATTCTTTGGTTGAAGTAATATCTGAAACGGTTTCATCCACATCGTCATTATAATCTCCCGCCAAAATAATATTGGCGTTTGGAAACTGTGCACCCAACGAATCTTTCAAAACTTCCACATCGTATTTCCGTTGAGCATACTGTAACTCTTTGGCAGCAAGCGTAATAGAGGTTCCGCCCGTATTTGCTCTTGCGTGAATGCCAATGATGTGCAAACGCTTTTTTACACCATCAATATTGGCATCGGCAACAAACAAAAATGGCAATCGTCCAGAAGCCCAAAAACGGGCTGGATTGTTCTCTGGATAATTAAGCAATGTTGTTGCATTCGTCAATAGTGGACGAGATGAAATGGAATCTATAACGCCTTTCTTGTACATAAAACAAACACGTTGAGCATCTGCTGCATTACCTCCTGCTGAAACTGCCGTAGTACAAAAACCCTTATAATTTGTGTTTCTTGCCACAATGGCATTAAAAACAGGAAGATTAGCAATTTCTTGAAACACATAAATATCTGATTTCAGTGAATCCAAAACTTGTTGAAAATTCCTTTGTTGAAGAGCCTCATTCGTTGGACCATTACCAGTGCTACCGAGCCAATTTGTGTTCCAAGTAACCAACTTGAAAGATTTATCGGAAGCCAATCCCGTTTGAGGTTTTTTATAGGCTTCGGTAGATGGCAAATCTTCCATAAACCGTGGCAATAATTGAAAATTGGTATTGAACAACCCCATAATTCCAGTAACTGAAACCTTACTTTGGGGTTTTGTTCGACCTACTAAATTGGTGGTATTCGCAATCCTTAAATCCAATAAAGGCGTTTGTATACCTGAAAAAATGGAGTAATTGGAATTGGGAACGAAGATAAATTTTTTATCCAAAAATTCCACATCTTTAATCGTAACTAACTGACTTTCGAAGTCTTTTGCCTGAGAAATAGTGATAATTTTTGGCGTAACGGGCTTATTTGATACATTGATTTTCGTAAAATCAACCATACTTGTACCCGAACCAATTTGCAATTGAGCGTTGAATGCTGACATTAACCCTGACACTTTTACAGAGTCACCAATGGCAACTCCATTCGCAAAAATGGAATTAAAAACTGCAATGCCAGCCGTACCGTCTTGGATATAGGCGGTTGAACCAAATTGATTTGTGGCAGTTACTCGCCCTGCAACGGTAACGGCTTTTCCAGCGACGATTTTGCGGGCTTCGGCGATTGTTGAGGTCGTTGTCTGAGCTTTTGAAGAGTCATACAATAAAATAATAGCAAAAATTAGTAAATATTTTTTCATGATTTAAGTTTGATGATTGTAAAATTCATTTACTAAAATTACCTTAAAAACCGTGAACAAAGAAAATTCTTACAAAATAATTTGCAAATAAACTTTTCATTTATTTACTTTGCATTACAAAGTAATTTGAAAAAATATGAAACAGCATCTTCAAGATCTCACAGAAATACGTTCGATGATGGAACGCTCTTCTCGGTTTATCTCATTAAGTGGATTGTCGGGAATATCCGCTGGGGTATTTGCTCTCATTGGGGCATACATTGCTTATGTTCGTATTCTCGAAGACAACACTGGAGAGTATTTGAATTTGTTAAATAACGCTCCGCTTTTGCGTTTTATCGTCATTGATGGCATTATTGTTTTGACATTTTCCTTAATTTTTGCTTTCTACTTCACGGCACGACAAACCCGTAAAAAAGGATTGAAATTGTGGGATAATACTTCTAAACGTTTATTCGTAAATATGGCGGTTCCGTTAGTAGCAGGCGGTTTTTTCTGTTTAATTTTGTTGCAACAAGCACCACATTTAATAGACTGTGCAACCTTAGTATTCTACGGTTTAGCCTTGGTAAATGCCTCAAAATATACCGTTGATGATATTCGATATTTGGGTTACATAGAAATTGCCCTCGGACTCGCCTGTGGATTAATGAACGAATGGAGAATCGGACTTTTGTTCTGGGCAATAGGTTTTGGCGTTTTGCATATTGTGTATGGGATGGTGATGTATCGGAAATATGAAGGATAGTTTTTAGGGATTGGGGATTAGATAATCAGGGATTGGTTTTAGCTAACAAATCTTAGTGACTTTGTGTCTTAGCGGCACATTTAAAAGAAAAAATGAAAAATATAATCGCTGATATAAATAAAACATTCGAAAATCGTGTACGGTTAGGCATAATGTCTATCCTTATGGTAAACGATTGGGTAGATTTTGGCGATTTAAAAGATACTTTACAATTAACTGATGGCAATTTAGCTTCGCACATCACCGC
>Ga0326734_1000402_pt1 | contig 11959 bp, 9 predicted proteins | sample 15_GP2_1315_FD_207944 | JGI IMG/M metagenome (GOLD analysis project Ga0326734, IMG submission 207944) | Glacier ice microbial communities from Ngari, Tibet, China - 15_GP2_131.5 | ecosystem: Environmental > Aquatic > Freshwater > Ice > Glacier | place: China: Ngari, Tibet | collected 2018-07-18 | reverse complement strand
CACGTTGGCTCAGTGGGAGAAATTCTTCGAGGGCGTACTGATTACAACCTTGATTTGCCCGTACCTACACCTAATGCGGCAGATCTTGATCGAATTATCATGAATGCGGCACCAAAAAAATGGTTGGAAACTCAAGAAAATGTATTACTAAACGGCCCAGCGCAAGACCTTGTTGCCCTTACACAACAAATCGGTATCTTGCGAGAAGAGCAGGTACCTACATTTGCTGAGGTCAAGGCTAAGTTTCTATTGCAAGTCAAAACTGAAGCAGGTGCGCTCACGGCCCAAGTCCTCAAAGGTTTGGAAAGTGAGTATGAGCTTGCAGAAAAAGAATCCACTGCATACAAAGCAGCAGGATATCCAGCAACGACGATACCTAGCAGTGTGCAATCTGAGATCAATTCAAAGGCTATCAAGGGTATAACGATCACAGCTACAGTGGCATGTGACGCAATTCTTGTATCAGCAGCATCGTGGCGTAATGCGCAGGCGGCAATGAGAGACAAGCGGTTAACAGTGAGCAGCGCGGCAGAGGTTGCTGTTGATGGTGCAGCGCTAGATCCAATTAAAGCGCAGTGGGCTGGCTTTATGGTTTATATGCGCGGCCAGATGGGAGTAGCGTGAAACTCGCCTCCTAGCATGTCCCCCAAGAGGACATTTATAGAAGTAAAGGAAGCAGTAGTAAAAAATAACGTACGAAGGTAATAATAAGAGAAGGTGATCACCCACACCTGACAGTAGAAGAAATTTTTAACGTAAGGAAATTGTAGATGTCCGATTTTAGACCACCTCCCAGAATTAAAACACCTTTAGATCATCCTAAGCTAAAGTTAAGCTCGCCTTCACCTAACACGCCGGGTAAACTCTCAAATCTAGTCTGGGGTTTGTACGAAGGCAATCCTCGTCTTACTGTTTATATTGGTGATCAAGAAGGAAGTAAGCTCAGCGCTAATCTTGATGTCGTTACTTTTTATGCATTCATTGAATTGCTTAAGAAAGCAGTAACTGCTGAACTTGGTTGGTACGATAAGATCGTTAATAAGAACTTTACATGGTACAATCAAAAACGCTCTGAGACACCAGAAGTAGTTAGCGAGCTGATTGTTGGTAGAGATAAAGAAGGTCAAATCTGGATTTCTGTTAGCGATAACAAACCAGTTAAAGTTCGATTCTTCATTGTCAATCCTGAATACCATACCCTTGTTCACGGCACCGGTGAGCCTTTTACAAAAGCCGAAACATCTAGTCTTTTCACACTTGGTTATATTAACCTTTTGGAAAAAGTAGTTGCTCAAGTATTCAATGCCCAGTGGCCTGAAGCTGAAGCCGCTGGTAAGAAACGTGCTGAGGCTGCTGCGGCTAAACGTGGTGGTGGCGGAGGCTACGGTAACGCTGGAGGCGGTGGTAATCGTCAAGGTGGTGGCTACAACAACAGTGGAGGCGCGCGCCCTCCTGCTCCAGCTCCAGCTGCTGAAACAGCTTCTGCTGGCGGTGATGATTATCCCTTTTAACTGAAATAACACACATTGAATATTTTAACTAGTAGTACCTTTAGTCAGAAAAAGATTAAAGGATACTACTAGTTAACTATGTTTTTTCGTACTCAATAATAACTCAGTCACTTATTACATTAGTGTTATAGCAACTGTGTTTATAAGAAAAAGGAATTTCAATGAAACTAGTAATACGCAACGATGAATCATTCTCAAACATAATAGAAGTTGTAGCGTGCCATGATAATGAAGAAGTGGTGTGGAGTATTCGATCGTTGGATAAAGGTTATGTTAACGATACGTACGACGTATTCGAACACATAAACGCATATTGGGTTCAACTAGAAAAACAGAATAAACTAATTGTTGATAAAGTATTTGACCTTTATAAACAAATACGAGTCGTGTTCGATGAAAATTGGGATCGTAACCAATTGACACAAAAGCTTTATCAACTGGTTGCTGATTTGCTAGATCAGCATGACTTAAACGATGTCCAGCTTTGGGTAGTGTTTCACAGTGATATCATCTTCCCGGATACCAATGTCCTGAAGACAGATTATGTGGCATCACCTGACAGACCAGGAACACGTGAACAAACCTATCTTAAAGAAGACTACGTTAAACTTATTAGCATGGCAGTTGTCCTAAGAGCTATGAATCCTATTTGGGGAGAGTTCATTGGACGTACTCGAAGTGAGGCAGGAACTACTTTTAAGGAATACTACGCTTTCCGACTACTTGTCAAAAGCAAGCTTGCTCGTTCTGAAGCTATGGAAAAATTGCAAGTCTATGTGGAATACTCCACAGCAGCAGGCAAAAACAAAGCAGCTTCTATTATCGGTGGTGTAAGCTCAGAAGATTTTGCAGGCTGGGTATTAGGGTTAGTTGTCACGCGAAAGCTTTGTGCAGGTGACTTAAGAGGCCTAGAACCACAAACGACTCTTGTTACTTATATCTACAATTACATTCATCAGAAGGTAATGGGTATTGATAACAGTTTTAATGGCACAGCCGGAATGATTAAAGATAAGAGCTTTGATGAGAAGTCTCAAGAAGGTGAGCGCAATCTATCTAGACTAGAAGGCTACAAAGCAAAGCAAGAGATTCCAGCTGGTGATATTATTGCTCTTGAATACAGCATGATCGATGCGTACGCAATTGCAAACAGATTAGCTCCTGGAATTGATCAGGACTTAATTAAGAGTGCTTTGAAAACTACAGAAGTTCTGAGTAACAGTAGAGTGTTTGACTGTCAGATTCTTTTACTACAGTGGATAATGAAACCTATCGTTCCTACGCGAGGCATTCAATATCTTTCCAAGAAAACAATTGTTCGACTCCAAGCAGTGTGTCAAGCAGTACTTTTGCATAGAGGACATAAAGAACTAGCTGGCCTAGTAACAGCAACAGCTAGTATGAACGGAGATGAAATACAGGTATCGGGTGTAGATTCTAGAGCCCGTATTCCAAAGGAAATGGTTGATGAGTTAAATACTCTGTTCCCATTTATGAAACGTCCGTCAGGTAAACAAAAAACTATAAAGCTGCTCAACCAAGCTGTATTGTCTATTGATTCCATGACGGAAAAAATCTCAAGCTCTGATTGGATTCTAACAATAGAAGAAAAGTTCGTAAGAGATCTTACAGGTAGTCTAACTAACCGCAGGTATTCGATACCACACAACATCAAAGTGTTGCTAACGGATCTCGTATTAAAACTTGCAAAACGAACATATTAAAAATGTTTATAAAGAAAAGGAAATGAAATGTATTCAATGGGTTACAACAAAGCATCAAGCTTAAGAGTGGTTCGTCTAGTCATGCAGGAAACAGGTACTTACAATACGCAGTATGTAAGGCCTTACGAGACAACGATGACACAAGACGTCGTGAATGTATTGACTGATCGAGTAATGCGTTCTTCTGATCAACGTATCACTGGCACAATGCTTTCAGGTCTTACAGGTGGTTTCATTAGACCGCAAGCAACACCAGAAGCCGAGATCAAGATTGTAAACGGCTGGACAGAAAAACGTATTCGATTCTTGCTAGAGTTGGAAGTAACGTTTAATGTGGGTGGAAGTGTTACGCAATACGTTCAAGGTTACACCGACTTTCCTGGCGTAACGATGAATGCATCAATTGCTCAGGATATGGTCTTCTATGTAAACTCCATTATTCAAACAAGGAAAGTGCATCAGCAGACACCACTAGGAATTCAAACTATTGAAAATGTCAGTGAGAACACACACGTACTTGCTTCGAACACATGGCAGAACATGTATCAACCTGGCCAACAAAGACTTCTTCGTCCTGAGGATGTATTCAGTAACATAAGTCTTAACCATATCCCTGGTCATGAAAGTAATAACGCATACGGAAGGAATACTGTTCACGACTCTAGGACAGCACTGCGACAAGAAGCTGTAAAGTCTAGAAGGAGTAATGGTCTTGCAGGTACGTACGCTAGTAGCATCATGGATAGTTACTCTTTGGCATCATCCTTGACTGAGTTTGGTGAAACAGAAAACAACATCCTCTCTAAGTCAAGGGGTACGGTGACAGAGCCTGTAGCTGCGGTAGATCCTTTCTTGTCAGCAATGACTTCCATAACCGGAAGGGTTGTTAGTAATCACTTCACATTCTCAGAGTTGCAAAAGCTCGATCAAAATGTGTCGAACGTAACTAACTACACTGTGACAGGTCCTACGCAGATGTCTAGCGTACATCAATCTGGAATGACAGCTCAATGGGGTGGAACGGATAGGTTGACTCAAGTGGCATCTATTTTGAGCCAATCAATTCCAGCTGTTATGATGGACTTGATGCTTAATCGAGTAATGTTCAAATCGACCAATCATGATATCACAGGTCAGATGAATACTGTTATATTCGAAGGTAAGAGTTTTTCCAATATGGATCTGACTCGAAACTTTGAGTTGTTCAAGCATCGTCTTCACAATGAGATACTTTACGACATTACGTTTGGCAATAGCATCTCTTACTCGATTGATATGCGAGTAGATCTGTTAGGTGAGACACACTTGTGTATTTCACTTGAAGGGCAACCAGCGTTTGATTTTGTGACACCTAGCTTTGCAGATAACTTAATTGTTCCTGTAATTACTACGAATGCGCAAACTGTATCTCAGCTGGCAAGTGACTTTGAGTCTTTGACTCAGAGTATTAAAGAAGCAGTAGGTGGAAGCGTAAGGGCTACTACATCGCAAATTATCACAACAGTTTAATCAGAAAAGAAAGAGGAATCGAAAATGAGTAATAAAATTGTTGACATCTACAAAAGCATTCTTGCTTGTGGTGGAATGATTACAGATAGTGAGGGATTCATATCTGTAAGAATGAATACAGCATCGGAGCCAGCCGTCATCGACGGTAAACGTCTAGTGTTACCAACACAAAATCAATTGATGAATCCTGACAGGACTAATCGAATTGTGTTCCATCCATTGGCAGAGAACATTCTCCGTGGTGAGTCTGATGTAATTAGCAAACTTCGTTCTGTATTCAACATTCGATTGAACTACACGTTCGCTGCTATCGGTCAGAACTTACTTCAAATTGCAGCATCTGTGACTGACCACAAAAAACTCACACCAGATCAGTCTGAAATTCTCAGCATAGTAAAAGATGTTGATGATAAGACTGTGATTGCGTTTACGTCATTGATGCTCAATGCCATGAAACAATCTGCTGATAAATGTTTCATTAACATTTACTTGAAGCGAAAAGCAACGATCGATGGAAAGGTTTATTCACGAGGTGGTGTGGTTACATTCCCAGTGCTTAGTGAACTACTGAAAGACCAAGACAGCTACTTTGGTGTAAAGCTGCGAGTTAAAGATCGCAATGCTTTCATTCAGTTGCATGAGTACTTGCTACCTAACTTGAAACTAGATGGACATTATAACCGTGCAAGTAATAGTGATGTAGCTCCTTATCTTGATGCGTTGATGCATGCTGTAATGAGTGTTGGTAGTAAATTCAATGATGTCTTAGATCTCTTTGGTGATCTACTTGACGCAAAGGAAGATCTAGTGTTTGACTCTGATTGGGTAGAACCATTTGAGAACCTTGCTGCTTTGTTGCCGCAGATTCGTCAGATCCCAATGCAAGCAGGTAATGAAGGAAAAGGAAATGGAAGTGAAATAGCTCAAGCACCTATTGCACCTATCTCTGCTCCTGCTCCAATTACCTACAATACACCAGCACCTGTAGCTCCACCACAGATGATGCAACCTGTGTATGCATCACAAATGCAGGCACCACAACCAAACGCATATGGTGGACACCCAATGCACTATCCTCAACAACAGCAACCTATGGCTCCACCACCCGTAGTAGTTACTGAAAAAGGGATTAACTTTGAGTCGTTCCTTAGGAACAATCCAGCTCTTGCTGCAAATGTAATGATGTCTGCTCCTAACACGGGACAGTTTCAACAACCAATGCAACAAATGCCAGCTAATCCGCGCTGGGCCAATGCTCCTCAACAGAACGTATATGGAAACAATCCAAATATGAACCAACAGGGATTTTACCAATCAGGTCCTAGTAATATGTTGGGTAGAGGCATCGTTTAAAAAGTACGTCATAGAGCCAAGAGTGGTTAATTCCACTCTTGGCTTTAGTATTTATTTTTTTGTAAATTATTAGTTTTTAATTTTGTTCTGTGTTAGATAAACGCCACGCAACCTATCGATCACACTTTGATTAGGTGTAATAAAACTTCTAATATCTGTTGAGGATTGAACGGGTGATGTAAGTTTGTTCATACGCATTACCAACCAATGTAGCTCAACAGGGATGTTGTAAAACGAAAGTAAACCCCAATAGTCTCCTTCGTATTTAAAAGCAGCATGGTTTGTTACTTCAGTTGCTTTAGTCTTAGTATCATTCCTTAAGAACGTCATATGGTCCTCAAGCACTACTCTAAATTTAGGGTTGTAGTAAATGTCTGGTCCACCACCATTGGATAAATCATCGATAGTCATAGCTTCCTTTAATTTGTCTTCAAAATATTCTTGATCACATATTACTAAGATGTAAACTTAGTGGTGATGTACTATAAAATTTAAGGTATAAAAATGAATCTTCTTGAAATGGGTATTGATAAAGTATTGAGTAAAGACAGAACCGATGTAATAATAGTCAACGTTTTTCAAAGCAATGACTTTTTAATTAACTGTTACATAACAAATCCAAATCTGTCAATATCGACACAAGATGGTAATAAGAGTAAAGTTGAAGACGATAATGTGTTATGTCTATCAACAACTATTACAGAAAAAGAAAACATCAAAAGATTCATTGATAAAATGAATAGCGAGTATAACGGTGAACCAGATCAGTCTGAAAAATTAGATTACACCTTCATAGATAAAAAGACAAGGAAGGATAAACTATCTATGAAAGGCAAATCAATCTACGGCCCGCAGCGAGGTAGAAAACAATGAAGGTACCATTGTAAAAGTTTAGTTTTGGTACTTTCCAAAACAATTACATGACCAATAACTCACAACAAAAATTGTCATCGACCAACCAATTGCTATAAAGGAAAATAAGTATAATGACTGCACCATCAACTAATCAACTTCGTCCTGACTTACTATCGGTCTGCGCACTCAATCCATGGCCTGGTAACGATAGCTCTTCTCGAGTTCAAATGTTCTCTTCTCACCTAGGACAAAAGCTTGTTGTTAAAGGTGCTACTGAGCGTTTCTGCCAAACCGGAATGGAAGCTGAGTTTGGTAAGTACACTATCAATGTCAAAATGCCAGTAGATGGCAGGATCATAAAGATCATTGACAGGCATAAGAAAACAATTGGTGCCGACTCAATCAATGAGAATCCACAGACAGTTGTTATCTTTGAAGATGAGCGTACAAAAGAAGTAGGTATTCTCAACCTGTCTAAGTTTTGCTCGTTTCACCAATACCTGGGTTTTGAATATAAAGCTCAGCCAGGTATTAACAAACTAGTACCTGGTGCATTTATACCTAAAGATACAGTGTTTCTAGACTCACCAGCAATTACTGACAATGGTGGCTATGCTTACGGTGTAGAATGTAACATGGCTTTCATGTCTCATCCTGCCGTATCTGAGGACGGTATTATGATTAGCTCTGACTTCCTTGATAACTTTAGTTTCAAGACTTACGAGAATCGTGTAGTTGAATGGGGATCAAAACGTTTCCCGCTTAACCTTTACGGTGACATCAATAACTACAAACCATTCCCAGAAATCGGTGAGTATATTCGTGATGATGGACTGCTTACAATGCTTAGGACTAACGAGAAAGATCTCGCAGTAGTGGAGCAAAGCATTTACGACTTGATGGAGCCTGACTTCATATTTGATAAAGCAATCTACGTTAATGGTCTAGGTGGACGTATTGTTGACATTCGTGTTCAGCATGAAGAAACAACCACATCACCTACTCCGTTCGGTATGGAAAAGCAAATCGATAAGTACGATAGGGCTCGCCGTACTTTCTACCATGAGATTCTTTCAGAGTGGCGTAGGCTTAGAACAGCACGTGGTGAAGCACTAGCTATTACACCTGAGTTCAGCAGGCTACTTGTTGAGGCACATGCTGCAGTAGCTGATTCAGCAACTGAGAAGATCAGTAAGCTTTACAGAAATGCTCCACTAGACGACTACAGAGTGGAGTTCGTAATAGAATACGTAAATACACCCACTATTGGTTTTAAGCTAACTGATTGTCATGGTGGTAAAGGAGTTATCTGTAAGATAGTTAAACCTGAAGATATGCCAGTAGATGAAGCAGGAAATCGTGCCGATATCGTAATGGATGCTCTCTCAACCATCTCACGTATGAACATTGGTAGATTATACGAGCAGTACACCAACGCAGCATCTCGAGATGTTTTAGTAACACTACGATCTAAACTAGGTGTAGCAAAAGGAGATAAAAAGTATCTTGGTAAGTTAACTGATATGTTTGATAACAATCGTGCAGCATTTACAAAGATGTATGATTACCTAATGGGATACTATTTGATAGTCTCGCCTAGAATGTACAAGCATCTCTCAGAGCTAGAAGCTGATGGTCAATTCCAACACATGTCTAGTATTATTAAGGACAACATTTATCTCTATATTCCAACGGATAATGAACCAGAACCAGTGGAGACTATTAAACAGCTCGAAAAGCATTATAGACCAACATATGGTCCTGTAACTTACGTCGGTAACTCAGGTCGTAAAGTCACTACTAAAAATAAAGTAAGGATTGGTAGTCTGTACATTATGCTTCTTGAGAAAATTGCAGATCAAGCGTCTGCTATAAGCTCAGGTAAACTTCAGCATTTCGGTATCTTGTCGCAACTAACCAAAGCAGACAAGTATACACAACCAACAAGGAATCAAGCAATTAAAGCTTTGGGTGAAACAGAAGGACGAATCGTTGCTTCTTATGCAGGTCAAAAGCTTGCAGCAGAAATAATCGATAGGAATAATAGCCCTGCTAGTCTTAAAGAGATGGTGTGGAATATTCTGGCTGCTGAGAATCCAACAAACATTGCTAACTTGATTGATAGAAAGAAGTTTCCCTACGGTGGTGCAAAACCTATTCAGTTAGTACAACACATTGCGCTTTGTGCTGGATGGCAATATTCTTATACCTCTAAGAAACATAGCTATTCAATCAAAAAGAGCTAAAGTAAAAGAAAGAAAGTAGAATGCTCAAGAAAATACTTGCAAGATCTTTATTGAATTATACAACTGATCAACTTTGGGAAATTTTAACAGGTGACTTTACGCTTGTATTCGAAGATGGTGAGATCAATACCAACGCAAAGGAAACTTTGTACTCGGCTTACAGCTGGAGGTTTCATAAGGAGTATCCAAATACACCTTTGCTCATGAGACACCATGTTCAACATACGTTAGCAGGTGGTAAGCTAGGCTCTAAAACTCACTTGAAACTATTGGGTGATGTGATGTGGACTACGCACGACGTCTATATTGGTGAGCTTGATGGAATCGAATTAAGAGACACATTGTCAAGAATAGTATACGAGTTGACTAACGTAATGTATTCTGATCTATCCTACCGGGTAGAAGCAGATGTTGTATCGTTGGACATCGTAGACTTCATTGAAATCATGAGCTACCCAGAGGTGGATAAAGTACTAAGCAACCTAACTCCTGACCAAGCATCTATCGACAGGTCCTACGCTGTTCTGACGGACATACTGACTAGTCCTGACAAGCTACCACACAATCCAGTGGTGCGCGCAGTGCAGGCTAACCTAGTAGATAGAAATCAGGTACTTCAATGTCTTGGTCCTCGCGGATATCTGACAGATATTGATTCTGTTATATTTAACACACCTATCATGCGTGGTTATGTAGCAGGTCTTAGAAGTGTTCATGATTCAATGATCGAGTCTCGCTCCTCAGCTAAAAGCCTCTTTTTCTCTAAGAGTCCTTTGGAAGATGCAGAATACTTTTCAAGGAAACTGCAACTGCTTTGCCAGATTGTAAAAAATCTTCATCCAGGAGATTGTGGAAGCCAGAAATATTTGACATGGCATCTACGTGGACCAGAAGTAGAAAACGGAGTAGTCCTATACAAAGGCGACTTAGCTTATTTGGAAGGAAAGTATTATCTTGATCAAGAGAGCAACACGCTTCTTGCTGTCAAGAAGACCGATAAGCATCTGTACGGCAAGACAATTCAAATACGTTCCGTGGTAGCAGGTTGCTTGCATCCTGATCCTCACGGTTTGTGTTCGACTTGTTTTGGTGAGCTATCTTATTCAGTACCAGAGAATACGAACATTGGTCACATGTGCGCTACTTCGATGACTGAGAAATCCTCTCAGTCAGTGTTGTCGGTTAAGCACTCAGATGGTAGTTCTGTAATTACTGGTATTGTTCTTCCTATAGAGTTTAAAGAGTTCTTGATGGTATCGGATGATCAGTCTTCTTATGTTCTACCAGAAACACTGAAGTCCAGGTCTCCTAAGCTAATCGTTCAACAAGCAGAAGCTTCTGGGTTGACTGATATATCTCTTCGTGACGATGTTCTTGATCTTAACATTACTAGGGTATCGGCTATTACTGTTGTGGGTATCAGAACAACAGTAGGATTTGACGTAAATGGTTTAGAAGTAATTGAAGTCGTTCCAATCCCTGTTAGCCTTAACAAACGGTTAGCAAGTTTTACCTATTCGTTACTTGAGCACATTAAGTTATACGGATGGGAAGTCGATGATAAAGGAAACGTAATCATCAACATGGATAATTGGGATTACAAAAAACCAATTATGACTTTACCACTTAAACACTTTAACATGAGTGACCACTCGGAGGATATTGCAAAAATTATTGAGTCTCGCGTAGATGATCTGAGTAAACGAGCAGAAGATGGTTCTCCAGAAGCTACGTTGATTGAGTTGTATGACTTGGTCAATAGTAAACTTAATGTTAACTTAGCTGTATTGGAGATCATTATCTATGGTGCAATGGCTGTTGACGCTGTGAATAACAACTTTGATCTACCAAAGCCTTGGACAACCAAGTGTCTCGGTGTATCAGGTTCCACTATAACAGGTCGAAGCTTATCTGCAGCAATGGGTTATGAAAGACATCGTGAAACGATTATTAACCCAGCTAGTTTCTTCAGTGAGCACAGGCCATCACATGTGATGGATTGCTACCTAATGCCAGCAGAAGCGATAGCAGATTTGGAAAGTTGACATAAAAAGGAGTAAGCTAGGTGTGGTTAAAAGCTGCACCTAGCTAGTATAATGAAAAAATATATCATTTTAATGATTTTGTTATCTTTAACAGGATGCACAGTTACTAGTAATTATGGTCCTTGTGTAGGTTTATTAAATACACTTAATCCTGTACTTAGTTATAGATTAAGTGAGTGGCATGTTACATTTACAATAACCGATAAAGTTTTTGTAACGCCTCCAATTTATTTAATGATAAAAAAAGAAAACTGTCCTGTAGTGTCAAATGAAACAAAATGAATGTCATTTAGATAGTTACGATTAAAAAGAAACTTAGGAGTGGAAGTGAATAAAGAAATAATGCATATTACCCTGTCTACTCATAATTTTTCTGTAACAAGATTAACGAATAGAGCTAAAGACATTTGCCTTCATTTCGCTAGAGCTAACATTCAGTTTGGATTAGTAAGACTTCCTGGCGGTAAATTTACACAGGCCGGAGTAAAAGTATTTGGATCTGCAACTCTTACTAGAGATGAGTTCAGGTTTCATATCAACCAATACAAAGATTTTCAAGAACACTTGAAACGTCATTACGTAACTGAGTCGATGTTCAGCATAGAAGCTAAACCGATTCCGTCAGCGTACACATTTCCGATAAAAGTAAAGCCAGGCTGGGTAGCTAAAGAAGAGCAGTTACCAGTCATTGAATATATGGACAGTGATTCAGAGTG
>Ga0326734_1000401_pt1 | contig 11962 bp, 10 predicted proteins | sample 15_GP2_1315_FD_207944 | JGI IMG/M metagenome (GOLD analysis project Ga0326734, IMG submission 207944) | Glacier ice microbial communities from Ngari, Tibet, China - 15_GP2_131.5 | ecosystem: Environmental > Aquatic > Freshwater > Ice > Glacier | place: China: Ngari, Tibet | collected 2018-07-18 | reverse complement strand
TTACTGGAGCTGACGGTGTTACTGGAGCTGACGGTGTTACTGGAGCTGACGGTGTTACTGGAGCTGACGGTGTTACTGGAGCTGACGGTGTTACGGGAGCTGACGGTGTTACGGGAGCCAGTGGTGTTACTGGAGCTGACGGTGTTACGGGAGCCAGTGGTGTTACTGGAGCTGACGGTGTTACTGGAGCCAGTGGTGTTACGGGACCTAACACCGGAAGCATCAACGGGTCAGTTTGGAACTCAACTACGACTACGCTAACAGGTTGTACGGCAGTAGCGTCGGTTGATAGTGCTGTTTCTTTCGATTCGGTAGGATCTTTGATGGGTGGTATTACTCAACCAACTAATAAGACTTTACTCTTACCGACAACTGGTATCTACAGAGCTGGTTATAGAGTCCTAGCTAGTTCTGACACTAATCCAATGTCAGTTAATTTAATTAGGAATATAGGTACCGCTCCGGTTGTTGTCCCTGGTTCAGGAGTAGTTAATTACAGCGGTCAGACAGGTCAAGCTATAGGTATGGCTGGATCTATTATTTTTACGGCCACTGCGGGTGATACTCTCAGTTTGGTTAATAACGGCACCTCGTCGATAACATTACCAAACACACTTGCAACACCTTCAATATCGGTTGGTGCATCGGGTCATACACTATCGATTAATCAGCAAGGAAATACTTCCTATACTACAACTACTATATTAACTGACGTTCAGGCTGGTAGTCTGATATTTGCATCTCTATCGTCCGGAGGGGGCAACGTCCCCACTATCACTATAGTAGATAATAGCGGAGGTACTTATACTTTACTGTCAACCGGCCCAGCTGGAACAGGTTCAGGTATTAGCTTCCTCTACACCCGAGCGACACCTATTACCACTGCAATACCCAGTTTATCTATCACTGTAAGTACTACTACGAATGTCGCTTCGGACGGAATAATGCTGAGTGCTTTCGAATTACTTAATGCTAGCACCGCAACGTTGGTGAGCACCGGTTCTGGTAACTCTGACACGGCAGTAACCACGATAACTAGTTCTCTAGGTTCTACCCCGGTGGGTGGGTTCGTGGTGATGAGTGCGACTGTGGACCCTCCACATATATTAGGAAATGGTACAACGTCGATAGCGGCAACTGTTATTGCTACAGGTACGAGTCCATTTTTCGGTGGAGGTATCGCATTTGCACAGGTTGCAACCAATAACACTTCTAACGTAGCGACTCTAACCGCTCTCTCTAGCGGTGGAACTGTAGTCAATTCAACATACTCATCTGCAGCTGCGGTTTATCAGCTGCCTACTGGGCTTCCGATATGTGCAACCGCAAGCAACGCAGAACTTGACGTTAATCTAATTGCTGTAGTATAAAGATACTACTACGTTGAAAGCCGTAACATCGCACCAATTCTCATCACAACATGAGAATCTTGAAAAAGTTGAAATTTACGAGTTTCTTGTCTTCCCCCAAAAGGAGAGTCGCAACTATGGCTGAACGCATTCCCACCGCCGCAGACTTCGAGAGAATACTGGCTGGTATCTTGCCAGCTTCCATCTCTCCTGATGCCCAGGCTTCTATGGAAGCAGGTATCAAGGAGTATCTCATGCAAGACCTGGCCGACCAAATGATGACAGATGATGACATGGAGCAACTCGCCTACGCACTCGCACACTACTTCCAGATATCACTCGTACCGGTTGGCGAAGCCGTTGGACCACTCGCTGCGTTGTCTACGGGTGAGCCGGCAACCCAGATGCAGTTGTCCGCGCATCGTATCGTGGGTACTGCTTCCAAGACCACCAACGAAGGTATTCCTCGATTCCAAGAGTTGTTACGAGCGACCTTGCAGCAGAAGGCCATCTCCGCATCCATCCACTTCTGGGAGCGACAGACACTCGCATCCGTGCGACAACTGTCCTCTCTCTTCGTGTATCGTACGCTGGCTGACTTCTTGGAACTCGACGGTGCGATCGTCGGAGGTATCAACGAAGTTCCGAACGACGAGTGGCAAGCAGACTATCGTATTCTCCACAACTACAGAGCGGAGACGCCGCAGTTCGTTCTGCGACTTCGTCTGAACCGAGATGAGATCCTTCGGTACGGACTGACTCCGGATATGATCACTGAGAAGCTAAAGGCCGTGTATCCGGAACCGGTGTATCTCTATTCACCAACAGACATCGCAGTCATCGACGTTCACACATCTCGTCCGCCATCGGCTGAATCAGCTCCGTACATGACAGAGGAGAATGCTCTGTTCTTCTACCTCCGAGATGTGTTACTTGGTAAATTGAGAGAAGTACATATGACCGGCATTCCCAAGATCACAGCCGCCTTCCCTCGGCAGCAAGAACTCACAACCTTCATCACTTCTTGGAAAGGTAAGCGTGTACACGTAGATCGACAGAAAGCGGAGTTGCAAGGTGTGCGACCGGAAGACTTGATTCCATTGTTCGAAGCTGCTGATTACCAACCACAGCAGCGAATGGACGGAGACGACATCGTTCTAGGAGTTGGGGGTAACGTTGGGCAACTCTCTGAGAAGATCTTGGCCAAGCCTGAGTTGCGTAACCTCAATGGTACCTGGTTTCTGGAGACCAATGGTTCGAACCTAGCTGAAATCTTGGCTATGGATATCGTCAACAACGAAGTGTCCTTCTGTACCGACGTGACTGAGATCTATGCTGTCTTTGGTATTCAAGCGGCTCGTGATTACCTGTTGGAGCAGTTCATCAGTATCCTCTCCTCTGATTCGTACATGGATCCTCGTCACTTGATTCTACTAGCGGACGTGATGACCAACGTTGGGTTGCTGGCACCTGCTACGTCTACGGGTGTCTCGCGTCAGAAGATCGGACCATTGACACGTGCTGCGTTCGAGCGTCCAGTTGAACACTTCTTACTCGCTGCAGGTTTCGGTGAAACTGAAGTCATCCGAGGTGCAGCAGCTTCGGTGTTCGCAGGTAAACTCGCCAACATCGGACCGGATGCATTTGCGATACCCAAGGTATTGGAGCGAGTTGAGGAAGGACAGGAAGAGGAAGAAGAGAAGGTACCGGAGGCCACGTTGGTACTACCCGACACTCTGACGTTAGAACCGGCTGTTGCGGCGTTACCGATGACTACAGTACCTCCTCGAGTCTTACCAAGTAAGACTTCGATCTACGGTCGCCGCCCCGCACTGCCTTCGTCGGTAGCACCGAAAGCAGTGGTTCCAGCAGCTCCAGTGGTTGATCTACCGGACGTACTCACACTCGAACCAGCGGTAGCGGTAAGTACGTCTGCCCCGCCGCGACCAGCTAATAGTCTACCGCCTCGTCGCATTGGAACCTCGTTACCGCCACGTCGAGTAGTAGCACCTTCGGTAGTTGCTCCGGTTCCTCCACAGGCATCTATCGACATTCCATTGGTACTGACTCTCGAGCCTGCAACTACCACTCCTCTGTCGCCAAAGCCCGCAAGCAAGCCACTGCCTCGACGTCGCTTCTAATTTTCCCTCGGATACCGAGGGAATATGATAATACCTGGTCTACTCTTACGTTTGAGTGCTTGCTTTACTTACGAAACGTAAGTAAAGCAATGAGCCTTAGTCAAGCACAAGAAATTATACCTGGTGCCTGGCAAGGTTCGTTAAAAGCTTCCAATAACCCAGAGTTTCTTTTACAGCGTCGCTTCTCTCTTATCATGAGAGTTCATAATCCACGTACTGCATTGAATCAAGACTTTCGACGACCGCTAGCAGTAAGAAGAGTGCTACAGTCGCTAGGAACCCGAGAGTACAATATTGCGTTGTTCGACAGTCCTACTTCTGCATTATCAGACTACTTTGATACAGTAGTTGAACTTGTCGATAGATATCGTGCGATTGGAGGAGGTGTGTTAATTTATTGCGATGCTGGAATCTCACGTAGCACAACACTGACAGCAGCTTACTTGTTGACATTGCGTCAACTGGAAGGTTGGCACTACTCTTCTGCGAGGGATGCGGTGGAAGACGTACTTGACGATATTCGCACAGTTCGACCAGGAATTCGACCTAATGCTGGTTTTTATCAGCAACTAGTAACATATGCTGATAGGTTGGGATTGATTATCCTTACTGCTTAACGTTAAGTAGTAAGATGTGGTTTCTTCTTGCTTTCACGATTGGCATTGGTGCACTAGCCATCTATTTCGCCCGCCCGGTACATCTCATCTATCCAGTCCCCTCAATCTGGCAGCATCCAGATGCCGTTCCAGGTGCATGGGATCGGACGGAAATCTTCTATTGTCATAAGGGCATTTATCTTGGTGGTGTCTTTTCTGGTGGACGGGACTACGTAATGAGTCCAAGTACGTCCCTTTCCATCCGTCAAGTTAATAGAGCTATAGCTCAGTGCATAGAAAAAGGCTACCGCCAGTTGGATCTGGAAACGTATAAGCGGATTTACGGCTTACAAAACGTAGTCTAACATTTCGTCATCTTAGTGACGAAATTCATTTAAGTACAATTACAGCTTCCACTCCATAGTGGTCGGAAATTAAGGTTTCTACTCTTCGATAATAAATGAAGGGCAATGTACTAGCTATATAATCAATACACTGATGTTCATTGTTGTCTGCAATGGCAAACGGAACCAGAGAGTGGGATGTAGGTAGTCGTTCTCGAGCAAACGTAATGTTCATTGGAGCAAGAGAGTTGACAGTGATCTCGTCGTTAAAGTCTCCCCCAATCACCCAATCACCATCTTTATATCCACTACCATTCCGAAAGTCTTGAACCTCTTTGAGTTGACGACGACGATATTCCGCAGCGGAATGGATTCCATAGTGACATTCGTTAGGTGCATAATGACTATTAACTACGTGAAGTACTTCCTGTCCTACTTGAATCGCGGCATATAGAAAGCCACGATCAACTACCGAGTTAGTAAGAGATTTACTACGGAAGCGGTGGAAACTACTCTTCGTGATAGGATAGCGAGAGAGAATTATCAAACCTGAACTAGCTATCTTTTCAGGTGTTCTTTTTGTTGTTACTACGTACATATTAGGAACTTCCTCAAACATCTTTTGCCACTTGGTACACCACATCGTTGTAATTACTTCTTGTAATAACACTATATCGTAACGTTGAATTAGGCGTGTTATGAGTTCGGCACGCTGCTCTCTATTGTCATCACCGCTAGATTGGAATAAAAAAGATGGTAGTAGACAAGTATTGAGTGTCAATAATCGCAACTGGGACTTAGGTGCCGGAGGTGCCGAGGTACTGGCACGCATGAACACGGCCATTTGGAAAGGTATAATTTCATGACGGTGTTAAACTTTACGTTGCACTCGCAACGTAATTGTCTTATGATACTTCTCTAACGAACACGTGAAAATGCTGTGTGTGAGGAACGCTTCTAAAGTTTGAGGGATTTTCATATACTAAGAATGGTACCTCGATCTTTTGAGCTAGTAATTTCCAAGCGTGAGCGTGACTAATGTTATCACGTACCCAAAGGATATAGTGTTCGGCATCCACGTCGTACGGAAACGGACAAGGTTTGAAAACAACTCTTCGACCTTGTAGTATTTCGCTTTCAACCCTTGCTCGAGTAAGATTCGGTGATCCCTTCAAACAACGTTCTATCTCTGGGAGTCTAGTGACTATTGTTCGGGCGTCTCGTTGTTTTACGGCTATTGAAAGTTCATCCCAGCTCAATGTCATCTTTAACTGGTGGTATTTTTCTCTGGCTAGTAAACGAATAGAAATGTTACTTAGGAGTTATTCAAAAAAGCGTAAAGACCATCCCACACACGACGCTTAAATATGATGTTTTTACCCTACAATTGTAGGGTGAAATTAACGCATGAAGCACCATTTTTCTTAGTAATAACACCACTCTTCTCCATTTTCATCGAAGTAACAATCTTCTCCTTCTTCTGTAGCATCATCGCCACCATTTCCGAAGCCGTCTGACAGCCCTTCTCCGATTGCTCCGACTACAGTGTTCAAAATATCACTGAAGATACCACGAATCGAAGTCCAACTCGAACGCAGAGGCGTGCGTTCAACGGGGCTTGACGACTTCATAAGTTGCGAAGCCTCTCGATAGAGAGCCTTTACACGTGGAATACTGTTAGATGTTCGCGGTAATGATTGCATGTCGAGAGCAATCATCTTGAGACGTTGCGACTTCGAGGGTGGGCAAATACTACCGCCCTTACCGCATCCGAGAGTTTGATAAAGTTGATGAGCCATTTACAATCGTAAGAGAAACTTTTCATTACTTAGTAACGAAAAACTATTAGAGGTACATCATAAGCTTTGAGATATCCTCATCCTCCTTCTTCTTTGGAGAACGCAGACGCTTGAGAAGGTCAGGTGTAATACTTAGGGGTAGTGAGAAGTTAGGGATCGTAAAGTTCAACTTCAATTCTCCGGTGTCGCCACTTGGTAACAGCAATGAACGATACAAGTTAACCCGTCCAATGATCAAAGCCATCTCATCCTTGAGTGGTCGAACGTTCTGATCGTCAGGGACTTGAGCGACGAATTCTTTGATCGCATCGGATGTAAAGGTAACGCTATCGGCTGCCATTCCTACATCCCTCAGCGAACTAGGTAACAAGAACTGTTGTACGATGACCTCCTTCTCCGCTCGCTTGTACGAGCGGAGACGTAGCATGTGGAGTCGATCACGCATTGCAGAATCCAACCACTCGTCGTTGTTCATTGCGAAGACGAACCAGAGTTTCGAGAGATCCAGTGGGATGTCCGCTAGGTAAGTATCGCGGAAATCCTTGTTGGTCGTCGCATCCGTTAGGTGAAGTAGAGCATATTGCACCTCTCGCCCCCGTTCGGTCTGTCCTAGCTTGTCAATCTCGTCGAAGAAGACCATACCGTTGCAACACTTGATACGCTTCAAGATCTTGACCATCAGACCTGGCTCTGCTCCAACGTAAGTAGAACTATGACCTTTCAGTACAGCGGGATCGTGCAATCCACCGAGTGACACTCGTTCGAATGGAATACCGTAAGCTTCGGCCACTGCACTGTACGTCAAGCTCTTGCCTGTGCCTGGCGGTCCGACAAGTGCCAAGTTAGGGTGGTGTCCCAGTGGATTGGTGATTCGCTGGGCTAGTACTTGCAGCAACTCCTGCTTCACATTTGCCAACCCGTACACTTTCGCATCCAAGTTACGACTTACCCGGGTCAGAAGGTCGTTCATCGCTTGAGGTGACTCAGGTATCACAAACTTCGTCATCTCGTCATAAGGTAGTCCCAGTGCGTGATCCAGCCATTGCTTCTGAGTAGCGTACTCGTCGCTATTGGGATTCAACTCCTTAAACATTTGCCAACGTTCATAGATCCGAGCCTTGACTTCGCGAGATGCATTGAGTTCCAGGATACGTTGACGGTAACTAGGAAACTCACCGATAAGCTTCAACAATTCCTTCTCTTCTGTTTCTAATTGTAGAGCTTTACCCTCGTTTACTACCACCGACTCAGTCGATGACGCAAAAGAGCGGCGATTAGTAGTGATGAAACTCAGCAAATCGTCACGAGCGATGATGAAGTCAGATGTGAAAGGCTCCATATTCTGCAACGTATCATACCACTCTAAGGCCTTCTTCTTATGCTCTCTCGACAAGTCGGCATTCAAGATCTTCGGAATCGAGAGACGATCAGCCTCCATCTCTTCACGTAGTTCGATGAGTTGTGGCTCCAATCGACGTACAGCTGTAGGATCCATACCTACCTTCCAGAGTTGGTCGGCAGGGCGGGAACGACAGTATTCGTTAGTTAGGATAGACGTCTTCTTTAGAGCATCCTTGACAGCTATCAGTATCTTATCCTTCGACAATGACATCTTGTTTACAAGTCCTTCTACTACGACCGTAGCGAGTGGATCAGTATCATCTTCGAAGTATTCATCGTCTTGGTTCAAGGCCTCCTCCTCGTCGACGGCCTCCTCCTCGTCGACGGCCTCCTCCTCGTCGACGGCCTCCTCCTCCACAGGGTCGTAAGCAGGCTCCTCCTCCTCCTCGACGGCCTCCTCCTCCACAACGGCCTCCTCCTCCACAGGGTCGTAAGCAGGCTCCTCCTCAGCAACCTCACCCACATCCATGTCGTCGAGTTTACGCTTTTGTCGTCTCGAGTCTCGACGACGAGGTGACTTCCGGCGGTTACGCTTACGGGGTTGCTCCTCAACAATCACATCTTCCTCCGGCTCCTCAACAATATGTACTCGCTTTCTACTACGTTGCGAATCCATTCTTAATGTTAAGGCGAAAAGCGAAGAAGCGATCAAATTTCGCCCACTAGAATAAATGGCAGCGGAGTCAATTGCACAGCAATTGCAGTATCTTGTCTTAGAAAGACGTAAGGAAGAGTGGGTTCTCAAACAGCAGATTCCAGTTCACGTGGATTGGCTACCCTTCTACTTCGCATACGCAGATATCTTCTATGGTCTGCAATTTACACCAATAGACTTGAAGTGGCGACGACTCGCAACAGTACAAGACCTATTCGATCTCTATTTTCAACTATCGCTAGGATTGTGGCTCGTTAACAACAACCAGACAGACGATCCTCGTGGTCTAATGTTAGAATTATTTGGGATTCCTCGAACGTTTGACACTACTACTCTACCTCTCAAGTACGGTCATCGCTGCAGTGATCCTCTAGCTCGAATCGTATCATTTAAACCTTTACAATTGCCCCTAGCATACTACTCAGAAGAAGACTGTGAATCGTTGTTAGAGTGGTATGGATTTGAGAAGCCAGATTACGCCGTCTCTAAAGTTCTTCGGGTGTTTGATGCTTCAGAATACACTGTATTTGCATCCGTGTTAAGTCCAAACTACCTAGCCTTACAACCTCCTCTTATTCTACCTGGTGAAGGAGAACTACAATACTGGCTACGATATGCTGTCCAGATCATCAACACTCCTTTCCCAAGCTTTAATGTTAAGGAACGTACTTCTCTTCTCACGCCATCAGAGTACACTGTTTGGGAGCAAGAATGGCGAATCTGGATTATGGTACAACTGAACAGGCTGATATTATGTAACAAGAGTGTATCGCATTACATGGGTGCGGGCTTCGGCGAAGTCAATCCTTATTGTCGTTATGGAAGTGATCGTAAGTACTCAGACATGGCTCGTCATCTGAACAATCTCTTCACGCTAACCCCGCCACTTCCAGCTCAGGTAGTAGTTTCGCGAGTTTTGACCGACACCAAGTTCACCAAACTACCCTTAAACGTTGTACAGGTAGAAGAAGGTTTCATGAGTGTCTCATTGGTGGGTCTTAGTCCTACGTTCTTCAGTAGTCGTACTCAACTAACTCTGAAAGTACCAGCCGGTGCTAGTATTCTAGCGTTGCTCGCTCGCTCCAATTTTCAACAAGAACTACTCCTTCCACCAGGAACCCGTTATCGGTTGACAAGGAGATGGGAAGAAGGCGGGTTGGTGCAGTATGAAGGGGACGTGTTGCTGTAAGCCAATAGAATCTTCCATTCATCGAATGGAAACTTTATTACAACTCCTAAAATGTTCTGGGTCATTGTAGCGATCGTACTACTCGTAGCAATTTTGTATTGTTGTTCTAAGTTGGTGTCCGAGAATTGCAGCTGTCACTAAAATACTAGTCGCTCATCACAAATGCTACACCATTGAGCAGTCTTTTAAGTTCAGAGGTACCTCGATTCTACCAGACTTCCGACCGATAGTATGGGTTCAAGATCCGGGTATGGAATATTGTGAGTTAGTAGCATTATATCCTGAACTTCGAGTTACTATTCCTTATACCGTAGTGATGTCAGTCGGGTTTTCGTCTGATAGTATTTACGTTAACGATCGACAATCTCTTAGTTCTAAGAATCGCTATATCAAGTTCTCACCCTCAGGAAAAGACGTATATCTGACGTTACGCAAAAGAGATATCACCTTCAGTATCCCACATGCACTTGGTGATCTACTACATGATTCCGAGTACGACAGATACTTTGTAGTAGAGAACAAAAAATAGACTACAAGTTCACCACTGGAATAAAGTACCGTCCGAACGTATACTTAGATCAAGTTAAACAATATGTCCTCAAGTCGACCTTACGTCACATACAAATTCAAGCTGGTAATATTACTACGTTATACTTTCAACAATTTAGACCATTATCTTGCGTTCTAACTACCCAAGATGAATGGAACTCCGTATTACTTGTGGAGTCGAATGTTCAACCAGATACCCCAATCATTAGAAGTTTGTATCCTTATATACCCAGTAACTCCCGAATATTAGACATTGGATGTGGTTGGGGTGCCACGTTGAGTATGTTACGATGCGAGTTGTCTCCGAAGACGGTAGTTGGGATTACTAACAACCGAGACCAAGCAGATTATTGTTATGAACATTCGTTGTTAAGAGAAGTCTACCACGCGGATATTCGAAACGTTCATATCCCTGGAAATTTTGACTGTATTCTAATGCTAGACTCTTGTCCCCTCTTGACACCAATCTATAGACTCTCATTACTATCACGTATATACCAACAGACCACTCGTTTAATAATGCAAAGCTCTACCCAATTTACAGACGATGTAAGAAAGGACGTTGTACAGATAGGGTTTAAAATAGTACAAGATGATAGTGGTTTATTAATATGTGATAGAGTGTTATAATTCCCTTCATTGAAGGGAATAAGTTACGCGTCTTCCATCGTTGCGTTGTGTTTCTCAATAGCGTGTTCGAGTTCCATCAACACCAAACAATCCAACCGGTTGTAATCGATAATCGCTTTCATCGTTGCAGTCTGGCGAACGCTAATTCCTTGCTCACCAGCTTCTCGTTCCGCCTTGTAAGCCATAACCATAGCATCAGCTCCATCCGCAACTTCCGATGACTGGTAAGAAGTCTTGATGAGTCCGTGATGGTGCAGAGCTCGGACTACTTCTTTCAGACCGTAGCCTAAAGCACCCTTAATTCCAACCCTTTGCTGACGTACTGCAAGCAGTAAGTCAGTCCACTCGGCGTCGACATTACACCACGCCTGGTACAATTCCTCGTACCGTCCCACTACTTGATTCCAGCAACTACTCTCGTGGTGGCTCCAATGTCGCAACGACACACCCTTACCAAATCCTTGAATGTACTCGGTCGCTTCCAATGCAACACGTAGCTCTTCCTCACGGGTGAACTTCTTGACTGTAAAATCGCGATACACGAATTCTGATGTCTCTTCGTCCTGGTACCCAATTCCAATCATGAAGATCATAGTAGAACCTCCGGCGTGCGGCATAGCTGAGAAATCGTCGAAGACATCGTTGCGAGTTTCAAAGTCCACCCACAGGCGAGTACGAGCTGGTGGTAGTTCGATGTAAGGCGGGTTCAACACGTTAGATCCACTTTGAGCCGCCAGAATTGCTTCCAGAATGGGTGCTGTATACTCTCCTTTCACCCCAAGTACAGCCGGCGTACATTTCGGATCATCCCAGCGGGTGATTCCATCAGCCAATGCTAGTTTCCGATTTTTTGGACCACACATCCAAAGCATGGTAATGTCCGCGAGGGACACCGCAACCTCTCTTTTAGCTTTCCCCCACGGCCAATCCGCTCCGTTAGACATGTTAGGGTAGAGTTCTGGCAAGTGCGGCTTGAAGATATCCCACTGACTACCCTCCTGTAAGACCTTACGACGCCACGCTACAGCCTCGTTCGTCATTCGAGGTACTTCTTGATCAACGCCCTTGAAATCGATTGTACCCAACCTTCCGAAGCAGGAGTCACCGCTATATGATTCGCCGCGTGAAGTATACGACCATCTACGACCTAAGAGAAATGCGTAGGTAGGATCGTAACCTTGAGCAGCGGCCAGTGCTCGATTGTAAACGTACATCTGACCCTTATATGCAGGAATACTACCTTGGTTGAGTAGGTGAATACCATCCGCTCGAAGGTGGATGGTAGTGTACTTAATATCCACAATTACGT
>Ga0326734_1000400_pt1 | contig 11997 bp, 11 predicted proteins | sample 15_GP2_1315_FD_207944 | JGI IMG/M metagenome (GOLD analysis project Ga0326734, IMG submission 207944) | Glacier ice microbial communities from Ngari, Tibet, China - 15_GP2_131.5 | ecosystem: Environmental > Aquatic > Freshwater > Ice > Glacier | place: China: Ngari, Tibet | collected 2018-07-18 | reverse complement strand
CACCTTGTGCTGACGGGAAGCGTTCCTGTCAGCCAACTGGCGTTCCGACACGACGTGAGTCCAAGTTCATCGACCAACAGAAGAGTAAGGTAATTTCTCCGGAAAATCGTCTTTACACTTAAAACCAGTCGTGCCACACCGGCGTGACGTTCGACGGCAGCGGCGGCAGCAATGCAAAATCGGTGCGCGACTCGCCCGGCGCATGAAAATCGGTGCCGCGCGACGCCAGGAAGCCGTAGCGCCGCGACAGTTCCGCGTACACCGGATACTGGTCGGGGGTATGGCTGCCGGTCACCACCTCGATGGCGGCGCCCCCTAACTGCTTGAACTCGTCGAACAGCGCCCCTTCGGCCAGCGCGCTGAACTTGTAGCGGCCCGGATGGGCGATCACGGCAATGCCGCCGGCGGACCTGATCCAGCCAACCGCCTGCGAAAGCGTTGCCCAGCGGTGCGGCACGTAGCCGGGCTTGCCTTCGGTCAGGTACTTGCGAAACACCTCGGCAATGCTGGCGCACACGCCGCGCTCGACCAGAAAGCGGGCGAAATGGGTGCGCGACATCAGGTCGGGATTGGCAACGAACTTGAGGGCGCCTTCATAGGCGTCCGGAATGCCGGCGCGCGCCAGTTGGGCCGCCATCGCGCGCGCGCGCGCGTCGCGCCCGCTGCGGGTGTCGTCCAGCCCCGCCAGCAGTTGCGGGTTGGTGGCGTCGATCTGCAAGCCGACGATGTGCACGGTCTGGTTGGCCCAGGTGATCGAAATTTCCACGCCGGCAATGAAGCGCATGCCGAGGTCGGCAGCGGCGGCGCGCGCGCCAGCGATGCCGCCGACCTCGTCATGGTCGGTCAGGCCCCAGACGTCGACGCCTGCACGGCTGGCGTGCTGCGCCAGGGCCGCCGGCGACAACAAGCCGTCGGACACATTCGAATGGCAATGCAAATCTACGTTTAACATAGGATAAGAGCTTCGGGGCCTCAGTGACCGCTTTTGTGACAGCTTCAGTTGCAGCCTTGATGACAGCCTAAGTGACGAAGCCTTCATTGTACGCTGAAGGGGAACCGGCGATGGGTGACGCCCCCGCACGCTCCCCGACCGCTCCCCGCTTCCTTATTCGGCGAGAAAGGTTTCGATCAGCCGCGCCAGTTGTTCGGGCTGGTCGTGGTGCAGCATGTGGCCGGCGTCGGCCATCATGACGCTCTCGACGTTCTTCAGGTGCGCCAACCGGCGGTCGATCTCGATGCGCGCCTGCGGCTTTGGCCCCATCCATTGCCACATGTTGGTGTCGGCCGCCTCGACCCACAGCACGGGCGCGCTGATCGCGCTCCAGCAGGCCATGACTTCTTCGACCCGGTACAGGATCGGGCTCGGCTTCTTGTGGGCCGGGTCGCCCAGAATCTCGCGGTCGCCGGCGTCGTTTTGAGCCGACCAGTGCAGCGCCAGGAAGGCGGCGCGTTCGCTGGACAGCCGCGGATTGGTCTTTTGCAGTCGCGCCGCCACCGCCGCCACGTTCGGATAGGTGCGCAGCACTGCCGGTTGGCGCAGTGCGTCGAGCCATCTGGCGGTGTGGCCCGGCGCGGTGTCGGGGCTGGTGGCCGGCATGCCGAAGCCTTCGAGGTTGATCAGCCGGCGCACCCGGTCCGGCCGCACGCCGGCGTAGATGCCGGCGACATTGCCGCCCATGCTGTGGCCGAGCAGGTTGACGGCCGCGCCCGGCGAGTAATGGTCGAGCATGGCGTCGAGGTCGGCGAGATAGTCGGGGAACCAGTAGGTGTCGGAGCCGGAGTGCTCGGTCTGACCGAAGCCGCGCCAGTCGGGGGCGATGACGTGCCAGTCGCCGGCCAGGCTGTCGGCGACGAACTGGAACGAGGCGCCGACGTCCATCCAGCCGTGCAGCATGAAAATGATCGGCGCGCCTTGCCTGCCCCAGTGGCGCACGTGGGTGCGCAAACCGCGCACGGTGAGAAATTCGGATCGGGATGGTTTCATGAGCGACCTGGAAAAATAAAAGTACGACCGTTCGGATTATACGCGGCTGTCGCGCCGTCGTTGCGCCACTGTTGCTTGCCGGTTGCGCGGCGCTTGCGGAGCTGTCGCATCGCTGCTCGCTTCCTGCCGGCGCACCCCATTTATTGTCGTCAGCCCGGCCAGGCGGCAGCGGGCGTAAAATACCGCTATTCCAACAACAAAATTTCCAACGACACTATGGCTATCTATCAACTCGGCGACGACGCCCCCCAGATCGACCCTTCGGCCTGGGTCGCCGATACCGCCAACCTGATCGGCAAGGTCACGCTCGGCGCCAACGCCACCGTGTGGTATGGCGTCACGATGCGCGGCGACAACGAGCGCATCACCATCGGTGCCGACAGCAACGTGCAGGAAGGCACTGTCATGCATACCGACATGGGCCATCCGCTCGAGATCGGCGTCGGCGTGTCGATCGGCCACCAGGCCATGCTGCACGGCTGCAGCATCGGCGACGGCGCCCTGATCGGCATCCAGGCGGTGGTCATGAATGGCGCCAAGATCGGCAAGGGTTGCCTGGTCGGCGCCGGCGCCCTGGTTACCGAAGGCAAGCATTTCCCGGACAACACCCTGATCCTCGGCAGCCCGGCCAAGGCAGTGCGCTTGCTGACGCCGGACGACACGGCCAAGCTTGTCGAGATCGCCGACGGCTACGTTCAACGCGGCAAGCTGTACCGGGCAGAACTGAAAAAGATCGGATAAGACATGACACAAACCATCATCCAGGACACGTTGCAGAAATTTATCCTCGACAACGCCGCAGTCAAGGGCGAGCTGGTCGAAATCTCCGCCACCTGGCGCGACATTCAGGCCAGGCACGACTATCCGCCGGCCGTCAAGACCATCCTCGGCGAGATGCTGGCGGCGGCCGCGCTGCTGTCGGCCAACCTCAAGTTCAACGGCGCCATCATCATGCAGATCCACGGCGACGGCCCGGTGCGATTGCTGGTGGTCGAATGCGACGCCGAGCTGCGCCTGCGCGCCACCGCCAAGCTCGCCCCCGACGCCGTGGTGGCCGACGACGCCACCTTGACCAGCCTGCTCAACGTGCACGGCAAGGGCCGCTTCGTCATCACCCTCGATCCGCTCGACAAGATGCCGGGACAGCAGCCCTACCAGGGCATCGTGCCGCTCGACGGCGACGACATGGCCACCGTCATCGAGAACTACATGCTGCGCTCCGAGCAGCTCGACACCCGGCTCTGGCTGGCGGCCGACGCCACCGTCTCGCGCGGGCTGCTGCTGCAAAAGCTGCCGCGCCACAGCGGCAAGGACGACCAGGTCGCACAGGCGAGCGAAGCGGACGAACTGGAAACGTGGAACCGCGCCGTCATCCTGGCCTCGACCCTGAAACGCGAAGAACTGCTGTCGACCGACATCCAGACCTTGATGCAGCGATTGTTCTGGGAAGAGACGATCCGCGTGTTTGACCCGGCCCACCCGCAATTTTTCTGCAGCTGCAGCCGCGAAAAAGTCGGCAACATGCTCAAGATGCTAGGCCGTGCCGAAGTCGACGAGGCGCTGTCCGAACTGGGCCAATTGGGCATCAACTGCGACTTTTGCGGCAAGCACTACGATTTCGACAAGGTCGACTGCGCGCAGCTGTTCGCCAGCGACATGGCGGCCGAGTCTCTGGCGGCGGCAGGCGAGATCAAGCATTGAGCCACGCGGACGGGCATGGCTGCGGCGGCTGCCTTGCTTGAACTGCTTTAACAGGAAATGCGAAGGACAGCGCGATGTTCAAAACAATCGCCCGCTGTGGCGACGTAAGGCGCTGCCAGGGTGCTTCGGGCGGTCGCGACAGGTTTGTCGCGACCGCCCGAAGAAAACACTGCAAAGTAAATGCGCTTAACGGTTCGGCACCACAATCACGGTGCCAGTTCCGGCGGTGCCCTTGACGCCGGTATTTCCCCTCGCGCCGGTGTTACCGGTTGCACCGGTGTTGCCCGTGGCGCCAGTGTCCCCTGTCGCGCCCGTGTTGCCCGTTGCACCGGTCGCGCCGGTGTAGCCGGTCGCACCCGTATCGCCGGTGGCGCCGGTGCCGCCACTGGGGCCGGTGTATCCGGTAGCGCCAGTGCGCCCGGTTGCACCATGCATCCCGGGTTCGCCCGTGTAGCCGGTTGCCCCGGTGTCACCGGTGGCGCCCTGCGGGCCCGCCGGACCTGCCGGCAGCGTAATACAGCCACCCAATGCAAGCGCTGCCAATACTGGAACGAGTTTTGTCAAGTAATTCATGATGATCTCCCTGTAGGTTGCCGAGGAAACTACGCACGAAAGTGTGGGTAGCCGTCCTGTCCAGAACATTTCCGGATCGCCTTGTTCATGGATGTAAATCCTGTCGGCGAGCAACGATTGCAATTGAGAATAGCCGCTTGGTGCGCTTGAGTCCGTACGTTGGCGCGCATAAGGCCACGATTGCGACCGCATGGGCCTGGCCGACGAACGACCGATACACCCGTTGCTACCAGGCCTAGCGGCTGGCAGGCTTGCGTCCGGCGGCAGAAGGAGCCGCCGGCTGCGGCGTCGGCAGTCGTGTCTTCGATTCGGCCGGCTTGCCGTTCTCGTCGAGCACTTGGACGAAGATTTCGTTCTGCTTGATCATGCCGAGCTCGTAGCGGGCCCGTTCTTCGACGGCGCCGGTGCCGTCCTTCAGGTCGCGCACTTCGGAATCGAGCTTGGCGTTGCGCGCCCGCAGCGCATCGGCCTTGCGGTGGCTGGCGGCGACCTGGGTTTCAAGATCGGCAACGCGCACCCGGCCGCCCTTGCCCAGCCACAAGGGATACTGGACCAGCAACAGCAGGGCGAACAGGGCGAGCGTTATCAGGCGCATGGGTTGAAACCGGCCAGCGAAGCCGGCCGGTGGATGGCGGTGTTAAGTGGACGACGGTGTTACTTGAGGTTATAAAACGCGTCGCGGCCCGGATAGCTGGCGATGTCGCCAAGGTCCTCTTCGATGCGCAGCAGCTGGTTGTACTTGGCCATGCGGTCCGAGCGCGACAGCGAACCGGTCTTGATCTGCAACGCGTTCATGCCGACCGCGATGTCGGCGATGGTCGAGTCTTCGGTTTCGCCCGAGCGGTGCGAAATGACGGCGGTGTAGCCGGCGCGCTTGGCCATTTCGATGGCGGCGAAGGTCTCGGTCAGGGTGCCGATCTGGTTGATCTTGATCAGGATCGAGTTGGCAATGCCCTTCTGGATGCCTTCCTTGAGGATCTTGGTGTTGGTGACGAACAGATCGTCGCCGACCAGCTGCACCTTCTTGCCCAGCGCCTCGGTCAGGATCGCCCAGCCTTCCCAGTCGCCTTCGGCCATCGCGTCTTCGATCGAGATGATCGGGTACTTGTCGCACCAGGTCGCGAGCATGTTGGTGAAGTCGGTCGCCGACAGCGACATTCCTTCGCTAGAGAGCACGTACTTGCCGTCCTTGTAGAATTCGCTGGCGGCGCAGTCGAGGCCAAGGGCGATCTGGGTGCCCGGCTCGTAGCCGGCCTGCTCGATCGCCAGCATGATCAGCTTGATCGCTTCTTCGTGGTTGGCAACCGATGGGGCGAAGCCGCCTTCGTCGCCAACCGACGTCGTCAGGCCGCGCTCGTGGAGGATTTTTTTAAGCGTGTGGAACACTTCGGCGCCGTAACGGATCGCTTCCTTGAACGACGGCGCGCCGACCGGGATGATCATGAATTCCTGGATGTCCAGGTTGTTGTCGGCATGCGCGCCGCCGTTGATGACGTTCATCATCGGCACCGGCATCTGCATCGCGCCGGAGCCGCCGAAATAACGGTACAGCGGCAGGCCGGCTTCTTCGGCGGCGGCCTTGGCCACCGCCATCGAGACCGCCAGCATGGCGTTGGCGCCGAGCCGGCTCTTGTTGTCGGTGCCGTCCAGGTCGATCAGGGTGCGGTCGAGAAAGGCTTGCTCGTTGGCGTCGAGGCCCATGATGGCTTCGGAGATTTCGGTGTTGATGTTCTCGCACGCTTGCAGCACGCCCTTGCCGAAGTAGCGCTTCATGTCGCCGTCGCGCAGTTCCATCGCTTCGCGCGAGCCGGTCGAGGCGCCCGACGGCACCGCCGCGCGGCCCATCACGCCCGACTCGAGCAGGACGTCGCATTCGACGGTTGGGTTGCCGCGCGAATCGAGGATTTCACGGCCGATAATGTCAACGATAGCACTCATGTTTTTTAGTCTCCGGAGGGTAAATAAATCTGTTCGGCGGGCGTAAAAAAACCAGGGTCAGGTCTGACCCCGGCTTTTGGCTTGTGCCTCAAGCGAAGTTTTGCAGTTCGAGCAAGCCGGCCTTCTTAACCACGCGATCGAGATCGACAAGAACGGACAGCAGTTCCTTCATGCGTGCCAGCGGCACGGCGTTGGGACCGTCCGACATGGCGGCGGCCGGGTTTGGATGGGTTTCCATGAACAGGCCGGCAATGCCGGCGCCGACGGCGGCGCGCGCCAGCACCGGGATGTGCTCGCGCTGGCCGCCCGACGAAGTGCCCTGGCCGCCCGGCAGCTGCACCGAGTGGGTGCCGTCGAACACCACCGGGCAGTTCGATTCGCGCATGATGGCAAGCGAACGCATGTCCGACACCAGGTTGTTGTAGCCGAACGAGACGCCGCGCTCGCAGGCCATGAAGTTGTCTTCGTTCAGGCCGGCCTGCCGGGCTGCCTGGCGCGCCTTGTCGATGACGTTTTTCATGTCGCCGGGCGCGAGGAACTGGCCCTTCTTGATGTTGACCGGCAGGCCGGTCTGCGCGCAGGCGACGATGAAGTCGGTCTGGCGGCACAAGAAGGCCGGGGTCTGGATCACGTCGACGACCGCGCAAACGGCCGCCAGCTCGTCGATCGTATGGACGTCGGTGAGCACTGGCACGCCGATTTCGCGCTTGACGTCGGCGAGGATCTCGAGGCCTTTTTCCATGCCCGGACCGCGAAAAGTGGTTCCCGACGAGCGGTTCGCCTTGTCGAACGACGATTTATAGATGAACGGGATGCCCAGCGCGGCGGTGATTTCCTTGAGCATGCCGGCGGTGTCGAGCGCCATCTGGCGCGACTCGATCACGCAGGTGCCGGCGATCAAAAAAATCGGCTGCTCGAGGCCGACATCGAATCCGCACAGCTTCATGCCGCGTCTCCTTGCAAGGCCGGTTCCGGCTGGTTGACGGCCAGGCCCGGTTCAGCCTGGGCTGCAGCTGCTGCCTGGTGGGCCAGCGCCGCCTTGATGAACGAAATGAACAGCGGGTGGCCGGTGCGCGGGGTTGACTTGAACTCCGGGTGGTACTGCACGCCCATGTACCACGGGTGGGCGTGCGCGCCTTCGCGCGGCAGCTCCATGATTTCGCACAGGTCTTCGGTCGGGGTGCGCGCCGACACCACCAGCCCGGCCGCTTCGACCCGCGCCAGGTAATGGTTGTTCGCTTCGTAGCGGTGGCGGTGGCGCTCGGTGACGACGCTGCCGTAGATATCGAAGGCCAGCGTGCCGGGGTTCACCGCGCAGGTCTGGGCGCCGAGGCGCATGGTGCCGCCCAGGTCCGAGCTCTCGTCGCGCTGTTCGACCTTGCCGTCGTGGTTCTGCCACTCGTTGATGAGGGCAACGACCGGCTGGTCGGTGTCCGGATCGAACTCGGTCGAGTTGGCGTTCGCCATGCCCGCTTCGTGGCGCGCATATTCGATCAACGCCACCTGCATGCCGAGGCAGATGCCCAGATAGGGGATCTTGTTTTCGCGCGCATAGCCGGCGGCCATGATCTTGCCTTCGACGCCGCGCTTGCCGAAGCCGCCCGGCACCAGGATGGCATCGTACTTGGCCAGGTGGGCGCAGCCGAGGGTCTCGATGTCTTCCGAATCGAGGTACTCGATGTTGACCCGGCTTTCGGTGTGGATGCCGGCGTGGCGCAGCGCTTCGGTGAGCGATTTGTACGACTCGGTCAGGTCGACGTATTTGCCGACCATGCCGATGGTGACGGCCGCTTTCGGGTGTTCCAGCGCATGAATCAGCTTGGTCCACATCGACAGGTCGGCCGGCGGTGCCTGCATGCCGAGCGCTTCGAGGATGATTTCGTCGAGGCCCTGATCATGCAAAATTTGCGGCACCTTGTAGATGGTGTCGACGTCCCACACCGAGATGACGGCCGCTTCTTCGACGTTCGAGAACAGCGAAATCTTGGCGCGCTCGTCGGCCGGGATCGGGCGGTCGGCGCGGCACAGCAGCGCGTTCGGCGAGATGCCGATTTCGCGCAGCTTTTGCACGCTGTGCTGGGTCGGCTTGGTTTTCAGTTCGCCCGCCGAAGCGATGTACGGCACCAGCGTCAGGTGCACGAAGGCGGCCGACTTGCGGCCGGCGCGCAGCGACAACTGGCGCGCCGCTTCGAGAAACGGCAGCGACTCGATGTCGCCGACGGTGCCGCCGATTTCGACCAGCGCCACGTCGAAGCCTTCGGCGCCGCGGTAGATATAGTCCTGGATCTCGTTGGTGATGTGGGGGATGACCTGGACCGTCTTGCCCAGGTATTCGCCGCGGCGTTCTTTGCGGATCACCGATTCGTAGATCTGGCCGGTCGTAAAATTGTTCACCTTGCGCATGCGGGTGCTGATGAAGCGCTCGTAGTGGCCGAGGTCGAGGTCGGTTTCGGCACCGTCGTCGGTGACGAACACTTCACCGTGCTGCATCGGGCTCATGGTGCCCGGATCGACGTTGATGTACGGGTCGAGCTTGAGCATGGTGACTTTAAGGCCGCGCGATTCGAGGATCGCGGCGAGGGAGGCGGCGGCAATCCCTTTTCCAAGGGATGACACGACGCCACCGGTGACGAAGACAAATTTGGTCATTGCAGGAGGTGCCGAACGGCACGTGCGGGAAATTGAAATTATACCTTAAAGCGGACATTACTTCCGCATGACAAGGTAAAAAGCCGTGACGACGGCGAACGTGTGCGTGCGAACAGACCCGGCAAAATGTTTCACCCATGCTGGCTACTTTTACCACGGAGGCCACCATGTCTTACCTGAAACGCGACACCCTCGGCATGTATTCCGACAAAAACCACAAGGGACCGGGTCCTGAACTGATGGGCGCCAACACCTTGATCGGCGACCACGTTCACAACCTGAAAGACGAGCACCTGGGCCAGATCAAGGAAATCATGCTCGACATGCGCAGCGGCAAGATCGCCTACGCCGTGATGTCCAGCGGCGGCATCCTTGGCATGGGCGAGAAACTGTTTGCGGTGCCATGGCAAGCATTGAGCCTCGACGCCGCCAACCACCAGATGCGGATGAACATGGACAAGGCGAAGATCGAGGCGGCGCCCGGCTTCGATACCGAGCACTGGCCGAACATGGCCGACCAGTCGTGGGTCAGCCAGATCCACGGTTACTACGGCACCAGCGCGGGCTGAAGGCGAGGCCAGGGGTCAGCAAAAATTGCGGCTTTGCGTAGCAAGCCGGCCCAGCAGCGCCGACATGTCCACCAGCCGCCTGGCAACCAGGTGGCGCACCGCACCATCTCTTTGCCAGACCCCGTACACGCCCAGCAGCGGCGCGCGCAGCACTGCGCGGCGCTGCTGCTCGACCAGGCCGGGCCGGACGATCACGTTGACGTTGCCGGTCTCGTCTTCGAGCGTCAAAAACAGCACGCCCTTGGCCGTGCCGGGGCGCTGGCGCACGGTGACGATGCCGCAGGCGCGCGCCAGCTGGCCGTTCTGGTAACCGTTCAGCGTGGCGGCCGGCATGAAGCGCTGTTTCAGCAAGTGCGCCCGCAGCAGCGCCAGCGGGTGGCGCCCCAATGTCAGTCCCTGTGCACGGTAGTCGCCGACGATGTCGTCGCCCTCGGTCGGCGCGCGCAGCTGCGGCGTTGCTTCAAAGGGCGTTGTCAAGCGCAGCAGATCCTTGTCCGGCACCGCGCCGACCGCCTGCCACAGCGCCTGGCGCCGGTTGCCGGCCAGCGCAGCGAGCGCGTTCGAGGCGGCCAGCACCTGCAGGTCGCTGCGCTCGAGCCCGGCCCGCCGCGCCAGGTCGGTGACGCTGTCGAACGGCCGGATCGCGCGCGCGTCCTCGATGCGCGCCGCGCCGCCGCGCCGCATGCCGCGCTGTAACGACAGACCAAGCCGCACCGCCGGTTGGCGCGTGCGCGCGATGTCAGCCTCTTCGAGCGTCGACTCCCAGCCGCTGATGGCGATGTCGACCGGGCGCACGTCGACGCCGTGGCGGCGCGCGTCCTGCACCAGCTGCGACGGGCTGTAAAAACCCATCGGCTGGCTGCTCAGCAGCGCGCACAGGAAGGCGGCCGGCTCGTGGCGCTTGATCCACGCGCTGGCGTAGGCCAGCAGCGCGAAACTGGCGGCGTGCGATTCCGGAAAACCATATTCGCCGAAACCCTGGATCTGGCTGAAGATGGCCTCGGCAAAAGCGAGTTCGTAGCCGCGCTCGAGCATGCCGCCGACGATGCGCTGGTAGTAGGTTTCCAGCCCGCCCTTGCGTTTCCACGCCGCCATCGCGCGCCGCAGCTGGTCGGCTTCGCCCGGCGTGAATCCCGCCGCCAGGATCGCCACCTGCATCACCTGCTCCTGGAAAATCGGCACCCCCAGCGTGCGCTCGAGCGCGACGCGGATTTCCGGCTTCGGATACTCGGCCGGCGCCAGTCCCTGGCGCCGCTTCAGGTAGGGATGCACCATGCCGCCCTGGATCGGGCCGGGGCGCACCAGCGCCACCTCGATCACCAGGTCGTAGAAGGTGCGCGGCAGCATGCGCGGCAGCATGCTCATCTGCGCGCGCGACTCGATCTGGAACACGCCGACCGTGTCGGCCGCGCACATCATGTCGTAGGTGGGCTGGTCATCGCGCGGGATATCCTGCATCTCGACCACGCTGCCATGGCGCTCGCCGATCAGCGCGAGCGCGCGGCGCAGCATCGACAGCATGCCCAGCGCCAGCACGTCGACCTTCATCAACCCCAGTTCCTGGAGGTCGTTCTTGTCCCATTCGATGACGCTGCGCTCGGCCATCGCGGCGTTCTCGATCGGCACCAGGCGCGACAGCTTGCCGCGGGCGATGACGAAGCCGCCCGGATGCTGCGACAGGTGGCGCGGAAAACCCAGCAGCAGCTGGGCCAGGGCGGCCCACTGGCGCGCCAGCCGCGACGCTGGCTCGAGCCCGCTTTCGGCCAGCCGCTTTAGCAGGTCCTGCTTGCTGTCGAACCAGTGGTGGGTCTGCGCCACTTTTTCGACGATGGCCAGGTCAATGCCGAGCGCGCGGCCGCTGTCGCGCAGCGCGCTTTTGGGCCGGTAGCTGATCACCACCGCGGCCAGCGCGGCGCGGGTGCGGCCATATTTGTTGTAGATGTACTGGATTACCTCTTCGCGCCGCTGGTGCTCGAAATCGACGTCGATGTCGGGCGGCTCGTTGCGCTCCTTCGAAATGAAACGCTCGAACAGCAGGTTGCCGCGCGCCGGATCGACTTCGGTGATGCCGAGACAATAGCAGACGGCCGAGTTGGCGGCCGAACCGCGGCCCTGGCACAAGATATTGCTGGCGCGGGCGAAGCGGACGATGTCGTAGACGGTCAGAAAATACTGCTCGTATTGCATCTCGTTGATGAGACCCAGTTCGTGTTCGAGTTGCGCCTGGACCGCGGCCGGGATGCCGTCGCCAAACCGCCGGTGCGCGCCAATATAGGTTTCGCGGCGCAGGTAGCTGGCCGCCGTGTGGCCGGCAGGCACCACCTCGTTCGGATATTCGTAGCACAGCTCGTCGAGCGAAAACGTGCACAGGCGGGCGATGCGAACCGTTTCGGCCAGCGCCTCGGGGGCATAGAGGTTGGCCAGGCGCAGGCGCGCGCGCAGGTGCTGCTCGGCGTTCTAGCCTGAATTTTGCATAAAAAAGGGCAAGAATGCCGTAAGTGATTGATAAAATGTGAGTTATCGAGAAACACAGTCATCAACAAAAACGCCACCTTGCCCGACATGAATTCTACTCCAGAACAG
>Ga0326734_1000399_pt1 | contig 12011 bp, 31 predicted proteins | sample 15_GP2_1315_FD_207944 | JGI IMG/M metagenome (GOLD analysis project Ga0326734, IMG submission 207944) | Glacier ice microbial communities from Ngari, Tibet, China - 15_GP2_131.5 | ecosystem: Environmental > Aquatic > Freshwater > Ice > Glacier | place: China: Ngari, Tibet | collected 2018-07-18 | reverse complement strand
GTCTCAACTTTGGTTAAATTTTTCTTTGGTAGGTAACTATCCATTTAAGATACGATTTATAAAAGATAAACGATAAGACAAAGCTTCTTCTTCGGTTCCAAAATAAGCAATAATACCTTCATGGTTAGAGACACCAAACCAACCTTCTAATGCTGGAATACAATGGTCTTCATAAATTGGTTCTACTTGAATTTCTTCTAATAGTCTTTCTAAATCCATTTCAGCTAAATCTAATTTAGCTTGCACCAAACGTGTTACCAATCTTTTCATATTCTTTTCTTTAGTACTGTAAATTTACAAAACTTTTTTGACACTACCAAATTAATCTTCATGTGGGAAAACATTATCTACCAAATAGCCTACGCCCTTGGAATGTATTTCATCAAACCACCCCCAAATTTCAATTAATTGAGTTTTCTTTTTCCAAATATGGAAATCTTCATCAATACAGTCACAATCTTCATTCAACATTATGTCGGCAAAGTCTTTCCAAAGTTCTTCTAATTCTTGATCTCTTTTCATACTGTAAATTTACAAAACTTTTTTGACACTACCAAATTTATGTAAGCGAATTAAAAATATTTTTTAAGTCTCGACAGAATTCTGCTACCATATTAATTTGTCTATCTAAACTTTCATTTTCGGCATCAGAAAGTGTATCACATTCTAAAGCACGATTGTCCTTTAAGTTTTTTAATTTTAGTTTATACTCAACTAGTTTTGATAATAATAAATCCATATATTTGCTTTTAGTTAGTTTTCCGGTAATTCACTTATAACATCTGACTTGAAGATAAGCCACCCATATCCGTTAACCCAATAGTCAGGTACTTCCACCCAATTGAAGTTATGATTTTCCGCTTTTCGTAAGGACTTAGCCACTTTCTTTGGGTCTTTAACCACACAGTAGTAAGCATCATCAAAAGCATACACAGCTCTTGAAAATCGTCCTGATTGATATTCGTAATATGATAAATCGGCATAATCCATATTTAAATGACTAGCCAGAGCTTCTTTTCCTTGCATGATCAAATATAGTAAAAAGTTTTCACTTATTCCTATTAAATATTTTATTTATATCAATATTATACAAAATAATAATAGCGAATGTGCAACCCCAAAAAATATATAAAACTTTCATTTTTTTATAAAAGATATACCTTAACCATACAAATTATTTATTTTTATTTAAAGATAAAAAACAAAATACCAAGAATAATATTAAGACTACTAAAACTATTAACATCCATTTAAAAATAGTATCAACCATTTACAAATCACAGAAATCAGTTAGTTTGCATATCTGTGAATTTAAAACCTTTGTAAAAGCTTCTGCACTCATTTGATCGTCTTGTGTAGGATTTAAAAGATAAAAAACGACTTTTTCATTTAAAATGTCCACAACACTTTTATTTTTTTCTTTTTTCCAAGCTAAGATTCCTGATATACAAGCCTCGCTTATATTCAATTTTGTGGTTAAGATAATTCCATCACTAAATTGAACTATTCTAAGCTCAAAAACTTTATTATTATCCCAAACGGCTTTTTGGGGGAAAATACCGATAACTATACGTTGATTCCATTCTTGAAAATAAATTGGTTTCTCCGGTATGTGAAATTCAACATTGGTTTTTAAAACCCTCTCAAGTACATATTGTTTTACTTCTATAGTTTTCATATTCAAAGATAAGAATTTTATTTGGATTCACAAGAACTTTTCATTTCTTTTATTAAAATGAGAGAACGTTTCTCAATAATATCTAAGTTTTGTAGCGCAAATTCTTTATCAAAATATAAAATTGCCATATTAAAACTAATACCAGCATAAGACAAAAACCAATCCAAAGGGATACCTAATTTATCCCTCGGAATAATATCACATTGATTCCCACAAGCACACGTAACCCAATTACGGGATTTACGTTGTAAATTTACCCAATCAATTGTTTCACTATTTAAAGCCTCATACCAATTAAAAGGTATGTTACCGTGAGTTTCTGTATATGTTTTAGTGTCCATAATCAAATGCAAAATAAATTATTACTTCGTTAGCTAATTCAATATCTTTGGTGACTATACCACAGCACATACCATATACGGCTTCATCTCTATCTAGTGAATTTTTCGTAAAGATGAAATTACCATTGTACTCATATTGTTCCTGATCTCTATACGCATCAAAATCAATTAATGTTTCCACTTCATCCAGTTCAACATCTGATATAACTGATTCAGCATGCACATAATAACGTAATCTATGTTTTTCCATATTACAAATATATAAAAATTATTTAGATTTTGCAACTTTTAATTTAAATTTATAAGAAATTTTTGCTTCCTTAAGAGTAGGCATAAAATCACTTTTAATCGATCCATTTTTAGTATTGATCAAACGTACTAAACCATCCTTATACTCTCTCTTAGGCACTCTCACACCTATATACTCTTCATAGGTGGAACCACAGTCAGCATCTAAAAAATCTAAGTACCTTTCTTTAGATTTACTTAATGGCACGTACTTGTCGGTAACCTCTTTTTGAAAGATTTCTTTAAACGCTTCAATACCTTTATCGGTAACACCAAAGTAATTGTTATTATATTGATTAAAATATTCAATATAGCCAGCCGATTCCAGTTCAATAATATTATTATCTAATGTATCGTAATTGAAATAATTCCGATAAAATTCTTTGGGTAATACCTTATCCCTTTTATTTTTAGAGCTTACAGCGTGGTAATAATTAATACCTAAACTATGTGATATTAAATCTATTTGTGTACTATTTAAATTCATAAATGATGTATATTTTCCGCAAAACGGATCGAAATGATGAAAATATACATCATTTTTATAAAAACAAAGTTAAATGACTTTAATTTTTTTAAAATGTATTTAGTATCGGAAATGGTGCAACTTTTCCAGTTAATAAACCTACAATAATTATAATAATTCCAACAACGAGAATTACTCTAATAACCTTGTTGAAAGGTTCTGGTATACCGATAAAATTTAATCCCCATAAAATAATCCAGAAGATTAACGCATAAATGACTAGAGTTAAAAGTAATGTTAACATAATTGATTTGATTTGATTTATAAAATATAAGACTTATTTAATTAGAATTTACCAAGTCATTTTTAACAACATTCTTATATCATCTTGACTAGTGATATAACCATTGAAAGCATATCTAGTATCAGCATCTTTGCGAATACCAAAAGAAATATTTGGTTCCAAGATTTCACCAAAGTATGTACAGTAATGTCCTTCCAGATTCCAAGATAAAACCGTCATACCGTTAGTTTTAACGTCAATAGCCTTACCACACTTATTTTTTTCTTCGGTCAGTTTAAATCCGATCTCTTTTAAAAATTCTGGTGTAAAAATGTTTTCCATATTCAAATATAATAAAATTATTTGGATTTACAAGAATAAAAGTACTATTAATCATATCTACGTGTAATAACAAATGTATGTTCATTTCATAAACTAAGGCTATACCTAGAGTTGTTATTACTTTGTACTTAGATGTTATCCCTAATTCTCGCAATTAGTAAGCTCTTTTTTGCTACACTAAAGCTACGCTTATAGAATTTACCACTACTTGATTAATAGTACTATGCAAGATATAAACTACCTCTCATAAGTTGTATAGTGAAGCAATTCAAAGAATCACATCTTATGGTTTGTAATACCTCGTTCGCAATGTTTTTAAATATAATAAAATTATTTATTAATTTCAGTAATAATAATTCCGGCAATGCAAGCAATAAATGATAGTACTAAAATAGTACATAAGATTTTCCCAAAGATTTGTTTAATAATGTTTTCCCTTTTCATAATGTAAATTTATATAAGTTTTTTATTGTATTGCAAAGATATAAAAAATTATTTAGATTCACAATAGTTTTCAAATATTTTTTTGAGACTTTTACCATCTTCTATATAGGTGAAGGTAATTGTATCACTTACATAATCGATAGTCCAGCCACTAATTTCTTCGAAATGTTCTAATTCCCATTCTTTCATTATTGGTGTACCATATCAAACCTGTGAACTAAATTTCCTTTATGTTGTCCAGACACTACTTCATAGAAAGCATCGTTATAAGTTCTAACGGATAGCTCTAACCGTTTACCTTCAACCAAAAATTTTAAAGTCTCCGGTTTAATAGATTCATTAATTTGTGAGGGGGTAAGCTTGTTACCGCAAAAGTTGCATGATGTTTTCATACTACAAAGATATAAAAAATTTTTAGATTTACAAGAGTATTTAAAATAAAAAAACTTAACACCTATATCTAAATGTTAAGTTAAACAAACAGCCCCACTACGGTAGTAATATAGCACGTACTTAGTACTCTCGCACTAACTGAATACCACTAAATTGTTTCGATAGCTATTGTAGTGCATAACCCACATTCCACTTACCAATCCGATAGTTCCTTACGGCTCACGTGTTATCTAATAACAATACTATTTGTTGAGGTCGGAATCAGATTTGAACTAATGTAGCATACCTTGCAGGGCATGTGCCTAACCACTCAGCCATCCGACCAAAATTTAAAAAAGACCTTCCTGCAATTAAGAACATTCTGAAACCCGTCATAATACGGACATAATGTATCGGTTGGTCATTTTTGTTTTAAAAATACTTTCTGTCAATATCCAATTGATTAGGTACAGACCTTCGCAGTTTGTATTTGTCTAATTTATGACCTAAAATCACTCTAACAACACCTTTGGATAAAGCTAATAACATTTTGAGTTACTCTCTCATGCGGGGTTCGCCCCATTTTTTTATGTTATCTGTTAAAGCCGAAACAAAAAGTATTTTATCTTTTTTAAACTCATTCAACGTTTTATTTAAGGTATGGGGATACAAATGTTGGCTACTAAACCTACCCCACTTTTTCCTGTATGTTATACCATTGCTGATACTAATCGGGCAAACCTAATTTCTTGTTGCAGTGACCTTTCACCTTTAATAGAACGTTTGTTTAGTTTGATAATGTAAAGATAGTAAAAAATATTTATAATCCTAATTTTTATTGATATTTTTAGGAAACTATTTGCGCTCCTTGCTTTTTAAGTTTTGTAAGATAATATTTTTCTTTACCTTTGTCACCAATGAAAACTTGAAACTCACTCATGAAGACTTTCATTGTCAACTCTTCATCATTATTCGGCACACCAAACAATTTACAGATAGTTTTCCATTCAGTTTTACTCCAATCTTCTTGATCTAAAGCCAAATGTTCCAAAGGCTTTTCTTTTATCCATCCCATATTTTTATTTTATAAATTATGGCTACGTAAAATCCGCAACCTTTTTTAAGTACATCATTCATTTCAGTAAGGGTCAGTAGGTGGTTCAATCCAATAGATAAACTTATCTACGATTTTTTCCCATAAGTTAGTGAAGATTCTAAACATTTTGAATTAATTTTCTTTGTACGTAAAGATAACACAAATAATTAAAATTACCAAATATTTATAAACATTTTAAAATTGATTCTCTGTTTTCCTCTGCATTTTTTTGTTCCCAAATATTATTTACAATACATTTGTTCATTTTCCAAACACTAAATCCATGCCTACCATTTAAATTGTATTTCAAATCGTAACCACTTTTTGCATTTATTAGGACATTTTCAATTACTCCATCCTTTACTTTAAAAGGTTTAGAATTATCACCTATTCTTTGATATAATTCTTTTTTTTTATTCTTAAGAAATGTAACATCACCTTTCACTTCATCAACTGTATATATATTTATCATTCGACAATATTAATAAAAATAATTTAGATTACCCAAAATAACTACTACTTAATTTTCAACATTAAACGATTGCATTCTTCCAGTTCTTCCTCAAGGGTTCTACGTTCAATATCCCCTAAATCCTTTTTTCTCAACTCATGTGTAATATCGTTCCAACGGATATTCAATACTCCGCTGATAAATTCTAATTCGTTTGATGATAAACTTTTTCCATCCATATTAATCTTGATTATATTTATAGTTTACTTTTTCAATTTCTTTATTTTCTTCCTTTTTTAGAGCCAAAAACCCATACCATGTTACATTTTCACATAAAGAAAAAAGATGTACGTATTTATTTTGTATTGCACGTATTTCTTCTTCTTCATTTAACTTATTTAGGTGAAGAGTAATTTTCTTGAATAGATTCATAATTCTCTTGAAATTTATCTAAATATTTCATGTGTATTCATGAGTTGAGCTAACCCATTTTTATTTTTAACGCAGAGAATAATTCTATTATGATCAGGGAAAACATCCAAGATGGTAATAATTTCTATAACTTCGTATATAGTTGCATTTTCATCATCAGATAGTGCAATACATTCACCTTTTCGTGGTAAACAAATATTATCGTAATCACCCATATTAAAAAGGGTGCCATTATCGTTAATATACTTGATTTCGTATTCCATATTATATAGTATGTAAATCGTGTAACTTTTCGAATAAGTTTTTTTCTCTAACAGAATATCCTTTTCTACTACTATTCCAGTAAAAATTAATAGTTTTTATTCCATTATTATGACTAGTTGAACATGGTGTAATCGTTATATCGCTACCTTCTTTTCCAATAATCATATCATCTTTTCCGATACTTTTATAGTGGTTTCTTAAGGCATCAATAGAGTTTTTACCACTAATAATAATCCTTTCATCTAGTCCAACTTTAGTAGAAAAAAGATGGCTGATAAAAAACTCTCTATTTTCCGAAGGTCTGTCTATATTACCAGCTAGTAATTCAGTAAGAGCCTGTATCTTTTCCAGTCTAGTTTCTTCTTCTTCATGGGTAAATGACTGCTCTTCTAATTCTGCTAACAATTCCATTTTACGGGTCTTGTTAAGGTATCTATAACCTTTCCGGTTGTAGAATTTTTTATACCAATCGATTGATTTTCTTTTTTCTAATTCCATACACCAAAGGTAATAAAAATATTGTAGATTTACAAGAATTATTATTTATTTTTTTTTGACTTACGTTCTAATTTACGTCTGTCTTGTCTGGACATTGGAGGTTCGAAAGATTTTCTTGGTCTTTCAGTAATAACTATTGGTACAGTTTCAATTAGTTTTTTAGAAAACTCTTCACTAGCAGATATATTATCAATAGTAATACAAGATTTTACATCTTCCTTTAGGTTAGGTGAGACTAAGATGATTCCTCGGTCAGCTTCATTTCTTAGAGCCTTAAGGATTTCAATTGACATCCTTGATTCTTCACCGATAATATGCACATTAAAACCAGTCATAGGTATATGTAAAATGTTAAATTTTTCAGTTACTTCTTCAATGGTTAAGCCTTTCATAAAAACTATGACTTTATCTGAATTTAAATCTTCTTTATTTTCCATATTCAAATATACAAAAAAGATTTGTAAATTTAAACTAAAATTTTATCTAAATGTTCCTCTAATTTAAAAAGTTCATCTAAAACTTCTGCATTATTTGGGATAGCATCAGGGTACTCTCTAAGGTAGGTAATGGTTCTACAAATATATATACCACACTTAAAAGCCTCTTTTACCGTTAATTTACTAGGATAAAAACAGGCTTTTTCTAAAAGTAATGATTGAGCATCATCATAACCATAATAAAATGATATAATATCCCTTAAATCTTGACTTATTTGTATCATATACTTTTGGGTTTTAGTTCGTATTCGTATGCTTCTAAATTATTTTGTAAAATATAAACAGTTTTACTCCCGTTTTCAAGTAAAATATCAGAAATTGTGAAGATTACATTACGAAATAGTACTTTTCCTCCAATTTTGTACTTAGCTGGCTGTGTTTGAATTTTGAAACCCATAATTTTTATAAATTGTAGTTTGAAACAAAAGTATACGGCAATCCTTACCAGAAAGTTTCACTTAATTACTTGTTAAACATGTGACCACAAGTGAAACAAACCTGATATCCACTTCTTTCATGTATATTGTCACTTTTACACTCTGGACAAGTAATTTTAAGTTGATATATTTGATAAAAAGGCTGTATATCTTCGTTAGTGATCTCTTCCAATTTAATACGGGCAAAATAATCTGTATTTGTTGCAAGAAATTCCGTATCCTCACCATCCTTCTTTTCAATCCCGACTAAAGGATACAATGTTAAAGCTATATTAAAATCTTCTTTATCATTTCTCCAAAGATTTATATCAAACAATTCATCTTCGATTTGAATTGTGTTCCAATCATCTTCATGACCCATTTGATCATTGAATAAAGTCTCTTCATCTAATTTGATGATAAGTATTTCAGAATCGAAATTGTAAGTTGCCGATAATGTTTCAGCTATTTCTGTAAGTTTCTTTCGCATATTCAAATGTACATAAAGTTATTTAGATTCACAAGAACTATTTTAAATTTCTTTTAAATAATGGTCAGGTCTGGACTATCAGCTTCAAACCAATCATATTTAATGAAGTGCCCCCAATAGATGCCACCATCATGATGTTTAAAATTTGAGGTATCAAAAATTGCAATTTTGATTTTATCCATTTTTCTGTCAACTTCATAACCATAACGGATAATACCTTTGTACAAAATTTTGTAATTTTCACTACTTTTTTTCATGTTGATTTGTATTAAAATCCGACTATTTGATATCTAATCCCACATTCTTTTAATGATTCGTTAGGTAGGTGTTTACAAAGATGTATTTCCAATTTATCTACTTTATTTACAGTTCCCACAAAGAATATGTATGTATTGGGAAATTTACCTTCGTTGAATTGCTCAACATACACCTTACCAATTTCAGTTGCATGTTTTAGATAATCTTCTTTACTACACATGAACTTTATAGTTTGCTGATCTTTTTTCGGATTAAAAAATCTTTCAAAAGGATTTTCCGGCTGTAAATTCCAATCTATATTTAAAGTGGCTTCCTCTTTAGTAGAGAAGTATTGACTTTCTTTGATCGTTCTACCACTTGAAAGGTGATTATAAGTCAATGCCCATCGATTTTTACGTGTAGTATTGGCAATCTCAATGACAATACTAGTGTTCCCGTTTTCGCAAACGTAGTAACCGTAATGAATCTTTTTGAATTTCCGTTTCATAATGTAAAGATATAAAAATTATTTAGATTTACAAATAGATAGGTGTATCTAATTCAATTTTTTCTACTGACATTTCATCGATATAATTCGGTAGTCTAACTTTCAACTCTGCCAGTACTTTGTTAGCCGATTTTTCAGTTAGGAATTTTTTACCCTCGTTACCTCTAGTTACCATTCTACTACTACGTTTTATAAAGTAACTACCTAAAATTTTGATTTTAAAAAATTCAGATACCAATGGTTGAAGTGTAGATTTTTTGGATGTGAATGAAGCCTTTGCATTTTTTAATGTAAAATCAGATACACCTAAAGTAATATAGAAATTTACGTTTGTATCTTTGAACAATTCAGTTTTTTCGTCCACAATCTTAATTAGTTCTTCACTAGTTGAAGGATAAAGTGTGAACGGTTCCTGTCCAATTTTTAGTAAGTCTTCGTTAGAATAAAAAGAAGTATAAACTCTTACGTTGATTCCAAAACCTTTCAATTGTTCAACACTTAAAGCATTATCACAACCGATTTGGTAGAAGTTTTTAACCGATTTAAAAGATGTTCCGGCACAACCTTTTGAATTCATTGATAAGCTTACATGCCATCCGAAACTATCATCATCATATGGGGTTTCACTACTGCTGGAATAACTTTTATATCCTTCCTCAGTATCATCTCTCCATTTTTGTACGCCAGCAAGAACTTCTTCTATTGTACCGTATTGGTTACCAGCCATCAAGATATGAGTACAGTTATTCCAATCTCTAGCTCTACGTCCTGATTTACCGAAACGGTTAACATCATAACAATTATTAGAACCACTTTCAATTGTAGGGAAAATAACTACTTGATTGTTTTTTTCCGCTTTGATAAACAACTTGTCGTAAATGATTTCGTAACTCATAATTTCTTTTCTTATTTGGTATACCCAAAGATACAACTTATTCTGTAAATTTACAAATCTTTTTGAAAATAAAAATTAATCAATGATTTTTTCTATAGTATCCATATTTTATTCGTCTTTAAAAAGGTTATAAAGTAGTAAATCAGTTCTTAAAACTCTGATTCTCTTTTTCATAATATCCAAATTAATAAGTTGATAATTAAGAACCCCATTGGCAATGCGTTTGGTAAAAGGTGTAATATTTACATCTTTTAAAGTAATCGTTGCAATTTGTACATTTGCATAGCCGTGAGAAATGTTTTTAACAAGAGATTCAATTTCCAGTTCTAAGTTTTCGCTTGTAATCATATTTGTTTTATTTAGTAGATTTCAAATGTGGAGTTAATTCTGGTCTATACGCATTAATCTCTTCCAAGGTTGCGTATCTCACATCAGTATTATAAAAACTATCATTTCCCCACATATCAGTACGGAATTCCCCATATTCATGTGTTTGAATGATCACTCCAATTTCCGGTGTTTGATAATCATTTAATAAATCACCAAAGTGCATTTTATTACTTGCTTCATACGTATTAATAACGACTTCACCTAACCAATTTTCTGTTTGGTTAGTATATTCAAAGCAAGCAAAATCTGTGTGTTTCTTTACCGTTTCCATGATTCAAATGTACAAAAAATTATTTAGATTTACAAGAAAATTTGAAATAAACTTATTAAAGTACTTATAATAGCAAAATATAGACTTATGGTTTGGAAAAATGTTTTATCTCTCTTTGATAAAACATCAATGTATCTACTTACATAAAAACAAATAAGAGATAGGGATAATGTTAATACTGAAAAGAAGAGTAATATAAGGTTATCAAAATAAAGTATCATAATTTTTATATTACCATTTAGTCATGCTAGGTACATAACGGTTAATTTTATCAATAATTTCTTGACTGATTTCGTTATAACCCTTCAATGGTCTTCCAGCTTCTTTTAATTTTATATAATTAGCTTCTTTAACATAGTGAGGATTTGTGTCACCGAAAGTTTTTAAACCTTTCTTAGATGGTTTAGTAAAGCCATCAGGTCTAACATCTTTAGTATCTTCATTTGGATTGTTGAAAACTAAATGAATATCACCATCCATCAAGCTATCTAAGTTGTCACTCATGTTTAGAATATCCTTCATAGTACGAGAAACACCCTTATGAATTGCATCGAAAATAACATCCGAAACTACCCTACTTCTGTTTTTATTATTCTGTAACGCTGTTTCATAATCGGTTAAAACCCAAACTATATGGATATTTTCCTTTGTATAACCCATCGAAATGACATTTTGTATAATGTAATTAAACTTAAGGAAATCGCTTAGGGTTGTATCAAAAATGATATTAGGTTTGTTTTGTAAAGATAATACACCTTGTTTAAAAGCCTCTATCCTATTTTCGGGAACACCTTTATTTTTGATAATCATGTGAAGTTTATCCACATGGTCAGGATTTTTAAAATCAAACCCATCCACATCAAAACCATAGATGTCCTTTAATTCTTTTCTAAGTTTTACATTTCTTAGGAACATACTTTTCAATTCATCAGCATCAAAAACCTTACCTTCAATACCTAACAAATTATCTTTAACAAATCCTTTACCACTACCTGAACCGCCAGCAAAAAGTACTACGTTATTATTTAGTGGGTATAATTTTTTACCTAACTGAATTATTTTTTCATCAATTTGGTCTCCGATACCAATTTCAGTATTTTGGAATTTCAATAATTCCTCTTTTAAAATTTCGTTTATGTTCATATTATAAATAGTCTATTATTTACAAATATTATTTAAAAATATTCCTCCCAATGGTTAAAAACGTCTGCAATTGATTCTGCCACTAATTCGTCATTAATAGCCCTTTCATCCAAATACTCAACTTCTTTGGTTCCTAAATCTACACGGGCAATACATGTACCTACTTCATCATCGTCACCCGTTTCATAACCATCGATATATACCATCCC
>Ga0326734_1000398_pt1 | contig 12017 bp, 11 predicted proteins | sample 15_GP2_1315_FD_207944 | JGI IMG/M metagenome (GOLD analysis project Ga0326734, IMG submission 207944) | Glacier ice microbial communities from Ngari, Tibet, China - 15_GP2_131.5 | ecosystem: Environmental > Aquatic > Freshwater > Ice > Glacier | place: China: Ngari, Tibet | collected 2018-07-18 | reverse complement strand
CTGCCGGGCACCAGCGCAACGGAATGCGCTTTGTACACGTCTTTCAGAATGCTGGAGATGTCGTTCATCACGCCCTGGAAGCTGCGCGACATGTGGTTGAGCGCGCGGTCGGTGTACACCACCGAGAATTCAAGCAGGCCGTCGGGGTCGATGTGGGGCAATAGTCCGGGCATGGGATTCCTTCAAGGTGGCGTGGAAAAGTCGGTAGGCCAGTTTAGGCCGTCTTTTGAAAAACCGGCGCCGGCATTGCCGCAGGGCGCGAATGCAAAGCAGCGCTTTCAGCCGCCGAACCCGAACAGGCGGCATGGCGTGCCCCAGAACAGCCGCTGGCGGTCGCCCGCATCCGGCAGCCAGTGTTCGACATGCTGGAGCAAGGGGCCGTAGTCGAGCCGCTCGGGCGCCTTGAGGAAAGGCCAGTCCGATGCCCACACGCAGGCATCCAGCGTGAAGGTGTCGATCAGTGCCCTGAAGTACGGCTGCGCATCGCCGTAAGGCAATGGTTCGGCCGAGAACTTTTGGTAGCCCGACAGCTTCACGGCAGCCCGGCCGCTGCGGCCCAGTGCCAGGACCGACTGGAAGCCGGCCTGCTGCAAGCCCAGGCCGGGTGTGGGACGGCCGCAATGGTCGATCAGGATGCGGGCGCCGCTGCGCAGCAGCATGGGCGCCAATGCGGCCAACTGGTCGTGCTCGGCCTGCACCTGGACAAACAGGTCCAGATCGGCCAAAAGGCGCAGCAGGCTTTCGCAGCCGCTGTAGTGTGCCGGCCCGTGTATGGCCAGGTTGAAGGCAACGCCGACGATGCCGCCAGCCTTCAGCAGCAGCAATTCTTCACGTCCCATGGTGTTGGGGACCACGGCGATGCCTTTGTAGCGGCCGCTGCTGCGCGCCAGGGCATCGAGCAGGCAGCGGTTGTCGGTTCCATAACCCGAGTTCGGGCCAACCACCAGCGCGTAGCGCACCCCGTAGGCATCCAGGGTGCGGCGATGCTGCGCCAGCGTGCCAATCTCCTGTCCGCCGGGGCGGTAGGCCACGTCATCGGCATAAGGAAAGCGATGCGGGTCCAGGATGTGGCTGTGGCAATCCACCTTGGGTTCTTCAAAAATGCGCATGCGGCGTCCAGCGGTGTCGTTTGTTTTTCATGGCCGGCAAGGCCGGACGTGTTGGCTTTAGAAAAAACGGATCAACGCTCTCTTATTAATAGCTATTTTCACAACACCGTATTGCGCAAACTGCCTATTTTCTTTGAATAGGGCGGCTTTGGCATGCCGCCGCGCGGCTGGGGCAGGAACTCAGGCCTTCTTCGCCTTGCGCGCTTCCAGCGTCTCGGTTGGCGCGCCCTGCTTTTGCCATTCGGCGTAGCCACCATCGATGTGCGCGACGTTGCGCATGCCCATGTCCTGCAGCGTTTTGGCCGCCAGCGCACTGCGCCAGCCGGCACCGCAAAACAGGATGAATTCCCTGTTGTCATCGCCAAAAACCGGCTTGAAATATGGCGACGCCGGATCGACCCAGAACTCGAGCATGCCGCGCGGGGCATGGAAGGCGCCGCGCACCGTGCCTTCGCGCTCCAGTTCGCGTGCGTCGCGGATATCGACCATCTGCACGGCCGGGTCAGCCAGCCGGGCCTTCACGTCTTCGACCGAGTAAGTCTTGACCTCTGCCATTGCCGCGTCGACGAGGGTCTGAAAACCTTGGGTGATGGGCATGAAATGTTTCTCCTGAATTAAGGAATGGCCTCAAGCCAGCGCCCGCTGGATGATGATCTTCTGCACGTCGCTCGTGCCTTCGTAAATCTGGCAGACACGCACGTCGCGGTAGATGCGCTCGACCGGGAAATCGCTCACATAGCCATAGCCGCCCAGCGTCTGGATGGCCACGCTGCAGACGCTTTCGGCCATTTCACTGGCGAACAATTTGGCCATGGCCGCTTCCTTCAGGCACGGCCGGCCGGCGTCGCGCAGGCTGGCGGCGTGCCAGATCAGCTGGCGGGCGGCCTCCAGCTGGGTCGCGCAGTCAGCCAGCCGGAAACCGACCGCCTGGTGGTTGAAGATGGCAGTGCCGAAGCTCTGCCGGTCCTTGGCATAGGCCAAGGCCACTTCGAACGCACTGCGCGCCATGCCGACGCTTTGCGCGGCAATGCCGATGCGCCCGCCCTCCAGCCCGCCCAGCGCGATCTTGTAGCCTTCGCCCTCGGCGCCGATCAGGTTCTCCACCGGGATGCGGCAGTCGTCGAAGTTGACCTGCGCGGTGTCGCTGGAATGCTGGCCGAGCTTGTCTTCGAGCCGCGAGGCCGAGTAGCCGGGCGCGTCGGTCGGCACGATGAAGGCGCTCATGCCCTTCTTGCCGGCGCCCATGTCGGTGACGGCAATGACGATGGCGACCTGGCCGTTCTGGCCGCTGGTGATGAACTGCTTGACGCCGTTCAGCACATAGGCATCGCCCTGCTTGAGCGCCGTGGTGCGCAGCGACGAAGCATCGCTGCCGGTGTGCGGTTCGGTCAGGCAGAACGCGCCCAGCATGTCGCCCTGTGCCAACGGCGTGAGCCACTGCTTTTTCTGCGCCGCGTTGCCGTAGCGCATCAAGATGGCGTTGACCGGGCAGTTGGTCACGCTGATCGCTGTGCTGGTGCCGCCGTCGCCGGCGGCGATTTCCTCGAGCACCAGCGCCAGCGTCACGTAGTCGAGGTTGGCGCCGCCGAATTCCTCCGGCACGCAAATGCCGTAGGCGCCCAGCGCGGCCAGCCCCCGGTGCGCTTCCTTGGGAAAGTAATGTTCCTTGTCCCAGCGCGCGGCATGGGGCCAGAGTTCGGCTTGGGCAAAGGCGCGCACCGCGTCACGCACCTGCTCCTGGTCGTCATTGAGTATCAAATCGGCCTCCTGCGCAGCACATGACTGCATTCATAGCTATTTTTTTCATAGCACTTCGAGCGCCAGCGCCGTCGCCTCGCCGCCGCCGATGCACAGCGTGGCGATGCCTTTCTTCAGCCCCCGGGCTTTCAGCGCGTGGATCAGCGTGACGATGATGCGGGCGCCGCTGCAGCCGATCGGGTGGCCCAGCGCGCAGGCGCCGCCGTTGACGTTGACAATCTCGTGCGGGATGCCGAGTTCCTTCATCGCGGCCATCGGCACCACGGCAAACGCCTCGTTGATTTCCCAGAGGTCCACGTCGATGACAGCCCAGCCCAGCTTCTTCAGCAGCTTGTTGACCGCGCCGACCGGGGCGGTCGAGAACCACTCGGGCGCCTGCGCAAACGTGGCGTGGCCAAGGATGCGGGCAATCGGCGTGGCGCCCAGCGCCGAGGCGGTCGATTCCCGGCTCAGCACCAGCGCGGCGGCGCCGTCGCTGATGGACGAGCTGGAGGCGGCGGTGATCGTGCCGTCTTTCTTGAAGGCGGGTTTGAGCGCAGGAATCTTCTCCAACTTGACCTTGCCCGGGGCTTCGTCGATGTCAAGCACCATTTCCCCGGCGCGGGTCTTGACGGTGACCGGCGTGATCTCGGCCTTGAACGCGCCGGACTCGGTGGCCAGTTGGGCACGCTGCACGCTGGCCGTGGCAAAGGCATCCTGCTGCGCGCGGGTGAAGCCGTACCTGGCGGCGCAATCCTCACCGAAAGTGCCCATGGAACGGCCCGCTTCGTAGGCGTCTTCCAGGCCGTCGAGCATCATGTGGTCCAGCACGCGGTCATGGCCGATGCGCATGCCGCCCCGGCCTTTGAGCAGTAGGTAGGGCGCGTTGGTCATGCTTTCCATGCCGCCGGCGACCATCACGTCGCGGCTGCCTGCGACCAGCTGGTCGTGCGCCAGCAGCGTCGCCTGCATGCCGGAGCCGCACATCTTGGACAGCGTGACTGCGCCGGTGGCGGCGGGCAAGCCGCCCTTGAAACCGGCCTGACGCGCCGGCGCCTGACCCTGGCCGGCCATCAGGCAGTTGCCGAACAGCACTTCATCGACCTTCTCGGGCGCGACACCCGAGCGCTCGACGGCCGCCCGGATGGCAGCGCCGCCCAGGTCGTTGGCGGACAGGCTGGCGAAATCGCCCTGGAAAGCGCCCATGGGGGTGCGGGCGGCGCCGAGGATGACGATGGAATCAAGCATGTTTTCTCCTTGTGCGGGGTGGGAAACAAACGGACGGTGCGGCTTTAACCGGTGTGGGCAGGGCCGTGCATGACCGCGAAACGCTTTTGCTGGTCATAGGGAAACACATCGTACACATGGCCCGCCTGGATGCGCGCCTGGTGGCGCTGCCAGAAAGCGGCGTCGAGCAGGTCGGCGTGGTGCTTCATGAAGACAGTGCGCACGGCGTCGTTGCCCAGCAAGAAAGGGTCGAAGGTTTCAGGAAAAACATCCTTGGGGCCGACTGAATACCAGATGTCGCCGCTCATTTCTTCTTCTTCGTTGCGCGGCAGGGGCACCTTGCGAAACTTGCAGTCGGTGATGTACTCGATTTCGTCGTAGTCGTAGAAAACGACCTTGCCATGGCGGGTGATGCCGAAGTTTTTCCAGAGCATGTCGCCGGGGAAGATATTGGCCGCCACCATGTCCTTGATGGCATTGCCGTACTCGACCACGGCGCGCTCAATCTGGTCCCGGCCGGCAGGCTCGGCCACGCCGAAATCGAACGCTTCCTGCAGGTAGATGTTCAGCGGAATCATGCGCCGCTCGATGTAGACGTGCTTGAGGATGACCTCCATCTGGCCGTCGCCGTCGCGGTCGCTGATCTCCAGCTGGCTGGGCGCGAATTTCTCGATCTCGGCAATCAGCTCGTCGCTGAAACGGCTGCGCGGAAACGCCACCAGCGTGTACTCCTGCGTATCGGCCATGCGCCCCACCCGGTCGTGCTGCTTGACCAGCAGGTACTTGCCCTTGATCTGCTCGCGGGTGGTGTCCTTCTGGTGCGGGTAGTAGTCCTTGATGACTTTGAACACATAGGGAAACGACGGCAGGTCGAACACCAGCATGACCATGCCCTTGATGCCCGGCGCGATGCGGAACTGGTCGGTGGAGTGGCGCAGGTGCTGCAAAAAGTCGCGGTAGAACAACGTCTTGCCCTGCTTGGCGAGGCCGAGCGCGTTGTAGATTTCGGCGCGCGGCATGCGCGGCATCAGGCTGCGCAGGAACTGCACGAACGCTGACGGAATGCCCATGTCGACCATGAAATAGGCCCGCGCAAAGCTGAACAGGATCAACAGGTCGTCCTCGCCGAACAGCGCCGCGTCAATCACCAGCTGGCCGGCATCGGAGCCGCTGGAAATGCCTTTTGCATCGGCAGAGAGCCCCGGCGCCGGCTGGCTGTGCAAGATGGGCAGGGCAAAGGGAATCTCGCCAAAGCCGTTGATGATCTTGCCCACGACGTAGGCGCCCTTGTTGCGAAAAAACAGCCCGGACAACACCTGTATCTGGAAGTTGGCCCGCAGCTTTGCATCGCCCAGCCGCTCGTCCATGGCGCTGGCGACATAGCCGGTGTCGCGCTGCAGGTCTTCAAACCCGCGGCACAGGCCGAAGTCGTCCACCAGCTTGACAAGCGTCGCCTGCAGGTTGCCCCGGGTCGGGTAGTAGGCCCGGTAGGTCGGTTGCGCGGTGGGCTCATCGTTCTCGATGTACTCGGTGCTGACGGCGGGCCGCACGAAAATGAAATCGTTCTGAAAATAGCTGCGGTGCAGGATCTTGGTGGTGACCGAGTTGAAAAAAGTTTCGGCCAGCTCGGGCTGGTGGTGGTTGACCAGCAGGCCGATGTAATGCAGCTTGACCTGGTGCCACACGTCCATGGGCTGCTCGCCAGCCTTGAACTCGCGCTCCAGCCTGAATGACGCTTCGCGCACGCGCAGGTCGTAGAACTCGATGCGCTCGCGCTGGGCGCGTTGCTGGCCATGCCAGTCGGCGGTCTCGAAACGGTGCTTGGCCCGGCTTGATTCGGTGCGAAACAACTGGTAGTGGCGGTTGAAGCCGTCGATCATCGCCTTGGCGATGCCGTAGGCCACGGTGGAATCGAGGCGCTGGGGAAACATGGTGCAGGGCGATTTTTACGGGTGGGGCAAGCCGTTTTGACGCCGGGTGGCCGACACGCCCGCGATGGCGGCGCGGTATAGGGGCGCCATGCCCTCCAGGCTGTCGAGCGTGATGTGCAGGTCCTGCAGCAGCCCGTCCTTGAGGCCGTACACCCAGCCGTGCAAGGTGACCTGCTGTCCACGCGCCCAGGCATCCTGCACCACGGTGGTGTGCGCCACGTTCATGACCTGCTCGATCACATTGAGCTCGCACAGGATATCGAGCTGCGCCTCGGGCGGCGCTGCCTCGAGAATGTCGGCATGGCGGTCACGCACGTCCTTGATGTGGCGCAGCCAGTTGTCCACCAGCCCCACGCGCAAATTGTGCAGGGCCGCGTTCACGCCGCCGCAGCCGTAGTGGCCGACGACCATCACGTGCTCCACCTTGAGCTGGTCCACCGCGAACTGGACGGTGGACAGGCAATTGAGGTCGGTGTGCACCACCACATTGGCGACGTTGCGGTGGACAAACACCTCGCCCGGCTCCAGCCCGGTGATCTGGTTGGCCGGCACCCGGCTGTCGGAGCAGCCGATCCACATGTATTTCGGGGTTTGCTGGCTTTTCAGGCCGGTGAAAAATCCGGGGCGCTCGCGCTCCATCTGGGCAGCCCAGGCACGGTTGTAGGTAAAAAGGTCTTGTATGGCTAAGGGCATGGAAGGAGTATGGCGCGGTCTGGTTCACAGGGTTTCGGCAAACAGCTCGCGGCCGATCAGCATGCGGCGGATTTCGCTGGTGCCGGCGCCGATTTCATACAGCTTGGCGTCGCGCCAGAGGCGGCCCAGCGGGTAGTCGTTGATGTAGCCGTTGCCGCCGTGGATCTGGATGCCCTCGCCGGCCATCCAGGTGGCCTTTTCAGCGCACCACAGAATGACGGAAGCGCAGTCCTTGCGCACCTGGCGTACATGGTCGGTCCCCAGCATGTCCAGGTTCTTGGCCACGGTGTAGGCAAACGAGCGCCCGGCCTGCAGCACGGTGTACATGTCGGCGACCTTGCCCTGGATCAGCTGGAACTCGCCGATGCTCTGGCCGAACTGCTTGCGGTCGTGGATATAGGGCAGCACGCTGTCCATCACCGACTGCATGATGCCCAAAGGGCCGCCCGTGAGCACGGCGCGCTCGTAGTCGAGGCCACTCATCAGCACCTTCGTGCCGCTGTTCAGACCACCCAAAATGTTTTCAGCCGGCACCTCGACGTTGTGGAACACCAGCTCGCCAGTGTGGCTGCCGCGCATCCCCAGCTTGTCGAGCTTTTGCGCGACGGAAAAGCCCGGCATGCCTTTTTCGATCAAAAAGGCGGTCACGCCGCGCGCGCCCAGCTCGGGTTCGGTCTTGGCGTACACCACCAGCGTGTCCGCGTCGGGGCCGTTGGTGATCCACATCTTGCTGCCGTTGAGCAGGTAATAGCCGCCCTTGTCTTCGGCCTTGAGCTTCATCGAGATCACGTCGCTGCCTGCGCCCGGCTCGCTCATGGCCAGTGCGCCGACATGCTCGCCGCTGATCAATTTCGGCAGGTACTTGCGGCGCTGCGCCTCGGTGCCGTTGCGCTTGATCTGGTTGACGCACAGGTTGCTGTGCGCGCCGTAGGACAGGCCGACCGAGGCGCTGGCGCGGCTGATTTCCTCCATCGCGATCATGTGCGCCAGGTAGCCCATGCCGGCGCCGCCGTATTCCTCGCCCACGGTGATGCCCAGCACGCCCAGCGCGCCCATTTTTTCCCACAGGTCCATCGGGAACTGGTCGGTGCGGTCCAGCTCGGCGGCACGCGGCGCGATCTCGGCCTGCGCGAAGTCGCGCACCGCGTCGCGCAGCGCATCCACGTCTTCACCAAGCTGAAAATTGAGTCCGGGCATGTTGTTCATGGTTGAAATGTTTCTGTAAAAACAAATGAGGGCACGCGGAAATGAACGCGGTCAATACGACTTGGGCACAGGCGCAATGGTTTGCTGCATCAGGGCGCAGGCGCTTTCCTTGCCGCTGGCATCCCGGTGGATGACTTCTGCCGTGGTCACGATGATGCGCCTGCCGGCCCGTGTGACACGGCCCACGGCGCGCAGTTCGCCGTCCTTGAAAGCGGCAAGAAAGTTGATCTTGTATTCAACGGTGGTGACTTCCGTGTCGGCGTCCACCATGGTCAGCGCCGCATAGCCACCGGCAATATCGGCCAGAGCGCCCATGGCGCCGCCATGAAAGCCGCCCTGCTGATGGGTCACGCGCTCCGAATAAGGCAGCGCCACCTCGCAAAGGCCGGGTTCGACCCGCACCAGCTGCGCGCCCAGGTGCCGCATCAGGCCCTGACGTAAAAAGCTTGTTTCAATACGGTGGAACAGCGCTGACAGCGTGGAAGATGCATCCATGATGGAGCCTGGTGAAAATGAATTGAAGGGGTCTCAACGACAGATTTTTGCTTGACGTTTACGTCAACGTCAACACCCGCGCCAATTATGGCCTACTTTGATTTTTCAGCCCTGTTCAGCAGCGTGCGCGCTTCTTTTTCATGGGCTCGCAGTTCATCCAGGTTGGCTTGCAGGTCCACCATCTGCGCTTCCAGCGTTTTGCGGTGGTCGGCCAGGACGCTGAGGAATTTCTTCAGTTGCGGTGCCGTGTCCCGGGGGCTTTCATACGAGTCGATGATTTCCTTGGCCTCGGTCAGGGAAAGCCCCAGGCGTTTGGCGCGCAGCGTGAGTTTGAGCCGCGTGCGGTCGCGTGCCGAGTACACGCGGTTGCGTCCTCCCGGCCCTTCGCGGCCGGGTTGCAGCAGGCCCATGTCTTCGTAAAAGCGCATGGCGCGGGTGGTCAGGTCAAACTCTCGGGCGAGGTCGCCAATGGTGTAGGTGGTGGCCATGGTAGGGAGGCAAGGCATGGGGTGGTGCCTTACGTTGACGTAAACGTCAAATGTAACGTGAATGGGACGGCTTGTTTTTAGGTCGCCGCAGGCAGGCGCGTCGTTGCATTTGCAAGCTGCCTGGCACCGCGCCGCACAGGAAATTCAAATCAAGAAAATACGGGCTGCGCCTGCGGCAATGACATGGAAAAACTGGCGCCTGCATGGTCGGGACTTTCAGCCCATACCGTGCCGCCATGCACCTGCGCCACTCGCTTGATGATAGCCAGTCCCAGTCCATGGCCAATGAAGTCGGCCGAAGAATGAAGCCGTTGAAACGCGGTGAACAAATTGCCGCCGTAGACTGAATCAAAACCAGCACCGTTGTCGGCCACCAGCAAGACCAGTTCTCCCGACACCTTACCAGGCAAAAGCCCGACCTTGATCCAGGCTTCGCTTTTCTTGGCGGTGAATTTCCAGGCATTGTCCAGCAGGCAGGAGATGGCGGTCGTCAAAAGACTGCGGTTTCCAACCAGCAACAAGGAGTTTTCCATTTCAATCGTCACGTTGCGGTCGGGGTCAAGTTTGCGCAAATTGGCAATCAAAGCCCGACAAATGGGCGCCAAATCAACGTTTTCGGGAATGCCGGTTTGAAGCGGCAACTGGGCCAGCGTTCGCAAGTCGTCCACCAGCCTGGCCAACTGGCTGATGCTGGCCTGAATGCGCCTGACATAGTGAACCCCTTGCTTGTCAAGTACCGGCGCATACTTTTCAGCCAGCCTGGCGGCAAAACCATCGGCCACATGCAAGGAATCCTGCAAGTCGGTTGAAACCGCTTGCGTGAAGGTCAGCAGGTCATGCTTGGCGTTTTTTAATTCGGTTTGCTGCGCAAGCAATGTCTGCTGCAACTCGGCATTGGATTTTTTCAAGGCATTGTCAGCCAGGTGCCGGTCGCTGATATCAGCCAGGCTGATCAAAATGGCCTCGTGGCCCTCCCACTTGATCTGGCTCCAGGCCAGTTCGACGAGGACTTCCTTGTCCTCTGCGTTTTTTTGTCTGCACAGCCGCATTTCAGAAGGCCCGTCTTTGCCGGTGCGCAGGGAATGCAGCAGTTCCGCCCCTTCTCCCTCTGAAAACAGCGCCTCCATGCCAAGCGACAGGAACACCTTGCGTGACATGCCGTAGAACTTGATGGCCGCCTGGTTGACTGCAAAGATCTGAAGCGAGGTTTTGTCAAACACCCACATGACATTGGGATTGGCCTCAAAAATCAGCTGGTTGTAGCGCTTGCTGTCTTCCAGCAGGCGTTGGTATTTTTGCGCCGGCCCTGCCTCGCGCAGGTTGACGATGTACCCGGCAGGACATTGCCTGAGGGTGTATTCGGTCCAGCTGTTTTCAAAACTTTCATGGGCAACAAATACATATTGCTCTGACGCCCCCAACGCCACTTCTGCAGCCGCTTCATGCTGGCTGGCAATTTCCTGCGGCACGACATCCCACAGGCAGTAGCCCGTGATGGCGGACAAAGTGCTTTGCAAAAACCTCAGCGCCCGGGGATTGGCGTCAACAATGGCCAGCGCGGGGTCGAGCAGAACGATTCCGTCCAGGGTCAAGTCCTCGACATTCCATTCTTGCCGCGCCGGGGGCAGGATGGAAATGGCAGCGCACTGCTTTTTATCTGGCACTTTGCCAGCCGGCTTCCGGCGGAAATTGTCCAAGAATCGGGTCATCACAAGCAACCGAGCTAAAAAAGCTCATATCCTAGCGAAATCGAACATTCCGGTGGTCATCGCCACTTGGCGTTGGCCATGGCCAGCGCGGTGACATAACCCTGCAGCCAGTCGAAATTAACGGGTTTTTGAATCAAGCGTGCTTGCGGGGGAAGCCCGCCGCGTGCCGCAATGGCATCTACCGCCATTCCACTGATCACCACGATCTGCATGTCTGCCAGATTCTGGTTGCGCTTGATGGTTCTGAGCATCTCGATACCATCAACACCCGGCATCGACAGGTCGGCTATCAGCAGGTCCGGCCGCATGCTGGCAATGTCCATCAGCGCGTCCAGAGCCGAGGACATCCAGGTGCAATCGACCTGCAGGTCCCACTCTTCGAATTGGCACTGGTACAAATCGCGCGTGGCTTCATCGTCTTCAACCACCAATACACGCAGGCGATGCTTGGGATGAAGGTCGGCACGAGAAAGTTGAGGGCTGTGCTTGCTCAAGTAGGCATTGAGCGATTGCAAGGCGATGCGCCGGTGGCCACCCAGCGTTTTCCAGGCCTCAATTTCCCCTTTTTCAACCAGCGATTGAACGGTGGCGACAGACAGGCCCAGCGTCTTGGCTGCATAGCTTGTGCCACAGTAATCGTCACTTGAGAAATCACTGGCTGTGATGGCAGCTTCGAAAGTTTTTGGTTCACGCGACATCAGGGCACTTTAAATTGGTTTGAATTTGTCACAGATGTAATCTTAATCAATTTAATTGTTTTTATCCAAACATACAAAAAGTATCTTGAGAATTGCCAAATTGTTGGTACATCGTCTGATTCACAAGCTGATTTTTATAAATTTGCACACAGCAATATGCACTCAAGCCAATGTGGGATTGGCCTCTCGGACTCAATGTGGTGCTTAACCAAGGAACCGGCAGTTGCAGGACTTGAAAGAATTTCGCTCCCTAAAAAGCAAGCATTTATTGCTGAACTGAAACAGTTTTCACAGCGGCTTTTCTACAGCCCTGCGATTTCTTGCAGGAATAAATACTGGCGCTTAGGCGTTTACACCAAGTTGTCGATCGCACGGGTTTTGGCCAAGTGGCTTTAAAAATAACTTCGTGCGTTAACAAGCCCAAAAGCACTGACAGCTTCTGTATAAGGCCGTCAAAAGTCCGTTATGCAGCTGCCAGTGATTCGTTCACACCCAGCCAGTAAGCCTGCAAATAATTCAGTTTCTGGGTGAAATCGTCGAAGTCAACCGGCTTGCGTACAAAACTGCTGGCGCCGCTCTGGTAGCACGCGACCATGTCGGAATGTTCACTGGAAGACGTCAGCATGATCACGGGGACCAGCGCAGTCAATGGATTGCTGCGCACGCTGCGCAACACGTCCAGTCCGGACAGCTTGGGCAGCTTCATGTCGAGAAGGATGAAGGC
>Ga0326734_1000397_pt1 | contig 12020 bp, 10 predicted proteins | sample 15_GP2_1315_FD_207944 | JGI IMG/M metagenome (GOLD analysis project Ga0326734, IMG submission 207944) | Glacier ice microbial communities from Ngari, Tibet, China - 15_GP2_131.5 | ecosystem: Environmental > Aquatic > Freshwater > Ice > Glacier | place: China: Ngari, Tibet | collected 2018-07-18 | reverse complement strand
CTCGATCGCGCCACGGAGGTCGTGACCACCGCCCCCCGAAGAAACAACGCTGAGCTCATCACCGAAAAAGATGCCCTCGCTGCTGCCCGCGAGGCTGCGAGGCGAGCGAGCGCAAAACTCGCAAGCGGGGAATTCGATTCACTGATCATCATCGGAGGTGACGGGGCCCATGCTTTGCTCACTGAACTGGGTGCTCGAGCGTTCGAGGTGACCGGGGAGCTCTCGCCCGGCGTACCTCTCGGCACCCTCGTCGGGGGAACTGCCGACGGCTTGGTCGTCGCCACGCGATCCGGCGGTTTCGGCGACCACAGCCATCTGAAGAAAATGATGATCGCATTACACACCGCCGAGGAGACCCCATGATGCTTCCCGTGATCGCCCTGACTCTCGGAGACGTCGCTGGCGTCGGGCCCGAGATAACCTCGAAAACCCTCCTGGATCATCCGCATCTGCGCACCAAGTGCGCCCCGGTCGTCGTGGGTGACGCCGACGCGATGCGACGCGGAATGGTGTTCGCGGGCCACGATCCTGCGCTTTTGCGCGTGATTGATGACCCGCGCGACGCGGTAAATGACCCTGGGGTGATCGAGCTGATTCAAGAGGGGCCGTCTCTGGGAGAGGTTCCTGTGGGCGAGCTAAGCGCCGTCGCCGGTGATGGGGCCTATCGTTTCGTGGTGCGTGCGTGCGACCTCGTCAAGGCTCGCAAGGCCGACGCCATCGTCACAGCTCCGCTCAACAAGGCCGCCATGCATGCTGGCGGGCATGACTTTCCTGGCCACACTGAACTACTCGCCCATCAGTTCGGGGTCAAAAATTTCAGCCTCGTTCTGTCGGCTGGCGACCTGTACTTCTTCCACCTCACCACACACGTCTCGCTGCGTCGCGCGATCGATTGCGTGACCCCAGAACGGACACGCGATGTGCTCACTCTCGCTGGAGCATTTACGACGGCCCTGGGGAAACCGAACGAACCGATCGGAGTCGCCGGACTGAATCCGCACGCTGGCGAGAACCGTCTATTCGGCGACGAAGACGCGGAAATCCTCACGCCCGCCATCGCCGCGGCGCAGGCCGCAGGAATAAACGCTTTCGGCCCTCTTCCGGCGGACGCTCTCATCCCAGCGGCGGTGAAGGGAAAGTGGAAAATGGTGGTGGTCTGCTACCACGACCAAGGGCACGCGCCCTTCAAGGCGGTGTACGGCGACGATGGCGTAAACATCACGGTCGGACTCCCCGTGGTGAGAGTGTCGGTTGACCATGGCACCGCGTTCGACATTGCTGGCCGTGGTGTCGCCAGGGAAGCGAGCCTCGTTCTTTCCTGCGAACGCGCGGCGGCTCTTGCGCCGGGCTGGTCGGCGGTGTCAGCACTGAGCCCGTCAGAGTAGTCGGATGGTCGAGCTCACCCGGGGAAAAGGAACTGCGCTGCACGCGCAGCTGACTGCGATTCTCGCTGAGACAATACGTAGTGGCACGTATCCAACAGGTGCGAGCTTGCCGAGTGAATCAGATCTGCAAGCAACGTACGGCGTGGCGCGATCTGTGGTGAGGCAGGCACTTGGGAGCCTCGTCTCGATGGGGCTCATCGAAAGGGTCAAGGGAAGCGGCAGTCGCGTCATCAGGTCCACCCGGTATCACCGTCTCGCGCAGAGCGGGGTGGGGCTTGCCGCGCAATTGCTTCGTGCGGGTGCTCAGCCATCGACGTCAGTGTTAACTTTTGAGCGACACAACGACAGGGCCGAGGGTTTCGCCGAGGAGGCTACGGGTAGCCTCCTCCTTGAGCGATTGCGTGTGGTCGATGCTCAACCGGTCGCCTTCATTGTCACGTGGCTTCCTCTGCCGCTGGTCGCCTCGCTCACTGCGCACGAGCTTATTGACACGTCCCTCCACGAGATCATGCGTCATCGGTACGGAACAACCTTTGCGGGTGGGCCGCGCCAGGTGCGGGCTGTCGCGGCCAGCGAAAAACTCGCCGGCCTCCTCGACGTGCACCAGGGAGCGCCGCTACTGCTTCTCGAGGGTCTGACCAGGGATAACGGCGGTCGGGTGGTGGAAAAGTTCGCGACCTGGCATCGTGCTGACCTGATCTCGCTCGACTACGTGATCTAGCGGACGCGATCGTCAGGTGTGATGACCTTAATGACCGTGGCGTCGTCCTCAGCGCCGTGACCGCGGGTTCCTCCGATGCGAAACATTTGTTCGGCAGCCGCCGCAAGCGGCGTCGGCACGTTGTTCAGCCTGGCCGCGTCCGCGACGATACCCAGATCCTTGACAAAAATGTCGAGCCGACTCAACACCTCCGGCTCCAGACCTTCCAAGGCCTCTACCATTCGAGGCCCCCGGTTTGCGAGCATAAACGACGCCGCCGCACCCGAATTGAGCAAGTCAAGCGTATTCGCGGCGTTCAGTCCCAGGCCCTCCGCCAGAGCGAGCGCCTCGGCGGCGGCGGCTATGTGGATGCCGCAAAGTAGCTGGTTGACGGTTTTGAAGGCCTGACCGTCACCTGCGTGTGGACCGACGACGCTGAGCGTCGAGGCAAGCGTTTCGAGAAGCGATTGCGTTTGCACCAGCGCCTCGGCTGTCGCCCCCACGACGACGAGCATGTCGCCGGTTCGTGCCCGCGCGGGTCCACCGCTGAGTGGTGCATCGACAAAGTGAACGCCAGAATCGCGCAGTAGAGAAGCGACTTCCTTGACCGCGTTTACTCCAACGGTGCTCGTCATAACCACCGAGGCGCCAGAACTGAGCACGCTGGCAATACCTGTCTCCTCGTCGAAGAGCACCTGCTTGAGCTGCTCCCCGTTGCGAACCGCGATCAACACAACATCCGCTCCCTTTGCTGCTGCACGTGCCGTGTCGAAGACCTCGAGGCCACCTTTCGTGGCCAAGGCAGTGCGTTCCGCACTGAGGTCAAACCCCCGCACAGAGAACCTCTCAGCGAGACGAAGCGCCATGGGAAGACCCATCGCGCCAAGACCGAGGACAGCGACAACAGATCGAGATGGCTGATTCATGGAGAACGTCTTCCTACTTAGTGAGAACTGCGGGTGGGGTAATCGGAGAGCTTGTTCACTACCGCCAGCAAAGCCTGCCGATCGCCAACGTTGCCGGGGAACACGACGTAGGGAATGCCCTGCGCAAGTCCCTCGGCCGATTGCCACAGAGACACCAGGCCATGGAGCAAGGGGCCGCGGATCATGCCTCGTCGTATCTCGAGACCATCTGAGGCCGTGTCGTTCGAGGTGATTCCGCCCTTGGCAATCACGAAGCGCGGGCGCACATCACTTGCCACGGCATGCACGATGGCTGAGATCCCCGCAGAAACTGAACGTGCAATACGCAAGCTTTCTTCCGGACTCGTGCCCAGGCGGAGTGAACGACTCGTGCGTATTAGCACATCGTTTTTCTTCAAACCGTCTGAAATCCGGCGCGCGACAGACTGTAGGTAGGTTGTCGTGGACTCGTCTGGTTCACCGGCACGAGTGAACCTTTCGACATCGACCTCGATCTCGAGAATGTCCGGGCGTGCAACGCGGAGCGCCTCCAACTGTCGATTGGTCAAGTCGACATGCGAGCCCACCACGATGAGTCCGCCCGGTTCTCGCGATTCCGCCCCGGCCAGAGCTTCCGTCACATCGAGCGGCATCGACTGACCCTGTCCGACATGTGCCGCGACGAAAGCGGGACCAGTGCGATAGAGAAAAACCTTCCCGTCGCTCTCCGCAAGAGCGAATCCCTCAGACAGCGCGACGAGGTCATCGTCTGTCACGCAATCCGCAACGAGAACGCTGCCGCCTGACGCTGCGGCCACCGATTCGGCAATTGCTTTGGCCGAGGTGCGGATTGTTGTGAGATCAATGACTGTCACGTCCTGGGCGCGAGTGCGACCGTTGGTCTTCTCTTCGACGTACGCGCGAAGATCAGAGTGCTGGTAAGCAAAACTCGCGTCTCTGGCAAACTGTGTCTGGGCCGCTGGCACAAGGTTCTCACCCTCGCGGAGATAGTGGATTCCCTCGACGGTGATTCGGCCGGCACTCGGGAAGGCAGGAACGAGCACAACTGCGTCGATAGCTGGTGCACCCGCTCTGAGAAGTGCACGTTCGATTGCGTCGGTTTCCTGTGGAAAATGACCTCTCAGTATCGAGTCACTGCGGCTCAGGAACGTCAGTCGATGACCTGAGGCGCGGCTCGCGTGAACAGCGTTGTCGACCGCTGCCTCGTTGCGCGCCGCAGCTTCGTTGGCATCGACGCTACGACTGTTCGTCAAGACGAAGACCACGGGGCTGGACTGCGCGAAGGCCCAGAGAAAGTCTGCCTCTTCCCACGACGTGAGCACGGGAACCTCGGCGACTGACTGGCTACCGGTCGGGTCGTCATCGATGACCACCAACACATTCCCGGGTTGCGCGACGATTGCGGCCAGGCGGTCAGGGTTCGGGGAATGAGATGGAGGGTAACCCGCCAGTAGTTCTTGCGCGACAAGGGTGCGCTCCGCGACAGGCAGACCTCGAGCTGCAGGGTCAACCATGTGTCTGCCCGGTCAGCTCTGGCCTCTCGCGGCGCACTGGCATATGCAAGACATACCTCTCTAGGTCGTCGACCGTCTGGTCCATATGCTTATCCATGGCAAGACGAGAAAGCTCGGGGTCGCCCGCCGAGAGCCCGGCGAGGATTCCCCGGTGCATGGCAATGGCATTGCGTTGAATCTCTGGCACCGCGGAGGTGCGGGCGCGATTGTCCCGAAGCAACCGGGAGAGCGGCTCGAACAACACGGGGACGAAAAGATTGCGGGACGCCCGCAGGATAACGTCATGGAAGGCGATATCAGCCTGAACGAAAGCGTCAACGTCACTTTCAGCTGAAGCGGACTCCATCCTGACGATGTGCGCCTCCAAGCTTACAAGGTCTGTCTCCGTGCGGTGCCGGGCAGCCAGTGCGGCCGCCCCCGTTTCGACCATGCGTCGCACTTCGATCAGGTCGGCTGCAGCGGTAGCGACTGAAGAGTGGCGCGAGGCGTACATAAGCACACTCTCCAGTGACGTCCACTCCTCGGGGGGGTTCACAGACGTACCAATTCCCCGACGAATCGTGACGACATTACCCGCCTGAAGCGTCTTCAACGCTTCACGAACGGTCACGCGGCTGACGTCGCTCGATGCCGCAATATCTACCTCCGAAGGGAGCGTGCTTCCGGGCGGGAACTGCCCGTCCATGACGCCAGCCAGCAGTTTCTCGAGCACGGTGTCAGTAAGAGACATGCGACGTCCCATGATGCAGCCTTCATTTCTCATTGAAAAGACGTGAAGCCGGTGGCGGCTCCGGTGGAGGTATTTCTCCGGAGCCGCCCCGTTGCTGCACGAGGGTTTAGTGAGCGTCTTTCCCTATTTGACTAGTTGCTGGGCCATTGCTGCATGACCGAATCCTGGGTCCAGACCTGGTCCGCGAATTCGTCAGAGCCCGTGCTTGCAGCAAACTCGGCAACCGTGTCATCCGTAATGGTGAAGGTCGGATACACAAGATTCTTGTCGAACTTCTCACCATTCGCGAGTGCTACGCCGATCCAGTAAGCAGCCTGTGAGATTGACGGTCCCTCCATCGCGCTCTCGGTCGAGTAGCCCGTCGCCTCGAGCTGCTCGCCCCACCATTTCAGGAAGCTTCCCTGGTTGCTGCCGTACACGACCGGAAGAGGAACGTTAGCGGCCTCAAACGCCTGGACCACGCCGTACGAACTGACGTAGGCCATCACGCCATCGACCTGGCCCGCCGTGGAGAGGATTCCGCTCATTGCAGACTGCGTCGTAGCGTCGTCCCAGTTTCCGTTGACCTCGCCGACAATGTTGATGTCGGGGTAGTTCTCCGAGAGCTCCTCTGTCCACCCCTGGTACATGCCGAGGTCAACATCGGTGCCGTCTACGCCACGCACGAGTACAACGTTGCCGGTACCGCCCATCTTCTCTGCGACAACGCCCACGGTCTCTCGACCAAACGCGACCCAATCAGGAGCGAGCTTGTACGCACACTCTGCCGTGACCGAGGCATCGAATGCGACGACAGTGATACCAGCGTCGCACGCTGACTGGATCACGCCGTTGAGTGCCGTCGGCGAGGCCGCTAGGAGCAGAATCACATCGGGCTGCTCCAGAATAAGCGACTGAATCTGCGAGATCTGCTCTGCAACATCGTTGTTGGAGTTCACGATCTTGATGGGCTCCGCGAGTCCGGCCGCGACTCCTTCGTCCGACGAGATCGTGACGTTATCGACCATGGCCTGGCGCCAGGCGTTACCGACGAACGAGTTCGACAGTGCGATGACAGGAGCACCCGTCGTGTCGCCAGTCGACTCTTCCCCCGTCGCGGTGGAGCAGCCCGTCAGGATGAGCGCGCCCACAAGGACGAGGGGCGCCATCGTGCGCGTGATTTTTCCGATTTTCATCTGTGCAACCTTTCAACTTGGTGTACTGCGAATCACTGCATCTGGCTAGAGGCGCTTCCGTGCGCCAATGCCGAGTGCGGTGAGGATTACAAGCCCTTCGATCAGAGAGCGCGTTCCGGAAGGAATCTGAAGGGTGTTGGTCAGAGTGACGAGAAGCGTCAAGAGCAGCGCGCCGGCGAGCGTGCCAGCGACGCTTGGCGAACCACCAGACATCAGCGTTCCGCCGAGTACGACCGCAGCGATCGTCGAGATGAGAAAGCTCGCTCCGATACCGAGAGAAGCGCCACCGCTGTAGCCGCCGAGGAGGATCGCTGCCGTAGCCGCGAGCCCACCACTGAGAATGAAGGCGACCCAGCGCGAGGCCCCCGGACGCAGTCCGGCGAGCAGTGCAGAGCGATCATTCTGTCCTGTGCCTATCAGTCGGAAGCCGAGACCCGTCCGGAAGACGACAACCGAGATGGTCACCGCAATGGCGACTGCAATGATGACGAAAATGGGGATACCCAAGATGTTGCCGCGCGATGCCGCGGTGATTGCCGGACTCGGACCGCCGTTCCCCGTTGTGCTCGCGATGATTTGAACGACTGATTGCGCGATGAAGCCGACTGCGAGGGTGGCGACCATCGCAGGAACCCGAAGTACGACCACCGCAAACCCGTTGACACCGCCGACGACAGCACCGACAAGGATCGTCAAGGCAATAGACGCTGGAAGGTTCTCGTTAGCACCGTTTTGCACGATCGTCGCGACGTACACGCACAGCGTGATGGTGAAGGGAATCGACAGGTCGATCGCTCCTCGACCCGTCGACACGACAAGCATCTGTCCGAGTGCAGCGATGGCGATGAAGCTCGCCAAATAGATGTTTGAAATCACCAGGTCGACACCGTTGCGCTGTGAGATCGGTAACAGCATCCCCGCAATCAGGAAGCTGGCGACGACAGCAACGGTCCACGGGCGTGACCGGAGAAACGTAAACACGGTGCCCGCCCCTCGCGCAGCAGCGCCGAGCATGGCCATTGTTGTCGAATGTGTGCGTGACTGCGACATGTGTCAGACCCTCCTGGTGAGCGTCACGACGCGACGAAGGCCCATAACGACGAGCAATAATGCGCCGGTCGCTGCAGCCGTGAACAGTGGCGGGACGGAAAGGACGCCGAGGAGAACCCCCAAGAGCGAGAGGAGCACAGCCGCGAGGACGACGCCGAGGGGGGAAACTTTGCCCCCGAGGAACTCACAACCGCCGACGACGACGGCCGCAATGCTCAGGAGCGTGTAGCCGTCGGCAGAACTCGCATCGCCCGACGTTGAAATCCCCGCGAAGAGCAAGCCGGCGATCGCCGCACTAATCCCGGCGAGCGTATACGCCGAAACCTTGACCACGGTCACGTTCCAGCCCGACGACTCCAGCGCGGCCTCGTTCGAGCCGAGGGCTCGAATTCGGGTGCCCAGTGCCGTGCGGTCGACGATGCACCACGCCGTCGCGAGCACCACGATGAGCGTCCAAACGGGCAAGGGCAACAGCGGAGTACTGATCCGTGAAATACCGGCAAGCCACTCGGGGACTTGCCCTCCTACGTTGGGCAGGATGGTTAAGGCAATACCGCCATAGACAAAGGACATGGCCAAAGTCGCTACCAACGCTGGAAACTGCCTCACCCTCAAGAACCAGGCGAGAATTGGGTATCCCAGAATCGAGGCGATGATAAAGATGAATCCGATCAGGGGGTCCGTCGCGAGTGTTGTCGCGGCGATCACCCCGATCAAGCCCATAAACGCCCCGATACCCAAGTCAATATCACCTACCGCGATGATGAACATTTGCGATATGGCCGCGACCGCCAACACGGGAGCGAGGGTCAGAATCAGTCCAAGACCGAAGAAGTTCGTCAAGATGTTCAGACGAGAATCGATCACGCCGAGAACGATGATCAAGCCCAGTAAGGCGAAGGCCCACGGTTGACGCAGTACTGATCCGAACATGCTGACGACGCGCTGCCGCGCTGGCGTGGTTTGACTGTGGTCAGGCCGTGAATCCTGCGACAAAAATGCCGCCTTCATGATGTTTTCGCTCGAAATCTCGGACCCGGCAAACTCAGCGACGGCTGCATCGTCGTGCATGACATAGACGCGATCGAAGTTGGCCAGCTCCGAATCCTCGCTCGAATACCAGAGCACTCCCTTGCCGCTGACTGCGGCCTCTCGCACAAGTTCGTACATGTCGTTCTTGGTCGCCAGATCGACCCCCCGCGTCGGATCGTTCAGCAGGAGAAGGGGGGCGTCCGTGGCCAGACCGCGAGCGAAGAGCACCTTTTGTTGCATTCCGCCGCTCAAGGCAGTGATTTGTTTTTCAGCGGCACCACCGGTGAGATTCATTCTTTCTAGCCAGGGGCTGGCGATCTCGCGTAGTTGGGTGAGCCGGAAGGGAACCCATGATCGACGATTCGCGACAGCGGAAACCACAAGGTTTTGCTCAGAGTTCCACAAGGGAAAAATGCCCTCGTTCTTGCGATCGCCGGTGATGTAGGTAGAGGGCACCGAGCGAGTCGTGTGCTTGTCAGATCGAGTTTGGATCGCGCGCAACAACTGTTCTTGACCTGCATCCTGAAGTCCGACGAGGCCCACCACCTCGCCTGCGCGGACCGTGACGCTGCTCTCGAGCGTTGAGCGCCTCCCGCTGACCGTCACGAGTTCCTTGGACTCGCGGTAAACGGCAGGCTGCTTGACCTCTCCAGAAACGCGACCCTCAACATCTTCCTCAGCGACGCCCAGCATCAGGGCGAGGAGCCCTGCGGTCGTGGACTCTGAGGTGGGAATGTCTGTCACAAGCTTGCCCTCGCGCATCACGACAATGCGATCGGTCAGTTTGGGCAACTCGCTCATCTTGTGGGTGATGAAGATCACAACGACGCCTCGCTGCTGGAGGCGACGCACAAACGTGGCGAGAGAGTCGATGTACTCCAGGCCGAGTGCCGATGTCGGCTCGTCGAGAATCAGTACGCGAAGACCGGGAGAACTGGCAGCGCGGGCGATCTCGACCATTTGCTGTTGTCCAGCATTCAGTTCATCCACCTTCGCCGCGGCGGTAATGCCGTGGCCCGCCCCAAACGCGTCATCGAGCGCCCTCGTCGCCGTGCCACTGGCATTTTTTCGCCAGCTGAGACGACGGGAGTTCGTGCGGCCCTGTTCGACATAGAAATTCTCAGCAACGGAGAGACTGCCAAACAATGAAAGTTCTTGGTGAACGATTCGAATGCCGGCGGCATGGGCTTTGGCTGAACTGTAAGCCCCGGAGGTGAGGGTCTCGCTGTTGAGGTTGAGCGTGCCACTATCGGCCTCGACCTCTCCGACGAGGATCTTCATCAAGGTGGATTTACCGGCGCCATTGCCACCGACGATCGCAGTGACCTGATGTGAATCGAACGAAACGCTCACGTCTTGCACGGCACGCGTAGATCCGTACGCCTTAACCGCGTCGACGATTTCCAACCGGTTGACGGCACCAGCCTCGTCGTCGCTTATTGCATGAGACATCTTTGTCCTCGATTGTTTTTGCTGTGGGAGGCGGCATCCGCGAGGTACAGCACCATACCCCGGGTTTTACTCCAACCTTCTTGTATGATGTCCTACAAGTTGATCGAGCGCAACTCCGCGGACGAAATCGCCTAAATCCTGCATTGTGAAGGCGAAAAGAGCGCCGGGAGCGCGCACCCCACACTTCTCAGGCTCGGCCGCGGAGCGTTGGATTGCTACCGCAGCTCGGCCGCGGAGCGATGGATTGTTACCGCAGCTCGGCCGCGTGAGCGCCCGCCAGAGAGCTTGTGCACCCGAGTCTTCGCCTGTCGCTTGGTCTTACCCGGTCGAGAAAGTTCGTCGGCCAAATGGCGGCCGCCTCCTCGATGAATCCTTTGAGCGCACCGGAATAAGTCATAACGGGCCAGGGCTTTTTCGCCGCCACAGATTGACAAGGCGTCGTCTCAGGAGCCGGTGGTGATTGACTTGGACGCGAACCTGATCACCGCGCACTTCGAGAAACAGAACGCCGCCCCCACCTTCAAACGGGGCTTCGGGCTCCACCTGCTCTGCGCGTTCCTCGATCACGGGAAGGCCGGCACCGGGGAGCCTCTGGTGATCAAGCTCCGCCCAAGGAACTCCGGATCGAACCCCTCCACCGACCACATCGATAGTGTGCGGGCCCGGTGATCGCCGAACCGGGTCAAAGGAGACTGGCTGGAACCGACGAGCTGAGGAAAGGAGTGCCGACGAGAGATCCGAACTGAGGCGAGGCCGAACGCCAACTGAGCGAAGAAGAATTGGTCGGGCGCTGGCGCAGCCTCCCACGATCCCTTCATTAATCATTTTTACGAATACCCCTGAACTTCCACCTCCTCGGCTCACCGCTCTGAACTGGGCCACTTCATTGGGCGTGCGCGCCACCGCTCAGAACGCCAACCCTTCCAACGACCTTCCGGCACGTGGCGCTCACCCCACCCAGCCTTCTCTTGCTCTCGACCCGACCGCCCGCAACCGGCCGTGTGCGTCCGCGCTCAGGCCGCCGACCGCTCCCGCTTCCACGGGCGCTGGCATACTCCTGACCGCACACCCTCTGGTCGCTTCGCGACCTCGACAGGTCCCTGCCGTGACTCCCGCTTTCAGCCCTCCTGCCTGCCCGCACGCCGATACGAAAACCCGGCGCCTGACGGTTTGTCCGGCGTGCGTGCGTAAGCCGATTCGGCCGCTTCGTTCGATGTCCGGCACGGCTTGCTGTTCGTCCCCTTGGGACGGTTTGTCCGCCGTTGGCTGCTGCGCTCCTTGACCCGCGCAGCTCGCCCGGTGGCCGCGCGGGCGTCCGAGTTTCATTTGACGGGCCGGGAGGGCAGCAGTCCGGTTCGAATGACCGGACGTCCGACGTGCCGTCTACCCCCGCAACGGTGCAGAAGCGGCACTCTGCCGGCCGCAGAAAACCGGGCGCCGTCGTGCCGGGTGACGGCAGCCGCACGGGTGGCGGGGCGGACGGCGAGGAGGGTGACGAACCGGTCATCGTCGTGCTCCGATGGTGCGCGTGGGAGTGCTGCGGCGAGTCGCCGCTGGCATGGGAATCGCGCGGCAAAGCGGATGCAGGATGGCGCCCACCTCGGGCCCGACATAAAGTGCGATTCGCCGGCGACTTGCGCTTCGATGCCGCGGGGAAGACACACAAGTCGCTCACTGGAACGGACCGAGCCGAGGGCATCTGAACGGCAGGCCGGCGCTTCGCGGGGAGAGGGGAGGGAGACGAGCGCCGACGGAATCTCGACGTTCCGGGCGATTTCCGGCGGTTGTAAATAGAGCGCCAAGAAAGGGGGAGTGTTCCGAGATTTGCGGACGAATTCGCGCGGTTACTGGAGGCGCCTCTCACTTCAAAGCCGACTGGTTCGGCATCGTTGGGGCGAGCCAGTCGACGGTTCAGAGCACGAAGAGGGACCAGGAAGCCCTGCCGTCACGGGATTGAATCGCGATCGAAAGGAACTCGAATTCGAAGCAGCTTTGCATTGTTGGCCATAAACGCGAAGGTGCCGCGCGTGGATTCTGAACGACGCAACCCAGGCAT